>JAEEGL014234434.1_pt1 | contig 20000 bp, 23 predicted proteins | sample 9134231 | NCBI WGS metagenome assembly JAEEGL01 (sample SAMN16246548, study PRJNA631951) | gut metagenome | biome: gut microbiome; feature: rumen; material: fiber-attached | host: Bos | place: Iran: Karaj | collected 2018-10
ACCGAAGGCGATGTTCTTGAGTATGAAATTACCATTACCAACAAGCGCGTAGACAACATCCTCCTTACCATTACCAAGGCCTATACCGACGCACTTGAGGCTGATGCGAGCAGCATCTTCCGAGTAAGCGGTTCGGAAGGAAGGGAGTTAAGAATCATCATAATAGGAAACGGATCAGCTGTCATTGCCGGCTGCAAGGCTGGTGAGACATATACCGTGACTGAGGAGACTGCGTGGAGCTGGCAGTATGCTCCGGATGAGACCGAAAAGACTGTTGTCATTAGCCCGGACGGAAGCGAGGTAGTCTTTACCAACAGTACGGTGAAGGACAGATGGCTTACGGATTCGACAGGCGCCGTCAACGACAGCTCCTGTCTTGAGGACTGATCCCGGAGGGCGTGCACTTGAAGAAGATCAGGAAGATCTGGAACAGTGTGTCGACAGTGTTGATAGTGATAGTGGTGCTGTTGGCTCTGGCTCTTGCGGGCGTAAGGTTATTCGGGCTGAAGGTGTTCAGCGTGCTGTCCGGATCCATGGAGCCGACGTACCATGTAGGAAGCATCATATATGTTAAAGAGGTGGATCCAAAGGACGTAAATGTGGGAGACCCCATAACCTTCGTCCTTGACGAGAGCCTTACGGTCGCTACCCACCGAGTCGTGGAGATAAACACCGGAGACGACGGAATGCTCCGGTTCAGGACAAAGGGCGATGCCAACCAGACCGAGGACGGAGGCAAAGGCGTACACGAGAAGAACTTAATAGGAAAGCCCGTGTTCACCATCCCTTTTCTGGGTTATCTGGCTGCCTGCATACAGGCACCGCCGGGCAGGTACATAGCCATCGCGCTGGTGGTACTGCTGCTGATATCGTTCATTCTTCCTGATCTTCTGTTCCCGGAGGACAGGAAAAAGAAATAGTTGTTAAAAGTTATTAATATATTTTTTGAAAGGAGATCAAAAATGAAGAAGTCAATGAAGATCGTTCTGGGCGTAGTCGCGATAATGCTCGTGATCGCCGTATCCGTAGCCGGTACCATTGCGTACCTGACAAGCAAGACCGAAACAGTAAAGAACACCTTTACGATCGGTAACGTTACCATCAAACTTGATGAGCACAAGATCAAGGATGAGTACGCTGAAGAGCTATTGGAAGATATCGTTCTGTCGAACGAGTACAAGCTTCTGCCCGGCCACACATATCTCAAGGATCCTACCGTTCATGTACATGCCGAAAGTGAGGACTGCTGGCTCTTCGTAAAGGTGACCAACGGTATAGCAGCGATAGAAGTTGCAGCTGCTGACGGAGATACCATCGCGGAGCAGATGGTAACGCTGGGATGGACCCCTGTTGAAGGTACTACTGACGTATATGCCTATAATGCTATAGTCAGCGGCGGTGCTGATGTTAAGGTGTTCGACAGCTTCACTATCGCAGGCGATGCGGACATCTCCGGATACGCAACTGAAAACAACGACAGTGCTGTTATCGAGATCATCGCTTATGCAGTACAGGCTGACGGATTCACAACTTCCGCGGCTGCATGGGCAGCGGCTCCGGCGACCTGGTAAAATACCGGATCACACTCTTTTGACCTGTAAACAGAGGTGGATAAAATGAAAAAGAAGACAGTGATACTGCTGCTTGCTACAGTCCTTGTATTCGGAATTGCAGCGGGTGCTACTATTGCGTTCCTTACAGATACTACCGGTGAGGTAAAGAACACATTCGTTGCGGGCAAGGTGGACATAGACCTTTACGAGCATCCTCTTTTGATCGAAAACGGAACGACCGACGGAAAGACTATCAATACTAATGCAGATCCCGTAACGTCTGTAACTGATTATAAGATGATACCCGGAAACGTCCTGCAGAAGGACCCGACAGTTGAAGTCCTTGACGGCAGCGAGCCCTGCTGGGTGATAGTTCAGGTGACTGAGGCCAATAATACATTGACCAGCGATGCAAGCGGCAAATACATAAACTGGACGATAGCTTCCGGCTGGACTCTTGTGGACGGTGAGACTAACGTATATATCTATGATACGACCGTCTCGGCAGGTGCCAAGCTCCATATCCTTGCGAATGACACTGTCACCGTTAACCAGAACGCTACTTCTGCTGACATGACTGCTGCAGAGACTGATAAGCCCACGCTTACGTTCAAGGCTTACGCGGTGCAGGCTGAAAACATCTCAAAGGCGGATGCATGGGCTCAGTTCCATTAGAAAAGCAGATTAACATTCAGGGATAATTGATGAAAACTAAGAAAAAGATAATCCTTGTCGTTCTTGTTCTTGCGCTGGTGATAGCTGCCAGCGTCGGTACTACGCTTGCGTATTTTACCGCTCAGGATAAGGCTCATAACGTGATCTCTGCCGGAAGTGTAAAGATCGAGGTTCATGAGTGGGCAGATAAGGAGAAGACAAAGGAGTTCCCGGAGGACGGCGTTGACGGGGTAATGCCCGGCAATGAAGTCGTAAAGATAGTCGAGGTCGAGAACACCGGAAGCGGAGACGCCTGGATACGCGTAAAGGTCGACAAGAGCATACAGCTGGCGGAAGGCGCAGAGGGTGAGCCCGATACTTCTCTTGTCATACTTGACATAGACACTGAGAACTGGACCGAAAAGGACGGCTGGTACTACTACAACAGCCCGCTCAAGGCAGGAGAGACTACCGTGCCTCTGTTTACTTCGGTCACTTTTGATCTTGGCATGGGGAACGGCTACCAGAACAGCACAGTAGCCGTGGATATTTCTGCACAGGCTGTTCAGACCGCTAACAACGGAAGCAGCGCATCAGAGGCCGCGGGCTGGCCTGCGGAATAAGGAGACTTGCGGATGCCCGTCAAAGGTTTAAAAATAAAGACCGTCATCCTGTTTGCGGCGCTTCTTATAGTTATAGGCGCGGCGGTAAACGGTTCTGTTGCTTTTCTGTTTACGAATACGGACGATGTGATAAATACCTTCGTTCCCGGTTCTGTTACGGGAGAGATAACAGAGACCTTCAATGCCGATTCTAAGACGTCCGCAAAGATAAAAAATACCGGAAATGTCACAGCATACGTGAGGGTCGCCGTGACCGGAACTGAGGTCGACGAACAGGGACATGTCATAGGAGATCTTCCTGTGGCAGGTTTTATCGATGCCTCAAAATGGGACCTTGTTGGAGGATACTATTACTTTAAGGGAAGTGTATCACCTGGAGCTTATACAGAAGATCTCCTTGCTTCCGGGATACCCTTGAAGATAACAGACGGTACTGGTACCCATTTATATCAGGTGACTATATCAGCCCAGCTGATACAGGCGGAGGGCGGCAGATCCGACGGGACGCCGGCAGTCACCGACGCATGGAAGATGAGCTACAGCGCAGGTCTTGAGGCCGGCGGCAGCTGGACTGCAGCGCAGGGCAATTAGGGGTGCTTATATGAGTAATACATTAAGAAAGATCTCCATAATCGTCCTTGCTCTGATGCTGATGCTCTGCACGGCTGTCGCTGCATATGCAGATGACGGAACGGTAGTGTATAACGGCGGCGGAAGCTTTGAATTCGGACCGGGTTCCGATATGTCTGCAACGCAGCTGTTTCCCGACATGGAGGGCGTAATGCCCGGGGATGTCATCACGCAGAAGATCACCGTCACCAATAATTCCTCTGCAAGCGACTACATAAAGATATACCTAAGGGCTGAGGCTCACGGTGCTTCAAATCCTCTTGAAACGGAGGTCAAGAATACCGAGACCGTCGAGACCATGACGGAATTTCTTAAGCAGCTCAGGCTTAAGGTCACAAACGGCAGCTCGGTTATATTCGAATCCTCTCCGGATCAGACCGGAGGACTTACTGAGGATGTCCTTCTCGGAACGCTTGAGAAGGGGCAGAGCCTGGAGCTTGTCGTTGAGCTTACCGTTCCGGCAGATCTGGGAAACGAGTTCGCGGAGCGCAGCGGAGAGGTGGACTGGATATTCACCGCGGAAGAGCTCAATTCCGGAGCGTCGGTGGACCTGAGCATGAAGGAGACCAGCAGGCCCGAAAAGAAGGACGGCTATCAGGAAGGCGAGGTCATAGAATACGAGATAAGCGTTGTCAACGACGGCAACGTCACCTTGTTTGATGTAGTTGTAAAAGATCCTCAGACAGGAGATACCTTCACCATCGATAAGCTGGAACCGGGACAGAGCGCGTCCTTTAAGACTAGCCATACTGTCACTGCAGAAGATGTAAGCAAAGGCTCCTTTGAGAACAGCGCAGAGGTGAGCGCAAGGCCGGATAACCCGGATCTGGATCAGGTATCGGCAGGTCCCGTTAAGGTCGTATCTGATACATTCAGGCCGTCGGAAGAGCCCGATACCGGAGACCGTTCCAACATCTGGCTCTGGGGAGGAATCCTTGCCGCGGCTGTCATCATAGTGATAGTCCTTATTCTGACCAAGAAAAGAGATAAAGACCAATGATCCTTCTGCAGGACCTTGCGGATCAATAATAAACGAAACAAAAGCGGCTCCTTATGGGGCCGCTTTTCTTATCGCGGATAATGGAGTATAATATCAAAAAGGGTCTTCGGATCCATCGATCAGAAAATCAGGAGAACGATTCATGAAACTTGGCATAATAGGACTTCCAAACGTAGGCAAAAGCACGCTCTTCAACGCAATAACAAAAGCAGGCGCGGAGGCTGCCAACTATCCGTTCTGCACGATAGAGCCCAACGTGGGCATTGTTACCGTGCCGGATCACCGCGTTACTAAGCTTCACGAGATATACAATTCCAAGAAGACAACCTATGCGGTGATCGAGTTCAGCGACATAGCAGGTCTAGTTAAAGGCGCGAGCAAAGGTGAGGGGCTGGGCAACCAGTTCCTGGGGCATATCCGCGAGGTGGAAGCCATAGTACACGTAGTGCGCTGCTTCGAGGACGATAACATAATCCATGTCAGCGGCCGCATAGATCCGGCGGAGGACATAGACGTCATCAATACGGAACTCATACTTTCCGACATGGAGATACTTGAGCGCCGCATCGCAAAAGCCAAGAGCAGCATGAAGGGCGGCAACAAGGACCAGCTCCATAACTGCCAGCTTATGGAAGAGGTCTACGAATGGCTCTCAGAGGGCAAAAACGCCCGTTCTAAGGAGTTTTCGGACGAGGATAGGGATTTTATACGGTCCATTGGACTTTTGTCCTTTAAACCCGTTATTTACGTTGCCAACGTGTCCGAGGACGATGCTGCCGATCCGGACTCCAACCCGCATGTTCAGACCGTTAAGGCCATAGCTGATGCGGAGGGATCGCTTACCATCGGAATTTGCGCAGGTCTGGAATCCGAGATCGCGGAACTGGACGACGATGAAAAAGCCCTGTTCCTGGAAGAACTTGGAATAAAGGAGAGCGGACTAGACAAGCTTGTTAAGGCTTCCTACAGTCTTCTGGATCTTATTTCGTTCCTTACCGCGGGTCAGGACGAGTGCAGGGCATGGACGATAAAGCGCGGTACGAAAGCTCCGCAGGCAGCGGGAAAGATACATACGGACTTCGAGAGAGGATTCATCCGCGCGGAGACCATCGCATACGATAAATTCATCGAGGCAGGCGGAAGTCTTCCCGCGGCCCGCGAAAAAGGCTGGCTGCGTTCGGAAGGCAAGGAATATGTAATGCAGGACGGAGACATAGTAAACTTCCTGTTCAACGTGTAGCGTAATACTTATTATGTAAATCACTTGAAGTTTGCATATGTAACAGCTGCAGAAAGGATATAGAAATGCATATCCACGGAGATGAAGGGCATACCCACGATCACGGCACCGGCGCGCACACCCATACGCACGGGGGATATACTCATACCCACAGCCCGGAACACGACAAAAAGGTAATGAACCGTCTTTCCAGAGCCATTGGTCACCTGGAGAAGGTGAAGGACATGGTGGAACGCGGCGAAGACTGCAGCCAGGTCCTGATCCAGCTTGCCGCAGTCCGTTCCGCGCTTACGGCTACAGGTAAGGTGATCCTGCAGGAGCACATCAGCCATTGCATCGTACATGCTGTGGAGAGCGGGGACGACAGGGAAGTTGAAGAGCTTAACGAGGCTATCGCGCAGTTCATAAAGTGATTCGTGTTTTCAAATCAATAAAAAAACAAGGGCTCCGCAGAACCCTTGTTTTTATTTTGAGTTTTTTAGTCAGCTTTGATTATGACTACTCCGCCTGTAAGATCCACATAGGATATCGTTCCCGTAAGCTCGGTCTTAGAACCGATGACGTCCGTAAGCGTTATCTTTTCGCCGTCGATGTCTATGCTAGACACGTAGCGGGCGGCTATGCGGTCATCTGACTTTTCGTTAATGTAAGCTGTTGAAAGGCACATAGTGTTCTCCTTTAGAAGTCGAACGGCTCCAGACCGAATACCGGGTGCCCCTTCTCGGTGAGGAACTCGATCATTGCATCCAGATCATCCGCCGATGCGGCAATGTTCTCGTCGCAGATCATGTCGGTGAAGTTCTCGATCCCGTAAAGTTCTTCCGCGGACTTGTTGAGCTTGGTCCTTACTTCTTCCTTAAGGTGAGAGGGCATCCAGACTATCCTTGCGATTCCGCCTTCGGCTCTCATGAACTTCTTGGAAGCTATGAAGTGCTTGCCGTGGCCCATGAATCCGGGGGTCTGCTGTCCGCCGCCCGTCATGGAAGCGAGCTCAGCGAAGCTCATTCCCAGAGGCGAGGAACCGGAGTACTCTCTGTTTACAATTACTACGCCCATGGTGGCAGGCTCCATGCCGCATATGCACTCGAAGCATCCGCAGCTCGTCATCGGGTCCTTGAAGAGCGAGTAGAGCGTAACGGCTTCCAGCGCGCCGTGCGAGTATTCGTTTACCGCGCGGTTTACATCCGGCCAGATACCTACGGTCTCGTCCACGCAGTCGTCCTTGGATACGATCTGGCAGGGGCCGTTGGGGTTGAGCTGGTTGGTAGCCTTGGCATCCAGCCAGGAAACGGCGCCGCACAGTCCCAGACGTTCCGGGGTAACGATGCAGACGTGGCTCGGCGAGAAGGACTGGCACAGCGTGCAGGTGTAGAAGCACTCCGCGGCCTCGTCCGTAAGCAGGGCAAGTCTTTCGTCTCTTGCGTTGTAAATGGGTTCCGCGAGCTCGTGTCTGAGCTTGGTGCATTCGTGCGGGTCTGTGTAGACGGTCACCTGGCACTTATCTACTACGGAGTCGTATTCGCTCATTATCTTGGCGTAGATGACTTCGCCTATGTGTCTTGCGCGGAATCCCTGTTCGAACGCGTTCTTGGAGATACGGATACGGATCTGGTCTCTCTGTCCGGTGTGCATTACGCCTTCCAGACAGTTCATCCAGGAGTGGAGCTTTCTCTCGAATACGGGCTCGAAGTCCGGCTGCATGTTCTTGCCGGCAACTTCCGCTACGTACGCAAGCTGGATGCTTCCGCCCGGCTCGTATACCTTTTCTCCGGATCCGGAAAGGACGTCGTTGATCTTGTCGAAGTCCGGTCCCACTACGGTTATCTTGTGGTCTTCGATCTCGCGCATGTCCTTGCTGGTCACGAGCTCGAAGCAGTCCGTACGGCTTCCGTAAGCTTCCAGATACATGTCGCTCCTGCGGATTATCTCGCCCTCGAACGCGGTGTTGAACGCGATGGGGATGTCCATTGCAGTAACCTTAAGCTTAATGTCTCTGGCCTCAAGAGAGGTGTCGATCCAGTCTCTGGTGTCCTTCTGGATGATAAGGCTCTTAGGCACTTTCCAGAGTTCTTCCTGTTCGTTGGTTATTACCGGGAAGCCCAGGGCAATGGCGCCGCCGCCGCACGCTACCGTAAGATCGTCTACGGGCGAGTACGCGTTTACGAAAGCCATTATCCTGTCCAGTGTATAGGTGTTCATTCCCCAGTAATCCAGGGGCTGGATGTTGCCGAATATCATGGCTGCTCTCATTACGAGGTCCACGACGTGGGAAACGCTCCAGATGTCCGGTCCTACCTCTACGATACGGACCTTGAAGCCCATGGATATGCCCATGCGCTTGGCCTGGTCGATTATTCCGCCGATGAGGAATACGAATATGCCTCTGGCCTGATATCCTTTGATCATGTCCCTTGCTTCCTCGTCGGAGGGGGCAGGGCCTATCATTACTACGAAGCCCGGGATGTCCTTGGTTACAAGTGGAAGTCCCAGTTCTCTTACTTCGGCGTCAGTCATGTGGCCGTGATACTCTCCCTTGTAGGGCTGAGGATCGTCCACGTACTTGACGGCTTCTATGACCTGCGCCGCCATTGCGGTGGCAAGTCCGGAATGGAACACGTCGTTGACGCGCTCTTCCTTGGTCATCCATTCTTTAATAGTGCCGTTCATGGCTGCATCCAGATCGCCGAGGGTCTTTACCTCTATGCCGGCGTATTCAAGGATTATGGCGCAGTTGAAGGCCGTATCCGGAAGCATTACGGAATGATCCGGGCCGTACTTCTTAATGGCTGCATCCAGGTCCTTCCTGGCTTTTTCGTACATCTGGTCGCTGCCGTTGAATACACAGTCAAACAAGCGTCTCACGCTCTTTACCTCCTGTTGTTCTCCGCTGCTGCGGTATCATCGATTCTAGCTTTTATCTTTCTGATCTCTTCCACGGTACGGGGCGCCATGTCGTAAGGGGAGGCGCTTGCTCTGTCCGCGTCGGACACGTCGTCGTCCATGTGGATCATTCCCAGAAGATCTTCTTCCGGAACGTTATCCAGGATGAACTTTTCGTCCTTTCCGTCCCTTACTTTGTTTGCCACGACCGAGACGCTCTTAACGCCCAGATCCTTGGCAAGCCTCTGCACGCTGTGATAAGTTTGTACGCTCCTTGCTCCCGGTTCTACCACTACTATGAATCTGTCTACCAGATCCGTGGTACCGCGGGAGAGGTGCTCCAGGCCGGCCTCCATGTCCATGATCACGACTTCGTCGCGCTGGATGAGAAGGTTGGAGAGGAGTCTCTTGAGCATTACGTGCTCGGGGCATACGCAGCCTTGTCCGCCTACCTTTACGGTACCCATCAGCAGGAGCTTTACTCCGTTGATGTCCTTGGCGAGCTTGTCCGGAAGATCGTCCACCTTGGGGTTGATCTTGAAGAACCTTTCGAATTCGTCCGCGTGAGTGCGTTCTTTTATGAGATCCTTCATCTCCGTGATGGGGATGATCTTATCCAGGTCTTCCTCGGATGCTCCCAGGGCAAGCCCCAGGTTGGCGTCGGGATCCACGTCGGCGCAGAGGACCTTGCGTCCTTCGTCCGCGTAGAGCCTTGCAAGGCATGCCGCGAAAGTCGTCTTACCGACTCCGCCTTTTCCCGTTACCGCTATCTTCATGTTATATTCCGAGCGCCTTGCGCTTGGCCTCTATGCCTTCGATGATGCTCTCCACCAGACCGTCGGGGTTGGTGTTGATGATGTAACCGGCGCCGACCATCTTCTTGGTGCCTTCGGTTATGAGCTGCATCATCTGCGGGGAACCGCCTACAAGAGGATCTATTCCCAGATAGGTGTCTATTCCGGTAGCAACTACGTAGTTAGCTATGGATACAGCCTTTTCGCTCATCCACTCGGGGGCGCAGCCTACGACAGGAAGCTGGGTGGTGTCTATGCCCCAGTCCTTGGCTATGCCTGTAACAAGAAGCATCATGCGGCTGATGTCTACGCAGGAGCCCATGTGCAGTACCGGCGGGATGTCGGCCAGTGTGCAGACACGGCGGAGTCCTTCTCCGCAGAACTGCTTGGCTCTCTTGTCCAGAAGGCCTGCCTTGGAAGCTGCCTGAGCGGCGCATCCTGTAGCTACGATGACGATGTCGTTAGCCAGAAGCTTCTTCATTATCTCGATGTGGGAGTAGTCCGGACGTACCTTGGGGTTGTTGCAGCCTACCATGGCTACCGCGCCGCGGAGAACACCGGACTTAACGCACTCGATGAGGGGCTTGTAGGTGTCGATCTCGTCTATGCGGCTGTTGGTAACAGTGTCCAGACGGCTCTTGATGCCTTCGCAGGAGTATCCTACGTTAGCGATGTGCTTGTGCTCCGGTATGAAGATCTTTCCGGGCTCTCTGTTCGGGAAGTTCTCTATTGCTTCCTTAACGATCTTCTTCGCAACTTCGCCGGCGTTCTGGCTGGTGATGGGAAGATACTCGGAGAGGGGGATCCTCGCTATCGGAGATGTGGTGTAGAACTTGGTGTGGAAGCACTCCGCAACAGGTCCAATGTTCGGGAATATGCACTGTACGTCCACTACGATGGCGTCGCACACGCCGGTAAGGATGACGGCTTCCTGCTGGAGGAAGTTGCCTGCCATCTTTATCTTGTGGCGCATCATCATTTCGTTTCCTGTGCAGCAGAGACCGACTACGTTGATGCCCTTGGCTCCGACCTTCTTGGCGAGCTTCAGCATCTCAGGGTCTTCCGCGAAGCGGATGATCATTTCGGATACCGCAGGATCGTGACCGTGGCATACGATGTTGACCTGGTCCATCTCCATTACGCCGAGGTTGCCTTCGGTGTCGTGCGGCATAGGAGTTCCGTACATGATGTCGGACATCTCGGTACCGGTCATGGATCCGCCCCAGCCGTCGGACAGACCGCAGCGCAGGGACTGGCGTACCAGAGCTTCAGCGTCGGCAGTGTTGCCCATGTGAGTCATGTGCATTGCGGTAACTACTTCGCGGTCAACGGCTCTGGGCATGATGTCTTCTTTTTCCCAGGTCTTGCGGCGCTCTTCGGTAGCGCGCTCGGTCCAGCGCTGGTAACCGGTGGGCTTGCCGTATTCGTTGATCGCAAGTTCCGCGACTTCATGAGCTACGTCGTAGATGTCGCGGCCGTCGGTCTTTACTCCCCATTCCTTTGCAAGCTTAAGGAGCTTGCTTGCGTCCGTTACATGATAGTAACCGTCTTCGCTGGCGTCGTAGAGCTTCCATGCGCACTCGCGGCCGTGGTCGGAGTGGGTGGCAGCGCCGCCGGCAGCCATACGGAGATAGTTTCTGCCCGCTATCGCGTCGGCAGTTGCGCCGCAGATGCCCTTGGGAGCTTTGGGTGTGATGCGGCACGGACCCATGGCGCAGATACGGCAGCAGACGCCTTTTTCACCGAAGCCGCAGTGGGGCGTCTGGTTCTTGACTCTGTCCTGCCAGGTATCGATGCCTACCTGTGCGGCAGTTTCGCGGAGACGCGCCTGATCGGCCTCCATTTGCTCGACTGTCGTGAGTTTGAATTCCTGACTCATTGATTATCTATTCCTTCCGTAATAATAAAAGGTGGTTTATCCTTTTTATATTATATATACTACTGCGGAATAATTAAATATAAGAATATTGTCTTTAAGGCAATAATATTTTTACATGATGCAACTTCAGGTTGCATGTCATAAGGTAAAGTGGTATATTTTTCATCGGTAAACGGAGGCGGAAAAATTGGAATTCAAACAATTGAACGTATTCGTAACAGTGGCCGACGAGCATAGTTTTCTAAGGGCTTCACAGGCTCTTTTCGTGTCGCGCCAGGCAGTCGGCAAGACGATAGATCAGCTGGAGGAAGAGCTGGGTATAAAGCTTTTCGTCCGCGGTCAGAACGGTGTTCAGCTCACCCCTGCCGGAAAGTACTTTTACACCAGGGCAAAGGCTCTTGTTTCCGACCTTAACGACCTCCGTTCCGAGATGGGTTCCATGTGGCAGGGCCAGGTAAGCATCAAGGCCTGTTTTTCCGAAGCCTTATGGGGATTCTATTCCCGGGGCATAAAGGATTATGCCGCAAAGAACTCCGCTGAAGTAAAGATAGAGACGGTCGTAGTTCCCGAGCCGGAGTGCGAACACATGCTTCCCGGATTGGGCGCGGACGTAGTCATATCTTTCGCGCCGCAGAGCGCCAGCAGCATTACAACTTCGCTGGCCCTGGAATCTCCCATGGTCTTCCTCGTAAGTAAAGAAGACCCGCTTGCGGATGAAGGCGTGCTGAGACTCAGCTGGAGCAAGCGGGTAGGGCGTTTTCTGTTGTTTACGGGCGGTACGGATCACGGCCTGTGGTGGCCTACGATACCGCGTCAGGGCGACGAATGCTGCGCCAGCCTGGAGAGTCTTTTCGAGACGCTCAAAAGAGAAGGCGGAATACTTCCGATCCCGGAATTCCTTGTTCCGCAGACCATGGGCGAATTCCGGATACTGCGTCCGTCAAAGAGCGTCACCCCGTGCAGGGTGTACTGTTCTCTGCTGCGCAAGCACTATCACGATCCGGGAAAATACGATCAGCTGCTTAAGTTCTGCGACGAAGCAGTGATCATAGAAGAAGCGTAATACAGATATGTCGGGATCCCCGCGTGTTACAGCAGGGATCTTCTCATTTCTTCGCCTGTCATGGGCAGGGCATACGCGACCGGTATGTCGAAGATCGTGTTGCAGCCGGTCTTTCCTTCCTTTGCAAGGCGCGCTACAGCCCTTGCGTAGGCAACGATCACGCTGGACGTGAATTCCGGGTTTGAGTCCAGAGTAAGCTTGAATTCCACGACTTCGTCGTTTTCCGCGTTCCAGCCGGTCTTTCCGGATCTTATCACGGATCCGCCGTGAGGAAGGCCCTTGTGGTCTCTGTCCAGTTCTTCCTGAGTTATGAAGTTTACCGTGGTATCGTAGTCGGCAAAGTAGTCCGGCATGTTTACGATGGTCTCGCGGATCTTTTCTTTGTCTGCGCCTTCGGCTGCTACTACGTAGCATTCGCGGGTGTGCTTCTGCCTTGTCGTAAGCTGAGGATTCTTTCCGCTGCGTACGGCTTCCACTGCGCTTTCAACGGGCACGGTATACTGGCGCGCGTCCAGTACTCCTTCTATCTTGCGTATCGCGTTGGAGTGGCCCTGGCTTACGCCGCGTCCCCAGAAGGTGTAGTTTTCGCCGGCAGGCAGAGCCAGCGTGGCGATCGCTCTGTTTAATGAGAACAGACCCGGATCCCATCCTATGGATATGGCAGCGGTGTGTCCGGATGCTTTAGCTGCGGCGTCTACGTTGGCAAAGTGCTTCGGAATGTCGTGGTGGTTGTCGAAACTGTCGATGACGTTGTACAGACCCGCATACTTTGGGGTCTGCACGGGGAGCTCCGTTGCGCTTCCGCTGCAGAGGATGAGAACGTCTATGTCCTGAGGCTCCTCCAGCGCGCTTACGTGGCAGACCTTGACGCCTTCGGTAAGAGGCTTTATGGTCTTGGGATCTCTTCTTGTGTATATCCCGGTCAGTTCCATGTCCGGATTCTGTTTTACAGCGCACTCCACGCCGCGGCCCAGGTTTCCGTAACCCAGCACTGCGATCTTTATCTTATCCATTTTTTACCTCCAGAAAGCTCTTGGGGATCACGTCGTTTGCTGTCATGTTTTCGTAAGTCTGAGGCTTTACCGCCCACTCGGCGTTTCCGTTATCTATGAACAGAACGCCGGGGATGGGGTTCCTGTTGTAATTGGACGCCATGGTATATCCGTAGGCTCCGGTGGAGAGCACGGCGAGCGTGTCTCCGGTCTTAAGTTCCGGAAGCTCTATGTCCTTTATGATTATGTCGCCGGACTCGCAGCATTTTCCGCATATGGTGACGGTCTTGTCCGCGGGTGCGTCCGCTTTGTCGGCGGCAATTGCTGTGTATTTTGCTCCGTACAGGGCAGGCCTTATGTTCTCGGTCATTCCGCCGTCCACGGCAGCATAATTACGAAGGCCCGGGATGTCCTTGGTGGAGCCTATTCTGTAGAGCGTGATCCCTGCTTCCGCAACGATGCTTCTGCCGGGTTCTATTACGAGCGCGGGCATCTCAAGCCCGTACTCCATAGCGAACGCTTCCACGGTCTCCCTTACCGGATCCAGGAAGAAGGCGAAGGGCTTTCTTTCTTCTGTGGTATAGGTAACGCCGAAGCCGCCGCCGAGATTAAGCTCTTTTATCCAGAAACCGAACTCGGTGTAGATCTTTTCGGCAAGCTTAAGCGCCTCGTTCGTGGCTGCAAGGTAGCCGTCGTTTTCGAAGAGCTGCGAGCCTATGTGGAAGTGCAGGCCAAGGAAGTCCACGTATTTGGAATCCAGAGCGGCTTTTATGTAGGGCAGGATTATGTCGTCGTCCAGCGGAATGCCGAACTTGGAATCCTTCTTGCCGGTGATTATGTAATCGTGGGTGTCTGCCTTTACTCCCGGAGTTATCCTGAACAGGACCTTCATCTTCTTTTCTTTGGCGGCGCAGATCTCTTCCAGCATCGCAAGTTCCTGAAGGCTGTCGATTATTATGCGGCCTATTCCGTACTCCACCGCAAGTTCCAGTTCTCCGCGGCTCTTGTTGTTGCCGTTGAATTCAAGGCGTTCCGCGGGGAATCCTGCCTTTATGGCTGTGTAGAGTTCGCCTCCGGAGACTACATCCGCGCAGAGGCCTTCGTACTGCAGAAGCTTGAACATCGCCGTGCAGCAGAAAGCCTTGCAGGCATAGGCGATGCGGTTTTTAGGATACTTGTCCGTGAACGCTTCCTTAAGCTCCCTTATGCGGGACTTGATGACGTTTTGGGAATATACGTATACGGGCGTTCCGAATGCCGCAGCCAGCTCCGTAAGATCGCAGCCGTCGTAGAATAGGGTGCCGTTCTTTACTTCCATCAGTTCCGTGTTCATGATCTGCTCCTGTGTTGCTGCTGTGAGTTAGGATTTTTATGATGAACTATAAAAAATATGCTACATATTTTATCATCATAAGACAAAATGCACAAGAAAATAATGGTTCGCGAAGGGTAAAACATAAAGAAAAATAAAGCGTTCTGCTGTCAATCTTTTTCCTTGACAGCGCCGGAGTTTGTGTTATAATACCAGCGTTATGTCAAGAGATTCATTCGAGATAAGCGTATTATACGACTTCTACGGCCCGCTGCTTTCCGAGAAACAGCAGCGCTTTACAGAGCTCTATCACAACGAGAACTGCTCGCTTACGGAGATCGCGGAGGCGGAAGGCGTAAGCAAGCAGGCCGTTTCGGAAGGGCTCAGGAGAGCTGAAAAGGCGCTGGTCAACTACGAGGAAAAGCTTGGCCTTGTCGCAAGGTGGAAGAGAGAGAACGGCATTCCGGCCGTTGACAGATAAGATATGGCATTCGAATCGTTAAGCGACAAACTGAATATAGCGTTCAAGAAGCTGCGCGGCAAAGGCGTCATCTCCGAGGCGGACATAAACGAAGCCATGCGCGAGATCCGCTTCGCGCTGCTGGAGGCGGACGTCAACTACAAGGTAGTCAAGGAGTTCGTAGCAACCGTAAAGGAAAAGGCGCTGGGTGAGGACGTTCTGAAGAGCCTTACTCCCGGACAGCAGGTCGTAAAGATCGTAAACGACGAACTTACAAGGCTTCTGGGCGGCACCAGCACCAAGCTTACGTACAGTTCTTCCGGCTTTACCACGATAATGCTGGCCGGACTTCAGGGAACAGGTAAGACCACCACGGCAGCAAAGCTTGCGTCCTATCTTATAAAAGAGGGCAAGAAGCCTATGCTGGCGGCCTGCGACATCTACAGGCCCGCCGCCATAGACCAGCTGGAGATCGTTGGAAAACAAGTAGGCGTACCTGTCTACACGGACAGGAACTGCCGCGACGCCGCAAAGATAGCTCTGGACGCTAAGAAGGAAGCTGAGCGCAAAGGCCTCAACATCCTTATCATAGATACCGCCGGACGTCTCCACATAGACGAGCAGCTGATGGACGAGCTCAAGTCCATAAGGAAGGCCGTCAAGCCGCACGAGATACTTCTTGTCGTGGACGCAATGACAGGTCAGGACGCGGTCAACGTTGCGCAGACCTTCCACGAGCAGCTGGGCATAGACGGAGTGATAATGACCAAGCTGGACGGCGACACCAGAGGCGGCGCCGCTCTGTCCGTAAGGGAAGTTACCGGAAGGCCCATTAAGTTCATAGGCATGGGTGAAAAGCTGGACGCTCTGGAAGTGTTCCACCCGGACCGCATGGCCGGCCGCATCCTGGGCATGGGCGACGTACTGTCCCTTATAGAAAAGGCTCAGGAAAACGCGGATCTTGAAAAGGCCGCGGAGCTGGAAAAGCGCCTTGCAAAGAACAAGTTCACCCTGGAAGACTTCCTGGATCAGATGGGCCAGATAAGAGGCATGGGCGGCTTAAGCAAAGTCCTGGACATGATCCCCGGAGGAAACAAGGTGTCCGAAGACCAGCTGGACCAGGGCGAAAAGGAATTCCGCCGCATGGAAGCGATAATCCGTTCGATGACCAAGGAAGAACGCGCGGAGCCGGCACTGCTCAACGCAAGCCGCAGAAAGCGCATAGCCGCAGGCTCCGGCACTACGGTAAACCAGGTGAACCAGCTCATAAAGAAGTACGAGGACACCAAAAAGCTGATGAAGCAGTTCAACAGCGGAAAGATGGGAAAACGCGGACGCAGGTTCGGTTTCAGATAGTCAATAAATATTTTTAAATACCATAGGAGGAAAAAATGGTTAAGATCAGACTTAAGAGAATGGGAGCTCACAAGAAGCCCTTCTACAGAGTAGTTGTTTCGGATGCAAGAGTATCCCGCGACGGACAGTGCATAGCAGAACTCGGCACTTACGATCCGCTCACCGATCCCGCTACCATCAAGATCGATGCTGAAGAAGCAAAGAAGTGGATAGCAAACGGCGCTCAGCCCACCGACACAGCAAGAGCTCTTCTTAAGAAGGCCGGCGTCATAGAGTAGTCCGGAGGGTATGATGCTCAGTTTGGTAGAAACGATCGCAAAGGCGCTGGTACGCGATCCCGACGCCGTGCGTGTTTCTGAGTTGGGCGAGAAGGACGGCGCTACGGTCATAGAACTTAGGGTCGCTCCGGAAGACATGGGCAAGGTGATAGGGCGCCAGGGGCGCATCGCCAAGGCTCTGAGGACGGTCGTAAAGGCAGCCGCTCAGAAACAGGATAAGAAATACATCGTGGAGATAGTATCCTGATGGAAAAGATCGTATTGGGGCGCATAACGGCCCCCGTAGGGATCAAAGGAGAGATACGCGTTTACCCATATCTGGAGCAGGCGCGTTTTTCTGAAATCAAGAAGGTAGTCGTAGAAGGCGTTGGCGAGTGCGATCTTCAGAACGTACGCGCTAACGGAAAGATGCTGGTAATTAAGCTTTCCTGCTGCTCCGACAGAAATACCGCGGAAACGCTCAGGAACAGGGAGATATCCCTTCCGGAAGGCCAGGAACTGGACCTTGGCAAAGACACGTACTTCGTGGAAGACCTCGTAGGTCTTAAGCTTTGCGCGGAAGACGGCTCCGGGGTCGGGACGCTTAAGCAGGTGATCAGCAGACCTGCTCAGGATCTCTACGAGATAGAAAAGCAGGATGGTGGAACGTTCCTTCTTCCTGCAGTAAAAGAATTCATCCTGGACGTCGACAAGGATGCCGGGATAATGAAGGTAAGGCTTCCGGAGGGGCTTACGGATCTATGAGGATCACGGTCCTGACGCAGTTCCCCGAGATGTTCGGTCCGGTGCTTGGAACAAGCATGCTGGGCCGGGCGTCCGACAAGGGATTGCTGGAAACACGAGTAGTTAACATAAGAGATTATTCCGTAGATAAACATCGCAAGACAGATGACGCTCCTTTCGGAGGCGGCTTCGGCATGGTAATGACGCCCCAGCCGGCTTTTGATGCTCTGAAAGCTCTCGGCGCAGGCGGGAAACGCATTCTCTACATGTCGCCCAGAGGCAGGATGCTGGACAAGGATCTGGCTTCGGAACTGTCAAAAGAGGAGGAGCTGTTCATCCTTTGCGGACATTACGAGGGCGTGGATCAGCGTATAATCGACGCATGGAACATGGAGGAGGTCTCCATAGGAGATTACATCCTGACCGGCGGGGAGCTGCCTGCGATGGTGCTGATAGACTGCGTAGCAAGGCTCATCCCGGGCTGTCTGTCGGATGACGACGCTGCCGTGGAGGAATCCATCTACAGCGGGCTTCTGGAGGCTGATCAGTACACAAAACCCCGTGAATATGAAGGCCAGGAAGTCCCGGAGGTCCTGTACAACGGCAACCACAAGCTGATACATCTGTGGCAGTACGAAAACTCCTTAAGGCTTACAAAGAGCCGGCGTCCGGACCTTTTCGAGGCTTATCTCAAGAAAGACAAGGTCCTTACAAAGGACGAAAAAAAGATACTAGATACTGTATTTTTAGAATACTAGATGTTGAACATCTAGTATTTTTTTGTTAAAATGTCTCGTATGGAAGAGAAGAAAAAGAGCCGTTTGCCTCTTATAGCAATAATACTCTTTGTTATCGTGCTGGTGGCTCTTTACGCTTACCTCTACATTTTGCCTGGGATAAAAGATTCCAGAGCCGATACTTCGGTGGTCTACTACACCAGAGTGCAGGACCAGAAAAAGTCGCAGTGCGTCGTCGTCCGCAAGGAGGAGGTCGTTACCAGCGGCGGAGCAGGCAGCGTAAGTTATTTTGCGGAGGAAGGCGTTAAAGCCAGAAAACGCACTAAGATAGCAGACGTGTACTCCGGAGCGCAGAGGGACTCGCTTACAGCTCCTGCCACCGGATTTTTAAGCTACTATCTGGACGGGTACGAAGCGGAGCTGGATCCGGATTTCTTCCCGGAGATGGACATCACCGCGATAGCGGGCACCAAGTACGAGGAGCCTAAAAGCGAGAAGCCGGACAGTGTGGACGGCGACGTTCCTCTGTTCAAGATAGTAAGCAGCGACGTCTGGTACGTGCTTATAATCCAGCCGCTTGCTTCGGCTTCGGAATACAGCCTCGGAAGCAGTCTGTCCATAGAGTTCCCGGACGGAACGCTGGTGCCGGCTGTCGTGGACAGTTTCAGGGAAGACGGCGAGTACCGTGCGTTCCTCGCAGGTATAAGCCGTTATTACGATAAGTCCGCGCAGATAAGGAGCTTCGACGGCAGCGTCATCAGTTCCGTCTACGAAGGACTGATGATCCCGACGGATTCCCTGGCAACCAACGGCGAAAACATAGGCGTCTACGTCGTGGGTCTGGACGGGGAATATACGTTCAAATCGATAGAGATAATAACCCGCACGCCCGAAGGGATACTGATACAGGACGGAGGAAGTGTAAAGCAGTACGACGAGGTCCTGAACGATGCAAGAAACTATACGCAGCAGAATTGACGGTATCCGCCGCAGGATGGAGAACGCCGCGCAAAGGTGCGGAAGGGATCCGGAAGACATAACGCTCATAGCGGTCAGCAAGACCTATCCGGCTTCGGACGTGGATCTTGCCGCCGCAGCCGGAATAAAGGACTTCGGAGAGAACAAGGTCCAGGAACTGCTTCAGAAGCAGCCGCAGACTGCGGAAGGGCTGCGCTGGCATTTCATAGGCCATCTGCAGACCAACAAGGCTAAAAACATCGTCGGCAGAGTATGTCTCATCCATTCCGTGGACAGCATGCATCTTGCGGAGGAGATAGATAGGCGCGCAGCGTCCGCGAGTATCGTCCAGGAAGTTCTTCTCCAGGTGAACGCGGCCGGAGAAGAAACTAAGTTCGGCCTTGCGGAAAAGGATGTTCTGCCGCTTGCGGAGGCGATCGCCGCAGACCTTGACAACGTTAGGATCCGCGGCCTGATGCAGATCCCTCCGTTTGAAGAGGAACCGGACAAGGTACGCGTGTGGTTCAAAAAGCTGTACAGCCTTAAAGAGGATCTGCAGCGCAGAGGCTTTAGGGACGCGGACATCCTGTCCATGGGCATGAGCCACGATTTCGAGACAGCAATCGAGGAAGGCGCTACCCACGTAAGAGTGGGCACGGCGATCTTCGGAGAAAGAAACTATAATAAACAATAATTTATAAAGAGGTGCAAGAATGGGTATTTTAGACAAGATCAAGGACATGGTCGGCATCGAACTCGAAGACGAAGACGATGAAGAAGAAGGCGTAGAGGAAGAAAAGAAGGCAAGACCGGTCCTCAGGGAAGAGAGAAAAGAAGAAAGAGTCAGGGAAGACAGAAGACCTGTAACC
>JAEEGL010751007.1_pt1 | contig 19999 bp, 19 predicted proteins | sample 9134231 | NCBI WGS metagenome assembly JAEEGL01 (sample SAMN16246548, study PRJNA631951) | gut metagenome | biome: gut microbiome; feature: rumen; material: fiber-attached | host: Bos | place: Iran: Karaj | collected 2018-10
CGCGAGCAGGAAATCATCGAGGGCGAGAACGTCGGCATCACTTCATACCTCCCCCACCCCGCGCCCCGCGGCCGTGAAGATGCCCGCGCCATCAAGGAAACCATGCGCTCGCCCCTTTTCCGGCACACTTATTACCTCGGCGACGTGGTCAACTGCGAACTGCGTTCCAGCGGCGACGACGTCGAAGTCCTCCTCTCTGACAGGCTTGTCTGCCACTTCATCGACAGGTTCCCCGAGATGTCCTACGACATGGAGGGCGACGAGGAAATCTACTGGGGCCCCAACAACTCCCGCACGGTGGCAATCGACCTTGAACAGGCAGACCACAACGGCTCCGAATTCATAGAGGACGACCTCTACGGCAGCAACCGGAAGTACAAGATTGTCCTCAACATGTACGAGGAGGACGGCAGGTTCCTGCGCACCCTCGCCGAGGCCCCCTGCATCGACTTCATGGAGGACGGCGTCATAGTCTTCGAGCGCCTTGGCATCGCACTGCTCAACCGCGGACGCGGCTACCGCGAGCCGTCCCGCAGGATCAGGATACCCAAGGCGGCAAGGATCGAACCGCGCCTGTCCCTCATCCAGGGCCTAAAAAAGGAGCCCGGTCAGACCGAGCCCCATCAGAATGTCCAGGTACCGCCCCCGGAGAATATGCGCACAAGGCACGACAGGCACTAATCGGCCTTGTTCCACTCCCAGGAGAAGAGGATGGATTCCACCTGACGGAGGTACTGCCTCTTGTCGTACTTGGGAGCATATACGAACGCTTCCGCCACGATGACGGACTCCCCGTCGGGAGAATAGAACGAGTGGGACACGAAAGGCCCGCCCATATAGTCGTTTTCCACCTCCCATAATCCGCGCACCTGCGCGAATTCGCGCCCGCGGTAGCGGAAGAACTCCAGCTGCGGCGGCAGGTAGTCGCCGGTGGTCATCCAGGTATTCTCGAACATGCCGGGCACGTTGGTGCGGAGCGTCTCGTTGCGCTTGGCGATGATGCGTCCGACGGAAAGTTCGTCGGCATCGCCCACGGCAGGATATCTGTAAATGAGTATTCCCTGAATGGTGTACTGCTTCTCGTCGGCAATCCAGGCAAAGTCGGGAGTGAGCTTCTTGAGCTTGTACCCCATAGGGAAATGGGGCGATCCGCCGAAGACTTCGCTCACCTTCTCCGCTATGCTGCGCTCCTCGTAACGGATGGAGTTGCGGATGACGCGGTCGCGCTCGGCCTGCTCGATGAAGCTGACTATGGTCTTGCCGTTCTCGCCAAGCAGGCGGGAAGCCTCGTCGCTGGTGCGGGCGTTGACCTGCACCAGACACTGGGGAGCGGCCCATACGTCGTGGCGATACTGCACTCCAGTGCTGTCGAGCTGGGAGTTTATCATGAAATAGACGATGTTGCGGTGGATCTTGAACAGGTCGCCGAAGCCGCCAGCAGGCACGTTCACCAGGGAATAAAGAGGCTCCTGCTGTGCCAGCCAGGGGCAGTCGCAGGCAAGGAGTTCCCGGACGTCGTTGCCCAGGGTGCCCTCCCAGTCGTTCTTGTCTATGACAACAATTATCTCTCCGGCCTTGCCGCTCACGTTGGGCAGAAGGGCTTTGGAGTTCCCGCAACCGACGATGGCGATCAGCGAGGAAAGGATAAAAAATATCTTTTTCATAAAAATCAGTGTATCAATCGTGCTATGTCGTTTCCGAATGCCAGAACCATCAGGCCGAGCAACAGCACCATTCCTATCATCTGGGTGACGACGAGGAAGCGCTCGCTGGGCTTGCGGCGGGTAATCATCTCATACAGTGTAATAAGGATATGGCCTCCGTCAAGCGCCGGAATGGGCAGCAGGTTCATGATTCCGAGCATGACGGAAAGCAGCGCCAGTATGCTCAGGAAGCGGTACCAGTCCCATACCGAAGGGAAGACCTGCCCGATGGCGATGAAGCTGCCGACGGACTTGTAGGCGCCCGTGGAGGGACGCACCAGAAGGCCGAGGTCCTTTATGTAGCCGTCCATCGTCTTGCCGGTGAGCTTGATACCGGCGGGGATGGCTTCAAAGAAAGAGTATTGGAGGCGCTCTATTTTGGGAGAACGGAGGAATACGCCGATCTGTCCGGCGGTGTCCACCTGCACAGGGAGCGCAAGGGTATCCGCACCGCGGACCACCGAAGCAAGCGCCGTCTGCCCGCGGAGGCCGGAAAGGACCTCCCTGGCGTCCTGGATATATCCCACCGCGGTGCCGTTGAATGCGGCAATGCGGTCGCCGGACTGTATCCCGACTGCAGCGTTGGGGCTGTCGAAACGGACGGAATCCACTATGAACGGAAGGGCCAGGTCGAACATCAGGGGGCTGTTCAGCACATCCCCGATATAGGCCTGGTCGATGTAGAGCGTGAGGGTGTCGGACTCGCGCAGGACGGTGGCCTTGCTGACATTGCGCCGTGCCAGGTCTGCCTGCAGCATGCCGAAATCCTTCGGCTCGTAGTCATCGAATGCTATGATGTGGTCTCCGAGCCGGAAGCCCATTTCCTGAGCCAGCTCATTGGGGGCGATATGAGCGTCCTCGTTGCTGATGTAGGCCTCGCCCCAGATGCCTGCAATCAGGCAATACACCAGGACGGCGAAGATGAAGTTGTTGAGCACTCCTCCGGCCATGACGAAAAGGCGCTGCCATGCGGGCTTGGAACGGAATTCCCAGGGCTGCGGGTCCTTCTTCATCTGCTCCAGGTCCATCGACTCGTCTATCATTCCGGCAATCTTGCAGTATCCGCCGAAGGGAATCCAGCCGATGCCGAACTCGGTCTCTCCCCAGTGCCAGCGGGCGATGGCCTTGCCGCGCACGTCGAAGAAGAGATAGAACTTCTCCACCCGTATGCCGAAGATGCGCGCCCACAGGAAATGCCCCAGCTCATGCACGATGATGAGCAGGGACAGAGCAAGTATTACCTGAAGTGTCTTAACTAATACAACCATTCGCTATGGAGGCCACCTGGGCGTTGGTCTCGAAAATGTCTTCGAGCGAAGGATTTGCAACAAAATCCGCGCCAGACAGACACTTGGCGTTGATGCGGGAAATGTCGTAAAATCCTATCTGGCCCTTGAGGTAGGCGGCGACGGCAACTTCGTTGGCGGCGTTGAGCGCACAGGGGGCGTTGCCTCCCCGTTCGATTGCCTCGCAGGCAAGGCGGAGGTTGGGGAAACGGTCGATGTCGGGGGCCTCGAAATGCAGTGAGCCGAGGGATGCGAAATCCAGCTTGCGGTTGCCGATGTCCAGACGGGCGGGGAATGCCAGCGCCAGCGCGATGGGCTCACGCATATCCGGCCATCCGAGCTGCGCGATGACGGCGCCGTCGGTGAATTCCACCATGGAATGTATGATGGATTCGGGATGGACGACTATGTTGACGTCCGACGGGCTTACGTCGAAGAGCCAGCAGGCCTCGATGAGTTCGAAGCCCTTGTTCATCATCGTGGCCGAATCTATCGTCACTTTGGCCCCCATGTCCCAGTTGGGGTGACGGAGGGCGTCGGCGGCGGTGGCCCCGGCGATGCGGGCGCGGTCCCATGTGCGGAAAGGGCCTCCGGATGCGGTGAGATGTATCTTTTCCACCTTGTTGCCCTGGGCGCCCAGAAGGCATTGGAAGATGGCTGAATGTTCGGAATCGACGGGAAGGATGACCGCTCCGTGCTCGCGCATCGTACGGGTGACGATGGAGCCGGCGGCCACCAGTGTCTCCTTGTTGGCCAGCGCGACTATCTTCCCGGCCTCGAGCGCGGCGAGGGTGGGACGCAGGCCGCTGAAGCCGACCATCGCGCCGACGACTATATCGACCTCGTCGGACTTCACGAGCGAGCAGAGGCTGTCCACTCCGGTCCAGACCTTGCTCGGGGTGTCTTCCAGCGCCTTGCAAAGCCCCTCGTAGCGGGCCTCGTTGCATATCACCACGTTGTTTACGTCAAACTCACGCGCCTGTGCGGCAAGGAGTTCGGCGTTGCTGCCGGCGGAAATCATTTCCACCTCGAATTTGTCGCGGTGACGGCGCACCACGTCGAGCGTCTGGGTGCCGATGGATCCGGTGGATCCGAGAATGGCTATGCGGCGTTTGTTCATCGGCTGAGGGAATCGGGGGCTTCGCGGGCGAGAAGCAGGCTGTCGAGGTTGATGGTAGTATCCCCTGCAAGCACGCGGGAGAGGTTTTCGGAATAGAGCTTCCAGCGGGTGATGGCGCTTTCCAGGGAGTCTATCTTGATGGCGTTGGCGACGGCTTCGCGGCGGAAGTGAGGGTCGGGATAACCGGGAATCGTGGTGCGCAGCGGCGTGAGCGCTATGAGGGCGTAGAGGCCTCCCAGGACCACGATGAAGGTGCTAAGTAGAGTGAGGCCGACGCCGAGGCGGGAGAAGCGGTAGGAGCGCACGCGGCGGCCGGTTTCATCCTCTTCCACGTTCAGGCGATAGACCTTGATGAGCTTTTTTTTCCCCATAATAATTATTAAATTTGCGGCTTGTGGACAGAATCGTCGGAATAGATTACGGAAGTGCCAGGGTGGGCCTCGCTCAGAGCGACCCGCTGGGCGTTTTCGCGTCTCCCCTCGAGACTGTGCCGACTGCAAAGATAATAGAATATCTTCAAAAATACGCCCTGGGCGAAACGATTGTAAAGTTCGTCGTCGGCTATCCGCTCAACCTCGACGGCCGGCACGCGGCAGCCGCAGCCGACGTCGACAAGTTCCTCGTCAGGCTCCAGAAGGTCTTTCCTGAAGTGCCCGTAGCCCTGGAAGACGAACGTTTCACCTCCGTACTCGCCCACAGGGCCATGATAGACGGCGGCATGAAGAAGAGCGACCGCCGCGACAAGAACAGCGTGGACCGCATCAGCGCCGCGATCATATTGCAGAGTTACCTTGACAGAAAATGATACAGCCTATATACCTTTACGGTTCGGAAGTCCTGCGGCAGAAGGCCGCCCCGGCCGATTTGACCAAGAAAGAAGAGCTCACCAAGCTCATTGAAGACCTGCGCGACACCCTCGTCCGTTCTGAGGGCTGCGGGCTCGCCGCGCCCCAGATCGGCGTGAGCCTGCGCGTGCTCATCGTGGACGGCGACGTCATGCAGGACGTCTATCCCTACCTGAAGGGTTTCAAGAGGGCCATGATCAATCCGGAGGTGCTTGAGGAAAGCAGCGAGCAGTGCGAATACGAGGAGGGCTGCCTGAGCGTCCCCGGCGTATATTGCTCCGTGCGCCGTCCCGTCAGCATGAAGGTCCGTTACTTCGACGAGACCTTTACCGAGCGCGAGGAGACCTTCGACAAGTTCGCCTGCCGCATGATCCAGCACGAGATGTCCCATCTGGACGGGGTGCTGTTCACCGACCTGGTGGCTCCCATACGCCGCAAGATGATTGCCAAGAAGCTTACCGGCATATCCCACGGCAAGGTGGCAACCCGTTACAATTCCAAGATAAAGTAGGGCACAAGTTCGACGTGGGTGCCATTGCGGCGGTTGATGCCGTCGAATTCCTTGCGCAGGCGCTCGTAGAAGCGCAGCAGCCGTTCGTGAGAGCGGTCGAGGTTCACGCAGGGAGCCGGGTAGAGGCAGGATTTGCGGCGGAATACTTTTAAACTCATCCGAAGCGAATAGTCTCACTGGAGGATAAACGAGGTTTCTCCGGAGGGGATGCGGATGCGTTTTCCGTTGAGAATAAGGGCGTAAGGGTTGTTAGTCTGGATGGTGACTGTGCCGTCCTGGTAAAGAAGATCGGTGCGGATGTCTCCGAAACAGAGCCTCTTCAAACCAACGGAACCCTCTTTGTGGATGATATCCCAGCGAACCAGCTTCTTGCCGGCGTCAACTTCGCGTATTCCGATCACATTTTCGATAAACAGGGATATGGGCCCGAGGGCAGACCAGCCGCAGAAGTCCTTTCGCACAAGAGCGCCCTTTTTGTCGAGGGCCGGTTTGTCGGCCGATGGGTCATAACACTCCCAGATAGTGTGGAGATCGAAATCCCGGTACACCGTGAACATTTCACGGAGCAGAGCGGCCGATGTCTTATCGGCCATGTCCTGCATTCCAGATGCCTCCAGAGCCTTGATGCCCATGTAGGCCGTCGGAAGCCATATACCACCGCGCCAGTATTGTCCTCCGTCTGCGACATATGCCGGGTCAGATGAACTTACGGATTTCCATGGCCGCTCACCGCCGAGACGCTCGGGAGCAAGAGCAAACGCGGCCATCTTTCGGGCGTTGGAGCAGGAAGGTACCTGGGCCAGAACCGGCCAGAAAGAGGCTGGAGTGAGGATGTGGGTGAGAGTGTGATCTTTCTCGAAAATGTCGTAGTAGCATGCATCCTGCTTGTCCCAATAGTAGCGGTTGAGCAGCTTGCGGAGCTGTTTGTATTCCCGGCAGAAGCGTTTTTCCACCTCTTTGTTGCCGACTTCTGCAGCCAGCTTCCGGATGTACAATGCGGCAAGAGCCTGCTGTCCAAGCGCATCCACCCACAGTATGGAGCCGTTATCCTTGCGGGGAGAATTGTCCATGCCACTCTGGTCTCCGCCCCAGACAAATCCTATGTCCCTGAACTCCAGCTTGACTTTCTGGTCGGTAAAAGGGAAGCGCGTTCCCTTCTTCATGTTATGGAAATAGTCGTAGAAGCGGGGCAGATAGCCTTTGACAGTGATGAGAGTGTCTATTCTGGCTTTGTCGCCCGTGAATTTATAGTACTCCCATTCAACCCAGGGGAAGAAAGCCGGATTGTCGGGATGGTGGATCTTCTGAGGCGACGGCAAGGAATCAAGTATCGGTCCGTAAAAATTGTCGAGAGACTGGATTCCGGGAAATACGTCGGGCGCGTATTTGCAGAAAAGAGCCATGAATTCCGTATCCCAGATCCATATCCGTCCGTCCTTGCCTGTCTTGAGGTCATACCACGCCTCATCCATAAAGGGGCTCTGCACCATTCCGGCATCCTCCTCTATATGGTCCCATGCCAGGTCCCATGCTTTCCAATAAAGTTCGACATACCCCTGCTCCATGGAAAAAACCGGCTCCGGCAGCCGTTGCCTGTCGAGATTCCCGGGTGAGGCAAGTGCGTTCATGCCCGGAACGGTCAGCAGCAAGACATATAAAAATAACCGATGCGATATTGACATATTACAAAAGTACTTTTTATCGCTGATAATCGCAACATTTTTGCATAAAGGTATTGTGGTCTGAGATTCGGACTAATAGGTCTTTATTATTAACCTTGTATAGTCCATAGGCGGAGATGTGGGTGCCGCAGCCTTTTTCGTAGTCCTTGTTAGGTTTTAAAGAGAGCTTTTGGATGAGCGCTTCGATTACTTCACGAGCTAACACCTTTTGTTGAGTTTTTTCGTCCTTCCTTGTCATTTCGAGAAATGTTTGTATATTTGCAACATAGCCTTGAGGATACTTCTGGTGGCCGTAAAAGGTCGCCACAATAAGTACAAGGACACTTAAAAGAGCAAGCAATTGCTCTTTTTTGCATTTAAATGTGGCTATTCCTCGCGAGATAACAATGGAATCGAAAGAATTGTATGCGAGTTTTTGCGATTATTTTTTAGTTCAGGAAATCGAAATTATGCTGTAATTATTCCTATACTTTCTGTTGTCATTCTGAGCGAGCGGAGAGAGTCGAAGAATCTCTTTCCGCCCTTTCCCCAAGGTACATTCGCCGGCACTTTCGACTGCATCGTAGTCCGGGAGCATAAGCTCGAGAAGGCGCCGCTGATGAAGAGGGACCGCATAACCCTCACCTGGTACGCCCTTGGCTACGGCATGGTCCGCCACGACACGTTCTTCATCAACGGCGACGTGGAAACGACCGAGCAACTGGAGTCGATCATTTAGGTCTATTTCCGGAAAAACTGAGATTTCTGCTGGCGCTTGCGCTCCGGATCCCGTTCCACGAAGACGGGTTTCATGGTGCGCGGGTCGATGCCGGTGTAGAACATGACCGAGCTGGTGGTCATGGGCGTGGGCATGAAGTCCTGCACCTGGTCCATCCAGATGCCCTTCAGGGCGGGATGGCGGGCGAGGTCCTGCATGTCCTTGAGGGTGCAGCCGGGGTGCGAGGAGATGAAGTAGGGCACGAGTTCGACGTGCGTTCCGTTGCGCCTGTTGATGCCGTCGAATTCCTTGCGCAGGCGCTCGAAGAGGCGGAACGAGGGTTTCGCCATGTAGCCGAGCACCTTGTCGGAGGTGTGCTCCGGGGCCACCTTCATACGGCCGGAGGTGTGCTTGAGCATCACTGTCTCGAGGTAGGGGCAGGAGGTCTTGTCGATGAAGCCTTTTTCGTCGAGGAAGAGGTCGTAGCGGATGCCGCTGCCGATGTATGAGTGGCGTACGCCCTTTACGGCGTCGATGCGTTCGTAGAGCCGGAGGAGGCGTGCGTGGTTGCGGTCGAGATTGACGCAGGGGGCCGGGTACAGGCACGATTTGCGGCGGCATTTTTCGCAGCGGGAGGGGTCTGTGCCGGTCATTCCGTACATGTTGGCGGTGGGGGCGCCGACGTCGGAGATGTTGCCGTGGAATTCGGGCATGGCGGCGAGCTTGCGGACTTCTTTGAGTATGCTTTCTTCGCTGCGGCTTTGGATGAATTTGCCTTGGTGTGCTGCGATAGTGCAGAAGTTGCAACCTCCGAAGCAGCCCCGGTGGGTTATGATGCTGTCTTTGATCATATCGTATGCGGGGATGCGTTTGCCTTTGTAGCGGGGGTGAGGGAGCTTTGTGAACGGGAGGTCCCAGTAGCTGTCCATCTCGGGGGTGGTGGAGGGGGCGCAGGTGGGGTTGATCTGGACGTAGCCTTTGCCGACCGGTTCTATGAGCACCGGGGGATGGAGCATGTTGGCGTATATCTCTATATGATGGAAGTTCTCCGCAAAGGCCCGCTTGTCTTTGCAACATTCTTCAAAAGAGTGAAGAATTACGGTATCTTGACGATTTGGCTCCACTGCGGAGGAAGAGGTTCCTTGAACTGGATTTCCCAAACCGTCCACTGGACGCTTTTGAAAATCCATCCCTCCCACGCCTCTCGGCGCGGGCCCCTCCCCCTCACGCGGCCGGGGGCGGCCACGGTTCAAGGAACCATCTTCCTCCTCCGTTCCGCCAAATCTGCCATCGAGATAAAAAGCAATTTGAGGCAGCTTCTGAATCTGCCGGCGGGACCAGCCGCGTTCGATGGCGCGGGTGAGGTCGAGCATGGGTTTTTCGCCCATGCCGTAGCAGAGCCAGTCGGCGCCGGAGTCGACGAGGATGGAGGGCATGAGGCGGTCGTCCCAGTAGTCGTAGTGGGTGAGGCGGCGGAGGGAGGCTTCCACTCCTCCGATGACGACGGGGACGTCGGGCCAGAGTTGTTTGAGGATGCGGGTATAAACCGTTACAGCGCGGTCGGGGCGGGCTCCTGCGCGGCCTTCGGGGGTGTAGGCGTCGTCGTGGCGGAGGCGCTTGGCGGCCGTGTAGTGGTTGACCATGGAGTCCATGGCTCCGGCGTTGACGGCGAAATAGAGGCGGGGTGCGCCGAGCTTGCGGAAGTCTCGCAGGTCGTCACGCCAGTTGGGCTGGGGCACCACCGCGACGCGGTAGCCGGCTTTCTGGAGCCAGCGGGAGATACAGGCCGTTCCGAAACTCGGATGGTCCACGAAGGCGTCTCCGGTAAAGAAGATGACGTCTATCCAGTCCCATCCGAGTGCCTGGACCTCCTTTGCGGAGGTCGGGAACATATATGCCTGTGCTTCTGTCACATCCGTTCGGGAAGCTGGATTCCGAGTATGCCCATTGCGCCGCGGAGCGTGCGGGCGAGGGTGCCTATGAGGGAGAGGCGCATCGAAAGGAGCGCGGAGTCGGGCTCCTTGAGGACGGGCGTCTCGTGGTAGTACTGGTTGAACTCTTTGGCGAGGTCGTAGCTGTAGTTGGCCAGCACTGCGGGAGAGAGGGCCTCGGCGGCTTCCGCGACCTTCTGGGGGTACGATGCGAGCAGCTTGACGAGGCGTACTTCCTTGGGGCTGAGGGCGACGGAATCCGTCACCGCGGGCTGCAGTCCGGCCTCGGAGGCCTTGCGGAGTATGCTGCAGATGCGGGCGTGGGTGTACTGGATGAAGGGGCCGGTGTTGCCGTTGAAGTCGATGGACTCCTTGGGGTCGAAGAGCATGGTCTTCTTGGGATCGACCTTGAGTATGAAGTACTTGAGGGCGCCGAGGCCTATCATCCTGTAGAGGCGTTCCTTCTCTTCTTCGGGGATGCCGTCGAGCTTGCCGGAGGCCTCGCTGGTGGCTTTGGCTTCCTGGTACATCTTCTCGATGAGGTCGTCGGCGTCGACCACCGTTCCTTCGCGGCTCTTCATCTTGCCCTCGGGGAGCTCGACCATGCCGTAGCTGAGGTGGTAGATCTGGTCGGCCCACTTGAATCCGAGTTTGGAGAGGACGAGCTTGAGGACCTTGAAGTGGTAGTCCTGCTCGTTGCCAACCACGTAGATATGGGAATCGAGTTCGTATTCGGCGAAACGGCGTTCGGCGGTGCCGAGGTCCTGGGTCATATAAACGGAGGTGCCGTCGGAACGGAGAAGGAGCTTGCGGTCGAGGCCGTCGGCAGTGAGGTCGCACCAGACGCTGCCGTCGGGATCCTTTACGAAGACTCCGGAATCCAGGCCTTTCTGCACCAGCTCCTTGCCGAGCAGATAGGTGTCGTGCTCGTAGTATGTGCGGTCGAAACTGATGCCGAGGGCCTTGTAGGTCTGCTCGAAGCCGTCGAAGACCCAGCCGTTCATCTTCTCCCAGAGGGCGCGGACGTGCGGGTCGCCTTCCTCCCACTGGATGAGCATCTTATGGACGTCGTCGATGACCTCGGGGTGCTCCTTCTCGAGTTTGGCGTATGCAACATAGCAGTCGCCCACCAGGTGGTCGCCCTTGAGGCCGGTGCTTTCCGGGGTGGCTCCGTCGAAGAGTTTCTCCCAGGCGTACATCGACTTGCAGATATGGACGCCGCGGTCGTTGACCAGGGTGGCCTTGATGACCTCGTTGCCGGCGGCCTTCAGGAGGTCGGATACGCTGGATCCGAGGAGGTTGTTGCGTATGTGGCCGAGGTGCAGGGGCTTGTTGGTGTTGGGGGAGGAGAATTCCACCATGATGCGGCGGCCGGTGGACGGCAGCGTGCCGAAGGCGTCATCGGCCGTGATATCCTGGAGGGTTTCGCGCCAATAGACGCCGGAGAGGCTTATGTTGAGGAAGCCCTGGACGGCATTGAAGCCGCTGACCTCGGGGCAGTTGGCGGTGAGCCACTCCCCTATCGCCTGGGCCGTTGCTGCAGGTGCCTGGTGGGAGATACGGAGCAGCGGGAAAACGACCAGTGTGTAGTCGCCTTCGAAATCCTTGCGGGTTACCTGTACCTGTAGTGCTGACGGGTCTGCCTGGGCCCCGTAAAGGGCCTCGACGGCCTTGGCTGCCTGTGCGGCAAGGAATTGTTCGGCCGTCATCCCAGGTAAGATTTAAGCAGCTTGCTGGCGGAAGGCTTCTTGAGCTTGCGGATGGCCTTTTCCTTTATCTGGCGTACGCGCTCGCGGGTGAGGTCGAGGCGTTCGCCTATCTCTTCGAGGGTCATCTCCTGACAGCCGATTCCGAAGAAGCTTTTGATGATTTCGCGCTCGCGGGGGGTGAGGATCTGCAGGGAACGTTCAATCTCGGTGCTGAGGGACTCGTTGGTGAGGCCCTTGTCGGCCATGGGGGAATCCTCGTTGGGGAGGACGTCGAGCAGGGAGTTGTCTTCTCCTTCCACGAAGGGGTCGTCCACGCTGACGTGGCGGCCGGAGACACGGAGGGTGTCGGCAATCTTTTCGCGGGGGACGTCGATCATCTCGGACAGTTCGTCGGTGGACGGCTGGCGCTCATTCTCCTGTTCGAACTTGCCGAGGGCCTTGTTTATCTTGTTGAGGGAACCTACCTGGTTGAGGGGGAGGCGCACGATGCGGCTCTGCTCGGCGAGGGCCTGGAGGATGCTCTGGCGGATCCACCAGACGGCGTAGGATATGAATTTGAATCCGCGGGTTTCATCGAATTTCTCCGCTGCCTTGATGAGGCCGAGGTTGCCTTCGTTGATGAGGTCGGGGAGGCTGAGGCCCTGGTTCTGGTACTGCTTGGCTACTGAAACTACGAACCTGAGGTTGGCGCGGGTGAGCTTTTCGAGGGCGGCCTGGTCTCCTTTGCGGATTCGCTGGGCGAGTTCCACTTCCTCTTCAGGGCTCACGAGTTCCTCGCGGCCGATCTCCTGGAGGTACTTGTCAAGCGACGCACTCTCGCGGTTGGTGATGGATTTTGTAATTTTAAGCTGTCTCATATTTTGACTTTTGTACCTTATATACGGAAAAAACCCGCAGAAGTTTCACACTCCCGCGGGAAAGTTTCAATATCTCTCGTTCTCCGGGGAGGCCGCTGAAAAAGTAGGGGACTCCCTCCGGAAACCCTCCGGCCTGACGGCCTCCGCCCCTCCCACTGTCCCTGACGGGCCAGCGGGCCCCTCCCGTTCATGGTCACGGGCGACCAAAGGTTTCCGAAGGGAGTCCCCTACTTTTTCAGCAACCTCCCCGGGGTGCATTATTCGTCCTTTCCAAAAGCGAAATATCCTTGGCGGCCAGTTGCTGTGACGCCTTCTATGACGATGCTGCGGCGGGCTTTCTTTGCTATGTCGATGACATCCTGAGGCTTGTTGACCTTCTGGTCGTTGACGAACTTGATGACGAAGCCGTCCTCGCCGCCTGCCTGGGCGAGCTTGCCGTTGCCGGCGGAGAGGATTTCCACGCCGCGGGCGGTTTCGCCGATGCGGGCGCCGTAGAAGGCGATGCTGCCGTCTTCAGTGACGGTGCCGGTGGCCTCGGCAGTGCCCTGGAACTGGACGGTAAGATCCTGGACGCGTGCGTCACGGACTATGGTGAGGGATGCGTTGTCTCCGGGGTGGAATCTGTTGACGGCGACCTGGAGGTCGGAAGGAGTCTTGATGAGGGTGGAATCCACCTTGATGATGACGTCGCCCTTGCGGAGGCCGGCCTTGTCGGCGGCGCCGCCCTTGGTGACCTCATTGACATACACGCCATCGAGGGTGGCGAGCTTGTTGTCCTTGGCGACCTTGTCGGTGACGGGCGACATGGTGACGCCGAGGCGGGCCCTCTTGACGGAGCCAAAGTCGAGCAGGTCGCTCACTATCTTGCTGACGATGTTGGAAGGAACGGCGAAGGAATAACCAGCGTAAGAGCCTGTGGTGGAGATGATTGCGGTATTGATACCGACGAGCTCGCCGGCCTTGTTGACCAGGGCGCCTCCGGAGTTGCCGGGGTTGACTGCGGCGTCGGTCTGGATGAAGGATTCAATCTTGAATTCTCCGTTGTAATTGGGCATCGAACGGCCCTTGGCGCTCACGATGCCGGCGGTGATGGTGGAACGGAGTTCCTCTCCGAGGGGAGAGCCGATCGCCAGCACCCACTCGCCGAGGCGGAGCTTGTCGGAGTCTGCAAAATTGAGGACCGGGAGGCCTTCCGCGTCGATCTTGATGAGGGCGACGTCGGTGGCGGGGTCGGTGCCGATGACGGTGGCCTCATAGGTCTTGTTGTTGTTGAGCGTGACCTCTATCTTGGTGGCGTTCTGCACAACGTGGTTGTTGGTCACTATGTAACCGTCGGGGCGGATGATGACGCCGCTGCCGCTTCCCTGACGCTCCTGCTCGCGGGACTGGGGCTGGCCCTCGTCACCGAAGAAGAAACGGAAGAACGGGTCGATCATATACTGCTGCTGGTATTTGACCGTGACCTTTACATATACTACGGCCTCTACAGCCGTTTCTGCGGCATATGTGAAATCGGGATAGTCGGACTGTGACAAATTGACAGTGCGGGGGGACGAACCCTCTTGCGAATAGACGACAGTGCCGGACTGCTGAGGTGTGGCCGCCTTGACGATGCCATAGGCCGTAAGGCCGCTCAGGAGCACCGAAGCGACGACAGTGATTAAATTTTTTGCCATATCATTCAGGTTTTGTTTTTTCCGGAACGTTAAAAAGTCAAAAGGTGTGCCAAATGTGAGGAATATTTACTATTTTTGCGAGGATAACTACATAAGAACAGATATATGGAATTCACAGTATCAAGCGCAGAGCTTCTCAAGGGCGTAATGAATGTCTCCAAGGCCATTCCCGCCAAGACATCCCTCCCCATCCTGGAAAATTTCCTCTTCGTCCTCGGCGACGGCACCCTTACCATCACCGCCTCGGACCAGGAGCTCACGCTGCGCACCAGCGTCCCCGTCGACAGCACCGACAGCGGCAGCATGGCGGTCCCGGCCAGGCAGATCATCGACCTGCTCAAGGCCCTCCCCGACCAGCCCGTCAAGATACAGACCAAAGGCGAAGGTTCCTTCGAGTGCATCTGGAACAACGGCAACTCGTCCCTGCCCTACTTCCCTGCCGGCGACTACCCGGAGATCAAGACCGTAGGCGATGACGCAGAGACCGTCGTCTTCCCCGCGCAGACCCTTGCCGACGGCATCGGCGGCACTATCTACGCCACCGCAGACGACGAGATGCGCCCCAACATGAACGGCATCTTCTTCGATATCGACACCGAGTCCACCACCCTCGTGGCGTCCGACTCCCACAAGCTGATCTGCTACACCACCACGGACGTGCAGGCCGTGCAGCCGTCGTCGTTCATCCTCCACAAGAAGCCGGCCGCAGTGCTCCGTTCGCTGCTCGACCGCGGCGAGGGCGACGTCCAGGCACGCTTCGACGGCGCAAATGTCGTGTTCACCTACGGCAGTACCCTTATGGTATGCCGCCTCATCGTGGGCAAGTACCCCAAGTACCGCGACGTCATCCCGCAGAACAATTCCAACGTCCTCCGCATAGACCGCGTGCAGCTGCTGAATACCGTCCGCCGCGTATCCGTCTGCGCCAACAAGGCATCCAACCACGTCAAGTTCAACCTCGCCCCCGGCCAGCTGGAAATCACTGCCCAGGACCTCGGCTTCGCCCTTGCCGCCTACGAAAAAATCGAGTGCGACTACTCCGGAGACGAACTTGCAATCGGCTTCAAGTCCTCATTCCTCGTGGAAATCCTCAGCAACATGAGCTGCGAGACGCTGGTCATGAAATTCATGGACGCCCGCCGCGCCGCCCTCATCATCCCTTCGGAGGAAGAGGCCTCCACCGAAAAGATCTGCGGCATCCTGATGCCCATAATGATTTCGTAAAAATATGGAACTCAATCTTCAGAGGCCCCTCCTCTTCTTCGACATAGAGAGTACGGGGCTGGATATTCCGGTCAATTCCATAATCGAGCTCAGCTTCGTCAAGGTTTTCCCCGGCGGCGAGGAGCGCATAAAGACCTGGAAAATAAAGCCTTGGGACTACGAGCGCGGGTGCCAGCGCCCCATCGAGCCCGCAGCGTCAGAAGTCAACGGCGTCACCGACGACATGCTCACCGACTGCCCCACCTTCTTCGAACTTGCGGAAGAAATCGCCTCCTGGATAGCCGACAGCGACCTGGCGGGCTTCAACTCCCAGAAGTTCGACCTCCCCATGCTGGCGGAGGAATTCGAGCGGGCAAAGCGCGCCGGCAAGGACGTCGGAGTTGACCTCCACGCCCCCCGGATGGTCGACGTACAGAACATCTTCCACGCGATGGAGCCCCGCAACCTGCGTGCGGCATACCGTTTCTACTGCGGCGGCGAGGACTTCGAGAACGCCCACACCGCAGAGGCCGACACCATCGCCACCTACAAGGTCCTCAAGGCCCAGCTCGACCGCTACCCGGACCAGCTGAAGAACGACGTGGCGCAGCTGGCGTCCTTCGTCGGCAAGCGTTACGTGGATTTCTCCGGGCATCTTATCTGGAACGCCGACGGCGAGCCCGTGGTCAACTTCGGCAAGCACAAGGGCAAGACCGCCCGCCAGGTGTTCGAAACCGACCCGTCCTACTTCGCCTGGATACAGCAGGGCTCATTCTCCCTGGACACCAAGACGCAATTCGAAAAGCTGGAGCAGCAATACAAACTCGAGCGCCTCACGCAGAAGTTCAAACGATTCTGAAATGGCTAAACTGATTCCTATCTATACCTGGAACAAGGGGTTCCTGGAGTTTTCCAAACGCAGCGACAAACTCACCCACAAACCCTGGTTCCAGGGAGTTCTCCTGCTGGCGTGCGTCGTCGTCGCCATGCTCCTCGCCAACCTGCCGCTGACCAAACATCTTTACGAGGCCATACTCGACACCCACCTGCAGCTCAAGCTCAGCAGCCCGGGCGGCACCGTCGATCTGCTGTTCCCCCGCGGCCTCACGGTGGAGAAGTTCATCAACGACATCCTGATGGTGATTTTCTTCTTCACCGTCGGACTGGAAATACGGCGCGAAGTGGCCCACGGGGAGCTATCGAGCCTGAAAAAGGCCCTGCTGCCGGTGATTGCCGCATTCGGCGGAGTCATCATGCCAGCCGTCATCTATGCCGTCATCAACCACGGCACCGCGGCCGCAAGCGGATGGGGCATCCCCACGGCAACGGACATTGCGTTCGCCGTATGCATACTGTCGGTACTCAGCGACAAGGTACCCGTTTCGCTCAAGGTATTCCTTACCGCGCTCGCCATCGCAGACGACCTCATCGCCATCCTGGTGGTGGCACTGTTCTACGGGGGCCGCATCAACTTCCTTCTGCTCGGCATAGCGCTGGCGGTAATACTGTTCACGCTGCTGCTGAGGCGAATCGGCGAGAAACGGATGTTCCCGTATATCTTTTGTGCGATCGTAGTATGGGCGCTGTTCTACTACAGCGGCATCCACGCCACGATGTCCGGAGTGGTGATGGCCTTCCTCATTCCCGCGCAGTCCCGGTACAACAAGGCGCAGTACATACACAAGCGCAACAAGTACCTGGCCCGTCTGGCGGCCTACGACGGCATCGACAACGAACCTTTCCCCAACGGCCCGCAGAAGCACTGCCTGCGCAAGCTGGAAAAGATTGCGCATGGTTCGATGGACATGAGCTACCGGGTGGAGCACGCGCTCAGCCCGTGGGTGAACTTCCTCATCATGCCGATATTCGCACTGGCCAACGCCGGGGTGGAAATCAGCGACCCGTCACTGTTCAACGTATTCTCGTACTCGCAGGCCCTTGGCAGCGTATCGATGGGCGTTTTCCTCGGACTGCTGCTTGGCAAACCCGTGGGAATAACGCTGTTCAGCTGGCTGGCAATCAGACTGCGCGTAGGCGAAATGCCCCAGGGAGCCAACTGGAAGCTGTTCTTCGCAGTGGCGTGCCTGGGGGGTATCGGGTTCACTATGAGTATCTTCGTCGATACGCTTTCATTCGCCGGGCAGGCGCCGGAGATTACCGCGCACCTTCGCGACGCCGGCAAGATTGCCGTGCTGCTCGGGTCGGTGTGTGCCGGAGTGCTTGGAAGCGTGCTGATAACATTGGTCGATAAAATAAAAAGCCGGAAAGTGGAAATTTCGAAATAATTGCTATCTTTGCGGTCCCAAGCCACTTTAGCTCAGTCGGTAGAGCAGCGCATTCGTAACGCGCAGGTCGGCAGTCCGAGTCTGCCAAGTGGCTCCAAGGCGTTTTAACGCATCTCGGTATAGGCGAACTTATCCATGTCGCCGTAGTCCAGGTTCTCGCCTGCCATTCCCCAGATAAACATATAGTTGGAGGTTCCCGCTGCTGCGTGGATGCTCCACTCGGGGCTCATTATGGCCTGCTCGTTGGCGAGCCATACGAGGCGCTCCTGCTTGGGCTCGCCCATAAGGTGGCAGATCATGTTGCCGGGGGCTACGTTGAAATAGAAGTAGGCCTCGATGCGGCGGGCGTGCGTATGCGCAGGCATGGTGTTCCAGACGCTGCCGGGCTTGAGCTCGGTGAGACCCATCTGCAGCTGGCAGGGGCCTTCCTCGAGAACGTTATTGACAATCAGCTGATTGATGACGCGGTCGTTGGAATCTTCCATCTTGCCGGCGGCGAAGGAATTTGCCTTAAGGGAGCCCTTGCGGCCCTCGATGGTGACGAGCTGCGTCTTGTAGGCCTTGTGCGCCGTGGCTGAATTGATGTAGAACTTCGCGGGATTTGCGGGATCCTTGCTGATGAACTCCACATTCTCGTTGCCGCGGCCCACATAGATGGCGTCCTTGAATTTGAGGAGGTACTCCTTGCAGCCTACCTTGACGATGCCCTCGCCACCCACGTTTATTACTCCGAGTTCCCTGCGCTCAAGGAAATACGAAGCCTTCAACGGGTCGATGGTCTCGAGCTTGAGGGGGCCCTTCACCGGCACGGCGCCGCCGAAGACGAACCTGTCGTAGAGTGAATAGGTAAGGGTGATCTGGTCCGCCACCATAACCTCGGGCATCATGAAACGTGCGCGGAGGGTTTCGGTGTCGTAGTGCTTGACATCCTCGGGGTGGCAAGCTGTCTGGATGGTGTACTTGGTCTGTGCGCTCATTGCGATTGTGCTAAGCAGCAGTGCTGCGGTCAATATTTTTTTCATAAGAAGCTTTGATGATCCTGCGACGGTTGAATATGGCGAGAACGGTGGTGAGGATGACGAGCACCGCGCTGCCTATGATCTTGAAGTCGTGTACCAGATGGAAGATGACCCAGGAGAAGATGCTGGATGCGAAATCCAGCGAGCCGCCCTGGAAGCCCTCCGGAATGGCGACTGCGGCGTCCCCGGTGCGGGCGTAAACGTCCTGTGCCGCCAGGGTGAACCAGGGCGCGAGGTCCGTAACCAGATACAGGCCGACCACGAGCGCCACCAGTCCGATGATGAAGGTCTTGACGACGTTGCCCTTGGTGACGGGAAGCACGGCCGGGAAGACGTAGAACATACCTGCGAGCGAAGCGAGCGGCAGGAACTGGTTGCCGGGCAGCACCACGGCCAGGAGGATGGTGACCGGGATGAGCAGCAGCGACACAACCAGCGTGGTGGGATGCCCGATGACGAGCGCCGGACTCATGCCGATGTTGATGCCCGCGGAGTTCTTGAACTTACGGGATACCAGGTCCTTGGTGGCCTCGGCGATGGGCTTGAGACCCTCGATGAACAGGCCGGTGATACGCGGGATGAGTTCCATGACGGCGCCCATCTTGATGCCGAGGCCGAGTATCATGGGGATGTTCTGGACGAGTTCGCCCCACGAACTGCAGCTCAGGCAGCCGATGAGAATGCCCACGACGACACCCAGGAACAGCGGCTCGCCGAGTATGCCGAACTTCTTCTTGAGGCCCTCGGCGTCGATGTCCAGTTTGTTGAAGCCGGGAATCTTGTCCATGCACCAGTTGAGACCCTCGGCGAACGGCACGAAGCTCTGGCAGAAAGGCTGCGGTATGCTGATGCCGTCCAGGTCCTTGTAGTACTGCTGGAACTTACGGGTTGTAAGGTCTGCCATCACAAGAGTGATGACGAAGCAGATGATGGCGGCGAAAAAGCCGTACCAGATGCTGTCGGTGGCAAAAAACACCACCGCACCGATGAAGGCGTAGTGCCAGTAGTTCCAGAGGTCGATGTTGATGGTGTTGGTGGCCTTGACGAGCAGCAACAGGATGTTGATGCCAAGGCAGACGGGGATGATGAATGCGCCGACGGTGGTGTTATATGCGACCGAAGCCGCCGCAGGCCATCCCATGTCGAAGATGCCGAGGTGCAGGTCGTAAATCTCCGTCATCGTCTTGAGCGGCGCCCCCATGGTGGAGGTAAGCAGCGCCGTGACGACGCTCAGGCCGACGAATCCCACACCCACGAGAAGGCCGCTCTTGAGGGCCTTTCCGAACTTGATTCCGATGCAGACGCCGAGGATCGTAAAGAGGATCGGCATCATAACCGCGGCCCCCAGGCCGATAATGTAACTGAATACCTGCTCCATTATTTGGGCTGTTTACCGATATAGGCGAGGATGCCGCCGTCTACATAAAGGATATGGCCGTTGACGGCGTCGGAAGCCTTGGAGGCGAGGAAAACCG
>JAEEGL012805567.1_pt1 | contig 19999 bp, 12 predicted proteins | sample 9134231 | NCBI WGS metagenome assembly JAEEGL01 (sample SAMN16246548, study PRJNA631951) | gut metagenome | biome: gut microbiome; feature: rumen; material: fiber-attached | host: Bos | place: Iran: Karaj | collected 2018-10
CCGCTTCCGAATCGGTCGATGGACTCAACACCATAATGACCCAGACCGACGGAGGAACCATCATGCCCACATATGTCGTCATCGAACTCAAGGAGAGTGCGATGAAGGATAAGGGCGTGGCAGATGACGGCACAACACCGTACTTGATCTGGACCGATGCGGCCAAATCGGCCGCCGTCCCGGCGATAATGTCCATATCGAACGATATCAAGACCAAGCACTCCGACATGGTCGGAACCGCCAGCGGACTCAACTCCTGGGCACTGATCTACGCACAGGCAGAAGCCGCGATCAAGGAGAAGACAGGCATGCCCACCGTCCCTCCGACTATGGTCAACGATGCGATCCTCGGCATGCTCCCCGCCGCAGTGACGCCCACGATCTCGGCACTGTTCGCTACAGAGGTCGCACCCGGCGTGACACTGAAGGATGTGCCCTACGATACAGCAATCGCAGTACACGGTACGACACCCATCACGTTCGAGAATGTGATGGATTACATCCTGAACTGCGGAACCGGAATCCTCTCTGACAACGGCAAATACGTCAACATGATGGTCATCACCAACGACAAGCCGATGTCCGATGACACCATGAAGTTCCTCAACGAGCTCAGCAAGGAGTTCCACGGAACCGACGGCTACGATTCCAAGTATGCGGCGGTCATATCCAACACGTACGTCAGCGGAACATCTGCGGTCATGAACGATATCTCCAGCGAGGTCGAGAGCCAGTTCGCCTTCATCAGGATAATCGTCATCGCACTGCTCGTGGTACTGCTGTTCCTAATCTTGGGAAGCTACCTCACACCCATAAGATCGCTGGTCACGATCGTGATGAGCATCATCTGGACGATCGCACTGACGAGGTTCACATTCGGAACCCTCATGTCCACACCGGTGCTCTGGCTCGTACCCATCACGCTGTTCGTAGTCCTGCTCGGTCTGGGTATGGATTACGATATCTTCCTGACCACAAGGATCAAGGAGAACAAGGTCAACGGCATGTCCAACAGTGACGCGATCAGCGACGCCGTGATCAAGGCCGGACCCGTAACCTCCCTGTGCTCGCTGATCATGGGCGGTACGTTCCTGACCATGCTCTTCACCAACTCATCGATGATGCAGGAGTTCGGATTCGCACTCGGTATCGGTATCCTCATCGAGGGACTGATCACTGTCGGATTCGTCGTTCCCGCTATGATGCACCTGATGGGCGACTGGAGCTGGAAGGGTCCGAGTTTCCTCAAGAGGGGACAGTAAACAAGACGGGGGAGACCCCGTCACCTTTCAACATCTGTTTTATCGATCACCAATTCATTAGTGACAATGATCCATTTTCCGGTCTTCTTGTTCCCTATTTTTTTGATAGTCCCATGGTCTTTCAGTGATTTCAGACAACGATTCACCGTGGGTACCGATACGCCCATAAGTTTGACGGCCTGGTCGATATTCTTGAAGTGTCCGTCGCGGATGATCGAATAAAGTGTCAGTTCGTTGAACGTCATATTCTCGTCGATTGCCGTAGATTCCCTAAGCTGCGATTCCACCGATTCCTTCAGGGCCTTGAGTATGGCATCTGTCATGAATCCAAGGAATACCGTACATTCACTTTCGGAGTTGGAATATTCTATCGCATCATAGTAACCCGATTGATACATCCTGATGATCGATTCCACAGGTATCCATCTGAATGATTCATTATATCTTGAGAGAAGAATCGTCTGCCATATTCTCCCCATTCTCCCATTGCCATCTTCGAAGGGGTGGATATATTCGAATTGATGGTGGAATACACAGGATTTGATGATCATGGGGTAATCCGAGTCCTTCACCCATTGCAGAAGATCGGTAATGAGAGGGATCACAAGTTCAGGAGGAGGGGCATGATAGACTATCCCCCCTCCACCATCTATCACCATCTCGCCTTCGGTACGGAACGATCCAGCATTATCGACGAGTCCTTTCATCATGATGCCGTGTATCTTGAGGAGATCCCCTATACTGAAAGGATCCACTGAATCGATCTCGTTGTATGCCTCATTGGCATTTTTCACTTCCAGTATCTCTCTTTCGGGGCCGACGACCATTTTTCCATCGATGATGGATGTTATTTCTTCAATGGACAGTCTGTTGCCTTCGATGGCCAGCGATGAATGAAGCGATCTGAGACGATTGATGCGCCTCAGTTGAGGCGAATCATTACCAAAACTCCCAAGATCCTTCTTGGTTATGATCTCGGTTATCTCTACGATATTTCTAGCAATTCCCGATGTGATTCTGAAGCGTGGTTCCCAAGACATCCGATCTGTACCTGAATATATATCAAATACATATCATGTATATATCATAATATGTATCATATTCATATCAGGAGGATCATCTGCCGATCATGATGACGTTGTAACCTTTGACCCTCTCATCGTATTCCACGATAGCTTCGATGTCGAAGATCTTGCGGATGTTCTCCTTCGTCAATACCTCGGGGGTAGGTCCCGCATCCACGATCTTTCCTTTCTCCATCAGGATGATCTCATCGCAATATCTTGCTGCGAATGTCAGGTCATGCGTGACCATGACGACGTTCATCTCATCCCCTTTCAGTTTGGTTATGAGATTCATGAGGTCGAACTGGTGGTTGATATCCAGGTGGAGCGTGGGTTCGTCAAGGAGAAGTGCCGATGGCTCCTGTGCGAGTGCACGTGCTATCATGACCCTTCTCAATTCTCCTCCCGACAGTTCATTGACATGTCTTTCGGAGAACTCAAGGGCACCGGCCGATTCCATAGCCTTGAGGATCTTGTCCATATTCTCTGCTTTGGAGGAGTTCTTCGCGGCGTAACGTCCCATCTTCACCGCTTCGAAGGCAGTGAACGGGAAAGAGACATATGCGCTCTGGGAAACGACTGCGATACTCCTTGCCAATTCCTTGAACGACAGATCCTTGACATCCACGGATTCGGGTGTCTTTCCGTCTTCGAGAGAATCGAATATACGTTCGTCCGGCTCTTCCAAGAGGATGGATCCGGATATGGGTTTTATCATACGGTCTATGCATTTCAGCAACGTGGTCTTGCCGCAGCCGTTCTGCCCCAATATGCCGACGATCTTTCCCCTGGTGATATCGAATGTGATATTGCGCAAGGTCTCCTTGGAACCGTAGTTGAAGCATACATCATCTATCTTGATCCTCATGTGATCAGGCTCCCCAGAATTCGCTCTTCTTCTTGCGCATGATGTAGATGAAGAAGGGTGCACCCAGCAGTGAGGTGAGGACACCGACCGGTATCTCACCGAGATATCTGCAGATGCAGTCCATTATGAGCATGAATATTGCTCCTGTGAAGATGGATACTATGATCAGTATGGAGTGATTCGGTCCGACCATCGCCCTGCAGACGTGAGGGATGATGAGTCCGACGAAACCTATCACTCCGGCAATGGCGACGGCTCCGCCGACGCATAGCGAGGTCCCTATGAGCAGGAGAATCCTCGTTCTGCGGATGTTTATACCGAGCGTCTTGGCCTGTTCCTCACCCAGTGATATCAGATTGAGTTCCTTGTGGCACATGGCGATCATTATGATGCCTATGATGATCGTCGGGATACCGTAGTAGACCGATGTCCAGGAACTTCTGCTGAAACTACCGAGGGTCCAGTAGACGACACCCTGGAGGATGTCCGGTTCCACCACATACTGGATGAAAGATGTCATCCCCGAGAAGAATGCCCCTACTGCAACTCCAGATAGCAGGAGAAGCGTCACAGGCGTTCCGTAGCGTGTAACGGACAGGCCGTAGACCAGGAGCATGGTGATCATACAGAATACGAATGCCATGATCGGTGTCGAGAGACTTCCGAATATTGCCCCGATACCGAATGCGATGGATAAGCTTGCACCGAACGATGCACCTGATGACAGTCCTAAGATTGAAGGCGATGCCATCGGGTTCTTGAAGAGTGATTGCATGGCAACTCCCGCGATGGACAATCCTGCACCCACGGCGATGACACACAACGATCTGGGGATACGCAGGTTATGGAGAACGAAATACGACCCCCAGGTTCCCTTTCCCAGGATCGTATCGATCATGGTCTCAGGAGGGTATGAATTGGAGCCTACAAGGAGCGAGACAAAGAAACCGACTATCGTGCAGATAATCAGGACCAACGTTATGAACAGTACTTTCTCTTCCTTTTTCTTCTGATTCTCTGCGATTTCCTTCAGCTGGTCTTCGGACATGTGATCACAAAAAGTTAAGTGAGGGGTTTCCCCCTCGTTTTCATGCTGTTGTTGTCGACTGTTCGACTCCGACTCTCATCTTCTCGTCCATGGACCTTGTGTCATTCTCGTAGAAGATGATTACCTGGGGTCTCTTGTCGATGACAAACTCGTTTCCGACCTCTTTCCACTGCTCGTGATCGCAGATGTTCTCGAGGTGGAGGATACTCGTCATGACACCGTTGATGATGGTTCCGGTACCGGCTGCTGAGGCTTTTGCGGATTCCATGTATGCGGTGTAGTTCTTGCCCTCTGCCTCTTTGTACATGGTGTAGAACTTGAGTCTGCAGTTGTCGATGTATTTGGCTGCTTCATCTGCAAGTCCGAAGAGGGTTCCGATGGTCATGACGTTTCCGAACACTGACTCGACGGAGGGTGCGAACATTCCGATGTAGCTTGCCTGGTTGGGTGTAGCATGGGCCAGCATGTCAAGGAACTTTCCTGTTTCGCTGAGAGCTGCGTAGTTGTCTCCTGCGACACCGGTCATGATGACGACATCGCCTGTTGCGGTAGCATCCTCGACATAGCCTGTGTACTCGGTCAGGTTCTTGTTGAGCGAGTATGTGCTGGTGAGCTTCTTGACGGTCGAGGGGACCTTGAGGCCCATAGATTTCTCCACATCTGCGCTTCCTCCGGCGAACGCACTCTTGTCCATTGCGTAGACTGTCTCCCAGAGTTTCGTCTCTGCAGCGGCTTTGTCGCCGTTGTACTTCTCAACGAGAAGTGCGTAGAGGAGACTGACCTGTGAACCGGCTGCCATCAGGTACTTGGGGTTCTTGTCGAGGGTCACGTTGACTTCCTGCGAGAGGGAACCTGTGGTGACTGCCCTGAACTGACTCTTGATGGTGATCGTATCATCAGTCTGTGAGACGATGTATGATACGGGTTTCAGGTAGTCTGCGGGAACATCCGACATCTTGTATTTTGTGTAGTCGGGTGCTTCTCCGTAGATATCCTTGTACATGAGTTCGACCTGATCGGCAAACAGCGGGTGGTTACCGATCTTGCTGGTGGATGCATTCGTGGTGACCTTGGGCTCCCAGGAATTCCATCCCTTTGAAACATCGTACTTGTAGTTGTTCTTCTCCATCGTGAGGACGATGCCGACACCGACACCTGCCACGACGAGAACAGCCACAGCTGCGATTGCGATAATCTTTGTATTCATATTATCGTCCGCGCGATTTTTATTCATTGATATATAGTTATTGGACTATTAATCCAATTTGACAGTTAAATTGCGTATAATGTAAGGATAATATAATTATATAATTAAGAATCAAATAGAGCCAGATTTTTAAAATGGTTATATGGTTGATACATCCAATTTAATTATATCAACGTGATTCACAATCATGGTGAAGATCGCCTGCATAGGTATTGCTGCACACACGGGATTCGTCATGGAACAGCCCGCAGAAGAGCTGCGCAGGGAAGGTTATGAGATAGAGCTCGTACTCGGCGACTCGGTCACCCTAGATGAGGAGATCGATCAGTTGTATGATTATCTGAATAGGGTCTCCGAATGCGATTTCGTCTTCGTATATGCGCACGGAGACGTATCATTCTTCAGACATTGGTCAAATCTCAAGAAGGTCATCGAGAAGAACCATATCTCTGCGATCGTAACGGGCCCTGAGGAATCGATATCTGTGCAATATCGTGATCTTTTCCTACAGTCGCCTGAGGATTTTGCCACCGTCTACAAGTTAGAAACCATTGGTGGCGATGAGAATCACAGATCCTCGCTCATCTGGGCTCTGAAGACGTTCGATGGCATCGATCTAGAGGTGCCCGATGCAATAATCCCCATGGCACAAGGTGTGTATGTGCCAGATAAAGGGGGCTTCACATTGGATGAAGGTCTCAGGGATGTCGGGAAGTCAGGCAGACCGGTAATCCTGATAACCTTCGTCAATGCATATTATCACAGGCATAACACATCCGCTATCGACGTAATCTGGAGGAAGGTCCGTGATATCGGCGCTGAACCGTTGGCCATTTTCCTTAAAACATACGAGGATGAACTGACGGGCTCTCTCGGAGTGTCACGCATAGTCGACGATTATCTCCTTCGCAACGGAAAGCCGATAGTGGATGCGGTGATAAACACGATGGGGTTCAGCATGACCCTCATCGCCAAACCCGGTTCTGGCGAACAGGTGTCCGATGATAATTTCTTCGAGAGACTGAATGTCCCCGTGATCCAGGCCATCAACCTATACGGGCCGTCCAAAGACTGGAAGGACAGTCCCTTCGGCCTTACTCCAGCAGATATAGCCATGAGTGTTGTGAATCCCGAATTCGACGGTCAGATCGACGCCGTTCCGTATTGCGGTACCGAGAAACAGGAATCGGGTGATTACAAACAGGTGGCGATAGATGATCGCTGTTCGGCCATCGTTGAGATGGCCTATCGCTGGGCGCTTCTCAGACACATCCCTAACAAAGAGAAGAAGGTCGCAATTCTGATCTATATGTATCCTCCGCGCCAGGATCTCGCCGGCGGAGGTTACGGGTTGGACACATTGCAGAGCGTCTCCGACATGCTCCGTTGGTTCAGGGATGAAGGTTACTCCTTGGACTGGATGCCTGAGAACGGGAAGGAACTCGTCAACAGGCTGCTCGAAGGTGTTACCAACGATGACAATTGGAAATCCGACAAGCAGCTGAGGGATGTCGCCGTCGATATGGTGTCGAAGGAACAGTACGAAGAATGGTTCTCTAAGATCGCCGAATCCGCCCAGAAGAGGTTCATCGAAGCGTGGGGAGAACCTCCCGGCGATCTCCACACACTCGACGGTAAACTTCTTCTTCCCGGAATAATGAACGGCAACGTGTTCATAGGTTTCCAGCCCGACCGCGGAAAATGCACCACCGAATCGATACATGACCCGTGGACAGCACCGCCCCACCAGTATCTTGGATTCTACAGGTGGCTGAAGGAGGTATGGGGCGCAGACGCTGTTGTCCATATAGGCACTCACGGTACATTGGAATGGCTTCCGGGCAAGAGTGTCGGACTATCGGAGGAATGCGATCCGGATATCATCCTTGGCAAACTTCCTGACATCAACCCGTACATCATCGACAATCCTGGCGAAGGGATGCAGTCAAAACGCAGGCAGTATGCTGTCACCACGACCCATATGATACCATCCATGGCCCGTTCGGGAGGTTATGATGAGATCAACGGACTCGAGGTCGCGGTACAGTCATACCTGAAGGCCAGGGATTACGGTCAGGTCGATAAGCTCCCGTCGATAATGGAGAAGATAATCGAACTGTGCATCAAACTCAACATGATGTCCGATCTGGGTCTTTCTGCGGATTGTTCCAGGGAAGAGATGGATTCGAAGATCGATCATCTGTACGATTACATATTGGAAGTAAAGGACGCATTGATCAAGGATGGCCTGCATATTCTGGGCGAGGTTCCCGAGAACGAACGTATGGACGAGATGATCTATTCGCTCGTCAGATATCCTAACGGAAATATCCCGTCGCTGCGTGAGGCCGTAGGTCACATCTACGGTCTTGAGATGGAAGAGCTCCTCAGAGACCCCTCGGGTCAGTTGCCGAACGGATCACTCAAGGGGGAGATGATCGACAGGATCGATTCCGAGATGTACTCCCTGATCGAGATGTCGCGTGAAGTGGGATTCGATATCGAGAAGACCAGAGAGATCGCCGGAGAGATGTTCCCAGGTGAACACAAAGATCTATATCTGGCACTTGAGTTCATGTGCGGATTCCTCATCGATGCGGTACGCAGGATGGGCGATGAAATCGGTTATGTTATGAAAGCCTTGAACGGGGGATTCGTACCTCCGGGACCGTCCGGATGTCCTGGCCGCGGACGCGCACAGATACTGCCGACCGGACGCAACTTCTATTCCGTGGATCCGGACGGCATACCTTGGAACTCCAGCTGGGAGATAGGTTCGAAGATGGCCGAGCAGATGGTCCAGAGGTATCTTGATGACAACGGAGCATATCCGAAGACGGTAGGTATCATCCTTTGGGCGACGGATACGATGAAGACCGGCGGCGATGACGTCTCCTACATTCTGAAATTAATGGGCCTCAGACCGGTCTGGGCGGAATACGGCGGGCGTGTGAAGGATCTTGAGATAATACCGTTGGAAGAACTCGGAAGGCCGCGCATCGATGTCACTTTGAGAATAAGCGGACTGTTTAGGGACACATTCCCGATCATCTCCAACATGATCGATCGCGGCGTACAGAGGATAGCCGAGCTTGATGAGGATGACGATGTCAATTATCTTGCCGCTAATGTCCGCAAGGATATAGTTGATGCGATAGCCGAAGGCATCCCGATAGACCAGGCCAAACGTATGGCCACTTTCCGTGTGTTCGGCGATAAACCCGGAGAATACGGGTGCGGCATAAGCGACCTGATACAGACTGGCAACTGGAAGACCGTCGACGATCTGGGAGAGACGTTCGTAAAGCACGGCTGTTACGTATACGGAAAGGGCCTGAAGGGCGAGGCACAGCCTGACATGTTCCGCAAGAGACTCAAGGTCATGGATGTAACAGTGAAGAATCATAACACCCGCGCCGTGGATATGCTGGATATGGACGACGACTTCGACAACCTGGGCGGATTCAACGCAGCCGTGACATCCATCCGCGGTAAGAAACCCGTTTCGTTCATGGGAGATTCTTCGGATACGCAGTTCCTGAAACTGAGAACCACAGAAGAAGAATGCCGTTTCGTCTTCCGCAGCAAGATCGACAATCCGAAATGGCTCAACGGTCTGAAGCAGCACGGATTCGCCGGTGCCAAGGAACTGTCGAAATTGTTTGACTACACAATGGGTTGGTCTGGCACATCCGATATCATCGAGGAATGGATGTACGACGACCTCGCCAACAGATTCGTCATCGATGAGGAGACCCGCGAATGGATCAAGGATGAGAACCCCTATGCGATGATGGCGATGCTCGCACGTCTCCAGGAAGCCATGAACAGGGGATTCTGGGATCCCGACGATGAGATGAAGGACAAGCTGAAGGACATCTACCTCGAGTTCGAGGAGAGGATAGAGGAGATCACCGACAGGTGATCACCTTGTGTTCAGCACCTTCTCGACGATCCTGCGGCAGCCGTCCAATCCCATGATCGATTTCGGAGCAATGTCGAAGTAGTCCCTGCTCGGCATGGAGATATCCACTGCGGTGCTGCACATGCCTTTCTGGAGAAAGTACTCGCACATCCCTCCGGGGCCGAACACGATTTCGGTGAATTCCGAACCGAATTCCTTGTTCAAAGAATCCGACGTACCGGTCCTTTCCAACAGGACTTTCAGTTCTTTTTCGTAGAATTCATCCTTCTCCGTCAGTTCGATGGCTATCGGGGCGATACGCAGTCTCTTCATCAGGAACCTGCTGAGAGGCAAAGCGATCGAAGGTTCTGCAAGTACGGAGAATGTATAGAAATTACAGAATTCGCCGATGCTCAGCGATGCACTGGTGATGCGTTCCACATCCTCATCCTCCTCATCAATCATCTTGAGTGCAGGCGCGGGGTCGCACCCGGTGACCCTCGCGACCTCTTCGATCCAGGCACGTATCGCACCATAACCTATTGGTGCTCCCTGCGGACCGCGGACGAGAGGGACGCCGAGTTCTTTCTCATAGTACTCTCCTGTGGCTGCGAAGTATTCGGGGCAGATGCAGACGTTCGCGACAGCCTCCGACGATCTCCTCATCTGTTCAATTGAACATGCCGCGCCTATGTCCGCGTTGATCTCCAGACCCATGCTCTCTAACAGTCTGTGCAGTTCCTTCAGCAGAGGGAAGCAGCCTTTGGACACGTAAGGGATGCCTGTGATGTTGACCAAACCCTTCTTCTTTTCACTCTTCCTGGTCAGTTTCTTGGCGATCATGCAGAGCGTCCTGTCGTATCCGTGTCCGAACGTCTCGGACATCAGACATTTCCCTGCTATGACGGTCTTCTCGGCCATATCCGAGCCCATGACCTCGTCCTGCAGCTTGTCACCGATCAGCGATGCGCCCGGAGATTCAAGGACGACGGCGAATTTGGTATCCTTCGATTTGAGGATATCAAGGATCATTCCGACCTTTTTGGAGGCCCCGTATATGTAATCATCCGCATCCACATACGTGCAGGGGATACGCGAACGGTGGAAGAAGAATCCCCCTTCGACGGTTGTGAATTCCCTGGGGACATATCTGGATGAATAGCTTGCAGCGAGTCCGCGGCATCCTCCGGGTCCGTGGAGTATCGTCATACCGTCCAGTATGCTTTCAGATGCCAGCATCGAACCGTAGAAACCATCCAATCTGGAATGTTTCATGCGCGGCTCACCTCCATCATCCTGACGATGCGTTTGCCGCATTCTATCACCGTTCTCACACCCGCACGAGGCTGGCGGTAATTGAAGTGCGGAACGTCGAGACGGCTGAGCATCTGATCATTCCCCAATACCATGTCAGGTTTGATCTCCGCGATCCTTTCGCAGAGTCTGTTGAAATCCACATCATATTCCTTCTCGATGTTGCGGTCCGAGAAGAATTCCTCATCGGCATTGTTCCATTTGCTGTTGATCGGGCAGAGGATATTCGTGACCTTGACACCGAGTACATCCAATAATTCGAACATCCAGTTGATGTTCGTAGCTGTCGGACAGTATATGATCGCTCTGAGTCCGTTGAAACGTCCGCCGTATTCTTTTCTGAATTCTTCAAAATCATCTTCGAATGTTTCTATCAATGATTCTATCTTATCATCTGGCACATTCATGGATCTGCCGAATTCCCTTGCCCATGACCTAGTCTCCTCGATCCCTATGGGCATCGCTGTTCTGAACCATGGGATACCCGCTTCCCTTTCGAGTATTTGACAGGTCTGGCGGTTGGTTATGGTTTGTGCGAACATCAGGTCCACACATCCTTTCCTCATCATACTGAATTCCGAGAAGGAGTTGTCGTTGAGGAAACAGCAGTTGATCTTCAATCCGAGACCGTCGATCAGTCTTTTGGTGTCATCCATGAGCATCATCTTCCTGTCTGTAGAGTCGTAGAATCCGATGATGTTCACGCTCTTCTTATCGGGCTCCACATCTTTGTCGATGAGGGTGCACATGCGTTTGATGGTGATATCGCGGGCCTGATAATGGGCCCCGTTCAGTATACCGTCCACTTCGATGGGTACAACCCTCACGCCATCGTGTTCCGACTCCATCCTTTCGCACAATCCTTCTACGTCATCCCCGATTATTCCGGGGACGCATGTGGTCACGACGAAGATGACCTTCGTCCCGGCTTCGATACGCGAGATGATCAGTCTTTCGAGTTCCTTTATCCCGCCGAAAATGGATGAATGGTCGTCAAGATCGGTGCATAGGAGCCTTTGGGAAGCGTTCCTCAGGATCTTCGCTTTATCCTGAAGGGCGATCATCCCGTCGAATGCCGCACTGAAGAAATAATGGCAGCTCTTCGGTCCGTGGATGATTATGTCGGCATCCTTTATGCCTTCGCAGCATGCGCTGGCGGTCGCTGAACCGCATCCTCTGAGAGCGTTCCTCTCATCGACCGAGAAGATTCGGTTCTTCTTCAGTTTGCTGAGGTCGCGTTCTACCTTGATCCCTTTTGCGACCTGATCCAATTCTTCATCATCGAGCGGACACGCAGGATAGAGCTTTGCTTTGCGGTCTTCAAGATCCCTGATGGTATCTACGATCCTGGTCACAGCCTTGTACTCTTCCGAGTCCGGGAATTTTTCGGAAACCGTGATCCCTTCGCTCTCAGCTTCGGAGAATCTCATGGAACGCGGTATCTTGGTGACGATCGGGAGACCGACTGCATCGGCGAAATTCTTCACATACTCGTATTCCCCATCGTTCCCTCTCATATTGAGTATGAGTCCTGCGACGCGGCACTTGTCGTTGTCAAAATTCCTGATGCCTTTCAATACGTTGTTGGCGGCATACAGGGACATGAATTCCCCCGACGTCACGATGAACACTGCATCTGCATATTTCCTTCTGAGCGGAACGGCGAATCCTCCACAGACCACATCCCCAAGGACATCATAGATCATGAAGTCGGTGTCCTTGTCGATGACTTCGTTGTCGTTGATGAAATTGAATGCCGTGAGTATGCCTCTCCCCGCACATCCCACACCGGGTTCCGGGCCCCCCGTCTCGATGCAGAGGATGCCGTTCTTTCCGATGGAGATGGTATCGCCGGCATCCTTGGAATTGGAGTTGATATGATCCAGGACCGTGGTCTGAGCTTTACCGCCCAGGAGAAGTCTTGTCGAATCATGCTTCGGATCGCATCCGATCTGTGCTACCTTGAATCCCTTGGATGATAATTGATAGGAGATATTCGCGGAGATCGTGGATTTCCCGATACCGCCCTTTCCGTAGATGGCAATCTGTTTCATACACACACCTATATCCTTATTGGATGTATAATCCAATTAAGATTTAAGCTGTTCAGTGAGTGGGTGCTAATCTTTGATATTTTATCGGAATCCGATAAGACTAGTTTGAAATAATCCTATAAGGATATTCGATTGCCGTGAGAACGGCTGATATGAGGAGATCGTTTGATTCTTAAGTACCTTGGTACCAAACAGTGGGTACTGGTGTGCGTATGCGCAGTGTTCATTGGGTTCCAGGTCTACCTCGATCTTCTGATTCCGGAATACATGAATTCGATGACCGATGCCATATTGGATGGTACAGCCAGTGAACTCATGTGGAATTACGGTATGGCGATGGCCGGCTGTGCATTCCTGAGTCTTGGGGTATCACTTGTGGTCGGTTTTATCGCCGCGTATATCACAGCACACCTGTGCAAGGTCATACGCGAGAAGCAGTTCGAGAAGGTCCAGACATTCTCGTCCGAGGATGTCGGCGAACTCACCATAGCGAGTCTTATCACACGCTCCACAAGCGATGTCTATCAGATACAGGTCTATGTCGCTCGCGGTCTGATAGTTTTCATCAAAGGGCCGATCCTGGCGGCATGGGCGATAATGAAGATCGCAGGCCGCAATTGGGAGTGGACCACGGCGACCGTCATAGCGGTGATATTGGTCGTTGCTGCAGTATTCATCATAACCCAACGCAGCCGCCGTTATTTCAAGAAGGTCCAATGGCTTACGGATGGGATAAACGCTGTTACGGGGGAATCCATAGACGGTGTCCGCACGGTCCGTGCCTATAACGCAGAGGATTATCAGCTCGGAAGATTGGAGAGGGCCAACGAGGATCTTATCCGCAATAATCTGACTGCATTGAAGTATTCAGCATTCATGTACCCGTTCACCAGTGCTGTGCAGAACTTCTTGACTCTGTCGATATATTGGATAGGTGCAGGTATAATATCAAGCGCACCGAACAATGCCGAACAGCTTCTCCTGTTCTCGGATATGATCGTGTTCTCATCCTATGCCTTGCAGGTGTTATCCGGATTCATGATGGTGGCCGGTATGATGAGGATCATGCCCAGGGCTATGGTCGCTTCGCAGAGGATCCAGGAGGTCATCGAGCGCACGCCCACCATAAAGGACGGTACTGAGAACGCCCCCGTTCCCGGAAAGGAGGGCCTCATCAGGATGGAGAACGTGTCGTTCACATACCCCGGTTCGAAACGTCCGGCTGTGAAGGACATCACATTGGAAGTGAAAAAAGGGGAGACGCTGGCACTTATCGGCCCCACGGGAAGTGGGAAGTCTACCATCATCAATCTCATCTGCCGTCTGTACGACCCCCAGGAAGGCGAGGTGTCGGTCTCAGGGAGGGATGTCAGGGATTACGTTCAGACCAGTCTCCATAATCAGTTCGGTTACGTTCCCCAGAATACGGTCATCTTCTCGGGGTCAGTGAGATACAACGTGAATTACGGAAGGCATTCCGAGGAGCGCACCGATGATGATATCTGGGATGCTCTTAGGGTCGCACAGTCGGAGGATTTCGTGAAGGCCATGGATGAAGGTCTCGATTCCCCCATATCGCAGCACGGGCGCAACCTGTCGGGAGGACAGAAGCAGCGTATAGGCATCGCACGTGCCGTATGCAAGAGGCCTGACATCTACATCTTCGACGATTCATTCTCAGCACTGGATTTCAGGACGGACAGGGCACTGCGCTCGGAACTCCGCAAGAGGACCGCCGACTCCACGGTCATAATCGTTGGACAGAGGGTCGGGACCATAATGGATGCCGACCGCATCGTGGTAATGGACGGCGGAGAGATAGTCGGTATGGGCACACATGACGAGCTCATGGAGACCTGTCCTCTCTACAACAGCATAGCGGTCATGCAGTTCTCGGAGGTGCACTGATGGCCTTCAGCGACGGACCTCTGTGGGCACGTTCCAAGAATTCGAAGAACTTCTGGGGCACCCTTTGGGCGCTCATACGTTACATGGAGAAGTACAGACTGATCCTGTACCTCGGTTTGGTGATGGTGGTGATCGCCACTGCCATGTCCTTGGTGGGGCCTCAGTTCCTCAGCAGGATAACCGATTCGATCCAGGATTCTATACAGGGCGGTAAGCCCATCGACATCGACGGCATTGCGTTCCTGGCGATAATCGCCGCCTGCATGTATGTCATATCGATGGTACTGACGGTCATCGAACATTACATAATCGGTGCCTCGTCCGAATACATCGCCAGGAAGATGCGCAAGGACCTCGCCGTCAAACTCAATTCCATTCACATCTCGTATTACGACAATAGTACCAGCGGGGACATAATGAGCCGCGTCTCCAACGATGCCGACACGGTCGGAAGGAACTGCAGCGAGAGTCTGACGCACCTCATTACCGCAGTGATCTCCATCATCGGAGCTTTCGGAATGATGATGTACACTTCCGTGGAACTGGCGATGGTCTCCGCGGTACCTTCCCTGATAGGGTTCGTCATAATCTTCGTTCTCGTGAAGGTGAGTCAGAAGTATTTCCGCATCCAGCAGACGAAACTCGGAAGCATGAACGCATTGGTGGATGAGAACTATCGCGGTCACGACATCGTCAAGCTGTATGGTGGTGAGAACGGAGCATGGATCAAGTTCGATGCCATCAACGGTACGCTTTACAAATCGGCTCTTCGCACCCGTTTCCTCGCCGGACTGATGTCCCACTTCATGAACTTCATCAGCAACATGGGGTATCTGACCGTCTGTATCTTCGGTTCGATAATGGTTATGGATGGTAAGATCGGTTACGGTACGGTCGTCGCATTCATCGTCTACATCAAACTGTTCACCCAGCCCCTGATCCAACTGTCTGAAGCGATGGGCATGGTCCAGATGGTCATCGCTGCATCCGAGAGGGTATTCGATTTCCTCTCCCTTCCGGAGATGGACGGGGAGGACGGGAAGGATGCGGTCATCGAGGATGTCAAAGGAAATGTGGAATTCAGGGACGTTCACTTCTCGTACATACAGGGGAAGGAGATCATACACGGATTCTCACAGAACATCAAGGCTGGTTCAAGGATCGCCATAGTCGGTCCGACAGGAGCGGGAAAGACGACCTTGGCCAACCTTCTGATGAAGTTCTACGAGCCCGATTCCGGTAAGATATACATAGACGGGGTGGACACTTCGGACATGCGCAGACACTATGTGCATTCATTGTTCAACGTTGTACTTCAGGACAGCTGGGTCTTCAACGGTACCATCAGGGACAACATCGTGTTCAACCGTACCGGAGTGACCGATGAGCAGGTTATGGAGGCATGCGACGCCGTCGGTATAAGACAGATGATCGAATCTATGCCCGATGGTCTTGATACCATGATCACGGACAAGATCTCATTATCGGGAGGTCAGAGGCAGCAGATGATGATGGCCCGCATGCTGATCAGGGATGCACCCATGGTTATATTGGATGAGGCGACCGCTTCCATCGACACACGTACCGAGAGGCACATCCAGGAGGCGATGGAACTGCTGATGAAGGGAAAGACATCGTTCGTCATCGCACACCGTCTATCGACCATCATGGATTCTGACCTCATCCTTGTTCTGAAGGACGGAAATATCGTCGAGCAGGGTACACACGAGGAACTGCTCAACATGAGGGGATTCTACTTCTCGCTGTACAACAGTCAGTTCGAGAACTGTGCCTGATCACTTGTTGCGGCTCAGCGCGAACCAAGCGATGACATAGAATGCGATGCCGTAAGCGATGAGCACTATGAAGGAAACCCACGGGAAGTCCCACCCCAGTGCTATCGAACGGATACATTCCGAAGTATGCGTCAGAGGCAATGCCCAGATGATTGCGGCGACCCAGTTTGGTACCGCCGAAAGTGTGAACATCGTACCGCACAGGAAGGTCATGGGCAGTATGACGAAACTGTTGAACATGTCCGTCCACGCAAGATCCGGGAGGACTACCCCTGCGGTCACGCCCAGCAACGAGAAGATGAAGCACGACAGTATCATCATACCAAACAACTGGGGGCTGATGATGAGGTCGGATGTCATCATATATCCCATGATAATCAGGATCGTTCCGCAGATCATCCCCTTCAGTACGCCCAGGATGCATTTTCCGAGGATGAGCGCACTCTTGGATACCGGGCAGAGAAGCATCTCATCGAAGCTTTCATAGAACCTCTTCTGGACCATCAGCTTGTGGGAGATGGTGTTGAATGACGAGGTCATGGTATTGATCGCCACCACTCCGGGGATGATGAATGCCACATAAGTCACGCCCTCCATCTCGGTGACGCTGCTTCCGACACCGAAACCGAATGCGAACATGTACAGCAGGGGTGTGACCAGCGACGTCACGGTGAGGATCAATGCATTCCTCTTGAAGTAGTAGAGATCCGAAAGGGCGACCCTGAACGTCTCGTCAAGCAATGCCATCAGAGCACCCCCTCTAATGATTTCACGTCGAGACGGCCGGTCTTCTCAAGGAAGACGTCCTCCAGATGGGTGCTGCGTATGATAGCATTGTTCTCTGATACGGTATCGAAGAATTCCTTGGCGGATTCACGGTCGGGGAAGAACGAGTATGCTCTTGTCCCGTCTCCGGAATCATATTCAACAGTGAACTTTCCGATACTCTGGCACAGTTCTGATGGAGAACCTGTGTCGATGATCTTCCCCTTGTTTATGATGCTTATGCGGTCGCACAGTGCCTCCGCTTCATCCATGTAGTGTGTCGTTAGGAATATGGTCGCTCCGCGCTTGTTGAATATGCGGACGATGTCCCAAAGCATGTGACGTGACTGAGTATCCAAACCTGTGGTGGGTTCGTCCAGGAACAGGATCTTCGGATCGTGCATCAGTGCGCATACGATCGCCGTCTTCCTCTTCCATCCGCCGGACAGTTCGTTGCCCTTCTTGTTCAGATAGGGTGTCAGTCCGATGGCATCGCAGAGTTCCATCATGCGTTCCCTTGCGACCTTGAGCGGTATCTTGTGGAGAACGGCCTTACTGATGATATTCTCTCTGACGCTGATATCCATGTCCATGGCGAAATGCTGTTGGACCACACCGATCATCGAGCGTGCCTTGACGGTGTCCTCATTAGTATCGACTGAATTGATGACGATCTTGCCCGATGTAGGCCTCATCATGGTGGTTAGCACCTTCACGGAGGTGGTCTTGCCCGCACCGTTGGGTCCGAGGAGTCCGAAGATCTCTCCTTCTCTGACCTCGAGACTGATCCCGTCGACGGCGGTGAAATCACCGTATCTTATGACAAGTCCTTCAGCCTCGATCACGTTCATCCTTTCACCTCACGAATCTATCGCAGCCTTCACGCCTTCCGCGAAGCGGTCGGCATCCAGATCCTCCAGTTTGAAGTATCTCGCACCCATCTTCTCCGCCAGTCTCTCGGCGTTGTCGAAGTGCGGGAATCCCGAACTCGCATCTACGATGATCCATTTCACATGCGGGATGCTGATGTCCTCGGCCATCTTCTGTACCTCCTCATTGGCATTGGCGCCTTCCTGAAGGGGTACATTCGCGCGGCCGTCGGTCACCAATATGATGTAGCATCTCTCACCTATATGACATCTGGCATATGCGGTCATGTACTCATTGACACGTACGAGGGCTTCGCCTAAAGGAGTCTTTCCGCCTGTCGGAAGTTCCTCGAGACATTTGTAACTGTATTCCACGGATTTGGTGGGCGGGAGGATCATATCTGCAGAATCCCTCCTGAATGCCATCAGTCCGATGCGGTCCCTCTTCACATAGCTGTCCCTGAGCATGGAAAGGATGGCGCCTTTCACGGTGGACATCCTCTTCCTGACTCCGAGAGATCCGCTTGCATCCACAAGGAACAGCAGTGTGCATCCGCTGCGCCTCTCGCGCACCTTCATGCGGATATCCTGTGATTCTATCACCAGGGAAAGATCATCGCTGTGCCTCACCTTCTGGTAGGGTGCAGCGGCTCTTATCGTCGCATCGAACGCTATGTCGTTGGTCTTCCCGTCGGGGTATCTGGCACGTGCATATCTTCCGGTGCCGTCGGCACTGACTGCCATCGCCCTCCTTCCCTTGCGGGTCTTGGTGCGTGAAGGCAGTCTCTCATTGGTATCGAGATAATCGATGACCCTGAACTGTCTGCCGATCTCGAACATCATCTCTTCCAGGTCGGGCATCTCGTCCATCGGAGGCATATCAGGGGGTTCCTGATCCTCGTTGTTGTCCTCTTGTTCATCCTGCTGGTCATCCTGGTCGGGAGGTTCATCCTGCTGATCGTCATCATCGTTGTCCTCCGGAGGTTCCTCATCCTCAGGGGGTTCTGGCGGTGGCGGCGGGGGCTGATCATAATTGCGGCGGTGGGGAAGGCACAATACCGCTGCCTCCTCAACATCCTTCTTCATGACCTCGTCCCTTCCGTTGAGTGCGGCCAGGGATTTGGCGCAGTTGATCATTGCAAGGTCTCCGCGGAGACCGTCCGCTCCGACCTTGCTACACAATTCAGAGATGACATTGATCAGTTCATCCGATATGGTGACAAGCGGAACGATCTTCACTCCGCGTTCAACCTTTCTCTTCTCATCGGATTCTTCTTCTTTGTAGAGGGAGGAGAACCTTTCCGGATCGTCGGAGAACGAAACGTTCCTGTCTACGATCGCTTTCCTCTGCTTCTCATCCGTTTCTGGAGAATATGCACAGAGGTCGAAACGATCAAGGACATGCGAACTGAGGTCGCTGTCCTCGGGATTCATCGTTGCGATCAGAGTGGTATCGCATCTGTATGATGCCGATATCGGACCTCTTTCCACATGGACCGTGCCTGTCGATACTGCATCAAGGATCCCGGCGAGCATCCCGCGGTCCATGAGATTGACATCATCGATGTACAGGATGTTGCCGTCCGCTTTGGAAAGGAGTCCGGGCTGGAGTTTCGTCTTACCGGTCTTCATTGCCTCTTCGATATCGATCCCGCCGAAGAGCTGTTCGTCGGTGACATTCAGAGGACAGTTGACTATGGTCTTGTCAGTTATACCTGCGGCCGCTCTGGCCAATGTCGTCTTGGCAGAACCGCTGCCGCCTCTCAGCAATACTGCTTTGATGTTGGGGTTGATGAGTGCGCATTCAAGCGCGCGCTTGCCGTCTTCCATACCGACTATCGCAGTGAAGGGGAAGAGGTTCACAGGTCCTGCAGACATCTCTCCAGTTCCTCTTTGTCAAGGCTGCTGTCCTCGAACGGACGTCTCTTGAGACGATGTGC
>JAEEGL014398524.1_pt1 | contig 19999 bp, 17 predicted proteins | sample 9134231 | NCBI WGS metagenome assembly JAEEGL01 (sample SAMN16246548, study PRJNA631951) | gut metagenome | biome: gut microbiome; feature: rumen; material: fiber-attached | host: Bos | place: Iran: Karaj | collected 2018-10
CTGGCACGATGCCTGTGAATAGGCAACGGGCTCCCAGGTTCAATCGCATTCAACATCCGCTGACTTCCATCCGCAGAAGAATTCCGCAGATCCATGTTCATCCTCAACCTCGGCGAAGCCTTAGCCTGCTCGGTCAACCCATCCAATAAAGTTTGAGTTATCTTCATGACAAAACCGTTCTATTTCTTCAACGACTCAAGATACTCCTCGTGGAGATGGTAATACTTCTTCATAAACAGCAGATACGCAAGCGCCAACACAATACAAACTCCTGCCAGATACCCCCAATGCCACATAGGAGTATTAGGGATCAGGATCATTCCAGCAGCAATCGCAAGCTGAAGCACTGTATAAAACCCAGACACAACAGTATGCTCCATCCCAAGTTCATTAGCCATCAACTGGTAAGCATGCTTGCGGTGGGCCTCTCCCAGATTCTCGTGGAGCATAATTCTATGAACGATTGTCAGCACCGAATCAACACCATACACCACAAGGAAAACGATATACGTAAAATCACCGGTAGCAATAATCAACTTACCCAGCACAAAAATCAAGATAAATGCAGCCCCAACGCTTCCTACATCCCCAGCAAAGCACTTCGCTTTCCCTTTCGGACGGAAATTAAAGAAGCAAAAGACCAGATCCGCTAGAAGAGCGACAATAATCAACCGCTGATCTACGAACTCACCGCCCTTAGCGTTCAACCATGCCAACGGCAGCAACACGGCCAGCGTATATCCACCGTTAATGCCATTAATGCCGTCCATAAAGTTATAAGCATTCGTGATCCCTACACAAAGAATAAGCGCGAGCACAACCGCCCACCACATATCCCACTGGAGGATGCCCCAGCAATAAAAGACCAGAGCCATGGCCACAAACTGCACGACCAATCTCACGCTATCCGGGAGCGAGTGTATATCATCCACAAAACTTATCCCCGCCACTAGCGTGATACCAACCAGGAACGGCCAGAGTTCCATCCCCCAAAATGCAGCATACAGCCACATCCCAAGGACATAGATTATACCTCCACCGCGCAGAACGATGGTTTTATGCGAGCTACGCTCGTTGGGCTTGTCAATGATGTTGCACTTATCCGCGATGCGGAAGTAAATGAGTTCTGCTACCAGCAGCAGCACTGCAATGATTAAATATGTACAAATCATATTTCGTTATTCTTCAATTATATAATATCTCTTTCAAAAGACGACCCGCTCCCCTCACTGTTGCTGCGGCAAAAAAACTATGCAGACCAAACATCTATATTATAAATCAAACCAATTTCATTATCTGGGATCACAAAAGCCACACTATACCTTGCTCTTGTAATAGCAACATAAAGAGCCGCCCTCGTTGGATCTGCCAGGCTATTATTCTTATTTGCCAACCACTTTTTGATGTCAGCAGTTGGATAAATTAGGACACGATCAAATGTCTTCCCCTTAGACTTCCCAAAATTATAGCTACTAAACCTTGAATCTGTCTTCACTTTAATACTATGTCTCAACTGGACTGGACTGAACTTTTCTAAATAAGCATCAATTTCACTCATCTTTAGAAGGAATACACCTTGATGTTCAATACCATTCTGATGACATGAAGGACAACTACAAGACTGAGCCTTAGGAAACTCGGGATAAAGTAAAGAAGAGAAATCACATATTTGTTGGTTGTTCCTGTGAGAATAGCACAAAGTCTGTTCATCAATGACTATGTTATCACTCTTATAACACCTTGATTGGACATAACCCTTTACATTACCATTGCGGAAGATTTTATTCATAGTCTCCCAGTGCGTATAATAAGTTACTTGTCTTGGGTCGCCCACGCAAATCACAGATGAGGTACTATGGAATAAAAGCTTAATTATTTCCAAATCATATCCTGCCAAATCTTGTACTTCATCAATATAAATAGTTGAGAATATATGGGAGATTCTGTCAATTACATTTCCGCTTGACGCTTCATTAGCCCGTACTACAAACTTTGCCAACTTGTCTGTATAGAGCCTCATTTCCTTGGTAAAATAGTGTTCTCTAAACTCTGTCTTCTCGCCAAAATATATGGGAACCATTTTCCCCCGTGATGGAATCATCGCCTTAAAACCGCTCTGCTCGTTTACCAAAAGAATCCCTTTAATCTGTTCATGGAATAAAAAATCTTTGCATGTCCCTTGATATGGCTTAACACCATGTTGCAACAAGAAAGAAAACCACGTCTGAACAGTAATATGCCCAGGCACTCCTCCATATCTAGTAAAAAACTTATCGTTTATCTCCGCCTCATTCTCTTCTGTGAAAGTTGTTATTAAGACACGTCCTTTTCTATGAAAAGCCTCATCAACAATATATGTGGTCTTCCCCGCACCTGCGGCAGCAATGATTAGTTTATTATCCTTCATGTACCCAATCAATAGCATCAGTGATATAATCCGGATACCTGAACTGTTTTATGCTCTTAAACACGCTCAATGCCCAATCCGTTTTATTATCATCCATATAGTTACATACATCTCGCGGCGTGGGATAATCCTCTTTCTTTATGCCTATTACCTCCAATAAATCATCAAACATACCTTTGTTGGCATCCACGAATTGCGGCTCCAACGTTTCCAAATCATTATTATCGCTTGCACAAATTTTTATACAACATACCTCATCAAAATCTTTGTACTTATTCTTGATTCGCGTTTCATATTTGCCATCATTGTCTGTAACAACTGCCACCTTCTTTTCTAACACCTTCGCTATATCCAAGAAACGCTTAAATGATAGGCCTCTAACAGAAATCACATCCACCCCGTCCTCTATAGGCAATACTTCGTACTTATCTTTATATGCGCGTTGCACTATCAACTCATCCGAAGGACCTTCGACCAATATAGCACGCTTTGCTAAAACCAATCTTAATGTATCATAGCCTGGCAGTTTCTCAAAATATTCAGTATCATCCTTTGACAACTCATTAAACCGAATGGTTTTCTGATTCGACAAAAGAATCATATTTTTCAGGTTCAACTTATTCGCAACGAAATTACTATGAGTAGTAATAACGAGCTGCTTATCAGCACAAGTTTCATTAATCTTGTTCAACAACTCATTGAGCATTGTGTGTGACAAATGGTTTTCTGGTTCCTCTATCAGCACAAGGTTAGAAGTCTGAGCCTTTTTATGCGCCAATGCAAGATTTGTCTTTATCACGCACTGCGCCCCTTTGCCTATTTGATGAAAAGGCACGTCATCTATGAAAGTCATTAGAACAGTATCCCAAGAATTCCTTATACTCATATCTACCGATACAGATACTTTCCTGTTTGAAATGGCAGCGTTCTCTGTCACCTTTTTGTTGATAGTCACAATTGATTCGTCATCTCCGAAGTTCTCTTTCAGTTTCCTGTAACCATGGGCCAATGCAGCTATCTCCCTCTCATCCAGATTATCACGAATAATTTTTGAAATATAAACATCCGAACCATTCTGGAATCTGTTAGACGTAGAATCAATAAGGACAGACTTCAAAGGAATACTTTTATTAGTTACTGCTTCTCTAGCGAAAGAAAGGCGCTCTACTTTGTAATACTCTACCGGTATGGATTTCAATTCTCCGCTTTGTAACAGGGCTGAATACTCACTTTGATATTGATCATTAAAACAAGCTTTGAAGCACAACCCACAATGCCCGCTTCTCTCAGAGTTGCCGTCACCTTTAAAACTGGGTAGCTCATCTGACTTGAGATACACTTCAATTAGGATAGTGGGCAAAGGCAATTTATCTGCCGTTTTGAGACTTGCCAAATACTCTTCAACTACCTCTTTATTAAACAAACTTTCATTGATATCAGTATATAACATTTTTCCATTAAGCATTCCTGATAATGCCAGCTGAAGAGCCTCCAAGATAGTTGACTTACCTTCCTCATTATTGCCGACTATAATGCTCACGCCCTCGTTGAATTGTATCTCGAAATCGCGAAAACATTTGTAGTTTTTAACTTTTAGTCTCTCAACTCTAATCATAAATACATTCTATACTGATATCAATTTACGCCTTTAGCCCATAATCATAGCCTTCTGCCTTTGCTATATGTATAGCTCACCAATAATACCACTCCCTAAAACCTCTGCACAGCCTCTTTCTGCCACTAATGTCCAAAGCCTCTAATTATATTTCCTCTACAGGAGTTGGAAACGCTCAACTCTCTCCTGCCGGTCAATGGTGTATAAATCAAGTCAACAATCTGAGGAAAGAAGATATTTCAAATAATCGCCTTCTGATACTCATCTGCTAACAAACTATAATAATTAAGCCCGGCATGATTATCATAATGTTCTATACTATTTCATGGTCACTGCTCCATTATTCCATTCTACCTCCAAATAGTGCTTCGCTTTCTCTGTGTATTCCAGCCCACACGCTGTATTCCAGTAGTTCTCCACGACCGGGCTGTAGATTCCGGAGTATGCCCCATTCCGTCCCATCAAGATTGCCTTATTCAGGCGATGTGTCGCACACTTAAGAACCGTAGGTATAGGCTGACGCGGGTTTTTGCAAGTCAAAACAGGGTGTCCATTAATGCTTCCGTGATGAGATACCACGTAATAATCCGCTCTAAACAATGCTGCATTACACTTGCCAGCATAACTCATATTTTCAAACCCCTTTTGTTCCAAGTCACCAGGGAATACCATGATATGCCCATCCAAATTGATCCCGTACACAACAGAAGAATTGTTCACTTCATTCACAGCCCGCTCATTATCTTTCACAAGATTTGCATATTTATACAACCTACATTCAGGATGGAAAATATAGATGGCACCCGCATTCCCGCTTTCGCTCACCGGCTCTATGAATTTACAATGCAGTCTAGACAAATCTTTCAAGATACCATTCCATACCGGCGAGGCGCAGTCATAGTACAGATTAGCATACACCAGCGTCTTATCATCTACGAACCCATGCCTAATCAAATACCTCAAACCGTTATAATGATCAAAATGGGTATGTGTCAGCATAAATCTCGATATTCGCAGACTACTCAGGTCAACATTCAATAAGTTCGCAATATCTGCCAAACAGTGATGCAGGTTCTGACTATAGTCTCGTCTTTTCAAGTAGTCATATGACGAACAGTCCACCATCCAAAGGTCATATTCTGTCCCATATACGGATAGAATTAGCGAGCAATTGCCATGGCCCACATTCACATGATAAGACTTGACAAGGTTAGGCATCTTCTGCCTTATGGCATAAACTCCTTCACCTGCTATCTGTCTGGTCAAGAGTTCCAATCGCATATCACGGCTTTCATTTCGAAGGACTGTTGCCAATTGCGTTTCATTTCCATTGAAAAACCGCAGTTCCGAATCCGGGCGATACAGCACAAAGTCATCTTCCTGTACTCGCCCGCCTGTCTCCCGGAAATACAACTCATTCCCATTAAGTTCAAAAGAAAGCGTTCTAGGGAATCCCTCCTCTGACATATCCGCTCCAAGTAGCGAAACATGATAGCGTCCATTTTCTCCTTCAGTATCAATTGACGTTATGCTGTCCACATAATATAGTTGCCCTTCGATCAACCCTTGTATATAGTCCAATATTTGCTCCGCTTGCAGGTTGTTCATGTATTCTTGCCCCGATTTGTCATCAAAGCTAGTCACATATTTCTCCACCCATTTCAGTGGATAGTTCATCTTAGTGCAGAACCGCTCCACCATTCTCACCGTCTCGCCTTTCGTTCTGGTGGCCACAATAGCAATTTCGGGTTGGTCATTTAAAATCTTTTCAATGTTCAGTTGCTCCTCATATTCATTGTCACCCCAGGTACAAATGGTAATTCTATGTCCTTTATAGTCCAACGTTACTCGCGCATCCTGTCCTTCAAAGAGATAATTACATCCCTTCCCTACACTATGTATCAGGTTGATCAAATGTCCTAAGCACCTGGTCTTCCCTATATTTCCTCTCCCAAATAATGCGATTACCCTCATAGCCTTCTTTCTTATATTCCCACTCCATTAATCAATTCAACAACCTGAGTAAGTGGACCTTTTTTGTCTTTGATATTATCAGTCAGATACTTCAAAAATACCGCATCATTGAGATGTGCACACTTCTGCCCCTTACTATCATAAAGTCTCATAATACGTCTTATGAGCAGAAGCGGGTAAGCCACGTATGCATGTTCAGGAGTATATGCATACATTTGCAAATCGTTCAGATAAACCGAAACCTTCTTTCGAAGTTCGTCAGCACCGGCATAATCACAAAGCCCATAATCCGCCACAGGGTCTTGTTGTGGTACAGTTTTGTAATTCACTCGGTTCCTCATATCTTCGAACCAGTCGCAGACCTTCTCACTATCAATTTCTGAGCAAACTTCTGCATCCGTTTCAAATTCACTTTTGAACAGGGCGTGTATGGACCTATGGGTATTTCCATCCTCTTTCCTAAAACTGGCACCTGCCGTCAACTTGATAGAGAAAGGCTTACCTTGATCATAGCAAAGACTGATATCATTTAATGCCAGCATTGCTTGATAGAAATAAACTATCGAATAGTAGCTATGCACAAAAGCCCATGAATAGTTCCCAGTCTCGATCATCTTAAAAACACCGCAATAAGCTATCAGTGCATTCTTATACAGCGAATCACGATCTTTCTCCAATGCTAATCTGGCAGAAACAATATGGGAAGAATTGATAAAGGTGCCTTCTTGAAGTCTGGTAGTCTGGTTCAGATAGCCTTGCCCTTCAAGATAGGCTGACAATAGCCTCCGTTGTGGCATATCAAAGCTTTATTTCTTCATCATTTGCCGACTCTTGCACAAGAGCATCTCTTAGCTTCTGCACAAAATGGTTTGTTGCAGTTTCTCCGGAATAACCTTTGGCATCAGTTTGTTTGGGTAAAGCATCTTGCTGCAAAACGATAAGAGACTTAAACTTGTCCACTCTATAATCGTTTGCTGCATAGCACAGAGGCAAAATATCATTACACAAAACTTCTATTGCAGCACTATAGCCAGATGCATACATGAACGGGTTCGATGCTTCTGTCCATTTTTTGTCATAATAGTATTTCAGGGCCTCAAAGTAATTCTTGAGTATCTTTATCTGATATTCCAGCGTAGTGAGCCTATACTTGTCAAACTCACCATCTCTCTTCACCAGTGGTCTCAGCTTATTCACAAATGTAGACAGTTGAATTCCACCACGGACTCTACTAATACCAGGGAATTTAATAAATGAACGGTATGGAGAATCTTCATCTTCGTTCAAGGCTAAAGCAATATCATGCCCTCTGTCAAGACTGATATCTCTGTTGGGCACATCTACCAATCCATAAAGGTCATATATCAACGATTTTGGCACATTCTTCTGTTCTGTATTGATACTGATGAAGATCTGTGCGCACTGTTCTGTAGTCAACCCAACGGCAATCAAACACGGAAAATCTATTTCCCCTATCTCCGGTTTATTTTTAACAGCTTCTCTCATGCCTGCTATTCGATGCTGGCCGTCAAGCACTTGAGCGATATCCTCTTCATCCGAGACGAATAAAATATTCTCGCCGACCTCTATCTTGTTAGCATCAATGATATTCAGAATGATATTCGTTGGGAAGAAACCTCCGTTTTGCAAGAAACGCGATATACTGCTTATTCTCCTTGTATTCAGGATACGCTGAACTGCACCCTCTTCCTCGCTTTGACCTCTACGTGCCACATAGCTCATTCTTATAAGATCAGAGCCTTTTATTTTACACAGATAATACGGCACATTCTTATCTGTAAGTTGTAAATAACTTAATTCCATATATTTGCCTTTTTACATCTAAGCTCCTAAATTAAACTATTCTTTCTTCGGTATTCTCTACGACATGCCCCAATCTCCACACTCCGTGCATCCGTAACTCCGTAAGTCCCGTTGCTATCTCATCTATAGCAACGCTTCCTCCCCACATCCTGTAAACGTATAGTGGTGTAATGCCTCCTATATCCATTGAGCAAGAGCGCATTTCGCTCTCGACAAACTGCTTAAGCCTATCAATCATTGTCGTATCAGTCATAACCATGAACCATTAATCATGAATCATTATTCTTCCTTCGCGCTCAATAAATGACGCCTGTTTTTCTTTCCAGTTGAGCCATTAACCGTAAAATACTATTACCACATGTGCTATGAAGGACATTCTCAATATACTCCATCAACCGGTCTCATGACACCTCTCGTGTCATAATAATAACTTCCGTTGTGTCACAAAGTTCTATAAAGATCAAACTAATCTACAGGTTTCCCATTAGCGTCAACCCAAACATTATTCCCTTTGTACCAAATAGGTTTTTCTAAATCCTTACTAAAAAAACATGTACCCACTTTGGGGTTACTAGGTCTTTGAGAATCCCATCCACTAATATCAAAGTTTAAAACTTTCTTTCCCTTTTTCAACAATACAGGTTCGGCATTTAAAGAAAAGACATCGGAATCACGGCTATATACTTCTGTTGTTACCCTCATTAAAGAAAGCCCAGAAGTTCCTACCGCAGGAGCTCTTACACCGATAATTATTCTATTAGAGTTATCCGATTCAATGTCTAATAGCCTATACCCATCAGTATCATATTCACCCCAAACATTATGCTTGATTATATTATTCGAATCTCTGAAGACTTGAATATTAAATACAGATGAAAAAGCATAGTAAGATGCTGAAATACTTGATATGTATATTCTCATAAAAATGGCATCATCACCACTATTACGCAGTGACAAAGTTCCAATTCCATACTGTTTCCCATCCATCACAGGATACTCTGCCGTACGCGAATCCCTTCCGCTCCATGTGTCACGCGTTTCGTCAATTATTCTGCTTGCAACATATATCTTTTCTTTAATACGCCCAATATTTCCACTAATAATTGGAGCTCCTATTGTCATAGCATCACCACTTAAAATAATATTGTTATTTGCGAATTCCCCCCCAGAAGCCGGACCTTGCATAGTTTGTCCCGAACAAGAAACAATATTATACTTGGGCACATATTCAGTTCCATAATGAAATTTTGATTTCCATCTAAAGGAATAAGCTCTCATCCCTTCTGGTTCAGAAATCATTCCTGAAATGATATTAGCTTTTATAGAACCTATCATCAATAACGGGCAACCATTCGGAGAGTAGCCTACTGAAATATTGGAAATAGTATTCTCTAAAACTTCTCCCCATGCAAAATCTCCACCTTTAACATCCCACGATTCCATTACAATTGCAGCTTCGTTATCCGACTTTATATGGCCTATAGGAGGATAATCACCACCGCAAGCATAAAATGATATGTCATTTATTATATTCCCATTAAAACCGCCCCTTATTGCAACTCCGACGTTGAAATAACGCATATCTAGATTAGAAATTGAATTGTAATATGCTCCAACATTAATACCAGTATTTTTACATAACAAACCTATTGATAGTTTGTTCTTATTAGAGATGACCCCCTCAAACCGCAAACCATCAATTTTGTTATGGATACACATCCCGTTTAATACCTTTGTACCAAATTCACCTATAGCTATTAGTCCATCAGGTGTTTCAACATCAGATTTTAATAATCCACCTTTCGGGGGAGCCAAAACGCTATTATTAGATCCATTAATATAAATAATAGGACCTGTACCTTTAGTTTTTCTTAAAACCGCCCCAAAAGAGAACAATATGCTTTGCTCGTCCTTAAGCGTTATTGTCGAATTAACAATATATGTAGTGTTACTTGAAAGTATTATTGATTTACATTTATCAATAACGTTGTTGATTATACCTGTGCAATCACCTTTTGATGGATTACAAAACCAACTAAGGTAAACATCAGTATTTTTAATGATTGTGCTACTACCCAAAGTAACATTATCAAATATCTGTTTTTCTAATGCTTCAATTCCTATATCATATCCATTTATGGATCCATTCTTAAGAATTCCACCATTGAATTTCAATACACAGTTATCTGGAATATTAATAGTACGTCCATGTAAATCAAATTCATATTTAATCTCATATATTGTATTAATCGCGCCTTTTCTACGATTATCTACCTGATCATAAAAACTTTTGTTATTTTCGAGAACCACATAACGAGTATCGCCATCAAACGCCTTTTGTTCGTTGTTTAATGACGCATCAGTCAAACTGAAGTTAGCGATTGCAAGTAATAAAAGAGAAATTAGAAACATTTAAAGCTTTAATTATTAGACCAATAAGAAGACTTGTACAATCTAGGGCATCGATTATTTAAGCATAAGAGCAGCCAAATACACAAAGCAACTATGTAGTTTTAAACATAAAAATGAGTTATCACATCCAAAGGCTCCCAATTTAGTTCGCTGCGAGCTTTTTGATTATTAAAAGTAAGAGACTTTGTCATCTTATCCAATTTATAGGTATTAATGGGAGCTTTGGAACCAAGTAAATCTCCCACCTTAGCCATACACCAGGCCACCCAGTAAGGAATGCTAATGGGCTTATGCTTACCAAGTTGTTTGGCTACAGAAGCAGATATCTCACCAAATGAAGGCTGGCGAGTGTCGCAAACATTATAGATACCGCCTTTCTCTTCCAATAAAGGAACTAAACGAGCTATATCCTCTGCCATTAAGATACTCTTCACCACCTTACCACCAGCAATGTTCATATAGAATCCTTTCTTGATGCCATTCACCATTGCACCAAGATTACCTGGGGCATTCTTGCCGGCCAGCAGTGAAGGACGTAATATCGACAATCTTACCTGATGATCCAAACACCACCTTGTTAGGTATTCTTCTGCCTTGATTTTACTATCTGCATACGGTGTATTACCATTTAACGGATGATACTCATCTATATTCTCACCGAATTCACATCCATATACTGCAACGGTACTAATGAATATAAGAGCTTTGGGTATACCTGCTTTCTCTAATGCATCACAAAGATGTATGGTTCCAATGTAATTCACATCATAGAACACCTGTTTCTCTTCCTCTGTCTTAGGTACGGTATGGGCCTTGCCGGCTGCATGCAGCACCACATCATAATGTGTATTGATGGGTGGAACTTCCTTGGCCATATTTATCTTGATGTCATCACCATCGGTCAATCCGATGGTGTGGACATCATAGGTCTTTTCCAGTATAGGACGGATGTTATATCCAAGGAAGCCGGATGCTCCAGTAAACAACAACTTTTTCATATTATTTATCAATCGTAGTGCAACAATTAATTATCTTAAAGCCTACAAAAGTCTTTAAACTTCTGGCAAAGAACTGGCATATCAAACTCTTGAGCCACTTGCCTCGTGCGTTGACACATCGCATTATACTCTTCAGGTGGAAGATTATAAATACTTAATATCGCATCTGCATATTCTTGATCCGTTTTGAAGTCTCTGTCTATGCCTAGTATATTATCTCTAATAGGACTGTATTTCATACCTGCATTGCAAACAATTGGCCGCCCACTAGCAAAGGATAACATCATTTTATTCATAGATCCGCCATATGGTGCCCAGTTGGCCGCATAATTTAAAAGGTTTACATTGGCATTGGTTAAAACATACGGCACGTATTGGGGTTCAATCCATTTTTGCTTAAAAATGACATTAGATATTCCTTCCTCTCTAACTCGTTGTTCTAACTTTGCCCGTTCAAACCCATCTCCATAAATCAGAATCCGAATATTTGAATAGTCCATTAGATGTTTAGCGGCATCTAATAATGTATCTAAATGATTTGCCAGCCTTATACTTCCCAAATAAACGACCTTGAAAGTCTGTTTATCTTCCAAGTCCTTATCTTCTATTGAATATTTACTCAGGAAACCATCAAATTCTTGCAAATCAATACCGTTATTTATATAAATAGTCTTATCCAAGCCAATGGGACCACCTTGCTCCTTTAACCACCCTTTATCCTTAAGATAACTAATATAACCCTCTTGCGAAAACACCACTTTATCTGCCTTAGTATATCTTTTTCTTTCCATTGAATAGAACCATTGCAATAGAGGGTTGTCGGGTTTCAGCATTCCAAAATGCTCCATCTCTAATGGCCACAAATCCACAACATCTGCTATGTATTCTGCCTTTATTCTTTTTGCATAATTAAAGATTAGGCCATCAAACGGGATACGTGGAGTATGGACAATTATATCTGGATGAGATAACTCCTTATTTTTCAAACAGAATAATTTCAATGAGAAAAATAAATATGAGAAAATCCGTTTTACACCATTTGATTTATACCCTGGTGACTTAATAAAAAGAAAAGGTACACCATCACAAATCTCAACAGAATGACCTCCTTTTGTAGCGTGTACAAGTTCAGAATTGTGAATATGATTGGAACAAACCACCTTTACAGAATATCCTTTCTCTTGAAAGAATTGGGCCTGTTTTACAGTACGTACAAATGTGCCGTTTTCTTCAATGGGGCCGCAGTCTTTATTAATAAACCAAATTTCCTTCTTATTAGTATTCATACTTTATCTATCGGTTTTAAAAATATATCCTATGAAATAGAACCACAGTTGCCTAACAATACTATGCTGATATATTAGGTGATACTTCCATCTATATTTAAATAGATTCTTAAGAATAAGCCAACGATTATACCAACCACCTTTACTATTATTAAAAACATAATCATTATCACTCAAGGTTGATTGGATAACCTTTGCTGTAAAAGGACTCTCGTCAGTAATCATTAGGTTTGGTAGAGCTATTCCAATATGATGAACGGCAATATCTGTGGCAACATCTACAAAGCGACGAAAATGGTATTTATCACACCACGAATAAAATAATGGCCAATCTACTTTATTTGCATCCCTTTTAAGGAACATGGCCCAATCTAATAATTGTTTTATACGTAACCCTTCCTCGAGAAAGTGGGCCAATGCGTGATATGTAAGGAATAAGGCGTTGAACATTGGTGGTGGTAGCAAAACTTCTGTTCCTGACAACTTCTCAAAGTCTCCACCATTCAACGAGTCACATAGTTGTCGATTCAGGTGCTTACTTATTCTTCCTTCACGTGTGTGAACAAAAAACTGATGATTTTCAATAATCTGCCCCTTATAACTGATAACAGAGTGTTTATACCAGCTCTCGTCTACAAAATCCGCCCATGTACGTGCAATTCTATTACCTTCTTCATAATCATCAAATAGATAACAGTCTATATCACCAGGGCTGCGATGAAGAGGATTGGGATAATACGAGCCCATTGCTATTCCCTTCATCAACATCATCCGAATACCACTGTCAGCCCAGCGATGCTGTATCGTATCTATAACAAATAGTTGCTGTCTATTGCCAACTTCATAACACTGTTGGACCTCGCCTATCCATTGAAGAATGAACAATTTCCAAGTCTCAGGAGACATGGAACCATTAAAACAACCCGTACCCAACTCATTAATTATTACTTGAATGCCGTCAAGCACGATAGCAGAGATGCCTTGTATATGTGACAGCTCTTTAAGTTTGCCCCATTCATACTCAGTATATAATACCAAGCTACTAATGTCTTCCTGATCAATTGTGCTTGTTCCAATCCCCAACCGTATTAGGGAAAAAATAGTTTTCTCCAAGACAATAAGAAAGCGGCCTACCCCTTAAATGAGTTGATAATGTTTACAATGATAGCTACTTCTTGCAAAGTAATTGCAGGGCCAATCGGAAGACTCAGCTCTTCGTCTGCTATCTTCTCTGTGATTGGGAGGCTCAGCTGAGGTATATTCCACTCTTCCTTAGCATAACATTCCTGCTTATGTGGAGCAATAGGATAATGACATACTGTGCCCACACCATTCTGATCCAGATAATCATGCAGTGCATCACGCTTACCATTAGCAACCAGTATTGGGAACAGATGATAAGCATTCTGCTCATCGGGAAGCAAGTCAGGCAGAGTAATCAAAGGATTGTTGATTTGCTCATAATAGTAATGCGCTACCTCTTTACGATGGGCATTATCCTCAAACAGATACTTCAGCTTCACATTCAAGACAGCTGCCTGAATCTCATCCAAACGGCTATTACGGCCGGTGTACTTGAAGACATATTTCTTCTGGCTTCCGTAGTTAGCCAACGCACGTACAGCAGCAGCCAACTCAGGATCATTGGTAGTTATAGCACCACCATCACCAAGAGCACCAAGATTCTTGCCAGGATAGAAGCTATGGCCTGCTGCATCACCAATGCTACCTGTTACACGACCATCAGTATGTTTACAACCATGAGCCTGAGCATTATCCTCAACAAGTTTCAGATTGTACTTCTTGCACAGAGCACCAATCTTGTCCGTATAAGCGTTACGTCCATAAAGGTGAACAATTGCAATAGCTTTGGTTTTCGATGTGATGGCAGCCTCAATAAGGTCATCATCAATTTCCAATGTGTTCAACTTAGGCTCTACCAGGACCGGCTTCAAACCATTCTCCGTGATAGCAAGGATGGTGGCGATGTAGGTGTTTGCAGGTACAATTACCTCATCACCTAGTTGCATAACGCCCATCTCGATATATGCACGGAAGATCCAAATGAGCGCGTCCAGACCATTAGCACATCCAATGGTATACTTTGTTCCAATAAACTTAGAGTAGTTTTCCTCAAACTTCTCGTTTTCTTTTCCTTGGAGGTACCAACCTCCGTTTACAACACGGCTTACAGCCTCATTAATCTCGGCTCCGTGCAGAGCAGTTACGTCCTTAAGACTTAAAAAAGGTATATTCATAACTTTCTATTATCAAATTCCAACTATTAGAAGTCCACTTTCTTGTAAAACTTTGCAGGGCTACCCATCCAAAGTTCTCCAGCCGGTACATCCTTCGTTACAACACTACCCGCAGCTATAAAAGCATTCTCACCGATGGTAATGCCGGGCAGTATCACTGCCCCAGCACCAATAGTTGCGCCCTTACATACTCGCGTTTTCAGCAATGTCCAGTTCTTATTTTTCGAACGTGGGTACATATCATTGGTAAAAGTAACATTTGCACCCACCATTACATTATCTTCCAATGTAATGCCGTCCCACACCTGCACATTGCATTTTATGGTAACGTTATTGCCAATCACCACCTCATTCTCAATCAAGCAGTGAGAGCATATATTACAGTTCTCTCCTATCTGACAATTCGGAAAAACTACGCAGAACTGCCAGATATTGGTACTTTCAGGAACATGAGTATTTTTACAATCACTAAGGGTGTGTATCATTATAATGCTTCAATTTTGTTATAAAATGATAATAATAAAAGCTCTTGAGTACTCCAATTATATTTATCCACAACAGCTTTCCTGCCATTCCTCCCCATGCATGCCCGTAATTCATCATTCTGCAATAATAGGACGATAGCCTTCTCTAGTTGGTCTATATCATCTGGATTGACACATATTCCACAATTTTCTTCTTCCTCTACTATCTGTTTCCACAATCTGTAATCAGTGCAAATGAATGGTAGACCAAAATTCATAAATTCAAACATTTTATTATTAGCCAAGTTCCCTTCCTTCCATCCCATGTTTTTACAATAATTATATACTGCAATACCTATTGAAGAATGTTGATACAATTCACAAACCTTTGAAAAAGATATTCTTCCAAGATATTCAACCTTACTCCACCCAGGTAATTGTTTTAATTCATTTAGGTAAGTTTCTGAGGCTAATCCCGCTAACACATACTTAACATTATCGATTCTATCTATGGCGTTGATAATCAACTTATGTCTCCAGCCATCATCTACAGCCCCCGCAAATACGATTGTTGGTATTTCTGGTTCTTCTCTTTCATAACTATCTACTAATATTGGAAAATTAGTAATTAGTTGTATATTCTTATTGTATTTCTCAACCCGGTCATTAATGCACTGACGCGTAGTTATTATACCCGCAAATCTTTTTACACAATAAATTTCTATTTTTCCGTAAAGATAGGCTACAAGTCCCTTTAAAGGTAAATAATCCTTTTCACCAATATACTGAGGGAAATCCTCATGCATATCAAAAATGACTTTTTTCCCTTTCTTTGAAAGAGGTAATCCCACAGCCATTAACTCGGGATCGTGGAAATGATAAATATCACAATCTAATTCCACTGCTTTGTTTAAAATATCTCTTCTTACTTTGAAAAATTGAAATAATCTTTTTATTCTGCTAACCTTATTGCTCCCGATATCAAATATCTTCACACCTGCAACGGTCTCATCCCCATTACCATCTGCTACTATGAGTGATACGTCATAGCCATTGTTGTATAAACTTTTACATTCCTTTTGAAATATTCTTGTATCATATCTATTATGATCACAAGTTATGTGGCATACTCTCACCATGATTATTATTTATTACATTGATTGTTTTATTATTAATACCCTTGTTTTCTCCCCATAATAAGAAAGCTGTAAAAATGAACGTAAAACCAATATAGTTTGACAGATACCCAATACAGAGGGCGATTCCGATAGTTATATACAAAGCATAATTGACCTTTTTTCTTGAGCAGACGTATACACACAAAGCGTTAATAATAAATCCTATCTGCACGTAAAGAGCTACATTCTGATGAGCCTCCATACTAGCAGCCTGAGCATTAGATAGTTCAGATTTAGCCTGCCGGCCAAATGATGGCATATATTCAAAAGCAACAAATGCTAAAATAAGTAATAGCAACACTACAACAACCTTTTTAATAGAAAGCTTCTTATTTTGATAACTTTTAAAGAAATAATATGCCGCTCCGGATGCTAAAAGAATCAAGGGCCCAGACGTTGAAAAAGATAAAAGAATCCCAAGTATAAGAGTTGTTATTTGGGCAATCTTATGCTTTTCGTATGGTGAGTCATAGATTAAAAAAATCAATGCGGTAAAGAAAGGAGGCACCATTCCTGGCTCAATAAGGAAAAAATTATTTCGAATATGGGTCCCAGCAAACATACTCAAAGCTGCGGACTCAATACTCCAGTTACCACTTGTGATAGCTAATGGCTTATAAATGGAAAAATCGTATGTGCCAAGGGTTATATCTTTTATTAACAACTGTTTTTCAGTATAAATGGAGCCTAACACAAAATTAATCAGAGCAAAAATTATTAGTATTAAGAATATAAATTTAAGATACTTAAAATAAGTACTCATTACCTTTTTATTGCTAAAAAGCAGCGCTCCCAAAATAACATATCCAAATTTTGTAAAAGCAGTTTCGCCTCCAGCGCCAGTAACAAAAATAATAATAGTGTCAAGAAGGTAAAAAAAGAATATTAAGGTTGCTTCTTTTGTGATATTATTATTATCGCGAGGTAAAGTAATGGATAATAAAATAGACGATAGAATCAATAGCCATAACCCGACCATTGGATATTCTGCGCCAAAGGCAAATGGGCGCAAAAAAAAGGTGGCGACAACAGCCTGAAAAATAAGCAGCCTATGAAAAAAAGTAATCCTGCCCGTATTATTCATAGTTAATTAATTCCACTATTCCGAAGTCTAGTCTCAATTTGATCAAGTAGCTTAATTGGAGACATAGCCATTCTATTATCAACGCCATAATCCACATCTTCATCATCCTTTATTTTATTTAGAAATACTTCGTCGACCCCATTTTCCTTTGAATAGACTGAGATGAATTTAGAATTATAGAAAGGCTCATTTGAGATATATGAATTGTTTGTGAGTAACTTTTTGCCAAGACAAACTGCTTCACATCCTCTCTGAGTATAACCAATTCCATTTTTTTGCATAATTTCAAGAAGGCATCTTGATTGTTCAATGAATAATAGATTCTTTTCATAAGAAACGTGATCCATATAAACAATACCCGGCTTATTTATCCTTTTTCCCTCTGGTACCCCGACTAAAATGAAACACAAAGAAAGGCCATGCGAAATTAATAGGTTATACATTTCATATATTGCTTCTAACCTATTCTTCGCTAATGCTAACATATATACATCATAAATTATAGGGAGGCCATGCTTTTTGTAACTAGAAAAAACAAGTGGATGATATGTGAAACCATATTTTTCACAATCTCCTGGGTCAAAAGAGTAAATTATATCAAAATCTTTACTAAAATCTTCAGGTTTATAAGTCTCATGTTTGGGGTCAAAGCTATACGTGATGTCCTGCATGAATAGGACATGTTTACTCTCAGGGTATTTATTCTTGAAGTGCTCAACTATTTTAGTCTTGTCATTAAAGCAGACCCATGACCACATATAAACAAAACATAATGGGCGCTTTTCTTCGAATTCTTCTATCTTTAAAAACCTATTCCAGAAAGTCAAACCGCCAACTCCATACTTAACAAAAAGTCGTTTGTGGAGTCTGTACAGACTATATGTTTTTTTTAAAAGGCATTTAATATCGGGAATATATTTTACATCCGATTCTGAAAACAGGTCAGAATATGAAAACATGTACAAATCGCTCGCCGATCCCAATACCACGTAATTATACTTCCGCATTTTTTACGAAACTTTTATAATAATACATAATCAATGAAGCATATATCAAATCACAAGTGATTGTAGTAGCAATCGCGCCCCAAATATTGAAGAAATACACTAAAACGCAATTACCAAAAACCATGAAAGCGCCATTTGCTATACTGGCGTTTCTTATCTGTTTTCCTTGTCCGTGAGAACCCAGAAAACGATTTATCATGTCTCCAAAACCATGAATACTTGTTCCTATTGCAAGAACAGATGCATATATTCCTACTGGTGCATATCTTTCCGTATAAAAAAAGACAATAAGCCACCTAATAATGAGAATAAACACAAAACACGTTAAAATGGTTATTAATAATGAGGCTTTCATTAAACGGGGAGGTATCTTACTTTCACCGGCAAACTGCTTAAAATATGTTGTGCCTATTATAGAAGGTAGTAAAGCCAGAGGCGCAGTAACAGTTGTAGATAGTGTATAAAAACCGACTTGAACATTATCTGAATTGAAAAAACTAAGTGTCATTCCTGCTATATACCCTGTTGTTACCATGAATAAAGAGCCCAGATATAACTGAAAGCCATAACGTTTATTCTCTTCATTTAAATCCTTAAAAATCGGTTTAAGGTTTCGAAAAGAAGGATGAACAGATAGAATAATAATAGCAATAATGATAGTTGAAAGCCCCATCTGCAGCAAGATCATTCTAGTTGGGGTCGCTCCAAAACGGGAATATATTATATAAGCTAAAGTCACATACAATAAAGACGGAACCAATCGAGCAATTGATAGACGACCTATATGATTATCTCCCTGAGCCACATTATTTATATAGTTCAATAATAATGGGCTAAGGCATACTGGTAATGATATAAGAAAAAGATGTGAAATAGAGGGCTTGTTACTATGGAATAATATACATAACGCAACTGCAGATATTAGTACGGCTGATGCAATACCCAAGATAACTAATAAAGCACCTCTGATTCTTCGGCTTCTTTCTTCATCTTTTGAGATTGCCAACAAACGACAGCCTGAAAGAAAATAGCCAAAAAGAAGTAAGGAAGCGATAAAATTGATTATATTTTGAATATATCTTACATCGCCATAATCAGAAGGATCAAGGAATCTTGTATTTATTATAGAACTTAATAAACCGACAACAACCCCTATTGCTGATGTAGTATACAGCAATAACACTTGCTTCTTTTGTTTATTAAAATGTATGGAATTCATCATTGCATTATCTCTTGAATATGGGTATTGTCACCATAAATTATAGGGGAGTCATATGCCCTATCCGGAAATGCTCCATATTCTAACTTGATATCAAGGTTGTGTTCTTTAATAAAAAGCTCAACCCTTTCAGCCAAGCTCATAGGCTTGCCAGTGCAGCAGTTAATAATACCCACGACCTCTTTCTGCATTACAGCCGCAGAGAGTTGGTTAGCCAACTCATCCACAGTGATGAAATCATACTGGTTCTTGCCTGTAGTAAATGGGAATGTC
>JAEEGL016600596.1_pt1 | contig 19999 bp, 17 predicted proteins | sample 9134231 | NCBI WGS metagenome assembly JAEEGL01 (sample SAMN16246548, study PRJNA631951) | gut metagenome | biome: gut microbiome; feature: rumen; material: fiber-attached | host: Bos | place: Iran: Karaj | collected 2018-10
AAGAGGGGGAGGGGGGGGAGGGGGGGGGGGGGGACAGCCTGGATGGTAAGGTGGGGGGGGCGGGTGAAGATTTTGTCGGGGGTGATGAGTGTGGGGTGGGTGAAGTTGATGGCGAAGGGGGGGTGGGCGTAGTTGCAGGTGGTGTACTGGCCGCCGTTGAGATACATGACGGAGTCGTTGACACGCTTGACGCGCGAGCCGTGGAGGAAACCGTCGCCCTGCTGGGTGATGACGCCGGAGATGAGGCCTTTGTGGGTATTGTAGTTGAAGACGATGGTGTCCGCCATGTATTCGTCCTCGCCTTGTTTGAAGAAGGGCCGACCGTTGACCTTGCCAGCGGTGTCGGTGACGGGACGGGCGCTGAGTATCTGCTTGTCGAAGTCGACACGTATATCGTCGGCTTTGAGTTCCATGCCGTCATATTCGATGGAGCCTTTGGAGAAGAGTTGTGCCTTGCGTTTGTTGATGTCGATGGCAATGGAGTCGGTGGCCTTGTAATGGACGATGGCGGTAAGGGCGTTGGGCGAGGGGAGGAGCGGAGGGAGCGAGGAGGAGCGGCTAAGGGAGTCGAGGGTGTCAGCTATGGAGGAGAGTGTGTCGGCAATAGCGAGGAGGCTGTCGGGGGTGTGATGGAGCGAATCGGGCAGGATTGTTTTTTTGGCGGAGTGAAGAGGTGACACAAGGGCAGAGGAATCGGCAGGCCGCAGGGGTGCACCGACCCCAAGGAGCACAGAATCGTTTTGTGCACCAGCCATTGCCGGAAGAGCAAGGAGGTAGACTAACAGGCAGATGTTCAAAAGTTTCCGCATATTTTATTTCACTTTCCGAATTTCGTCGTATCTTTGCAAAAGAATTTGCAAAGATACCAACTTTTTGCTGAATAATAAAAAATATAAAATATAGAACTGAAAATGAAACGTTTATTTGCCCTTTTTATTGTGCTCGCCTGCATAAATGGGTCGGTTTTTTCGCAAAAAAAGTCGGCCGGACAGGTGAAAACAGTTGTGATTGACGCTGGCCACGGCGGTGACAAACCGGGAGCGGTGGGCAGAAAAACACAGGAGAAAACGCTCACCCTGCAGATGGCCTTGAAGCTGGGAAAGCTGATAGAGGACAACTACAAGGATGTGACCATCATCTATACGCGCACCACTGATGTAGACATCACCCTTGCCGACCGTGCCCGTTTGGCCAACAAGGCAAAGGCCGACCTGTTCATTTCCATCCATTGCAACTCGTGGACAAATAGCACGCCCACGGGTGTGGAGACATACGTCATGGGTCTGTCGCAAAGCAAGGCAAACATGGAGGTGGCTAAGAAGGAGAACGCCGATATTCTGTTGGAAAAAGGCTATAAGGACAACAGCGACTATCAGGGTTTCGACCCCAATTCGCCGGAGAGTTACGTGATGTTTGCCATGTACCAGAATGCTTATCTGGACAAGAGTCTCGACTTTGCCGGTTTTATTCAGGACCAGTATAAATCGGCCATCAAGACCATCAACCGCGGTGTGAAACAGGCCGAGATATTTGTGCTTTATAAGACCGCTATGCCCGCAGTGCTGACAGAAGTGGGCTTTATCAGCAACCCCGAGGAGGAGCAGTACATGATGTCCGACGAAGGACAGGCGGCCATCGTCTCCAGCATCTTCAAGGCTTTTGCAACCTATAAAAGCAATGTGGAGGGCACCAAGGTCCCGAAGGATTTGAAGATTGAGCTGAAGGGTTATAAGGAAAAAGCCAAGAAGGAAATCAACACACCCGTGAAGCCCAAGCCCGAAGAACCAGCCCCGACGGAGCCGGCCAAGCCCGCTGTAGAGAAAGTGCCCGAGGCACCGACCGCCGACCAGCCCACAACCTTTGTGCCTTCGACGGCACAGACCAATGTGGAGCCTCCGCTGCCGATGGACGAACCCAAAGAGGCACTGGCCCCTGTGCAGGACTCGGCCCCGCAGGTTGAGGTGACCCCTTCGACACAGAACCCCGCTGCTGAGCAGCAGAAGAGGGGAGTGGTGTACAAGGTGCAGTTCATGACCAGCGGTAATGCCCTGAAGGAAAATGCACGCGAGTTTAAGGGCATCACTGACTACGAGTACTACCTGCAACGAGGCACCTACTGCTATACCACAGGCAGTTTTGCCACAGCACCGGAGGCTGTCAAACATCAGAAAGCGGTGCGCGAAAAGGGCTTCAAGGATGCCTTTGTGGTGGCTTTCCTCGATGGCGAACGCATCTCGCTTCAAAAAGCTAAAGAATTGTTGGAACAATAGACACAACCAATAGAAATGATTCAAGTAGAACATATCACCAAGATTTACGACGGGCAGCGTGCCTTGGACGACGTCAGTTTCACCGCCAAGGAAGGCGAAGTGGTGGGACTGCTGGGGCCCAACGGTGCGGGCAAGTCGACACTAATGAAGATTCTCACCTGCTACATCCCGCCTACCGAGGGCGAGGCCTCAGTGTGTGGTCACAGCATCTACGAGGAGCCTTTGGCCGTGCGCCGGGAGATAGGCTACCTGCCTGAACACAACCCCCTGTACACTGACATGTACGTGCGCGAGTTCCTGCGCTTTGCCGCAGGGGTGTATGGCATGAAGCACTGCAACGATCGTGTGGAGGAGATGATAAAGCTGGTGGGACTGACGCCCGAAAGCAACAAACGCATCGGCCAACTTTCCAAGGGCTACCGACAGCGTGTAGGCCTTGCCCAAGCGTTGATACACGACCCCAAGGTGCTTATCCTTGACGAGCCCACCACGGGTTTGGACCCCAATCAGTTGGAAGAAATCCGCGCCGTCATCAAGAATGCTGGAAGGGACAAAGTGGTGCTCCTCTCCACCCACATCATGCAGGAGGTGGAGGCCATGTGTAGCCGTGCCATCATCATCAACCATGGCCGCATCGTCTCCGACGACCATCTCGGCCACATCACTTCTCAGCAACTCACGGAGAAGTTCCACAACCTTACCCTTTAATTAAAACAGTTATTAATCTTGATTCTTTATCGGAATCAACACATTCAATAAAGAGATATGAATAGACAAGAGTTAATCAACCTGATACACGAGCGCCGTTCCTTCCTTTGCGTAGGGTTGGACGTGGACAAGAACAAGATGCCTGAGCATCTGGCCAATGTGCCCGACGGCGTGTTCCAGTTCAACAAAGCCATCATCGATGCCACAATCGACTACACAGTGGCCTACAAACCCAACCTCGCTTTCTATGAGGCTATGGGCATAGAGGGACTCGTCCAGCTGAAAAAGACGATGGACTACCTTCATGGTCTTGACAAGAAAGTCTTCACCATCGCTGATGCCAAGCGCGGCGACATCGGGAACACCTCTCAGCAGTACGCCAAAGCCTTCCTTGACCCTCAAGGCGATTTCAACTTCGATTCCCTCACCGTTGCCCCTTATATGGGTGCAGACTCTGTCCAGCCCTTCACCGTCTATGAGGGCAAGTGGGTCATACTGCTTGCGCTGACCTCCAACAAGGGAGCTTTCGACTTCCAGTTCCTCCCAACGGGTGGGGACCAGAAACTGTTCGAGAAAGTGCTGGAGACCTCCAAACAGTGGGGAGGCCCAGAGAACATGATGTACGTGGTCGGTGCCACCAAGGCTGACATGCTGACGCAGGTGCGCGCCATTGTCCCCGACAGTTTCCTTTTGGTACCTGGTGTAGGGGCCCAAGGTGGCAGCTTGGAAGAGGTCTGCAAGTATGGCCTGACGAAGGACTGCGGACTTCTGGTGAACTCTTCCCGTGGCATCATTTACGCCTCCAAGGGGCTTGTTTTTGCCGAGCGTGCTGCCGAGGAGGCACGCAAACTTCAGCAGCAGATGGCCGCTGTGCTCTAACTTGTAGAATGTACCAACGCATAAGAGGAATAACTAATGGACGAACAAAAATATAGTGTCAACCTGAAATCACTACGGACTCTCCTTGTGCTCAGTTTTGTGGTCTCAGGAATGTATTTTATTTCTGAATTGGTGAGTGGTTTGACCCTTCCAATGGTGACGGCATATTACAATGCACATACGGATGCGTTTCCCGACCAGTGGGGGATACTGCTTGAGCGCTCCCTCAGTGTGCCGCAATGGTACTACCTGCTCTCCGCCTTGCTTGACGCCACCTCCATTGCGGGCCTTTGGATGATGTGGAAGATGCGGAAGAATGGTTTCCATTACTATACCCTCTCCAAGCTCCTGCTCATGTTGATGCCAGTTCTCTTTCTGGACCGTTCCTTTGTTGGGATTGGAAACATCATGATTGGAATCCTCTTTATTGCGCTGTACTTCTATCTTCTGCGTTCTCTCGGCGTTTTTAGTTCTGGGAGCGACAATAATCATGTCAATAACGACACCGATTTGCAAGAATAACTCTACTCTCTTAACATGAAAGCCTTCTCCCAAACTGCGATACATTGCACAACGGTAATCCTTCTTTTACTGTTGTTGTGCCCTGTCCATGCCGCGGCCCAGGGGGAACGTTACAGCGACTTTTGTTCTCAGCAGGGTATCGTGTGCGAGAGTGGCCATGAGACCCCTCAGTGGAAGAATATAGGCTTGGAAGACCTGCTGGTTGTAAACAACCAGCCCACAGTCCCCACCTGTCGCGTGGTGCGGCCGGTGCACAGTGTAAACCTCATTGGGTGCCATACGGTCCTCACCAACAGCCCCACGCCCCCGGTAAATGACGCAAACGAGCAGGAAACACGTCTCACACCGGGCAGTTATATCTATTTCCTGCTCAGGCTCCGGCTTTGATTTTTGTTTTGTGATGTTTTTTGATACGTGTGGAATCGGGTCCATCCCCCAAGGGATGGACCTACGGTTCCGCATAAATAGTTGAGTAAGAATATTATTAAAACAGAAAGACAATGCAAAACAAAAAACAAGCAATCTATGCCCGGCCAGAAATACGCCACTGCATCAAACCCCTCTGGTCGGCGTGGATAATCGTTCTGATTGGTGCCCTCTGCGGTGCAATCTACTTGATTGGTAGCGGCATGTCGCCCTCCCTGTCGAGCCTGTTTCTCTACATGGCGGCCTTAGGAGTGCTGACCCTACTCTTCATCATCTGTTTCTATCTGTTTGGCGACAGCCGCTTCCCTTACAGCAAGCCGCTCCACCGCCGCCTGGAGCCCACCCTCACTTACTACGCCGAGTCGTCGTTGCCACAACTCACCGAGGCCTTGGAAAAAGGCGACGAAGCTGCTTTGGCTACGGTGAAACGGGTGGCTTCGCCCCAGCTGGTTCTGGTGCGCTACAGTGATGAACCCGAAACAGTCTATTATTCTCAAATCCTCCGTTACGAGGGGAAGAACCTGATTCCCCTCACGGACATTTTTATCAACAATATCAATAAATAGAGTAATCATGGAAACGATACAATCAATCGATGAATATATTGCTACCCAGATGGATGGGAAATTAGTGCGGAAGGGCAAGAACCCTCTGCTTTGGATAGTCTTAGCCCTTGTCGGCATAGCCCTCATAGTGGTTTGTTTCTCGGTTAGGCTTGACGACAGTCTGCAAACACTGCTGCTGACCCTCGGCGCAATCGCAATACTTGTGGGCATAGTGCTTTCGGCCTTGTGCCTTTCCAAAACGCTGTGGACCTACTGTTATCTTCCAACACACAGCCGGGTCAAAAACAGGACGGTGTACCTCTCGTCTGCCGACTACGGCGTCTGCCGCGAGGCACTCGCTAACCAGCATTTTGACGCAATAGGAAAGCTTCAGCCGCAGGTCAGCACCAACTTGGGCATAAAACTGCTGTGGAGCACCGACGGAGCCATAGCCCTGATGCATGCGGGACGTTTCGATATCGGTCCTTTCGAACCCGAAACTGAGGTTGTTCGGATTGAGGGTGCGGACACCGGCAAGTTGCAATCCCTGCTTAAATAGTCAATCACCGAGTGGTGCAAGGCCGCTGGCTCTGCACCACTCCTTCAATACCTTGTAGCCAATGCAGTTAGAATTGTTGCTTTTGATTTTCTCATCTCTCTTCTTCGCCAGCATTCTGGCGGGCAAGGCGGGGAGTCGCTTTGGTGTGCCGGCACTGCTGCTCTTTCTCGGAGTGGGTATGCTGTTCGGCAGCGACGGATTGGGTATCCGTTTCGACAATATCAAAACCGCCCAAATGGTGGGCACTGTGGCACTGAGTGCCATCCTTTTTTCTGGCGGTCTCGATACTAAAATAAGCGACATCAAGCCCGTCCTTAAACCCGGAGTCACATTGGCAACCTTTGGTGTGCTTGTCACGGCACTGGCTACCGGCGTTGTACTTTATCTACTTATGGGCCGCTCCTTCGGCATGGACCTTATGTTGTGTCTGCTTTTGGCTGCCACCATGAGCAGTACCGACTCGGCATCAGTCTTCTCCATCCTCCGGGGCAAAGGGCTGAATCTAAAGCATAATCTGCGTCCTACGCTGGAGTTGGAAAGCGGTGCCAACGACCCGATGGCATACGTCCTCACCCTCACATTCATCACTCTCTGCACCCAAGGCGGCAGCCCCGACTGGGGGCAGGCCTTGCTGATGCTGGTCACGCAGTTGGTTGTGGGCTTCGTGGCTTGCTGGCTCTTTGGCAAAGGGATGGTGTGGAGTATCAACAAGATTAATCTGGACAATGCCGCCCTCTACCCCATCCTGGTGCTGGCTGGCAGTTTCTTTGTCTTTGACGCCACCTATTACATGCAGGGCAACAGCTATCTGGCTGTCTATATTGCGGGCCTTGTGGTGGGCAATAGCAAGTTTGTCCACAAGCGTTCTATCCGCAACTTCTTTGACGGCATCACTTGGCTTGCCCAGCTCTCCATGTTCCTCACACTCGGATTGCTTGTCAACCCCTCCGAACTCAAGCATGTGCTTGTCCCAGGGTTGATAATCAGTGTGGTGATGATTCTTGTGACGCGCCCGCTTGCGGTCTTCCTTTCACTCGCCCCGTTTAGGAACTATATGCTCAAGGACAGGCTTTTCGTCTCTTGGGTAGGGCTGCGGGGTGCCGTTCCAATAATTTTTGCCATCCTCTGCCGCGCTTCTGGAGTGCCACACAGCGATGAGATGTTCAACATCGTGTTTCTCTGCACATTGGTGAGCCTCGTGGCTCAGGGCACCTCTCTGCCCCTTGTGGCTCGGTGGTTAGGCGTGTCCGAACCGCCGGCACGCCAGCTCAACAACGCCCCACAGCATTTCGACATTGATTTCCCCGAAGAGATAAAATCCTCGTCGACAGAGATTGAAATCAAGCAGCCCATGCTGGTCAAAGGGTGCCGCCTGATGGATTTAGGGTTGCCGGAAAAGACCCTGGCCATCATGGTGAAAAGGGACGACAACTTTTTTGTCCCCACAGGCAAGACGGTCCTCCACGAGGGTGACCGCCTGATGGTGCTGACCGACAACCAGGAGGAGCTGGAAGCCAAGCTCCACATCATCGGTGCCATAGAGCCTCCTGCGGAGCCTCCCAAGCGTAGGTGGACTAGCATCTTTTTCGAGGATGAATGACGGCCCACACTCCCATAGCCCTTCCTTGTCCTATATTAGGTCACTTGTACAAGAGTTACCCATTGTTTTGCCTACCTCACTTGGATAAACCCTCCCCGAAACGAACGCATCGGAACCCCAAAGGAGCGATGCAACTTTCACCTCACTACGCATAAGTGGATGTTTTTTGTAAAAAAAGCCGTAGATGGCGGAGGCCATCTACGGCGGTGATTATTTAGAACGATGAAAGATGCTTAGAACTTGATTTCGATAGGTTGAAGCATGTTTTCGGGCTTGAGGATTTCGTCAAGCTGTTCTTTGGTGAGGAGTTTGTGCTCAAGGACGAGCTCGTAGACGCCGCGACCGGTTTCGCTGGCCTCTTTGGCAATCTTGGTGCTCTGCTTGTAGCCAATGATGGGGTTGAGCATGGTGACGATGCCGATGCTGTTCTGGACAAGCTGGCGGCAGCGCTCCTCGTTGGCGACGATGCCTTCGATGCAGAGGGTGCGGAGGGTGTCAAGGCCGTTCTCCAGCAGGTGGACGCTCTCAAAGAGGGTGTAGGCGATGACGGGTTCCATGACGTTGAGTTCGAGCTGGCCGTTGTCACTTGCAATGGTGATGCACATGTCGTTGCCGATGACTTTGTAGCAGACCTGGTTCATCACTTCGGGGATGACGGGGTTGACCTTGCCGGGCATGATGGAGGAACCGGGCTGGCGTTCGGGCAGGTGGATTTCGTTGAGACCGCAGCGGGGACCAGAGGAGAGCAGACGGAGGTCGTTGCACATCGTGTTAATCTTCAGTGCAAGACGTTTCATGGCGGAGCTGTACTGAATCATGCAGCTGGTAGCGCTGGTGGCTTCGATAAGGTTGTCGGCAAGGGTGATGTTCCAGCCGGTGACTTTGCGGAGGGCTTTGATGCAAGCATCGCTATAGCCGGGTTTGGAGCAGATGCCGGTGCCGATGGCGGTGGCACCCATGTTGACGGTGAGGAACTCGTCGGCAGCGTTGCGGAGGTTGGCCACTTCACCACGCAGGGAAGCAGCGAAACCGCTGAAGGTCTGGCCGAGGGTCATAGGAACAGCGTCCTGAAGCTGGGTACGACCCATCTTGATGACGTGTGCGAACTCTTTGGTCTTTTTGTCAAGGGCGTCGATCATCATTTCCAGATGGGGCATGAAGGCCAAGTGTTCGAGGCACATGGCCATATGGATAGCGCAAGGGTAAGCGTCGTTGGTGCTCTGAGAAGCGTTGACAACGTCGTTGGGGGAGCAGAATTGGTATTCACCACGTTTGTGGCCCATTTTTTCAAGGGCGAGGTTGGCGATAACCTCGTTGGCAGCCATGTTGGTGCTGGTACCGGCACCACCCTGGATCATGTCGATGGGGAACTGCTCGTGGAAACGTCCGGAGATAAGTTGGTCGCAAGCCCAGCAGATAGCATCGCCCTGTTCGGGAGTAATCATGCCGACTTCGACGTTGGCCATCGCGGCAGCTTTCTTGGTGATGGCCATGCCCTTGATGAAGTTGGGGTAGCTGGAAAGCAGGTTGCCGCTGATATGGAAGTTGTCCATGGCACGGCTGGTCTGCACGCCGTAGTAAACCTCTTCGGGAACTTCCTTCGAGCCGAGGAGGTCACTTTCTGTACGATAATTTTTTTTGTTAGTCATTATTGTTGTTTGATTTTGTTTATGAGTCTTGATTCATTGTCATATTGTATAGGCGGACGGAACCATCGATGGTTTTCTCTTTGGCTTCGTTGCCGTATTGGTCAACGTCGAAGACGTTGCGCGGGGAGTGGGTGATGCAGAGGGGACCGCCGATGCAGCCGCCGTCGCAGGCCATTCCTTCGAAGAAGTTGGCTGTAGCCTTTTTGGCGCGGAGCAGTGTGAGCTGGGTGCGGCATTGGTCTATGCCGTTCATGGCAATGGGTTTTACGCCGTTAATGCCCAGCTTCTCGGCCACGTAGGCCACGCCTTGAGCCAGACCGCCGCTCTTGGCAAAGATGCGGCCATAGTAGGAGGCATTGTCCAGGATGGTGTCCTCGCATTGTGTGGTGTCGATGCCGCGGGCGTCGACGAAGGCTTGCAGCTCCTCGAAACTCATGACGCTGTCAATCATGCCTCCGGTCTTAGCCAAGGTGTACTCGCCTTTCTTAGCTGCGCAGGGGCCGATGAAGACGACGCGGGCTGTGGGGTCCGAGTGTTTGATGAGCCTTGCAGTGGTGACCATGGGGGAGACGGAGGAGGAAATGGCATCCTTGAATTCGGGGAAGTTCTTCTCGACGAAACTGACGAATGCGGGGCAGCAGGAGGTTGTCATGACGGCACCTTCGCCTTTCTCGCGGAATTCGCGGGCTTCGTTGTAGAGGGTGATGTCGGCTCCGAGGGCAGCTTCTACAACCTGGTGGAAGCCGAGTTTCTTGATGGCTGTGACCACTTGGGTGATACGCCCGAAACGGCACTGGCTGACGATGGCAGGTGCGATGACGGCGTAGACACGGTAGCGAGTGTTATTTTCTGACTCTTGCAGAAGTTTGATAATATCGAGTACCAAGCTGCGGTCCGTGATGGCTCCGAAGGGGCATTTGTAAACGCAAGCTCCGCACGATATGCACTTGTTGTTGTCGATTACTGCCTTGTCCTCTTCGTTAATGCTGATGGCTTTCACTTTACAGCTTTGCATGCAGGGACGTTTCTGGGCAATGATGGCACTGTAAGGGCATGCCTGGGAGCATTTGCCGCATTCGATGCACTTGGATTTGTCTATGACGCATCGGTGGTTGACGATTGTGATGGCGCCACGAGGGCAGACGTCCTTGCAGGCGTGCATCAAGCATCCACGACAGGCAGGGGTTACCATCATGCCTGCCGAGGGGCACTCGTCGCAAGCTGTTTCCATCACCTGCACGGGGTTGGGATTGTCCTTGATGCCACCCATTGCCATCTGGATACGCTCCTGTACGATGGCGCGCTCCTTGTAGATGCAGCAGTTAAGCTCCGATTTGGGGCCGGGGCTGATGATTTTCGGTATTTCCATATAGGCATCATCAAGCCCTCCTTCATAGGCGCGGCGTATCACTTCTTTAAGTACTTTGTACTTAATCCATTGTACGTTGGTATCGAATAACTTCTGTTCCATAATGTCAATCGTAGTTTACTGTAACTTCTTTTCCCATGCGACGGAGGTTCTCGGCTATGTGCTCAACGAGTTTCAGTTTCATGGTGATGTCTATGTCCAAACCTTGGTGGGCGGCATTGACGTTCTGCCCCACAAAGAAGACGACGTGTGTTGCCTCTTCGAAAATGATGTTTGCCAGCAGCGACCCGCCGTCCTTCTTGCTGTAGGTTTTGGGCGTGAGGTCCTTGGTGGAAACATATTTCTCCGACAGGGTCAGCAGTCGGCGTAGGGTGATAACCCCTTCTGTAGTGAGGTCTATGCCATCAATGAAACCAATGGGAGGCACGTCGCGATCGGGGAAATCGAAACTTGTTTTGAGCTGTTTGCCAGTGCAGCGGGCCACAATCTGAGAGCTGGTTCCACCACACACAATGCGCTTGTCGGCTCCCTGCATGAAGCGTTCGACGTAGTATTGGTCTTTGTCCTTGTCTACAGGGGGGCCAACCATGATGTGCACCTCCATGCGGGGGCGCACACGGATGGCAGCCACGGTTGTGTCGTCGCCGGGACGGTCGAGATACAGGTCGTTGCATGCGGACGCCAGCAGACAGGCAGCAGCACGTGCTGACATGTGGTCATTGACGTTGTTGTCCAAGTGCTCCATGATCTCTTTACGCTGCCAGCCAAAGTTCAGTATCTGGCCGATGCCGGCATGTATTGTGCCATCGCTCATCACAAACACCATGTCGCCAGCTGAGAGTTCCAGCTCGGTGTGGAACACCTCCTTGCCACAGATGAGGTGGGGTTGGCGGTTGGGGAAATTCTGGGTGTGGCCATTGTGGTACCAAATGGCTTCCGGGTTGTCGAATTCGAACAGGTGTCCCCGTCCGTTTTTGTCGACGTGGATTACTGAGAATGTGCTGTAGGCCAACTGTCGCTCCTTGCACACTGGCAGCGTTTGGATGATGGTCTCCACGCACTCCTCAATGTCGGCTTCGTTAGCCACCATGGTGCAGAGAATCTTGCTGGTGAGTGTGGCCAAAATGTTGGCTTTCACCCCGCTGCCCAGGCCGTCAGCCAGCACAAGGGTAGTGTAGTCGCCTCGCACGCACATCTCCACATTGTCGCCGCAGAGCTCTTCGCCCACATGGTTCAGCGACGTGAATCCGTATTCAATGCAGAGTTCCTTCATTCTTTGTCCTCCGTGGCCACCGAATCGCGCAGCATTTTCTTCAAGTTGAGCAGGGCCACCTTTGTTTCAGCAGTGGTTTCACCCAGCAGTGAAGCAATCTCTTGCGCCACGCGCATCTGTTTCATAATCAGTTCGTCGGTGGTGCTGATTGTCTCCAGTTTCACCTTGTCAAGTTTCTTGTCGTAGTTCACCTGGTCCGAGATGTCCTTCATCAGGCCGAACAGCAAGTTCTGTTCACTCAGCAGGCTCACCGTCAAACTCACATAGCGGTTGGTGGCGCCAATGTGCAGGCACTTGTTCTCCACCCGCATTTTTTTGTTAAAGGCATTGTAGAACTCCATTGGCGGGAAGAACTCTGCTACAGGGCGTCCCACATTGCTCTCGGGACTGCCCGTCATACCCAGCATCTTCATGGCTGTCGCGTTGGTGTCGACGATGTTCATGTCGGAGTCAACCAGTATCACGCCTTCGGGCGAATTGCGGACAATGTCCACTGCCAAGCTCTCGGCGCGTTTGCGCATGTAGGGCAAGCAGATGTCAATGTCAGCGTAGCCGTTCACCACTGCCCAAGCTTTCTCGCGGCAGGTGTTGTAGCCGCAAGCGCCGCAGTTCAGCTCATCCTGTTTTGTGAATTTCCCAGTGCGGTGCAGCACTTCTTCAATCTCCTTCTCGCTGGCCGGGCGGCTGTGCGAACGCAGACGGGGATAGGCCATGCTGAGCGAGACCCCTGCATCGGGGGCAGGTCCGTTGGGGCGGGATGCCATCTCATGCTCCACATATGCCGTAATTTCATCCTCGGCCTTCAATATTCCGCCTTCGTGTTTGATGGAGCATGGTCCTGCAATGCAACCGCCGGGACAAACGTTCATCTCGATGAAGACGTGGTCCAGCGTTTCGATTTGCTCCAATACCTCTGCCAAACGGGCGGCACCGTCAACTGCCATGTAGCGGTAGCCCTCAGGCAGGGCGTCGAACGAGCGGATAATACCCCTCGTCACGGGGAACGCTTTGGCAAGGTTGGCGTTTTGGTTGTCGGTTTCGATGCTCAGGTGGTTGATGCTTGCCAAGTCAATCCCGTTCTCTTCAAACAGCGTTTGTAGTTCTTCGAAAGTCAATACAGCGTCGATGTTATGCTCGTCCGCCTCGCGTTTTTTGGCGATGCAGGGACCGATGAAGACAACCTTCAGGTTGGGGTCATTGCGGCGCAGCATCTTGGCGTGGGCCACCATGGGCGAATCCACAGGGGCCAGGTAAGGCAGAGCCTTGGGGTAGTACATCTGTATCAACCTGCATGCTGCCGGGCACGCCGACGTGATGAAGTTGCGCATTTCGCCTTTTGCCAGCACACGTTTGTACTCCTCCACAACGGCTTGGGCACCCACAGCCGTCTCTTCGGCAATGGCAAAACCCAGTTTGGCCAGCGCGATGCGCAGTGTGGAGAAATCCTCCAGCTTCAAGCTGCTAATGAACGAGGGGGCCACCGTGGCGGCAACCTTTTCTTTTTTGGCAAGCATTTCGCGCACATGCGGCAATTCGCTGTGCACAATCTTTGCGTTTTGTGGGCACACCATCGTGCAATGACCGCACAAAATGCAATGCTCCTCAATGATTTGTGCGTGGTGTGACTTCACCTCGATGGCCTTCACTGGGCATTCTCGCACACAACGGTAGCAATCCTTGCATTGCACCGTTTTTAATTCAAGATATTCTGACATGTATTATTTTTGTCTAATTCAAATTGAGTTTAGGGTAGATTTCAGAAGCAAATAACTCTTCAGCATTTTGGGCGTTGACGTTGTGGAGGATAAAACCCTCGGGGCACGTCTCGACCTGTGGTCCCTTTGCTGCGGGTTCGTCGCCGTCGCAAAGCACAGTCACCCCCTTGGCGCAGTGTCCCAGGCAGAAACTTGCCTGCAAGTCAACCAAGTCCTCCACATCGTACTTTTTCAGCACCTCCTTGAAGGCCTCAATGACATCGTATGATCCTTTTAAGTGGCAAGAACTGCCTACACAAACTTTGATAGTCATAATGTTGTTTTTTATCGTGTATATTGAGACTGGGACTTAAGCCGCAGCCGATTATTTCCTTGTCTGGGGACGTGCCCTTTTCGTTTGACAAAACTGTGCAATGTAGTTTGGGCGATGTGGTGTTGTTGAAGTGTGGGCGAATAGTTGTTGGATCGTCTCTCTTTTGGTTTGAAAATGAGTGAAAAGGTAACCCCATCCATTTTGGTTGAATTAGGTACCTTTTTTTCTTTTTTTGCATATTTCTGCCACCATTGAGGCGGTGTTTACCAACTCAATATGTGGCACTTGTCAATGTTCTCTCCTCTTTTTTATATTTGCAAAAATACAAAATAAACACAATATACAAAATAAAACTTTTTGCCAGTGGTGTATTTGGCTGAAACACAGCGATAAAAAATTTTGCCATTTATACTTTTTTTATCGAATATGTTACCCCAAAAACAGCTTTTCTTCATTTTTTGAGGTATTCATTACGGACAAATAACCAATGGGTTGATCCACTTATGGAAATAAAGAATAGGAGTAGGGGCGTCCGTTCAGCTGCGACGTAATAGTTCAGCCGTGAGTGCAGCCAGCGAGGCGGCAAGATTCTCGTTCTTGACCAGGATGTTGTCGGGTAGATTGATAGTGGTAGGGGCGAAGTTCCAAATGGCTTTCACTCCGCCAGCCGCCAGCAGGTCCGCTGCGTTCTGTGCCTCATTTGCCGGAACGGCAATGATTCCAATCTTGATATGTGTGCGACGGAGGAAGGAGACCAATTTTGACACAGGGAGGACAGGCTTGTCGGCAATTAACTTGTCGCGTACTGTCTTGTCGAAACCGGCCACAATGCCCAACCCATAGTTCGCAAACCCGCCATACTGCATCAGTACATGGCCTAATGCACCTACACCCACAAGCACCGCCTCGTCGTAGTGGTCGTAGCCCAAATACATCTTCAGGTCATTAAGCAGCGTGCCGATTTTGAAGCCCAGCTTTGGCCTTCCCGGCTCGGAGCAAATGCTGGCAATATCCTTTCGCACTTGCACAGGGTTTATTGACAGGCTTTCGGCTATTGTCGTTGCCGAGATATACTCCTCGCCTAAGGCCTGTCGCTCCTCAATGATGCAATAGTAGGAAGGAAGACGGCTGAGGGTCGACTTCAAGATTATCAGTGAGTTCTGCTTGTCTTTCATGGCCTAAGGTGTTGTCTTTCGAAGGTGCAAAGATACAACTTTTTTTTCTGCCATCAATAAAATTAGTTTCCTATAACTCTCTGCTGAAGGGGATGAAAGCGTGGATTACCCCTCTTTCCATCCGTTGCAGGGCCACTGCTTCTTCGCTTCTTGTTCCTCATTTCTCTAACATTTCTCTAATATTTGTTCCTCTTAGCTTGGATAACTGATGTGCCGAATGTGGGAGGACGGTATCAGAAGGAGAGGAGGAATAGGGGAATAAAAAAAGTGCCACAACCCTTGGGAGTGGTTGTGGCACTTTTGATGTAAAGGAGTTGATGATTAGCTATGCCGTTTGTGGCGAGGCCACGAGGTCGATGATGCGGTTAAGGTCGCTGTCGGACAGCAGGTGGTGCATGGGTAGGCAGATGACCTCGTTGGCAATACGGGTTGCGTTGGGCAGGTTCTCGGGGGCGGCACTGGGCAGAGCGCGGTAGGTGTCAAACTGACTGATGAGCGGGTAAAAATAGCGGCGACCGAGGATTCCGTGGCTTTTAAGTTTGGCGTACAATTCGTCACGGGTCATGCCGTATTCCTCAGCGTTGACAAAAATCGGGAAGTAGCTGTAGTTGTGTTTCACACCAGGCATGTCGTCGAAGAAGCGGATGCCGGGGACGGACCGCAGAGCTTCGCGGTAGCGGATGGCCACCTGATGGCGGGCTTCGATGCAGGTGTCCACATGCTGAAGGTTGAGCAGCCCGATGGCAGCGCGAATCTCGTCCATCTTGCCGTTGATACCGGGAGCGACGACCTCGGTCTCGCTCTCAAAGCCGAAGTTTTTGAGGTAGTCGATGCGCTTCTTCATGCTCTCGTCGTGCATGACCAGAGCTCCGCCTTCGGCGGTGTTGTAGACCTTGGTTGCGTGGAAACTGAGGGTGGAGAGGTTGCCCCAATTCAGGATGGACTGTCCTTCCACCTCGACACCAAAGGCATGGGCGGCGTCGTAGATGATGGGGAGCCCATACTTGTCGGCAATCTGTTGAATGCGTGCGCCGTCGCAGGGTTTCCCGTAGCAGTGGACAGGCATGATGGCTGTGGTGCGGGGAGTGATGGCGGCTTCGATGCGGTCAGGGTCAAGACCGCAGTTGCTTGGGTCAATGTCCACAAAAACAGGTTTCAGCCCGTTCCACCAGATGCTGTGTGTTGTGGCCACAAAACTGTAAGGGGTAGTGATGATCTCCCCGTTGACGCGAAGAGCCTGAAGGGCTGTGAGCAGCGGGAGGGTGCCATTGGTGAAAAGACTGATGTATGGCACCTTCAGGTATTTGCACAGGGCATTCTCCAGCTGTTCGTGGAATTTGCCGTTGTTGGTTATCCATTTTGTGGCCCAGATTTCCTTCAGCAACTTGTTGAGGTCGTCCGGGTCAGGGAGCAACGGCGAGGTGACGGTGATGGGCGTTTCGTTTTCCACTGCCAAAGGGGGTCTATTTCTTAAATTTGAATATCTTGGCTAAGGGGTTCTTGCTTTTCTTTACCTCTTCTTCAGGGTTGTAGTCATAACCGTAGCCATAACCGTAGCCGTAGCCATATCCATAACCGTAATGGTTGCCATAGAGGGATTGCTTCTCGTACTTGACACCATTCAGGATAATGCACATGCTGGGGAAGGCCTTTTCCTTGTACATACGCTCAACGTCGCGGAGCATGCGCTTGTCGAATTTGCGGGCGCGAATCATGAAACAGGTATGATCTGCAACACGTTTGATGAGGTCTGTGTCCACAACCATGCCGGCAGGCGAACCGTCGATGATGATATAATCGTAACGCTTCCGAAGTATTTCAAAGAGCTCGTCGAACCGGGCAGAGCTGAGCAGTTCGGCAGGGTTGGGTGGAATTGGGCCCGAGAAGAGAGTATCGACACCGGGAGCCACGACTCCTCGTTGTATAAGTTTGTCAATATCGGTCTCTTTCTCCGTCAGGTAATTGACCAGACCCGGTTTGTGGCGGCTATAGAAACGGTGCGAAAGTGAACCTTTGCGCAGGTCTATGTCCATCAGCAATACTCTCTTGTTGGTAAGGCTTATGCATGCTGCCAGATTGCTGGTCGTAAAGGTCTTGCCCGAACCAGCCATGAGCGAGGTGAACAGCAGCACCTTGGCTTCACCCTGCTTGCCGCTGAGGAACTCGATTTTGGCACGCAGGTGGCGGAACGATTCCGAGATGCCCTCACGGTCGCTACCGGCCACGATGATATTGTCTGGCACATTAATTGCCTCCTTGAACCGCTTGTCTTTCTTCTTGTCGTCCTTGTCCTTCTCCACCTTGCCGAGGTCGCTTTCGGACAGGGCGGGTATTTCGCACAGGAAGGGGACAGTCGTCGCGGCCTCAATGTCGGCGTAGGTCTTCACCTGCGTGTCGAAGAGTCGTCTCAGCAGGTAGAACGCCATGGGGATAATCAGGCCGATGATGAAGCCTAAGAAGGTGATGTGCTGTGTGTTGGGGTATACGGGGGAGTTGTTCACCAAGGCGGCGTCGATGACCTTGGCGCTGCCCTCCAATGAGGGCTGGCTGATCATCAGCTCCTCGCGCCGTGTGAGGAGGGAGACGTACAGCTGCTCTTTGATTTTCTGGTTACGCTCCATGCCTTCAAGGTAGATTTGCTTTTGAGGGACGGAACGCATCTTGATGGAGGCCGAATTGGCCATGTTGCGCTCGTTGATGATGCGCTGTTCCAGTGAGGCCATGTACCCTTCAGTCATGCTGGCCAGGTCCTGTTGCAGCTGGCGTTGGTTCTCGATGGTCTTGGCGGCCACGGGGTTGTTCATCGTCCCTGACTCGATGTAGCGGGCCACGGACTGTGCGTTCTGGTTATAAGTGTTGAGGTATTGCACAATGACCGGGTTGGTCATACTCCCGATGGGGATGATGCGGCTGCCGTCGTTGGAGCGGACGGCTGCCAAAAGCATGCGAACCATCTCCAATTCCGCCTGCAGCCGTTTGGCCTCCTGATCCGATTGCAGCGAGGTGTGGATATACGATTCTCCCACCGAGGCCGACGTCACCACATCGTTGCTGCTGCGATAGTTGGCCATGGCGGACTCCTGCGCGTCGAGGTCACCGCTGATGATGTTGATACGTTCGTTGATGTAGTTGTACGTGTCCGAGATGATGCGTTTCTTGTCGTTCACCGCGCCGTCGTTGTAAACGCGGATCAGTGCGTTGATAAAGTCCGCACAACGCTGTGCCGACCCGTCGCGCATGCTCAGGTTTAGGATGGTATTCTTCTCGCTGTCGCGTTCCACGACCAGTTTGCCGCGGTAGTAGTCAGCCACCGACTCCACAGGCCTGTTGTGCACAATGATGTCCTGACCGATATAGTCCTCCTCGAAAGCCCACGTCTTGCGGATGGACAGTCGGCCCATCGGGGTGATGACCGTCTTGTCGAAGGGGATATAAAGAGAGTGGTGTCCCGCGCTGTGCAGCAGGGCATAGTTCTTGTTGATGATGGTCACCGTCATCTTGCCCGGCAGGGTGAAGCCCTCCTCCCTGTCCGCCGTGACAATCTCAATGGGAGACGAGCGGTAGAGCTCCTTGTCGCGGTGGATGAAGCGCGTCTTGGTGGAGTAGGACATGTTCAGGTCCAACTCCTCCACCACCTTGCGGACGGTGGTCTTCGAGGTGAGAATCATAATCTCGTTGTTGATGGTGCTGGAATAGAAAGACCTCAGCCCAAGCGAGGTGCGCAGCGTCGCCTCGCGCGTGTCGTCGTCGCTGATGCCCAGCTCGTTGCCGCTACGTATCAGAATCTTGGCGTGGGAGGCGTAGGTCTTTTCCTGACGCCGTGCGTAGAAGTTGGCTATCACTGCGCCCACAATGGCGAAGAGCAGCAACCAATGCACGTTGCGCAACAGCAGGAAGACGATGTCCTTGATGCGGAAAGTGACTGACTGTTTGTCGTCGAGAAACGAAAGGTCAGTCTGTGACTGTTCAGTGTTTTTGTCGGCCATAACGGATGGATAGATTATTTATGGTTATGCAAAAAAATGGTTTACTTCTTGATGAGGTTGATGATTGTCAGCACCAGGGTGATGGTGGACATGGCCGTCGTGGCCCACATGCTGACGAAGTTGCGCGCCTCCTGGCGCGTGGTGGAAGTGTTGTAATTCTGCGTGATGATGAAGTCGTTCTGTTGCAGCATAAAGAACGGGTCCTGAAAGACCGACGATGAGCGGGGATCAAGGTAGCGCATCACCATCTTGCCGTCAATCTCGCGCATCACGGCTATTTTGTTGCGGCTGGTGTAGATACTCAAGTCGCCGCACAGCGCAAGGGCTTCAAGGAACGTGCAACGCTCGTTGGTGATAGTGATGGATTTGCCGCCCTCGGCGCCGAGGAAGAAAATCTTAAAGTTGGCGAACCGCACCATAATGACAGCTTGGTTCAGCAAGTTCTCGCTTTCCAGTCGGTGCTTGATATTGTCCTGTAACTCCAGTCGGGTCATGCCTGAGACGTGTATGTTCCCAAGCACGGGGAATTGAATGTCGCCGTTGACGTCAACCAGATAGGCACCGCGTTGTGCACCGCCGCTACCGATGTTTTTCGAACTTATGTTGAAGGGCTTTGCAAGGTCCTCTTCGCCAGAAGGTCCAAAAACGTAGATGTCCAATTCGTCATAAGGACATATCTTTGCTTGGAACTTGTTTTCGAGTTCGATTTGGCTTCCGTGCCGCATGTCTTGTAGGTAGTTTACTTGGCTCGGCGTGACGCAGGATGTGAGAGCCAGTGTTCCACAGAGGGCTACTAATAAGAGGGGTTTTATTAATCTCATCTTCATTGTTTATTTTTTTATAACGTGATTGTCGGTGTTATTATTGTATCATCGAAAATTTAAATTCAATTATAGATTCAACCTCGAAGTGCAACACTGTTGTGCAAAGATAGTAAGAATTTTTGTTTCGGGGAAGAATAATCCAAATTTTTTCTAGGTCGAAGGTTTAGTTCAGTCTGGACAAAGAGG
>JAEEGL017024778.1_pt1 | contig 19999 bp, 12 predicted proteins | sample 9134231 | NCBI WGS metagenome assembly JAEEGL01 (sample SAMN16246548, study PRJNA631951) | gut metagenome | biome: gut microbiome; feature: rumen; material: fiber-attached | host: Bos | place: Iran: Karaj | collected 2018-10
CCCGGAGGTCCCCGCAGTCCCGGTTGCCGCGGATGACGGCGCGCCAGCCGCGGCGGACGACGCCGATGCCGGCATCGTGCCCATGCCGCCGGAAGAGCCGGAGGTGCCTGCGGCTCCCGCAGCCCCCGCGGTCTCCGCCGTCGCAGCCGACCTCCCGCCGGAAGTCGTGCAGCTGAACGACGAGATCGTCACGACGGAGAAGCTGCGCCGCAAGGCGTACGACGAGCAGGCCAAGCGCGAGATCGGCGAGGCCGACAAGGAGATGGCCGTCGGCAACTTCTTCGAGGCCGCGAAACACTACAAGGCCGCGACAAAGCTCCTCAACGACCGCGCCTCTTCCGAAGAGCTGCGCCGCCGTTGTTCGGAGGGCATTGCGGAGGCCTTCTACCGCGACGCCATGAAGGAGGAGGCGTTCGGCCACCGCGCGAAGGCGATATCCCTGATGGAGTACGCCGTCAACCGCCGCCACCCGAAGGCCAAGCGCCAGCTCGACATCTGGAAGAAGGCCGAGGATCCGGAAGCCGCGAAGGTCTCCATCGACGACGTAGCCCACCGCATCAACGACAATGCCTACAAGGCGAAGAAGGAGCAGAACATCAGGCGCCTGAGGCGCGCGGTCCAGCTCCTCGCCACGAGGGAGCTTGCCCAGGCGCTCGAGGAGTGCGAGCTCGTCCTCCGCAACGATCCGTCCAACCAGTACGCCATCAGCCTCCGCGAGAAGATCGAGCGCAAGAACGCCCTCATCCTCGAACAGGAGCGCAGGGCCACGCGCGAGGGCATGATCGCGGAGGTCAACGAGAAGTGGCGCCCGGCATACGCCGTGAACGCCTACGACCCCGCCGCCACCGCCAACAAGACCTCGAAGGTCAAGGCGCAGGATCCGAAGCGCGCCAGGGACGACCGGATTATCGAGAAGATGAAGACGCTTCAGCTCGGAAACATCCAGATCGGGCCGCCCGCAACCCTGAACGAGGTCGTTGACTCCCTCTTCTCGCAGGCGAAGGATGCCGATGTGCAAAACGGCGCGACGCCCGACGACAGCGGCTTCTCCTTCCAGCTGGAGGGCGGCGTCAACCCCACTCCGGAACAGACCGAGGCCCAGCCCGTTGCAGAGGGCGGCGCGTGGGGCGCTGTCGGAGAGGTTGCGGAGGAGCGGCCGACTTCCGCCTATCCGAAGGTGACGACCAAGCTCAGCGTCTCGAAGATATCCCTCTTCGAAGCGCTCCAGTCCGTCTGCAACTCCGTGGGCTACAAGTTCATAGTCCTCGACGGCATCGTGAGAATCATGCCCGCGTCCAAGCCGACGCAGGACATGGAGACGCGCAAGTACAACATCGTTGACGAGTTCGCCACGAAGGTCTCCGCAGCGGCCGATTCGCTCAAGAACCGCTCGCTGCCGGCCGCCGGAACGTCGTTCGGCTCGCAGCAGACGCAGCAGGCGCAGGATTCCGCGCCGGAGCGCGACTGGTATGGGTTCTTCCAGAAGATGGGCGTGGACTGGCCCGAAGGCTCCTCCATCATCCACCTCGAGTCGATGAGTAAGCTCCTCGTCCACAACACGCGCGAGAACCTCGCCAAGTTCGAGAGGCTGCTCGCCGAGATGGACATGTCGCCCGTCCTCATCGAGATCGAGACGCGCTTCGTCGAGGTCTGCCAGGAGGACCTCAACTCACTCGGCTTCGAGTGGATCCTCAACAGCGACTACTCCATCGGCCTCGGCAGCAAGGTCGGCAAGGCGCTCGGCATGAGCAGCGGCACGTGGGGCAAGGCCGAGGGCAACACGGTTTCCTCGACCACAACGACGTCCGACAGCCAGTACGCTTCCGTCGGCGGCGTGACCGCCCCCGGCGGCACGAAGATCGCCTCCTCCTCGTCCAGCTCCTCGACGACGTTCACCGAGAACAAGACGTTCTACACCCACTCCTCGGGCGCGTCCTGGATCAAGCATGGCGGCGGCAAGAAGCTGGGCCTCAACGCCCTTGGCGGCGAGGACAGCGACTTCGGCGTCAGGAACCGCTACCTCTCGACGCTCTCCAACCACATCTCCGGCGAGAGCAAATCGACGAACGACCAGTTCATGAGGGTCAACGCCTTCCTCGGCGGCATGGATCTCTCCATGATCCTGCACATGCTCTCGCAGCGCAGCGACACAGACCTCCTCTCCGCCCCGAAGGTGCTCACGAAGAACGGCTCGCCCGCGACGATGAAGGTCGTCACCGAGTTCATCTACCCGACCGAGTACCAGGTCCAGCTCCAGAGCTCCAGCTCCAGCGGCTACAGCGGCGGCAGCAGCCAGTCCGCCATCCTCGCCGTTGTCGAGCCGCGCAACTTCACGATGCGCGAAGTCGGCGTCATCCTCGACGTCACGCCGGAGATCACCGACGGCGGCTCGCTCATCAAGCTCGACCTCGAGACCCAGGTCGTTGACGAGCCTACCTGGAAGAACTACGGCATGAAGATTCCGTTCACCGGCAACGCCAGCGAATTCTCGATCGGGTCGTGGCCGACGGTGCCGACCCTGCAGGGCTTCACGCCGAGCCAGGACGTCCTCTCCCAGGCGTGGGACGCGATGATGTCCTCGTGGCTCAAGATGGTCAACAGCATCGCCGACAGGATCGGCGGCTCGTCGAACAACATCACGTACTACGACGCCCCGATGGAGCAGCCGTTCTTCCACACGCGCTACCTCAAGTCAACCCTCTCCGTCGCCCCCGGCGCGACAATCGTCATGGGCGGCCTCATCACCGAGCAGCGCAAGGCGATGGACGACAAGATTCCGCTCCTCGGCGACCTGCCGTTCGTGGGAAGGCTCTTCCGCAGCCACTCCGAGTGGACGAACAAGCGCAACCTGATCATCTTCGTCACGGCACGCAAGGTGAGCGTCGTCGGCAGGGACTACAGCCTCGACGCGGGCATGGAAACGCCCATGGAGCCTGTCAAGTAGAAAAGGCATGAAGAGGATATGCCTCACGGGAGGGATTGCCTGCGGCAAGTCCCTCCTTTCTCGTTTCCTGAACGAGCTCGGCGTCGAGACGATCGACGCCGACGACATTGTCCATGAACTTGTCCCGGCGGACGATCGGCGCCGCCTCGCGCAGGTTGTGTTCCGCGATCCCGCCGCGCGCAAGGCACTGGAGGCGCGGCTTCATCCGCTGGTCCGGGCAAGGATCGAGGAGTGGTTCAAACGCAGTGAAGTGTTTGGGTGTTTGGGTTCAGGGAGTTTGAGTGATGGCGAAGGCGCCGCGGCGTGCAACAGCGAGCGGGGGGCATTCGACGGCCGGCATTCGACATGCGGCTTGACATGCGACACTTCGACATGCGACAACCTGGCTCGGCTTCCCAACCCAAACACCCAAACACCCCAAACACCTCCCAACCCGCTTCTTCGCCTCGCGGTCATCCCCCTCCTTTTCGAAGTGCATTGGGAGGCGGATTATGATATAATACTCTGCGTCGTGTCATCAAGGGAGAATCAGATCGAACGGATGACGACGACGCGGGGCTATACCCGCGAAGAGGCCGAGGCCCGACTCGCCGCGCAGATGAGCGTGGAGGAGAAGGCCGCCAGGTCGCAATACGTGATCCGAAACGACGGATCGCCGGAGCAACTCAAGGATGAGGCCGCGCGCCTGGTCGCGTGGTTGAAGGAGCAGGAGAAGACATGAGCGAAGAGTTCGACGTGTTCGCCGAGAGCATGAAGGAATCCAAGGCGGAGCCGCATGGCGGTCCCGCGCAGAGCGGCGCGCAGCCGCAGCAGCCGGAGGACGCCGCCGCGCAGGGCGGCGCAAAGCCCCAGCAGCCAGGCCAGCAGCAGGGCAGCGGACAGAAGCAGCAGGGCAAGAAGCAGTTCAGGGGCGGACGCAAGCAGCGCGGGCGTCCGCGGAACGAGCGCGACAACAACTCGCCCATCCGGGGCGCAAACGGAACGGAGTCCGTGAACCCGCTCCTCAACGCGCCCCTTCCCGCCGAGAAGGCCGCGCAGGAGCCGGAGCCCCCGGCCAACCCGAACCGCAACGCGGACCTCCCCGAATACCGCCTCGCCGACATCCAGACCTGGCCCGCCCCGCAGATCGTCGAGCGCATGATGCCCGGCGCGGACCCGGAGGAACTTGGCTCCTACCGCAAGCACGAGCTGATCTTCGCCGCGATCCGTTCCTACCTCGCGAAGGGCGGCGCCGTACTCGCCTCGGGATGCCTCGAGATCATGCGCGAGGGACACGGCTTCCTCCGCTCCGCGAAGAACAACTTCATCGCCTGCCCGGAGGACGTGTTCGTCACGCAGCAGCAGATTCGCCGCCACGCGCTCCGCACGGGCGACATCATCGAGGGCCCCATTCGCGACCCGCGCGACCGCGACCGCTTCTTCTGCCTCGGCAACGTCCTCACCGTCAACGGCAAGGAGCCGTCCGTCGCCGCGCGCGTCGTCCACTTCGAGAACCTCACCGCGACGTTCCCGACGCGCCGCATCATCCTCGAGACGACGCCGACGGAGTACTCGACGCGTGTCATTGACATCTTCACGCCAATCGGGTTCGGCCAGCGCGGCGTCATCATCGCGCCCCCGCGTGTCGGCAAGACCGTCCTCCTCCAGAAGATGGCGAACGCCATCACCGCGAACCACCCCGACGCGATGCTGATCGTGCTTCTCATCGACGAGCGCCCCGAGGAGGTGACGGACATGCAGCGCAACACGAAGGCGATGGTCCTCTCCTCCACGTTCGACGAGGAGCCGCAGCACCACGTCAACGTCGCCGAGATGGTGATCGAGATGTCCAAGCGCCAGGTGGAGAACGGACGCGACGTCGTGATTCTCCTCGACTCCATCACGCGCATGGCGCGCGCCTACAACACTGTCCAGCCCCACTCCGGCAAGATCCTCACGGGCGGCGTCGATGCCCTCGCCATGCACCGCCCCAAGCGCTTCTTCGGCGCAGCGCGAAACATCGAGGGAGGCGGCTCGCTCACCATCATCGCGACCGGCCTCATCGACACCGGCTCCAGGATGGACGAGGTGATCTTCGAGGAGTTCAAGGGCACCGGCAACATGGAAATCGTCCTCGACCGCGGCCTCGCAGACAAACGCATCTTCCCCGCGATCGACATCGAGAAGTCAGGCACCCGCAAGGAAGACCTCCTTCTCGACCCGCTTGAGCTGGAGAAGACCTGGGGCCTCCGCCGAGTCCTCGCCAACGCCGGCCCCGAGTCGGCCATGAAGTCCGTCTTGAACTCCCTCAAGAAGACCAAGTCCAACCCGGAGTTTCTCTTCGCGCTGGACCTGGACAAGCTGGGATAAAACCAAGAAAACAAGAAAGGGGTGAAGCCATGAAAAGAACAACCGCGCTCTGCATTGCCGCCGCCGCGTCCCTCGCGGCGGCACTCCCCGCCGCCGCGTCATCACAATCTACATTCTGGTGGAATTACTCGGCTACCAACGGCTACATTGATGCGTATTCCACGGTCGCATCCTCTTCCTCCCCCGGAATCGGCGGCTCCTTGCCAGACACCGCGACTGTCCGCGCCGTGAATCCGCCGCCACAGGGCCTTGCATTGGACGCTTGGTACATTGTGGATGGCGATCATATCCTAAGTGTTTACTCTGCTCGAGATACCAACACGTTGGCAACCCTCGCGAGAAGGGTGTGTCCCGGAACATACGAACTGTCTTTGAGCGTGAACGAAAGCCCCTTCAACGTCGCCAGCGGCCCCTACTACCTCATCCCCGCCTGGTCATGGCTAAGGTACAATCTCGTGTACGACCGCAACGGCGGGAGCGGCACCCCTCCGCAGACGGTGCAGAACCTCATCTACACGAACCGCGTCTCCGTCGCGTCCGGCGACTCGCTCACGCGCCAGGGCTGGAGCTTCAGGGAATGGTCGCTCGCGGCGGACGGGAGCGGTAGCTCGTTCCAGCCCGGCGGGGTGAAGACGGGAGCGGACTTCAACGCCACGACAAGCGGCGTGGTGACGCTCTATGCGCAGTGGACGCAGAACGTCTATACCGTAACGTTCCGCTACCGCGACGCGGCTGGCGCGGAGGTCGTCGCCCCCCAGACCGTCCTCGGCACGGAGGACGCCGTGGCGCCGGACATGTCCCTGGTTGACAACTGGCCAGACCACCGCTTCACGGGCTGGAGCGCGACGTTCACGAACGTCACGGGCGACATGGACGTGACGGCCAACTACGCGACGATCCAGTACTACATAATCGACTTCCTGCCGGGCGAGGGCGCGACGGGCGCAATGGACTCGATGCGCGTTGACCACGAAGTCTCCGCCACCAACCTCCCGCCGTGTGCGTTCAGCCGGACGGGCTGGAGCTTCAGGAGGTGGAAGTCGGAATTCGGCGGCTACCCGCACTACTACGACGACTGCGCGACGATCTCCGGCACCCTTGTGTCCGGCTCCAACGTCGGCCTGGAATTCGTCGCGCAGTGGACGCAGAACATCTATCAGGTCACGTTCGAGCCCCAGGGCGGTACGGTCTCGCCGGAAACGAAGAGCGTCACGTTCGACGCTCAGTACGGCTCGCTCCCGGTTCCCTCGCGCGCGGGCTACGCCTTCGCCGGCTGGACGCCCGACGCGGCCGGGGCAAGTCCCGTCGTCACGAACGACACCGTCGTCGCGACGGCATCCGACCACCCGCTCTTCGCGCAGTGGACGCCGATTTCCTACTCCGTCGCATTCCTCCCAGGTGTGGACGAGGGATTCTCCGGCACGATGGATCCGACGAACCTCGACTACGACGTCGAGCTGGCCCTGCCGGACTGCGCGTTCTCGCGCGAAGGCTACACGTTCGCGGGCTGGACCCCGCCCGGCGGCGGCGACGCCCTTGCCGCCGGCACGTCCGTCTCGCGCCTGACGGAGACGGATGGCGCGGTCGTGGAGTTCACAGCCGCCTGGCAGCCGATAACATACGTCATAGACTACCATCCGGGGGCGGCCAACGCGGCGGAGGATCCTCTCGCCCCGATGTCCGACGACACCGCCACGTTCGACGAGGAGTTCCAGCTTCGCGCCAACACGTTCTCCCGCACCGGCTACCTGTTCTCCGAATGGGACACGGTGAAGGGCGGTGGCGGCGACACCTACGGCGACGGCGCGACCGTCTTAAACCTCTCTTCGACGCAGGACGACGTGATCGACCTCTATGCGCAGTGGACGCCGATCACCTACACAATCCGCTTCGCGCCTGGCGGCGGCACGGGCGAGATGGCGGACATGGAGAACGTCGCAGACGGCGCCGTGGTCAATCTGTCGTCCAACGCCTTTGCGAAGGCCGGACGCAACTTCGTCGGCTGGAGGTCTGACAGCGGCACTTATGGCGACGAGGCGGAGGTGAGCAACCTCACCGGCCAGGACGGCGCCGTCGTCGTGCTGACCGCGATGTGGGAGTCCGCCGACAGCGAGCTGAAGGCAGCCCTCGACCTGGTTGACTCTGGCGACGACTCCATCGACCTCGCGATGACCAACAGCTGCTGGGAAATCGTGAACGACAGCACCGCGACCGGCGGATCGTGCCTCAAGGCGGTCAATACCGCCGCTGCGGGGCTGGGCGTGTTCTTCCCCGTGAACGGCACGCTGACTTTCCGCTGGAAGCTCTTCGCCCCGGGGATGCAGGCCGGGAACGTCCACCTGATCGTGGAAGGCGCTTCCACAGACGAGGGCAAAGTCTTCAACAAGGATGGATCCGCCGGCGCGACCAGCGAGGCGGGCACCGTTTGGTCGGAAGCCGTGTCGATCGTGGTCACCAACGCTCCGGCCAACGTTTCCTGGAGTTTCACCTCCTTGAAGGTGAACAACGGAATCGGTGCCTACTTGGACGAGTTTGTCTGGACGCCGGACACATCGTCCGTCGAGCCGACGGAGGAGAACGACAAGCCCACGATCGCCACGTTCGACCCCGTTGGCTCGCGCTACGACGTCAAGTTCCTGTCGAGCGGCGCGTTCCTCTACGTGCTGGAGGCAAGCGACACGCTGACGCCGCCGAACTGGACGGCGGTGGACACGTGCGAGACGTCCGCCGCCGGCGAGGAGGTTTTCCTGGCCGCCGTCAAGGACCCGGCGAAGCCGACGCGCTTCTTCCGCGTCGTCGTGAAGGCTCTAGGCTCCAGCGTGGAATGACCGCCCGTTGCAGATGACTGACATCAAGATAATAGACGCAAGGGTACACAACCTGCGGGGGATCGACGTGACGATCCCTCGCAACTCTCTTACGGTTGTGACGGGGCTTTCAGGGAGCGGCAAGTCGTCCCTCGCGTTCGACACGCTCTACGCCGAGGGGCAGCGCCGCTACGTGGAGAGCCTCTCCGCATACGCGCGCCAGTTCCTCGACAGGATGGAGAAGCCGGATGTCGAGCGCATCGAGGGACTGTCCCCCGCGATCTCCATCGAGCAGCACACGACGAGCGGCAACCCGCGCTCCATCGTCGCGACAGTCACGGAGATACACGACTACCTGCGAATACTCTACGGCTCCGCCGCCACGCCGCACTGCCCGAAGTGCGGCCGCGAGGTCCACCGCCAGTCGGCGGAGCAGATTGTGGATGCGATTCTGGGGAACGGGGAACGGGGAAGATCGACCATCCAAACCCAAACACCCCCAAACCCAAACACCCAAACACCCCAAAAAATCATCCTCTACGCGCCCGTGGTGAAGGGCAAGAAGGGCCGCCACGAGTCGGTGTTCGAGGAGATGAAGCGCAAGGGCTTCGCGCGCGTCAGGATCGACGGCGCGATGCACTCGCTCGACGAACTTCCGGCGCTCGACAAGAAGAAGGCCCACAACATCGACGTCGTGATCGACCGCCTCGTGATCCCGTGCGACCGCACGCGCCTCACCGATTCGGTGGAACTTGCGCTAAAGGTCGGCGGCGGGATTCTGGAAGTGGAGTGGCTGGAAAGCGGAAAGACAGGCGCGATCGGCGGGGCCAGCGCGACAGGCACCACGTCTCCCGTCTCTCGTCTCTCGCCTCCCAACCCAAACACCCAAACACCCTCCAACCCAAGCATTTATTCCGAGCTCAACGCCTGCACGCACTGCGGCATTTCCTTCGACGAGCTGAAGTCCCGCAGCTTCTCGTTCAACTCGCCCTTCGGCGCGTGCCCGACATGCGCGGGCCTCGGGCAGCTCTACTACTTTGACGAAGACCTCGTCGTCCCGGACAAGTCGCTCCCGCTCGAGGAGGCGATACATCCGTGGCGCCGCATGGGGCAGATGAACATCCTCTACCACAAGGAGCTTCTTGCGCACATCGCGCGCCAGTACAAGGTGAGCCTCTCGACGCCGTACGAGAAGCTGCCCGCTAAGTTCCGGCAGGGGCTCATGCACGGATTCAAGGACGACCTGGTCCTGCCGTGGCGGCGCGTTGACAAGCCGTTCGAGGGCGTCCTCGCCTCGCTCCAGCGCCGCCTCGACGAGGCGGAGGACGACGAGACGCGCGCGAAGTTCGAGGCGTACCAGAGCTACCGTCCGTGCCCGGACTGCGGAGGTGCGCGCCTGAAGCCGGAGGCGCGCGCGGCGACCTTCGCCGGCAGGACGATAGTCGAGGTCATGGCAATGCCTGTCACGGAAGCCCTGGAGTTTTTCAAGACCCTGGAGAAGGCTGCCGGCGAGACTAGCGTGACTGGCGCCTCGTCTCCCGTCGCTCGTCTCTCGCCCCCAAACCCAAACACCCCAAACCCAAACACCCCAAACCCAAACACCCCAAACCCAAACACCCAAACACCCAACCTCACGGGTCTTCACGATGTCCTGCGCGAGATAGTGCGCCGCCTCCAGTTCCTCATCGACGTTGGGCTGGACTACCTCACCCTCGACCGGGCGTCGGCGACCCTTTCCGGCGGCGAGATGCAGAGGATTCGCCTCGCTACGCAGATAGGCTCCGGCCTTACCGGAGTCCTCTACGTCCTCGACGAGCCCACCATCGGACTCCACCCGCGCGACAACGAGCGGCTCATCGCGACGTTGAAGGAGCTGCGCGACAGGGGCAACACCGTCGTCGTCGTGGAGCATGACGAGGAGATGATGCGCGCTGCGGACTACATCGTCGATCTCGGACCGGGCGCCGGACGCGAGGGCGGCCTCGTCATGTACCAGGGCGACTTCAAGGGTCTGTTGAAGGCAAAGTCTCTGACCGCCGACTATTTGACGGGGAGGAAGTCGGTGTCTGGCGGGACTGGCGCGACTAGCGGGACTGGCGATTCACCGCCCGCCAACCCAAACACCCACAAACCCCCAAACCCAAACACTTCCCTCGCAACGCCCGCCAACCCAAACACCCAAACAACCCAAACACCCACCAACCCCCGCCCCCACTCCCGCTTCCTCGCAATCTCCGGCTGCTGCGAGCACAACCTCCGAAACATCACCGCGCGCTTCCCTGTCGGCGGCTTCACGGTCGTGACCGGCGTCTCCGGTTCCGGCAAGTCAACGCTCGTTGACGAGACCCTGAAGCGCGCGCTCATGCAGAAGTTCTACGGCTCGAAGGAGCGCCCCGGCAAGTTCAAGAAGCTCACCGGAGCCGAGTACTTCGACAAGGTGATAGAGATCGACCAGTCGCCCATCGGGCGGACGCCGCGCTCCAACCCCGCGACGTACGTCGGGTTCTTCTCCGAGATACGCGAGCTCTTCGCGATGACGGAGGCGGCGAAGGCGCGCGGCTACACGGCGGGGCGCTTCTCCTTCAACGTGAAGGGCGGCAGGTGCGAGGTGTGCGGCGGCGACGGACTCAAGAAGCTGGAGATGAGCTTCCTCCCGGACGTCTATGTCACGTGCGAGCAGTGCGGGGGGAAGCGCTTCAACTCCGAGACGCTGGAGGTCACGTACGGCGGCAAGTCGATAGCCGACGTCCTGGAGATGACCGTCGCCGAGGCGTACGAGTTCTTCGCGAAGGTGCCGTCCCTCGCGCGCAGGCTGAAGCTGCTTGTCGATGTCGGACTCGGCTACGTGGCCCTCGGGCAGAGCGCGACCACGCTTTCCGGCGGCGAGGCGCAGCGCATCAAGCTCGCGACGGAGCTGTCGCGCCGCTCGACGGGCCGGACGCTCTACCTCCTCGACGAGCCTACGACGGGACTTCACTTCGATGACGTGGCGAAGCTGATGAGGATACTCCTTAAGCTGCGCGACCAGGGGAACACGGTGGTCGTTATCGAGCACAACATCGACGTTATGCGCTGCGCCGACTGGATAGTGGATCTCGGCCCGGGCGGCGGCGATGCCGGCGGCAACCTCGTTGCGGAAGGCCCCATCGACGCGATCCGCGACTGCCCCGCCTCCGTCACAGGACGCTTCCTCTAGCCCCGTCGCCGAGGTCCGCGTCCGCCCCGCCTCCGTCACAGGACGCTTCCTCTAGCCCCGTCGCCGAGGTCCGCGCCAGCCCCGCCTCCGTCACCGGCCGATTCCTCAAGCCCCGTCGCCGAGGTCCGCGCCTGCCCCGTCTCTGTCACCGGACGCTTCCTCCAACCAGTCTCCGCGATTCGCGCCTACGCAACATCGGCTTGGGCTTTGGTTTGAGAAAGTTCCGCATATAATTCTCATACGGAGGCACGTGGGCTTGGAGAATAGTTGGGAGGGCCGCGCTTCGCCGCGTCCGCAATTGGCGTACACTCCGGGGGCGCCGCCATGCATCTGCCTATGGGATGGCTGTGAGGATTTGTGGTATAATATTGCGGAAACATGCAGAATGAGATGCTAGAGCGCAACCTGCCGCCATGCCTGGCGCACGACCTTGACGCCTGGAAGAAAGGCGTCGAGGAGAAGTCCCGCCTTTTCGATGTTTAAAGACTGATCAATGAACGACCAAGTCACAATCTTGATCTACACGTTTCCCAAGCGGGGAAGCGAGGCGGAGCCTTTCCAGAAGATTGCCGCTTCAATCGAGCAGACTTGGAAATGCTGCGGACGGCTCAAGACGGTCATAGTCGCGAGCCATCGTTTTGCCGAGGTCGAGAGCTTTGCCGCCGGGCATCCCAACGTCGAACTCCAGGTCGAGCCGACGCTTGTCTATGGCGACCTAAGGTCGATGTCGCTTGACTGCATCAAGCGGCTCTACACGCGGTTTGAGACGCCGTATGTGCTAATTATCCAGGACGACGGCTATCCGATTCGCGAGGGGCTTGGGGAGTTTGTCGGCAAGTGGGATTTCATCGGCGCGCCGTCTGTCCGCGACAGCCGCCGCCGGATGATGAACATGCTTGGCTTTCCCTGCCTCAACGGAGGCTTCTCGCTTCGTTCGCGGCGCATTTGCAGACGCGCAGCAGACGCCTGGAACAGGTGGTGGCGCTTCTTCGTCAGCCCGTCGTCGCGCTTCTTCGCGGAGGACACTTTCTACACCCTGACGGCTTGCCTTGGATGGGGATACCGCCATGGCCTCAAGTTCGCGGGCGAGAAAGACGCATTTCGCTTTGCAGTTGACCGTCTTGGAGGATATGTCACGCCGCCGAAGGACGCCGATCCGTTCGGCGTTCACGGGAAGATGCCTGAGGTGACGGTTCTTGCCTACCATTTCTGGGGGAAGGAAGGTTATGAAGCCGCCTTTGAAAAAGTGAGGCACGCCTTTGAGGAGACATGGCGGCATTGCGGGAAGCTTAAGTCGGTGTTGGTGGTGAACGAGACCGCGCCGTGCGTCGAGCGTTTTGCCGCGGAGAATTCGAATGTCGAGGTGCAGGTCGAGCAGTCGCTGGTTCCAGGCAAGATCTTCACCATGAGCGCCGACATGAACGGAAAGCTCCACGAGCGCTTCCGCACGCCCTACGTCCTGGTGATCCAGAACGACGGCTATCCGCTTCGCCCGGGGCTGGTGGACTTCCTTGGCAAATACGATTTCATTGGCGCTCCGTACGTCGGCTTGCAGTGGTGGAAGCGACTTGTCGCATGGCTTACGAACTACCACGTCCAGAACGGCGGTTTTTCCCTTCGCTCCCATGCGATCTGCGAGGCTGCGGCGAAGTTCTGGAACGAGAAGTACCACACGCTCGGCGACTGCAACGCAGCGTCCGAAGACATCTTCTACACGGGCACGCTCGTCAGGAAGGAGCGCGGCTACCGCCGCTCGTTCAGGCTTGCAACGGGCCGCGAATCCCTTCTCTTTTCCTGGGATGCCATCGTGCCCGTCAAAAGGCCCAAGGCGCTGCCTTTTGGTTTCCATGGGAATCGCTCGCTTGGCGAGCTTGAAAAGATGCATTGTCGCACAGAGAGGATGTGAAGCCGTGAAGCGTCCAGAAATCAGCGTTGTCTTGTTGACATGGAACCGCGCGCCGTTCTTGGAGATATGCCTGCGGGAGATGTTTGCCGCGTTCGCCCCGGATGTGACGCGTGAGGTGATATTGATGGATAATTGTTCAAGCGATGCAACTCCGGAAATACTGTCAAAGCATGCGGACAGGCCAAATGTGCGAGTTGTTCGCAACAAGGAGAATCTGCGTCTGAACGCGTACAAGAAGTTGTTCTCCATGGCGCGCGGACGCTTCGTGATAGAAGTCGACGACGACATCCTGCAGTTTCCCGCAGGGTTCGACAAGACATTCCTTGAGTATTTCGAGGCATATCCCGATTATGGATACATGGCCCTTAACGTTGTCCAGAACGAGAAGACGAACGGCGCAAAGCCGGGTCCGTCATGCTACAAGGATGATGTCAGGGGAGAGAAGGTTGTGGAAGAGGGGCCTGTAGGTGGTTGGTGCTCGGCCTTTCGCAGGATCCACTATCGGCTGGCGTCGCCGCTTGTTGCGTTTATGTCCTTGTCGATGGCCAGGCCGGAGGACGGCGTGTTGGCGGGAATCGTCGGCAAGATCTTCCGCAAGCGAATGGGCATCATCAAAAAAGCCGTCTGTTTACATGCGACAGGCCCGGAATACGCCAGGGAGTTTGGGCTGTTGAAGAGGGAAAAGGACAAATACCTGGCAGGCAGCTTGCCCGAGATGGCGGCCAAGTTTGAATGAGCCATTCCACATGACGGACAAATCCGCAATGATAAAGCTCAAGGCCGGCATTGCCGCCGCAGCATTTGCATTTTGATCTTAACAAGAAAGGCCTTTGAACATGCTGTTTAAGATTGTTGATTGGCTTTGCTGTAAAGTCGCCAATGCAATCATGTCCTTTGTAGCACTCCGGCCGCGCAGGGATGAATACGACCATTCCGACAGCAAAGGCAAGAAGCATATCCTGCTGGTCTCCAATGAGCCATTGGGAGATTCACTTGTCCGGATGCCGTTATATGCGTCGCTGCGCAGGGCTTTTCCGCCGGAGACTCATCACATAGCTGTCATCCTTACGCCGCCCGTCGCCAAACTTCTTGCGCCGTTGCCCTTCTTTGATGAAATAATCGTGTCCGAGAATCTGTGTTGCACACATCCCTTGCGATGGATATTTGCAAAGGGACAGTTCCTAGACGATTCGTTGCGCTGGGCCATTGCGCACAAGATTGACATCTACCTTGTCCCGTCTCGGTTCCGTTCGCTAGGGCATGACTACATCCTTCGCCTTTCAAGACCGTCTGTCAGCGTCGCCTATGATGTATCTTATCAAGAGCGCCTGTTCCCGGCAACGGCAGCATGCCAGCGATCTTGCTTTGACCGTTATTACACCAGCATCATGCCAATAGTAAAGGGAAGTCCACAAGTGTCGGAGATGAAAAAGATGCTTTCGCTTGCATGCGGCGACGTTGGTGAATCGTTTGCACCAGCAACACATGATGAAATCTACAAGGTCTTGGATTTCAGCGTTGCCGAAAAACTGGAGGCTCCCTATGTGGTGCTGGTTCCCGGAGCTGCTGCGGGATATCGACGTTGGCCAATCAGTCGATTTGCAGAAGTTGCCACCAGACTTGGATGTCGCGCAGTGGTCGTCGGGTCTGAATCGGAGTCGCCGCTTGGCGATGCGGTTCCAGGTGCCGTCAACCTTTGTGGCAAGACTTCGCTTTCGCAACTTGGAGGAATTCTTGCTAGTGCAGATCTAGTCATCGCAAACGAGACCGGAACCGCAACATACGCGGCAGTAATTGGCGCTCGTACTTTGTGCTTGGTTGGGGGCGGCGATTTCAATGCGTTTTTCCCAAACGATTTTTATAAAAACACGCGAAGCATCTACCATCATGATTCGTGTTTCTCTTGTATGTGGAACTGCTCGAAAGCAAATCTTTCGCGTTGCATCGCCCCGTGTGTTGATGCAATTAGTGTTGATGAAGTTTTCGCTGCCGCACGGGAAATGCTTAGTTGAGATGATGCTGTCTGCCTTTTATGTTGCGCCAAGCGAGAGCAATGCTCCAAGTAAGGGCGCAATGTACAAGAAGGGCTCTGGCTTGTCGCCCTCGTATGATATTGAATGATGAGAAGCGGGACGGAGCCCGCTTCTCAGGAGTAAACCCGCTTCTCAAGACCGGGGTCTGATTCGGTGGGGGCCGTCGGGCAGCCAGTAGATCGAGAGACCCTCGCCCGCGTGGGCGATCTTCACGATTTCGTCGTTGAGGTCGAGGCATGCTGGGCGCGCGAACTCGACGTCTTCGTTGCCGCGTCCGATTTCAAGCAGGCGATGGTCGCGTATCGGTTCGAGGAAGCGGCTGTCGGGCTTGTGATCGTGTGCGATTTGGCTTGGCAGTATATGGATGAGCCGCGCCCCTGGCGTAGCAAGAAGCGCGTTTCTTACCGCCACTTCGCCTGGGCTGATAAAACCGCTCAAGATCGTGTAACCCGCCTTTACCGCGTCGAGCATTCTCTTGACGACGCGGGGATGGTCGGTGACGCGGCGCGAGACGCGCAGCGACAGCACCTTGTTCGACTGGTCGAGAAGCGAGAGCTCGCCAATCGCCTTCCAGTAGTCGCAGGGGTCGAAGCGCGCTGATGAAACAGGCTCGTGCAGGTGAAGAAACTCGGGCTGGTTGTAGCGCAGCTCGTATTTCAGCGGGTTGTAGCGAATGTAGCGGCCGGTCGAGGCGATGAAGCCCTCTGAGAGCAACAGGTAGTCATGGTAGCCCTGCTGCCAAATCGAGTTGAGGCCCAATAGCCTTCGCGCGATCGTCGTCGTATAGGTCTTGAACTTCCTGATAGCTGCGCCAAGCGTCTTTAACGGGTCGTCGAGGTTGGCTGCAAGGTGGATGTTAAAGTGAACATGGTCGGGCATCACGACCCATTCGAAAAGCGCGAGTGCCGGGTTGAAGCGCGGTATCGCGGCAATTGCCTCGGCAACGGCCTTGCCGAGCGGCGTCAGCTCGACCGCGGTGTTTTTGACGCGGCCGAAGAGCGGCTGGCGGGGCTCGGTCGAGATGGTGATGAAGAGCGCCGCGCCGCGCGAGTAGTCGTAGCCGTGGTAGCGGCGGTAGTATGTTATGGTGAAGCGAGGCTGAGCCCGATGTGGGGTGAAGCAGGGCGGAGCCCGCTTCTCAAGACTAAGGGCGGGGCGAGGGGGTAGAGCCTGCTGGGCGGTGAAGCGGGGCTGAGCCCGCTTCTCAAGACTAAGGGCTTGTTGGGGTGCTGGCTGCAGGTTCATGGTGTTGGGCATTTAGTCTTGATTCGCGAGCTCTGCCTCGCGTTAATCCTGGCGCATCAGCTCGAGGAGCGAGGCAATGGTCTTGGCGATTGAGGTGACCGCAAACCAAGCAATCATGGCCGAGAGCGATGTGAAGTTGTGCTGCGCGAGGAAGTTGCACCAGGTTTCCGGAAGGTACGCCTTGAAGTAGCCGTAGCCGGTGATGAGCAACAGGCCTGCGGCGAAGGCCAGGTTGATAGGAACCCACCATCTGAGGAAGGCGAAGCGGCCTGCCGATATCTCGGTGTTGGTGTGGAAGCCCTGTATGGCGGCGAGGGTCGAGGTTCCGACGAGGCACGGAATTGCCCATGCATACTCGGCGTACTTGTCGCCGTCGGGGTGGAGAGCGAGTATCGGCCGGCCGGCCACAGCAAACGCCAGCGCCAGCAGCGAGCCGATGGCGAGCATCGCGAGCGCCGACTTGACAACTAGTTTGCGCGTTGACTTCCCTTCGTTCGCAAGGCTGGCCGTGAAGGGGAACAGGACCGTCATTAGCGTACACGCGACGAATGTCGCGATGTCCGAAAACCGCGTTGCCATGTAGTAGCCTGCGGAGTCGAGGTCGGGCAGGCGTTGGCGAAGCACAGTCTGCTCAACTAGGCTGAGTGCGTTTCCTGCAATGTAGTATGCGGCGATCCCCATGAGCAGCTTGGCCATCTGACGGAAGGTGTCGCGAGTCCAGTATGGCTCTGCTGGAACAGAAAGTTCCTTTCTAAGCGACCAGACCGATGCTACGATGGCGAATGCCGGCGTTGCGGTTTGTCCGACGAAGTAGCCGGAGAGTGCCCGGAATGGCATTGTGGCGAGCATCGCCAGGAAGCGCAAGGGGGCGCCGATGATGTTCAGCAGCGAGATTGTCTTGAACCGTTTTAGCGCCTGGAGGGCGTTTTGGAAGGCTGGCGCGGTTGCGCCGGTAAAGGCTGCAGCTAGAATCAAGAAGCCAAGCGAGCCCTCTGCCACACGGATTCGTTCAAGGAGCAGCGGCAACGTGAGTCTAGAAACAACAAGCGCGAGAGCGAGAAATACAGTTGCCCCAACAAAAACTCCGCGCATGAGAGACTTCATCTTGCCATATTCGCCGTTGGTGGCGAGCGTAGTCATCTCCTTCATGAATGCCATGGCGAAGATGGTAATTGGCAGAGCCAGAAAATTTGCAAACTGCGTGAGCGGCATAACCGCTCCGAGTTCGGCCTTGCCAACATACTTCGGCACGAGCCACAGGCCTACGAAGGCGTTCAGGAGGTCTGCCGCGCGGCAGGCGCAGAAGAGCATCAGCGAGTACCACCAGAAGTCGCCGAGCCGGGCATGGAGTTTGGATAGCATTTGCGAGTATTATACCATAATTGGCGTAAACTACCTGAGCCACGGCTCGGGCTTCTCCGGTCTCTCCTCGCCTGGCTTCAAGACCGTGGCCGGGTCGTAGATGCCTCGCGCGACACACTTTCGCAGATATTCGCCGTCTTCTTCTGGAGCGCAGGAGCGCAGCCCCTCGTGGTATGCCGGCCAGGTGAGGATGTTTCGCCTCATCAACTCGTTGCGCCGCGCGAAGAGAGGGGCGCCGACGACTAGAAACGCGGTGGAGTACAAGACTGCGCCGACGGTCATTGCGCGCAACGACCATTTTGCCACCTTTTCGGGAAGCGGTAGCAGTTCAAGGCCCAGAAAGAGTATCGACGCAAAGACCGAGCAGGAGACGATGCAGTACCGGCTCGAGACTGCGGCGTGAGGGTCGGCGGAGCGGAAGACCGCGGCAGAAAGCATGGTCGCGATCTCGACCGCCATGAACCAGAAGACTTCCGGACGGCGTATTCGCGGGTACCTGATCACGATGAAAACGAAGAGCGGCAGCAGCACGAACCCGCAGGCAAGCGCGGCCGGGTACAGCGGCACGACACCTCCGAGAAAGGCAACGAAGAAGAGCGCTCCCCTGGATCGAGGAGCAGATCAGGATCGGCGGAATTTGAGCGCGCGCGTCACCATAGTAGTCCCCGTCTATAACGAAGGGGACAACATCAAGACGACGCTTGCCGAGCTTGACGCGAAGGCCCGCGTCGATGCGGAGACGCGGCTCGTCTATGACAAGGACGACGACACGACGCTGGCCCCCGCCCGCGAGCTCGAGGGCAAGACGCGCATCCCGTTCCGCCTCGTGAAGAACAAGTACGGACTCGGCGCGTTCAACGCGATCAAGACCGGGCTCGAGGACGCGGAAGGGGCGCTTGTCGTCGTGACGATGGCCGACCTCTGCGATCCGCCGGAAGTCATAAACGACATGGTCGCGGCAGCGGAGAAGGAGAACGCCGACATCGTCTGCGCGTCGCGCTACATGAAGGGCGGCAGTCAGATCGGCGGGCCGAAGTTCAAGGGCTTCCTCTCGCACACGGCAGGGCTTCTCCTCCATTGGTTCGCGCGCCTCCCGACGCACGACCCCACAAACAGCTTCAAGCTCTACCGCAAGTCGTTCCTCGATACGGTCAAGATCGAATCGACCGGCGGCTTCGAGCTGGGGATCGAGCTTGTCGTAAAGGCACACGCCGCCGGACGCCGCATCGTCGAAGTCCCGACGACCTGGCGCGACCGCGTCGCCGGGAAGTCCAACTTCAAGCTCTGGAAATGGTTGCCGAGCTACATCAGGTGGTTCTTCTATCCATTCCTCGCGAAAAAGGAATAGGCGTCACGCGGTTCTTGCGATAAGCAGCAAAAACCGCCAGGACCCGCCATAGCAAGAATGGCAAGAGAATGGCATTATAACAACAGCATTGTTCATCGCGCAACGCCGTGACGCAATCTGCGCGATGGGCCGTCGCCCTCAAGCCCCCCTTCCCTTCGGGGGTCCGCTTTGCTTTTCGGCGCGAGTTTTGGTATAATTGTGCGCGCAAGGGGCTATGCGCCCAGAGGAGCGGACATGAACCGAGAAATAGATGCTTTCATGAGGACCTTCCCGTACGAGGGCCTCACCTACGACGACGTCACTCTCGTGACGCAGTACGCCGACTTTCTGCCCGACGAGGCGTCGCTGGAGACGAAGCTCACGAGCCGCACGCCGATGAAGATACCGTTCATCTCCGCCGCGATGGACACTGTGACCGAGGCGCCGATGGCGATAGCGATGGCGCTCGCGGGCGGCATCGGCGTCATCCACAAGAACCTGGAGGAGGACGAGCAGGCGAAGGAGGTCGCGGACGTCAAGAACTACCTGAACGGCCTCATCGCCTCGCCCGTCTGCTTCCACGAGGACGACGACATCAGCTTCCTCAGGAGCGAGAAGAGGCGCATGGGCCTCAAGTTCAACGGCTTCCCCGTCCTCGACTCCGAGGAGCGTCTCGTCGGCATGATCACGTCGTCCGACATGCGCTTCGCGCCGATGGAGGCGAAGAAGCTCCGCGACGTGATGCAGCCCGCGCCGATCACGGCGAAGCCCGGGACCTCGCTCAAGAAGGCGTACGACCTCATGCGCGCGGCGAAGGTCGGCAAGCTCCC
>JAEEGL010024751.1_pt1 | contig 19998 bp, 16 predicted proteins | sample 9134231 | NCBI WGS metagenome assembly JAEEGL01 (sample SAMN16246548, study PRJNA631951) | gut metagenome | biome: gut microbiome; feature: rumen; material: fiber-attached | host: Bos | place: Iran: Karaj | collected 2018-10
CCGCTCGCTGCTACTGCTCTTCACCTTTCCTGTCACCATTCTCCTCACAATAGCATTTATTTTGTTTGGAGATTGTTCAATGTTCAATATTCAATGTTCAATGATCCGCTGGTGGTGTCTCTTTGGTGCACTGTGTATGGCTATTTTCATTGCAATTCCAGGACGCTTACGCCTACGTGCCCTCAAACATACGCTACAGGTACCCCATATGGCATGGCTGATGTGTAAGAACCTATTCCACATGCAAGTCAGTAGCAAAGAGTTCCTACACACTACCCACGGAGAAGAGAGTTAATAGCTGAAAGAGTCATGGGTGAAAGAGTACATAAAAGCATCCTGAATGCGAAAGTAAACCTGCTGTTTTACTTTCTGTCACTCGTTTTGGCCTTTTTCTCCAGAAAGGTTTTCCTCGACTGCCTTGGATCAGAATTCATTGGCTTGACCGGCACGCTGGGCAACATCTTGGGATATCTAAACCTTTCAGAACTAGGAATAACCGCCAGTATTGGTTTTTTCCTGTTCAAGCCCCTCCAATCAAACGACCGCAAGCAAATTGACGAGATACTATCACTCTTGGGATACTTGTATTGGTGGATAGGTGGCGTAATTATGGTAGGCGGTATCACCATTAGCCTGTTTTTTCCGATCATCTTCGCCAAGGCAAACCTAAGTCTAGCAGTTATCTATTTCGCCTTTTATTCGCTATTAGGAGCAGCACTGATAGGCTATTTCATCAACTATCGGCAGCAACTTCTCTATTCCGACCAGAAGGGATATGTAGTGACCACCTACATGCAGTCGGCCCAGATGCTGAAGACGGTGCTACAGATTGTGCTCGCCTACCACTATCGCAACCTCTTTATCTGGATTGGAGTGGAATTCCTGTTCAGCATCATTGGCTGCATCATCCTAAACTGGAAGATTGATAAAGAATACCCATGGCTGAAGGTCGACAGACGTCTCGGTAAGCAGTATTTGAAACAATATCCCGAAATCATCACCAAGACCAAACAGGTATTCATACACAAAATCAAGGACTTTGTACTGGCCAAAAGTGACGGATTGTTGATTTTCCTCTTTGCATCCTTAAAGATGGTGGCTTTCTACGGCAACTACATGATTATCGTCACCAAGTTAATATCCCTGTTCGGTGCGGCATCGGGAGGTGTAGGTTCTAGCATAGGAAACCTGGTGGCAGAGGGTAACAAACCTCAGATACTAAAAGTATTCTGGGAGTACACCACCATCCAGCACGCCATTGGAGCCACACTGACCTTCTCGCTCTACGCATTCTTAGAGCCCTTTGTGTCCCACTGGTTAGGTGCGGAATACATCATGGATCACAAGATACTAATCCTGCTCGTCATCTATATTTACATCATCAACTCGCGTTACTCAGTAGACACATTTAACTTTGCCTATGGGCTCTATGGCGATATTTGGGCAGCTTGGGCCGAACTAATCATCAACATTTCTGTCACTATTGTCTGCGGTATGTACTGGGGCATTGTCGGTATCCTGCTGGGAAAGATAGTGAGCCTGCTGACCATCGTCGTGCTTTGGAAGCCATACTACCTTTTTACGGCAGGTTTCAAAGAGTCCGTAGGCAACTACTGGAAAAACGTATTGCGCAACTATGCCATTTCCGCATTTGCCATCGGCATCTCGCTCATGGCCATACGCATAATCCCCCTCAACCCCTATAACAGCATTGCAGAGTGGGGCGGATATGCCACTGCCGGGATGACAGTATTCCTCACAATAGAGCTGACCGCAAACCTTCTCTTTGCCAAGGGGGCTAAAGATGTCTTCCAAAGAATAAAGATGAGAAAACAATAAACGGCTATAATAGAAAAATCCAAATCAATGAAAAAAGATAAAATATTGTTCTTGCTAAGGTTTTTCATCCTCTCATGGGGAATACTCTTCTTGGTATCTCCAGACTCATATACGCATGACATCTTTAGGCATGTTGATCCAGCATGGTTCTTCAGCTGTGGCAAAGCATGGATGAACGGAATGACACCATACGTGGATTTTGCCGACAGTAAGGGACCACTGTTATGGTTGATTTATGGCATTGGCTATCTGATAAGCCCTCATAATTACATTGGAGTATTCTGGCTGAGTGTAATACTTTACATGGGAGTTTTTTACTACGTATTCAAGTTAGCAAAGATATTCCTAAAAGATGACAAGTTGTCGTTCTTTGTCACAACACTCATGTTGCTTTCCTATTTCTGTCCGTGGTTTCATCGTGAAATTAGAGGCGAAGATTGGTGTCAGTTATTTATTGCTATGGCTTTTTATTACTGTTGCCATTGGCTATACACAGAAAAAGCAGACAAGAACAAAGAATGTTATAATACATGTTTTGTCCTTGGCATCTGCCTTGCTGGTACGTTGCTCATCAAGTTCACTATCACTGCTATGCTGGGATTTCTAGCCTGCTACGTTCTCTATGTCATCATCAAACAAAAGCATCATATTCTCTTCTCGTTCTTGTATTTCTTGGCAGGAGTGGCATTAATAGCTGCACCTTTCATAATTTACATGTTATGTGCTAGATGTTTCGACGCCTTCATACAAGAATATTTTCTCAACACCTTACAGACTGTCCATTCAAGCGATCCCATCGGCGTCTATTTCCATGAATGGTTATTGATAACCCATGAGCCCCAAATAACGATTCTATTCTTGCTCTGCGCTATTGGAACTTATATGATGACTAAAATGGTTAAGGAGTTCCGGTTTTTCTTTATCATTTCTTTCATAGGATTCTATTCTGTTTCAATACATCACTACATGTATTATTACTTATGTTCTTGTTTGCTGTTTCCCTTGTTTTTCATCATTCCAGTTGTAGTTAGACGAGTGCCGTCTCCTAAGCAATGCACTGTCATTACGGCTTTGACTTTTTGTTTTACAGTGTTTATGAATTCTTTCACGCTCGGATTCGTGTCGGATGATTGGTTTTTCAAAGATAGTGCCGACAGAACAAGTTATTATAACATTTCACATATCATGTCAGGAATCAAGAATCCGACTGTAATTCATTACATGACCAGTGACCATGGTCTTGGTCTGCCAATAGGAGCATTACCAGGTACAAAATATTGGTCGTATCAGACTGGTGCGACTCCAGAAATGAAGAAAAGCCAAGAGGATGCCATCATAAGTCAACAAATAGATTTCGTTATCAACAGCGATTTTAATCCTGGTTTTGAAGAACGCAATCTATTCATTCGTTCCAATGGCTATCATCTCGTTTATGAACATCACTTCTGGGACGGAAACTATAAGATTTTTTCCAAGCACCAACATCTACCTATTCCTCCCTCAGATTTTCAAGTGAGCAAGATAGATATCCTTCTAAAACGTAATTTATTTAAAAACTAATACCGTATGGCTATTCCTAAACTCATCACAGTCGTCCCATGCTATAATGAGGAAGATGTATTGGCCGACACCCATTCACGGTTATCAGCCCTCTATGATCAGATGATTGCCAATCACCAAATTACACCAGACAGCACTATCCTGTTTGTTGACGACGGTTCGAAAGACCAGACGTGGAACATCATAGAATCCCTCCACATAGAAGGTCGATACACCAAAGGACTGAAACTGGCTCACAACGTGGGTCATCAAAATGCCTTGCTGGCAGGTCTTACTGTGGCTAAGGACCACAGCGACGTCTTGATATCCATTGATGCAGACCTCCAAGATGACATCCGTGCAATCCCAGAAATGCTGCGAAAGTATCAAGATGACTATGATATTGTCTACGGTGTCCGGAACAAACGCGCCACTGACACATGGTTCAAACGCACCAGCGCCTTGACATTCTATCGACTGATGCATTGGCTGGGAGTGAGCACTATCTATAACCATGCAGATTTCCGCTTAATGAGCAATCGCGCAGTTTCACAGTTGTGCCAATATAGGGAACGGAATCTTTTCCTACGCGGTCTTGTTCCACTTATTGGCTACAAGACTGCCAAAGTCTACTACGACCGTGCCGAGCGTCAGGCGGGTGAAAGCAAGTACCCATTCACCAAAATGCTCAATTTCGCCATCGATGGCATCACCTCATTCAGCGTCAAGCCTGTACGCATGGTCTTTGGAATGGGAATCCTGTTTTTGCTCATAGCGCTGTGTATACTCATATACGTACTCTATTCTGCCATCACCCACAACATTGTTCCCGGTTGGGCATCCATCATCCTCTCCATCTGGTTTGTTGGAGCCTGTGTCCTTATGGGATTAGGTATCGTTGGCGAGTACATCGGCAAAATATACATGGAAGTGAAAGACCGACCAAGATATAACATAGAAGAAATAAAAGACTGACTTATGCGACCACTACACATCATTATGCCAATGGCGGGCGAAGGCAGCCGGTTCCTAAAGGAGGGATGGACTACGCCAAAGCCACTGATAGAACTGAAAGGCGTGCCCCTGTTCAAGAGGGCGATTGGCAGCGTGGCTGTCGACGGGGCACCGATGAAATATAGCTTCATTGTGCGCAAGGAACACATAGACCGCTACCACATAGACGAGCAGATCAAAGCGTTGCTGCCTGACGCCAACGTATTCTTTGTCGAGAAAACCACGCGCGGTGCTGTGGAGACCAGCCTCATTGCAGAGCTGGCCATAGCAGTAGACGATTCCATCGTGGTGATGGACTGCGACCTGGAGTTCCGCAGCAAAGGCTACACACAAGGCATCAAGGCTATCCTTGAGCAGCCTGTGGGCGAGGTGAACGGTGGACTGCTCGTATCGTTTGAGTCCACAGAACCCCGATACAGCTATGCCGAGGTGGACGAGGACATGATTGTCAGACGCACCGCAGAGAAAGAGGTCATCAGCCATCATGCCCTCTGCGGAGCCTACTTCTTCTCCTCGGCGAAAGGATTCCTAAACGCTGCGCACCGCCTGCTGAACGAGCCTGTATTCACCAAGCCTGAGTATTACGTATCGCTGCTCTACAACTACCTGCTAGCCAACGGCGAGACGGTCAGACTGGCAACTATGGAAGAGTATTATTCATACGGTACACCCGAAGAACTGAAACGATTCTTATGATACGTGCCATTATCACTGACTTCGACGGAACCATCGTCGACACTTTCGAGGCCAACTATGCAGCCTACTGCATGGCGTTTAAGCACTACGGTCTTGAGATAACAAGAGAGCAGTACCGGACCTGCTTCGGCCTTCGCTTCGATGCCTTTATGACGGCGATGAAGATAGACGATGACGACCTCCGCAGCAAAATCAAGCAAGAGAAAGCAAGGGTCTATCCGATGTGTTTCAGCCACCTCAAGCCCAATGACATACTCATCAATTTTATCCGAAAGGCCAAACAGTCGGGAGCGAAGACAGCCATCGCTTCGACAGCACAGCGTGGCAACCTGCTGAATGTACTGAAGCACTTGCAGTTGGAGAACCTCTTCGACATCATCATTGCCGGTGATGCCGTAAAGGAAGGCAAGCCGAATCCCGAAATCTACCTGACATCGATGTCGATGCTAGGAGTAAAACCTATCGAGACGCTTGTCTTCGAAGACACTGAAGTCGGCCTTCAGGCTGCCGAAAGAAGCGGTGCAAATGTGGTAAAGATTACAAATGACTATTACGAATGATATGGAAATAGAGGTAAAAGGCCACTCAGGCTGCAACATTGAGATTGTGAGGGAGGAGAACGACCTGTTCATCTACAAGACAAGCATCGACCCGAAATATCTGTCCCGCCTTATTATGCAGGCCGAGAAGCAGCGGAAGGCATCGCAGGAGGAATACCAGCATGTGCGCATCCCGCAGATATTCAACGTGGAGCAGAATGCAGAGCACGTCGCCATCAAGATGGAATATGTGTACAGCCGCAACTTCATTGAATATTTTGAGACGGCTGGCTTCGAGCAGATACAATATTTCATCGATGCCTTTATCCTCTTCATCGAAAGGGAACTCAAAGGTTCGCCCGTACAGAGTGTGTCGACATCTGTAACGATGGACAAGTTCCTCGACGTAGAACGGAAGATTAACGCCAACCCGCTACTCAAGGATGACCCTGCCATCCAAGACATTTTCTTGATGGCAAAAGAGCGGATGGAAGCCCTATGCAGCAGTAGGTCCATCGATATCCCCATAGGCGTCTGCCATGGTGACCTTACCTTCTCCAACATCCTTTTCAACGGTAACAACTATTACCTCATCGATTTCCTCGACTCGTTCATCGAGTCGCCACTGATGGATATCGTGAAAATCCGTCAGGACTCCCGCCACCTGTGGTCACAACTGATGTATGTGAAACCCTACGACAAGCTGCGTCTGAAAATCATCTGCGAGAAGATTGACAACGAGATAGACCGCTACTTCAGACGCTACGAGTGGTATCAGCGTTACTATAACGACTACCAATTGCTCAACCTGTTGCGCATCCTCCAGTATGCCAAGGAGCCAAAGGTGGTGGAATATTTAAAAAAAGAAATCAATGGACAAGAGATACAAGATGTGCAACGCGAAAACTTCTCACTTCTCACTTCTCACCCCTCATCCCTCACCCCTCAAGTCCAGACCCTCTCCCTCATCATCCCTGCCGCTGCCGACAATGCGGCACAGCCCGATGCCATGCCCTACGTGTTCAGCCTCGACCAGTCGGGCATCATGCTGTGCATCCGCTCCATACAAGGATTGAATCTCGATTTCTTCGACAACATCTACTTCACCATCCTGCGCAAACATGCCGATGCTTTCTGCCTTGACGAACTATTCAACCTGCAGTTCAAGCGCCTTGGCATGAAGAACGCCCATCTAATCATCCTCGACCACCCCACCCGCTCGCAGGTAGAGACCGTGGAACAGACGCTGAAACAGGAAGGCATTCAGGGAGCCATCTTCATCAAGGATGCTGACGGCTATTTCTCAGGCGAGGTACATCGTGAAAACAGTGTCGCCGTTTTCGCCTTGGAGAACCTCGAAATGGTAGACCCGCGCCACAAGAGCTATGTCTCACTGGACGACATGTACTACGTCACCAACATCATTGAGAAGCGCATCGTCAGCCATTACTTTAATGTTGGCGGCATCTGCTTAGAAGACACAGAACTCTTCCTGCACTACTACCGGCACCTGCTGCCGATGAGCGACAACGGACGTATGTGTATGTCGCACGTTGTCTACGCCATGCTGCTCGATAAACTGAAGTTCCGCCCCATCATGGCGAAGGACTACCTTGACTACGGAACGGAATCACTGTTCAACTATCATAGACTGCACAGATAGAACAACGGATTAAATAGATATCTATTTCGACAACGAATATAACGATTTTCACGAATAAATGAAAATAGCACTGTTTGCTTGGGGGACTGAAGATGACCCCAAAGTGTGGTCGGGCACCCCATACACACTGAAAAAACTCCTAACAGAGAGAGGGTTCGACATCCAGCATATTGACATGAGTAAAATGCTGAGTCCCAGCTATGCCCTTTTCGGAAAACGCCTCAACAAACTCGGTTTCTGCGGTACAGAGAAACTCCCCTTACTATTCCAACAATTCGGACAAAGTATCGCAGAGGCAGAACAAACGCTTGACGATGACACCGCCCTGATGTTCATTTCAAGCAACGCTATCACAAAGCCAATCAGGCCTACTCATAAGGCTTACATCTACGTCGATGCCGTCATCCGTCCAAGGCTTAAGTTCACGCCTAAGCCTGCCTTCCCCATGTCGTTGTTCAGGGAATACGGATTGAAGAAATATGAGGAATACGACAAAATTTCCTACTCATACGCCACCAAGATATTCACCCAGAACGAATGGACAAGAAAATACATCATAGAGGAATACGGCCTTCCGAATGAAAAGGTCATCAACGTGGGCTTCGGTGTAAACCTTACCTTCTACAAGGAAGCAAAAGACTACAGCCGAAACCTCCTACTCATCGTATTACGTAAAGGTCTGGAGGGTCCCAAGGGTCTCAATCTTCTGCTGCCCGCCTTCAGGATAGCGCGCCAACAAGTGAAAAATCTTGAGTTAGCCGTAGTGGGGACAGACGGCACCGACGAGTTAGGCGTCACCTACTACTACAACCAGCCCCGAACCACCACTGAGCAATTGTTCAAGGAATGTGTGCTCTACGCAATGCCCGCCCTCAACGAGCCAAACGGCATCACCTATCTTGAGGCACTTGCCAACAGGTCACCGATCCTCGGTCTAGAGCGTTTCTCCGTACCTGAGTTCTCCGGTTACGGCCAATATGGCTTTTACACACCAGAGGCCACCCCTGAAGCCGTGGCAGCGAAGATTATTGAAGCCCTTTCTAACAAGGACAGGCTCAAGGCAATGGGCAATGTCGGCCAACAGTTTGTTGAAGAGCGATACACCTGGGACAAAGTGATTGATAAAATGGTGGACGTCATAAAAGACAAAGAGTAGGTCTCTTTTAGCAGACATGCTTTGACCTATTTTAAAAACCATGTAATCATCTCACTTTCGATATTTCCCTAGACTATAACGGCATCACTCTTTTACCCAGTAATATATTCAAATAATTAAAAGATTTTAAAGGTTTTCCCGAAAAGTTTTGCGTATTTGGAAGAAAAGGACTATCTTTGCATGATAAAAAGAATTCAGTTCCCACTATACCAACCTTTCTTATCCAAATCATGGAAAGACTCTTTAATACAGCTTGGATATATCCGTAATGAAATAATATCTTTCTCCATGACCCAATGCAGAATGATAAGAACACGTGCACTCTGGTGCCATCTCATCATCTTCGACTGTTCACACACAAGTATCAGGGAAGAGTATATATGGCATAAGCTATGTATGTTCCAAGGATACCTATTATAGTTGGGGGAATGTTAAAAACTTGTATGTTTTCAAAACAGACATGCGCAATTAAAAGATTAAAGGAAACGCTATGACATTTTCGATCATTACTATTAATTACAACAATAGGGATGGGCTGCGCAAGACGTTGGAAAGCGTAATAGGCGAGACATACCATGACTTTGAATATATAGTCATCGACGGAGGATCGACCGACGGCAGCCGCGAGGTCATTGAAGAGTATTCAGATAGGATTGACTATTGGGTATCAGAGCCAGACAAGGGCATCTACAACGCCATGAACAAAGGCATCATGGCAGCGCATGGCGACTATCTGAACTTTATGAATTCAGGCGACTGCTTTTACAACGAAAGCGTTCTGAATGACGTATTGCCATATCTAAAGGATGAAATCGTTACGGGTAAGAGCGTCAACGAAGATTTTTCAGCTAGGACTTTTCATGTAACTGGTCAGCCCACCATGATTCAATTCTATAGAAACAGCATTGACCATCAAGCATCGTTTATAGCCCGAAAACTATTTGACGGTATTCAATACGATGAGCACTATAAGATTGTTTCCGACTGGAAATTTTACGTGGAACAGCTCATCTTCCGCAACTGCTCTTTCACCTACATTCCCGTCACTGTTGCCATTTGCCAGAACGGAGGAATATCGGAAGTACGCAAGGACTTAGATAAAGAAGAACGCCATGATGTTCTGCAAAAGTTGTTCCCACCCAGAGTATTACAAGATTTTGAACGCTACAATGACAAAGAGTCTCCCATGCTGGACTTGATTCCACTATTTAACAGAACAGACAGACTACAAAAAGTCATCGTATGGACTGTAAAAACAATTCTAAAGTCATACCAACTCTTCAAGCGTACCAAATAATCATCTGACACCCATGAGCATAAAAGTATCCATACTGATACCTGTTTATAAGGCAGAGAAATACATCGCGGAATGTCTGCAAAGCGTTCTGGGACAGACCTATCAGCATCTGGATATTGTTATCGTTGACGATGCCTCACCAGATGGCAGCATGGCTATAGTCGACAGCTTGGTAAAAGAAGCGGCCAATAGGTTTGACATCAAAATCATCCATAACAACAAGAATCTGGGCATCGCCGCTACCCGAAACATCCTGTTAGACGCTGCCACTGGCGATTACATTCTATTCGTTGACAGCGATGACTATATTGAGGCAGATGCAGTGGAACGATTAGTGGGCGTGGCTAAAAAAACAAACTGCGACATTGTGAGATGCGGTTATTTCGAGGTGAAGGCTGAACAGGTAAGGTCTATACAACAGAAGCCATGGAAGGACAAGATAGACTTGTTGAAGCAGCATATCAAGGCATGGAACAGCATCGAGGCCATGTGGCAGCTGCTGATACGGAGGAGCATGATGGAAAAGTACAGCATACGCTTTGCCAAGGGTGTCAATGCCTCGGAGGACCATCTGATGATGATCAAGCTGTATTTCTTTGCCAACAGCATCGCCAACTTAGAGAAACCCGTCTACTATTACCGCATAGACAACGCACAGAGTGTGACCCACGTCAATCCCAAGGCGTTCCATGACTCGATGTACAAGGGCATGGACTTGGCCATTACCTTCCTCAAGGAGAACGGGGCTTACGACACTTACCGCGACGAACTACTGACCCGCACCTTCCTGACCAAGCAGACATTCCTACTGAACAAAGAGAACAGAGACATTAACCTGTATCTTGACACGCACCCAGAATGTAACTCTTATTACCGCAAGTTCAACTACAACCAATCGCAGCGAATTCTCTTTCACCTAGCAGAACTGAAGCTTCGCTGGCTGCTTAAACTCATTACATGAAACGAATCATCCTCATATTCCCTCACTTCGGCACTCTGCCCTCACAATACCAAGCGTGGCGTGCCTCTGCCCTGCGCAACCCGTCGGTAGATTTTATGTTCTTCACCGACTGCGACGTGGAGTGTGCCGAGAACATCAAGGTCAGGAAGATGACCTTCGATGAGTTCCGGCAACTCATACAGGCCAAGTACGAATTCCCCATCACCCTGGACCGCCCATACAAGATCTGCGACTTCCGTCCGGCCTTTGCACATATCCTGCAGGACGAGGTCAAGGGCTACGACTTTTGGGGATGGGGTGACCTCGACGTGGTGTACGGCGACCTGCGCTATTTCATCACCGACGAGGTGCTCTCCCGCTATAAGATGATTTCTGGCTATGGGCACCTTACCCTCTACCACAACGATGAGGATTCTAACACCTATTACATGAAACCCATAGAGGGGTATCAGGACTACAAGGACGTCTTCACCAAGCACGAATCGATGTACTACGATGAATACAATTACAAAGGATTCGGCGACAAATGGCGCTATTGCCGCCCACAAGACTGCTGGTTGGAGTGGCCCTTCGACAACGCCTCGAAGCCAAAGGAATCCTACCATTTCAACAGCATGACACGGGGATGGAAGCAAGTTATCTTCGAGCACGTCGGTAATAAGCTGTATATGATTCGCTTCAACAAAGGGAAGATGGAGCGGAAGGAATCTATGTATGCCCACTTCCAGCACCGGGGGTTCATGAAAGACCGCGTCACCGACTACAGTCACTTCCTCGTAACGCCCTGCGCCATCATCGATTATCCCAAACACCTAGTCACCCTCCGACTCCGTTGGCTCTGTCGCAACCGCACGCTGGTGACAAAATACTACCAATGGAAAGACCGAATCATCTGGAAACTAGGACTTGGCAAAATGAAATAGCGCAGCGGACGACACGGACTAATATTTTAAGCAGCGGACGACACGGACTATTATTTTAAGAATTGGACAACACGGTATAATTATGAAACTTGCAATATTGACATGCGGCATACTCCCCATACCTGCTGTACAAGGGGGAGCAGTAGAGAACATGATAGATTTCTATCTGGACTATAACGACAGAAAGAAACTACATGACATTACTGTTTATAGTCCCTGGAACGCTAAAGTTTCCCGGCACCCAGCACTCGCCTCGGATGTCAATCACTACCACTTCATCGACGTCACCAGCCTCATGGCGCGGGCGAAAAGACGCCTGTACAGTTATCTCCACTCCGGCGAGTATTACAATTACTTCATAGAATACTACTTTGAACGAATCTATGCTCACCTCAAAAAACAGGACTATGACTATATTATCCTGGAGAATTGTCCCGGTCATGCCCTCAAGCTGTCACGTAGGGGCTATAAGAACATTATCTTGCATTTGAACAACAACCTGCTGAACTCACAGTCACGATACCACAACGAGATCTTCAACGGGCTGTCATTGATTCTGACTTGTTCCAACTTTATCAGGAATTGCGTCGCCACCATACAGCCCAGCGACAAGATACGGACACACTACAATGCCATCGACGTCAGCAGTTTCATCCCCAAACGACTAGACGATCAAACAAGCAAACGCCCAGACAGCCGTAAGAAGATGGGGTTCGCTGACGACGATTTTGTCATTGCCTACAGCGGACGAGTGAACAGCGACAAGGGCATCTCCGAGTTGATTGATGCCATGCTCTTGCTGAAAGACAAAGTCAAGTTCAAATTGATGATTATCGGTGGTACGTTCTATGGCAATGCCAAAAACGAAGATGCCTTTGTCCTGTCGCTAAAGGAAAAGTCGGAAAAGATAAAGGACAGGATTGTCTTTACCGGTTTCGTTCCCTACGAGAGCATACCCGACTATTTGCATCTTGCTGACATCGCCGCTTTGCCTTCCATGTGGGACGAGCCCTTCGGCCTGACCATCGTGGAAGCACTGGCAGCAGGTGTGCCACTTGTCACCACCCGTAGCGGGGGCATTCCGGAAATCTGTGAGGGCATAGCCACAATTGTAGACCGTAAGGATATTGTCAACAACCTTGCCGCCGCCATCCTCGACCTTTATGAGAATCCCGAAAAGCGAAGGCAGATGGCTGCTGATGGTCTCTCCCGTTCCTGGTTTTTCGACAGGGAGCCCTATTCAGAAAAGTTCTTCGAAGCCTTGGGCAAGTGAATCCGAGGCACTGCCCGGCTGCCGAGAAGGTCGCTGAAAACGGCGCGATAGCAGAGATGCTTGCAGCGACTAGGCCATTGTCCGCCATGAGACAGACTTCGTGGTAGCTGCAACCAACTCTTCCTGCCTACGACCAGAAAAGTTGGGCAATACGAAAGTAGACAAGAGCAATATTCAAACGAGAAATACTTTGTTTTACTATATACGTCCCTAGCCATGACACTCCCATTTAACAACAAAAAGATACAAGAAGCACTGCGTTTTATTCTCGTTGGCATCATAGCTACTGGCATTCAGTTTGCAGTATATTGGATATGCTGCTCATTTTGCAATCACATTCTATCGCTTCTGATAAGCTATGTGCTGAGTCTTTGCGTCAACTTTTTGCTAAGCACATACTACACCTTTCGTGTACAGCCCAACGTCCGAAAAGGCATCGGTTTCCTGGCCAGTCATGGGGTCAACTTCCTGTTACAGCTATTGTTCCTGAATGTCTTCGTTCTACTCGGTGTAGCCAAGGAATGGGCATTATTGCCAACGCTCTGTATCTGTGTGCCTATTAACTTTCTGCTTATTCGCTTCGCCATGCAACGCTTATAGAATCACATTTCCACCTTGATGATGTCAAACGGTTTGGCATTAGTGATTGTCAGTTCCTTGTCACTGGGATCATAGCGGAATGCTGAGCTGACATTGTGCGGTTTCTTGTCGAGGGGCAGGACGACATTGCCTTTATTCTCCAAGACATGAATGTAGACGATCTTGCCTTTCCTTGTTGTCACACCCCATGTGTACTCCTCACCCTTCGTGGTGTTATAGATACTCTCGCCATGCTGCCTCATCCACACGCCAATGTCTTTCAGACGCTGCAAAGCCAATGCCGGAAGTTTGCCATTAGGCTGTGGGCCGATGTTCAGCAGAAGGTTGCTCCCTTTCGAGGCTGCTCGAACGAGCAACGTAATAAGCTCCCTTGATGACTTGTAATCTTGATCAGCTACTTTGTAACCCCATGCACCGTTCATCGTCTGACACATCTCTAATGGTAGCTGCGAGATGGTCTGTCCCTCAGAGAATCCTGCCTTGTTCTCTCCCGGCAGATCGCGTTCAAACATCTGGAAGTCCTCGCCTGCAATAGGCTCTATGTGATGATTATTACCTATGAGGCATTGTGGTTTCAGCGAATGTATATAATCGTAAAACTCTTCCATCCGCCAGTTGAAGGGTGATGAATCTTTAGCATGATCCCAGCAACCGTCGAGCCAGATACCCTCCACGCCGTCATAGTCACAGAGCAATTCACGCACTTGTTTTTTCATAAACTCAAAATAATGGTCGTAGTCGGGTTTAAGCGTGCGACCTGTGTAATGTCCACTTTCTCCTATGGGATAGTCCTCACGCATCCAGTCTATCAGTGAGTAGTAGATGTGCAAACGAACACCTTCTTTTTGACAAGCCTCGGCCAACTCGCCTATGACATCCCTCTTGAACGGTGTTGCATCAACGATGTTATAGGGGCTCTCTTTGGTATGCCACATCGAGAAGCCGTCATGGTGACGTGAGGTGAAGGTAATGTATTTCGCCCCAGAATCCTTGATGGCACGCACCCACTCATCAGCATTGAACAGTGCAGGATAGAAGCACGAAGCTGCTTTTTGGTATTCCTCGGTTTTCAGCATACCGGTATCCAAATACCATTCGCCCTGTGCGAACTCACTGTAGAGGCCCCAGTGCAGGAAGATGCCGAAGCGAAAACCCTCAAATTCCCGACGGGCGGCCAAGTTCTCCTCAGCCGGAACATACTTATAACTTGCATCTCTTATGATACTGTATCCCTGTACTGCATCCTTACATCCTGCCGTCATCAACAGAACGGCAGAGAGCACTATCATCATTGTTTTGTTGATTGTCATAATGCCTACTTACATTTCTGGAAGGTGAATCCTGTCGCCTATCATTTTGTGGAACTCCATGGTGAAATGATTATTCATGCCTGAGAAGGCATAGAACGTCATCTCGCCGAAATATATCTTTCCTTTCACGTTGTAGAGGTCTACCCTCACCTGCGGGAAGCCCTGGGCAATCTGCTCGGCTATGGCAATCATCTTCTCCAAGTTTTCAGGACGCGGCACATCCTTGTACACCACACCTGGGTCGGCCAAATACTGGCGCATGGGCGTCCAAGTATGGATGTCATACAGGTCATAGACGGTCTTGCTACCTCCACTGCCGCTTTCCAAGCTTCGGTCGTAGCACACCATATCATACTGTGCCTTACCGTCGATGCACCTAATTTTGTGGTCAACAGTGGTGACTGAAGAAAAGGTTTCGCTGTTGTCCATCTCTATCAGGCTCTCCGCCATGATACGCGGTTTGATGGATGTATAATGAGGCTCGCAGGATTCATAGCCGTATCTGACGGATACATGTTTGTGAAGGAAATCGAGCACCTCCTTTTTGTTCATCTTACTCTTATCACGAATGATGACGGTGCTACCGCAGTCGTGCGTACATTTCAGCACGAACTTGTCCGGAAGTTTGTCAAAGTCGATGTCCTTCTCGCTGTCCCACACACCAAAGCACTCCGTGAGGATGTCCTTCAGGCCAAGCTCCTCGATATGCTTGCGCACCTCGTACTTGTCAGTGTATTCCGTCCATTTCGATGTGTCGGTCATTACCTCCATCCAAGTCACCTTCTCGTTCAGTGTCCGAGGATTCGTCCAAGGAAATTTCTTTCTGTAGAAGCGATTCCACTTCATCTCGACGGCTTTTTTAGGGTTAGTATCTATGAGTTCTCGCCACTTATCCGTCGGCTCAATATAGTGAATGAAATGTAATGCCTTGAGAGACCTTATCGGGTGCAGAATTGATCTGGCGCGTAGCCGGGCTTTATAAGAAAGAATGCTCATTTCTAAACACTTTTGCTTCAAGTTTACAGGATTTTAACTGCAAAGGTAAGCTAAAACATTGATTCTTCCAAACAATTCCTTCTATTTTTCATCAAAAGTGCTTGAACACTTTGAGTAATCATAAAAAAGATGTACCTTTGCAGCGGTATTTGCATAATTCAATCATGGTAAAAGTCAGCATCATATTGCCCATTTATAATGTAGCTCCTTTTCTGGATGAGACATTCCTATCACTTTGCCAACAAACGCTGAAAGACATTGAGATTATTGCAGTAAACGACGGTTCGACCGACAACAGTGAGGAGATTATCAGAAGGTATCAGCAGCAGGATTCTAGAATCATCTTCTTCACGCAGGAAAACAAAGGCCAGTCGGCAGCCAGGAATCTTGCGCTCCGACATGCAACAGGAAAATACATCTACATGATGGACTCTGACGACAAGTTGACTGACCCAGAAGCCTTACAGACTTGTTACAACTATGCAGAGAAGAACTGTGCTGATTTTATCTTTTTTGATGGGGAGTCGTTTTCGGAAGATGGTTTTCAGCGTACTTCTTGGAACACGAAGAGGACTCATCTCGTGGAAGAAGACATAAAATTTGACGGTGAATACCTGCTCAACCTGATGCTAAACACCAAAACACACAATTGCGTGGTATGGCTGCTCTTCATCCGAAAAAAGTTTTTAGACCGCATTGGCTTGCACTTCTATGAAGGTATTATTCACGAAGATGAACTTTTCACTGCCATTCTCACCCTGAGCAGCAACAACATCTGCTGCCTGAAGCGCAATCTTGTTGGGCATCGCATCAGAACCACCTCGACAATGGGCATACACTACTCCAAGCGTAACTTGAACTGCTATCTCACTGTGGCCGACGAGATACTGAAGTTTCGACAGACACCCATCATCCACAAATATCTGCGCTACACACTGAGTAAGGTATTCTATACTGGCCATCAGATAGCCTTCAAAGACAAGCCTTCCGTCTTTTGGCGGGCATTGTGTTCTGGCTATCTGAAATATATCGGATGGAAATCTGTCGCTGTATTTTGGCTAAAATAACAAAAACTAAATCCCTGTAACTATGATGTCTACTAAGCAAGGGCATTTACGAAAAATAGGTGTGCAACAATCCTTTGTATTATCTATTTGACAACCTAGAGACGAAGATTTGAGTATATTTGGCCGCTCCATCCGCATTGAGGTGCACATTGTCAGCAAAAAACTGTGGTGCACTGTGAAACACTGAGTCCTCATGGTCTACAAAGCACTCAGCATCATACTTCTTGCATAAGTCTAACACTGCCTCTATGCAAGGAGGAGTAGATACGGGAAAATGATAGAGTTCGGGAGGAAAACACACATATGCCTTGATTCCTTTTTCATGGCATCGCTTCAACATACGTTCCAAGCAGTCCAACTTCCACTGAATAGGCGTATCGCAATTTTGTAAATGCTGCAGTTGAGGCGCTACAGCAGGTACGGGCTTCATCAGTTCTCCATCAGGGCTGTAGTGAGTGTTGTCGAAAAGGGTGTAAAGGAGTATTCTTGCCCATATAATATTGTAGCGATAGAGACTGGAGTGCAGCAAAAGACGCTCGCCAGAGGATCGATTGTCAAAATGCTGGTCAATACTGCTGTATCCTGTATGGTAATAGGGCCGTAACACATCGTATATACCATCGCCAACATTCTGTCCCAATTCCTCAACCCTCAGGCCGAGAATAAGCATCTTAGGAATATGCCGTTGAAGCACACAATCGAGTACGGTCTCAAAGAAATCCATCCCTTGTCCCTCAATGCCACCGTTATAGCAAGTAAGGCCAGTACTGTCAGATATGATATGTGGAACAAAATCGTTAAGGGCAATGCTGTTTCCAAGAATCAGGACATCTGGCTCTACTTTTTTTATAAGTCTGTCTAATGGCCGATAGCGCCCTGGCAAATCATGGCTCTTTATATAGCTGACGCTTGCTACTCCCAACAGCACATCGAATGCCACGACTATCAACAAAGTACTAAAGATGAAGACAAGGAGTTTTTTCATGCCGTAATCAGAATTGGAAATAGATGAATTTACCACTGTTAAACTCGGCACAAAGCAAAATGACGATAATCAGTGCTGCTGTTGCGCTTATACTGACCCAGGGATTACGATGATGCATGAATAAAAAACGAGGGGCGTACTCATCTTTCAGTTCCTTGAGCATCATCAGGATAATCATCAGTATGGGAAGAATGATGGATGGCCATCCCTCGCCCTTGTACAGTGGACCAGGAGAGGATGCAATCTTCCCCAAAACAGTAAATGCATCGGTGAGGCTGTTGGCTCGGAAGAACACCCATGCCAATGTGACAACAACCCATGTGGCAAATATGCTCACCACCGCAGGCATGAGCCGATGTCCTTTCATGAGTTTGTGAAAGGCATCGTAGACAACTAACATCAAGCCGTGGATACCTCCCCAACACACAAAAGTCCAGTTAGCACCGTGCCAAAGCCCACTGGCCAGCATAGTGATCATTAGGTTGCGATAATGGCGGATACGGTTACATCTGCTGCCTCCAAGAGGAATATATACATAGCTAGCGAACCATGTGGAAAGTGAGATATGCCAGCGGCGCCAGAAGTCTTTGACAGAGGCGGACAGATAGGGATGGTTGAAGTTCTGCATTAGCCGGAAACCTAAGCAACGTGCAGTACCAATGGCGATGAGCGAATAGCCGCCAAAGTCACAGAAAATCTGGAATGAGAAAAATACCGATGCCAAGAGCAGACTGCTACCATTGTGCTGGGAAACATTATTGAACACTGCATCCACGTATGGAGCCACATTGCCTGCAATGCAAAGCTTCATAAAGAAGCCCCATATCATCAGCTTTAGTCCCTCGATAAACGAGTCGGCACAGAAAGTATGGCTGCTATGGAACTGTGGAAGCAGATTCTTAGCTCGCTCTATAGGACCAGCCACCAACTGAGGGAAGAATGAAATAAAAAGAGCGTATGTGAGAAAGTCCCTCTCGGCTACTATTTCCTTTCGATATACATCAATGATATATCCCACACTCTGAAAGGTATAGAAAGAGATGCCCACGGGCAGTAACAACGAGGACTGGGGAATGGAAAGCCTCAACCCCATGGTAGAAAGCAACTGTGAGAAAGAGTCGGAGGCGAAATTAAAGTACTTGAAGAAAAACAGAATTAAAAGATTGGCCACTATGCATACCACCACATATTTACGTTTGTGAATGGCATCGGCAGACATCTTCAGCCCACAGAACCATGTGGAAATGGAAGTGAAGAGAATAAGCAACGCATAGGTAGGTTCCCAACTCATATAGAAATAATAGCTAGCTATGAGCAGAAACAGATTTCGGAATCTACATATCGTCCCTGCCATTGACCAATAAATGGCACACACTACAGGGAAGAAAAGCAGAAAAGGAAGTGAGTTGAATAACATGGTGCAAAGGTAATGTTTATTTTCAACACAAACAAATATAATCAGTAAAACTTTAATGATTATTGCAAAGATGCCATTAGAAGTACTGCAACTCGTTTTTCGCCTTCTTCATTATTCCAGTCGCACGCGCGCGTCGCGCGTGAATGCTTTTTCGTGCTACCAGTGCTACCGGTGCTACCGGTGCTGCTATTTAGTGCTTCCAGTGCTACCGGTGCTACCGCTTGGTGCTACCAAGTGCTACCGCTTGGTGCTACCAGTGCTACCGCCATCGAGTGTCTCAAGGTGTTTTCAAATTGTCTCATCATGCATATTTATACGTTTTGGGTGAATAATTATGCAGAAGCGACTGCCCGTCAGAGGCTGAGACTGTATTATCGGAAAATGGTGGTCTCCCAATAAAATTTGGCGGCCATTTTTTGGCAAAAGTGGGCTCCCTGTATTTATCCCAGAGCCTGGGATTATGCATATTTATGCATTTTCTGCCGCGTCCTCTCCCTACACTTGTTGCGGGGGTGGTAGCACTGGTAGCACGAACTTTTCCTTTCCTGCGCGACGCGCGCGCACGTGAACAGACTGCTATGAGGAAGAACGGGGGCGTGACTTTATCACCTGAATGAGTCGGTGAGCAACTTTATCTCTATCTGAGGGGTGATGCGCTCGTAAAGAATATTATACACAGCGTCGAGAATGGGCATGTTGACGTGCCAATGACGGTTTATCTCC
>JAEEGL015952354.1_pt1 | contig 19998 bp, 19 predicted proteins | sample 9134231 | NCBI WGS metagenome assembly JAEEGL01 (sample SAMN16246548, study PRJNA631951) | gut metagenome | biome: gut microbiome; feature: rumen; material: fiber-attached | host: Bos | place: Iran: Karaj | collected 2018-10
GGGAAGAGAATAATGAATCAGCTTGATAAGGAGATTACCGTAATCAGGGCGGAGGCCCAGTTTGATGGCATGGAGGCAAAAGAAATTGCTATGCCGGATTATGATGACCAGCCTTATGGCGATGATAACGTGTTGGTCAGGGCTTCGAAAAGAAGAGCATTTCTGGCGTCAGCATCGATGCTGTAATTTGATTTTGAATAAACGAAGGCGCAAATCATTTTGGTTTGCGCTTTTTCTTTGCAATGACAGACTGTAGTTATCTTCCTTCATGGAGGGCCCACAAAATCAACTTAACTACAAGTTCATTGGAATAGTTGGCTTTCAGAGGTAATTTTGATATGTAAATAGTACATATTTAGAGAGGGGCTTAAATGTTTTATAGGATAGGTGATAATAGGAAGTTCGAAAACGCAGCTTTAAAGATACTTCTGATGAAGGATCCTAGATGCTGCAGAATTTTGTTTGGAGAAAACTATAATTTTACAACTATATACGCATATGCCGTGGGAATAGCATCCGTTGTCTTTGATTGTAGAATTCTTAATGCTATTAAGTATAGAAAAGAAGAAAGCCTTTGTGGAGCTGGTGAAACCAATTATGCAGGCACCGATGAGGAAAGTATCAGAGAGTTTTTCGAATACTTTAATGATGGTATTCTGTCGGAAATTAGAAGGTATGACTGTAAAAATGAGTTGTTGTTTAGAAAACTGGATTTTAGCAGGGAAGATCGGGTTGTGATAACTGAAGAGAACCGGAAAAAAGATTTGGATGAGTTGGAAAGACTCTTGGGTAATGTAAATGATAGTTATAAGGGATTTGTGGCAGGATTATTAGTACAAGCTCAGTATTCAAATATAAGATGCAGAAAAATGATTCAGTTTATTAAGGATAACCCATCAGTAGGTACAAGCGAAATAGTTCGATTTGCAATGGATGAACTGGGATTTGTAGAAGACGCTCATATCACAGAACTGGAGAGATACGTGGATTTTGGCATAGAAGTAGACGAAGATGATTTTGATTGCTTGGGGAGGTGGTTATGTGTTTCCAATCCTGAAACTGGCTATGGGCTGTTTAGTAGAGATACATGGACATCTAATGAACTGTTACCAATACTTGAAAAGTATGTCTGATTTTTTTTCTTATAATATTAGGATGTGTGACCATGGGTAGAAAGATATATGTTCCTCTTTCAATATGTGACAAGGGCTATTTTGAGGGCCATCTTTTGGGACTTATATTGAATGCGCTTGATGAAAATGCTTTTACGTCAGTTTTAAATCATGTCCAAAGGAAGATGTGGCTAGATTTTGCAAATATTTAAATGAAGAAGAGACTGATTATCTACTTAGTTCATATACAAAAGAAGAACAGGATGTGATAAAAGAATTCATGATGTATATTGGACCGGTTTCCATATATGATGCCTCATAAGCGGGCGCGTTATTTGAGAATCCGTTAAAATCCATGACTGATGCGATGAAGACATACTTACATCTTTTTGACAATTAAATAGAGCGTTTGCAGGGCTTCCGGTTGATTGTGATTCGGGAGCCTTTTTATGTCACTGAACTTGTAGTTCATAGTTTTTGCTTGAGAGCTGATGTAAAGTGTACATACAAAACAGAAAGGAAAGGAGGAAGAAATCCAGATGAATGATGCGTTATATCTTGAGCTTAGGAAATCAAACAATGACGTAAATGCGATTCTTAACGGGAATAATAGGGAAGAAAAAATCAGGATAATAAGTCTCGTAGAGGACTGCATCGACATGCTGCAAACAATATCAATAATCGTGACACAGGATACTTTCCTTGATGCGAAGATTAAGCTTGGCGAGTACAAAAGCAATCCAAGCTATGCGGATTTTTCAATGCTTTTTGATATGTATATCGAGCAGGTAGAGATAAAGAGCATCAGAGGAATAGAAGAAATAGATGATGTAAGGCTTATGGAACTTTTTCTCCTTAAGTGCATATCTTCAGAAAGAGAGCCGGCTTTACAGCTATCGCTCCTGATCTTCATCATGGGCTTTATGTCTATAAGAAATAAAGAAACACTTCTGTTCAGACATGAAAGAATGATGTCAATGATCCCGGACCAGATTTCTTATGACTATTTAAAAAACAAGCGATTTTCGAAATTAAAGAATTTTGAGATTGAGAGGATTAGCAACAGAATTATGTCATTAAGCTATGGAAGTGAAGTATCCCTATCTGGTGACGTTGAAGGTTTCAGCCTGATCAGATTTGTTGATGAAACCATTGAGGAAATGACTAAAGGAGAGTCACAGAAACTCATCAAACAACTTTCTGAGGAAGATCTTGTGAACACCATGGATGTTATAAGCGGAGCGAGCAGAAAGAAGCTTTTTGACAACATGGAATATGAATATGCTGCCTGGATCAGTAACAATATAATAATCTTTGCGGTTATAAATGATGCGCAGGAGAGCAGTATTTTTTCGGAAGAGGAAGTTGATGAGGATCTTAACAACAGGATTCTTCCTTCGGTTAGAAGAACTATAGAAACGATGATCACTATTTCGGGAAAGAGATTGAAATTCAAAAGGAGGGATGACAATGAAAGAAATCAAAAGAGAATTACAGGAACTTGTTAATCAGCAAAAGAAAACTAACAGAACGCTGGATATGTGGACATACAGGGCATTGTTTTTCATAGGTATGATACCTGCGATGCATAGTAAGGATAAACTTAGCAGTATTCTGGGGTATATAGGTGCAGGTCTGGCCACTGTTTTACAGATCATTGTACTTGTTGAGGATATTATGGATATTGCTGATGAGTTTGATGATGAGACAGAGCTTGGAAAAGTTGAGGATTAAGAATGAAAAATTATCTGGTGCTTAGAGGTTTTTCCCTGTTTAGTCAGAAATATGTATTCGTTGATACGCAGGAATTATTATATATCAGACTATTCAGGGATGCTGGCATCAAAGTAAAAAAAACATGGGAGTACGCCAAAGAAGGTTCGGGATTACGGCTTATCATATGCAGAATCATGAAAAAGGACAGACAGAAGTTTGAAGATACAGTGATTAGCATTCGTAATAAGGCGCTGCTGATGGGACATTCAGATTATGATGAGGCATGTGAAATGCTTCAGGGCATGGAAGAAGGTGAAGACAATGACTGACAATGAATTCATAAAAGAAGAGGCCACAGAGGTTGTACGATCCTTCCATGAATCGGAGGGACAGACTAATAATACTGTAAATGTTGAACAGAACATAAATGTTATAAGCATTGACATGGGAAAGCAGTCTCTTCTTGATCGATTTAATCTGGAGGCAAAAAAAGAATGGATAAAGGAACATTTGACGCTGGTAATTGCAGGCGGAATATTTGTTCTTTATACGGTGATACTTTTTGTTATGGGTGCAACCATCTTAAAATACAAAGTCTTGGTGGAATCTATACCTAAGGGTGAGGCAAATACCAATGTTGTTGAAGTGGTTGATGAAACTTTAGAAGACCCTGTTATATCGGAGATTATCGAAAAGGATGAGGTTTTTGAAACAGAGTCGATAATATCTGAGAAAGCAATAGAAGATGTTGAAGAGATGGCGAAAGTCATTGAAGAGCCAGAGGAAGAAGAGTTACCTACTGAAAAGGATTTATATGACCTTTTGATTGTTGGAGACAACAAGTCTTCAAAAATGGCGAAAGCAATGAATACAGTAGGGGAAGAGTTGGAAGACGTATTCTATCTTACCGGAGGGTTTTACACTGAAAAAGTTGGCTTTTATCTTAATGGCAAATATGACAGATTTACTGCAAATCTAAGTTGTGATGAGAATTGTAAGGGTGGATTTAATGTGAACATCTATCTGGATGATGGTCCCTGTGAGCAGACTATACGTGTTGAAAGGCTTATGGCGAGAACACCTATAGACATTGATACTTCCGATGCAACTTTTATCAAGTTTGAAATTACAGGATCGATGTATACACAGGGAGCTATACTGTCGGATGGGGTGCTTCACATAGCAGAAAGTAGTGATGAAAATGACGAATAGAGAGATCATATATAATGCTTATTTAAAAGCATATTCCATGATAAAGGGAAAAGTAGTGGACTCATCTGAGTATGCCCAGAAGCGGACAAAAATTACTAAACGCATAGACAGATGTCTTATGACATGCAGATACTCTGTTTCAGAAATTGATAAAAAGAACGCAGTAATGATTGGCAAGAATATCTATCGGGAATACTGCAGTTTCGTGATTGGTAACCCTGGGGGAAAGACAGATCAGCTAAAGAATCGGATTCTGGAAATGCTAGATAAGATCTCTGAAATTGAGGAACATGACATAAATCTCTATAACAAGGCCTTACAAGATGGATATGAACTGGATTTGAGAACGGTGTTAAAAAAGGGGTTATATATAAAAGAGCTAACTCTGATAAGCATGACGGATGTGATAAAGCATGCAATCAAAGATAAAAATCTTGGCGCAGTTGTAGAGCATGTAGACTATTATGTTACTCCTAGAGGGAGACGCTATCATAGAAAAGACTGCCCATATTGCAGAAACAAAGTACTTATTATGTTGACCTTACAAAATGAAGATAATGATAAGTACGGGCCATGCACATGCGTAAAAAAAATGAAACCTGCTTTCAATCAGGCCGAGGAAAAGAAAAAGCCATCTGGGCAGGACAAAAAGCGCTTTATAACAGCTTTTCTTGATGAATCAAGAAGAGATGACCCTTGGAAGGCAATAGACAAGTCTTGTACAAAGAAACAGAATGTTATGAGCTATGTGATGTGTGAAGGATACCTTCAGAGCGAAGCTGAAATTTACGAATCAAATATCTTAGAAGAAGACGTATATTTATCACCTAGGAAAGGCGGCAATCTAAATCTTTCTATTCATGAGACTTTTGCAAGGATCATGATAAAAGCGGCACTTATGCCATATGTCCAAAATCTTGTTATCTATTCTGATAACCAAAGTGCGTGCGAGGAGTGGGAGAGCATTGCTTATCTTGAGCTTCTTTCAAAACAATTTAATTCTGTTACTATAAAGTATATCCCAAGGGAGAAAAACAAGTATGCTGACAGGTTGGGAAGAAAAAAGGATGTCATTGTTGCTGATAAAGGAGAAATATCCGAATTGTTGGATGTGAGAAATAAATTGAGTATGCTTACAGATGAGATGACGTTTGTAAAGAGTTATTTCCCAAGTCCTATACAGATGATTCCAAATCTTGTTGAGGAGCTTAGGCTTATTGCAGAGGATAAGCAGCGTGAGGTGAGCAATGCAAGCTAAATATATAGTGTTCAATTCAAATGCCAAGGCGTATGTTTCAGGAGGAAAAGTCAGATACTACTTATCAGAGGCTTCAGCAAGATGCCTGGATGATCAGCTTCATTCTATTGCAAAAGTCAACTACAAGAAGCGGTCTCTAATGGAAGCTAATACTGATAAAGAGAATACAGATAGAGTGATGTACTTTGATGATGAGGACTCATTTTGGGACTGCATCTGCCAATACAAGGATAATGATACTCTTTTTATGGTCTGGAACGATGATGAGTGGACAATGAGAAACAGCACTAAGCTAAAGAATAAACAGATCAGGATAAGGGGGGTACAAGTAATTCTCAATAGTATGCTGATGAGTAATAATTTGAACGTCAAATCTTTACTTGGGGCGTCTGAATTATTTTCAGCGTCATTTGATGTGCTCAGAGCTTCGGACCAGTCTTATGTTACTGATTATCTTACTAAATTGTTTAGGAAGGTAGTAAAGACGGGAAGAACACAAAAAGAAGGCTTTGACGATCTGATCTATTTAAATAATCTTGGGGCCATATCAAAATGTACATATTTTAGAATAAAAAAGCCTGTGGAAGGACAGTCAAGTCAAGAAAATCGAGAATCATACATGATAGAGCAAATGGTAGCTGATCTTCGCGGTATGGGGCTTTCGACAGTAAGAAGGGACCACAATATATTCGTAGAAACTGATACAGCCACATGGTGGTTTGACTATGGCCTTAAAGATAATTTACTTCATTATATGACAAAAAAGTTTTATACAGGTGACCGAACCTTGCTCGTAGAAAGAGCTATTCCAGATGATTTTCGTGAGAGAAACAGGATGATAATTAGTCTGATACGTTATAAAGAGAATATACTTAAATATGGCGTAGGAAATGGTATGATATCAAAATATCTGCATATTTTATCCGATAATTCGCTGTTTTGTGCAAATAATCAGATGTAACTTGCTAAATCAGATGTGGAATAGCCTTTGTATTAGGAGTAACATATTATCAACCTAACAACAGGTTTACATTCATCATTATTCAAGAAAAGAAACTCGTGACATATTATGTCATGGGTTCTATCCAGTAGCTTGTGGATGGCTTGAATCATCTTATTCCCAGGTTATGTAACTTAATAACTTTTGTTTATGTGCATTTGCGCAGGAAAGGGGATACTATGGAATATCCTGTTGTTGACATGAAGAAAACCGGACGGCGTATACGAGAACTCATGAAACTTAACAATATCCGTACCAAGGATATTGTTGAGTACATGGGGTTCGAGTCAGAACAGTCTGTGTATAAGTGGCTTAGAGGGGACAGCCTTCCCAAGGTTGACAATCTCTTTGCTCTATCGAGACTGTTTGATACACCCATGGAAAGCATACTCATGGAGCGTAAAGGAGAGGACGAAAGTCCTCTCCTTCCGCATTTAGGGAAAATTTACAAAAATATTATCATTATAGCGATGAAGAAGCCATGGGTTTTAGATATAATTTAAAGTGATGTAGTGTGCAATTTTCAAGGCTTTGAAAGGATTTATATATGATTACAATTTCACTTGATGAGCAAGGGGTATTTGAACATAATAGTGAGCAAACTGATGGGATTATTATGATTGGAGGGATTATATATGATGATCATGGGGATCCCGATGATGCAGAGCGCGAAAAAACACGTATAAGACAGTATTTTTCAGAGGTTTGCAATTGCTATAAAGCTCCTTACCCACGTGCGCTTCACTACGGAGGTGGTTGGTCAAACAAGTTTGTGGCATCCGTTAAAGGTGAATATAGCAGAACTTTAGGTGATTTTTTAAAAAAGGGAACATACAAAGGTAAGCTGGTTCCTTCAGACGATGGAAGAGATAGAGTGGGAGAATACTATACATTTGCCTTGATAAAAAGCCCGAAAGGGAAGCCGGAATTATCATCTGAGGATATAAGTAATCTGATTAAAGAGGATTATGCAAGTAATCTGTATATGCATATGGTTGAGGATGTAATATCAAGAATACTTTTTTATAACAACCATTTTCTTGATGAAGAGAGCGTAAGTTTAGATCTTGCAACAAGGATATATAAAGGTGAAGTGGGTGAGGATGTTTCAGAGCATATATCGTTAGGATATGATGAACTTCATGCTAAGGACGGAGATATAGTCTATCTTACAAATTCAGATGTTTTTAGGACAGCTTTGGCAAGAGAAATGTTATATGAAACTGAGAATGACATTTTAATTAAATCGCTAGAAGCTAGATCAATTAATTACTTTAAAGAGGATCCCGGATTGGAATTCTTGTTCCTTTCAGATGCAATTTGTACATGTATCGGTTTTCAGAATTCGTATGGTCAGGAGTCTTATATTGCTAAATCTTGGGACAGAATGGCTAAGCTCACAGGAGATAATAGGTTGCTTTTTTTATATGACGCGGTGGATACTGGTTATATTAAGGCGTGGAAATATACCGATTCAGGAAATATATATAAGGCCTTGAGTGTTTTTTATGATTGCACTAGTAAGAATAATAAGGAAGCGCGTTTTTATAAAAAACAATGGGAAGATGTATTCATGAAGCATATTGTCCGCCGAATTGACACATCATCTTTCTCCATGGCTGTGAGGCAATTTGCACAGTCTACCAAGAATAATAATTTAAAACCCAATAAACTGGTGTTTATTTATGAGGCATTAATGACGCTGAAAGATTCTATTAAATTCAGCAATTCTCAGGACAATTCAGTCTTATATGATTTATTTGATGCTGGTGCAGCTACATATAACCATATCGGTGAGTCTGATAGAGCGCAGGGATGTATTGCTTTATGTAAGAAATATGCAAAGTACGCGGGTGTAGAGCGTGAGTTAAGAAATAGAAACAAGTATGTAGTTTCTTTGTGCGATTCTCTTGAGTTTGATAAAGCAACCGAAATTGCAAAAGAGACATATGAGTACTATGAAAGAATTTTTGAAATTCAGAAGAGTATTTATGGCAATGATAATGCTAATGTTCATGATTTCGGAATAATTAATAGTCAGCTCGGACAGTGCTTCGCATATTCAAATAACAAAGAAGCCGAAAAAAGTTTTAAGGCTGCGCTAGACCTATTTGATAAAGGAACACCTGATTATTATCAAACAGAATCGTATCTTCTTCACTACTATATTCAGGTAGGCGATAGCAAGAATTATTCTTTTTATGCTAAGGAGTTTTTTGGCGGCAATGATGATTTTCTAAAACAGCTAGAATATGTTGTTAATGAAGGATTAAAGAAAAGTGATCCGCTTATCTCCATGAGATTTGCTCTTTTTGTATTCATAAAGGGCATTTACAGATTCTATTTGGAAGATTTATGTGGTGGTATGGCTGATAAGATAATTCATTTAGAGTCAACTTTGAAGGATATTGATAACCGTGTTGAAGACCATTTTACAGGATATCCATGGATATTAATATATAAATACTTATCACTAATATGTATATCTAAAAATAGCGAAATGAGTAGAGATTATCTTAAGAAAATAAAGATTTCACAAGCTAGTTTTGGAATTATGGATCTTATGAAACAATTGTCTATTTACAATATAGCAGTATCGTTAGATGACAAAGCTCTTATAAAAGAAGCATCAAATAGATCAGTTGATTCATACAACCAGCTAAAAGATGGGAAGACTAAAAAGGATATCAATGAAATCAACAAAGAAATTACATTTATTTATTGCTGAAGGAGTCAGACATGCCTGATATCAAATCAAAATATATTGTACCGTTTTCATTTGGGGCACTTGAATATAACAAATTACATGAGAAAAGTGATTCATGGGCTCTTGAGGACAGAAGTACATTGGAGAGTGATATTTATGAATATGTGCAGCAGTCATTTATCACTACAGAGAATATTAGCAGTGCGGATCCGGCTAGCAAGATAGCATGTATTTACAAATATAACGGTGCCTATCTTCCAGAAAATTTTAAATTGAAATATATCAATGGTGGAGCATACAGATATTTCTACATGCGAGAAGTGCATGTTGCACTTTTCCAGACAGGTGTAGGATTGCTGTGGTTTGTCCCTGAGATTAGTGGAAAATGTGAAGAATTATCAGAGCTAATAGATTTTACATATAACCTTAAAGAACTTGCACGTAATGAAAAGAGTAACTGCATTTTCAGAGAAAGCATTGAAGAAGTTCGAGCAGGAGATGATATCCCGGCAGATAAGATGCTGCCTGATGGTAGGAGATACAAGAAGGATTCGCATTTCTTTGTAGGAGAATGGATAGATAAGATTGCTAAGACAATTAGCGGAGAAATAACATATTATCCTAGCAGAGTTAGGACCATAGAAGGTGAAAGGAAAGTCCTTCCTGATAAAGCAGTGCTATTTCATTGTGGAACAGTTGAAATAGATGAGAACGTTGATAATGGAATTATTTATTTATCAAGAGGTTATAAAAGCTCATATAGACTAAACTCAAATCTGCAGACAGAAATGTTCCAACCATTCGAGAACGTCAAATGTTATACATCATCAGAGGGATGTGGTTACTATGCGATAGTTAATCATGATGACCATGCATTCTTTTTGGATCTTAATAAAGTGAGAAATGATTATTTTTCATTATATCTGTTGGCTTTGTATCAGTCATATACCTTACTACGTTACTCCGAGTTAATTGCAACGAAGCTATCAGCTAAATATGATGATTATAACGACTATTCCAAAGAATTGGAAGATAACCTAGATGAGATAACCACGGGTCTTAATGTTTTTCTGGCCAAAAGTGTATATTCGTCTGTAAGCCATGTACAACAGCAGAATGAATTTTTCAATTATATCTCAGGCAGACTACTGATAAAGGAGAACATTAGCAGCGTATCCGCTGGAATAGAAGCATTAAATAACATAGAAAGCAACCTTTACGAAGAAGAAATGCAAAAAAGGAATCATTTCTTGGAAGGATGTTTGACTATTGTGTCGTTACTTGCCGTTCTTTCAGCTTTTAATGATGGTAATGATTTTGTTAGAAACTACGCGTTGAGCATGTTTGCGCCTAACCAACCTATTGAAATATATGCCGTAAATATCATTTTGATAATTATAGCGTTGATTGTGATAGGACTGTTGTTTAAATATTTGATTTATAAGCCTAATAGAAAGTCACGTAAAAAAAGAAAATAACTGGAATAAGTAAGATAGGTGTTATGAGAAAAGAGGATGGTTATGAGTGTATGCCCTTATTGCGGAGCTGAAAATGCAAATGACGAAATATTTTGTGAAGAGTGTGGACGTCCTTTAAAAAAGTCTGAGAAAAAGAAGAAAGTATCTCAAAAATATAGAAAGACGATTGAAGGGGGGTATAGCTATACAGCGACATCTCAGATTATTGTTGACAATAATTGTAATGGGTCTTTAATGTTCCCAGATACACAGTCGTATAAAGATGGAAAATGGGAATTATCTTTCCGCCCCATGATTGGCTGTAATTTGGCAGAGTACATTGCAGATGAGAAGAAACAAAAAGTGATGGAGTTGGTCATTATTGAACATCGCTTGCTGGAATTATTTGAAGAAATACAGAATAATCGGAAAATTGTTGGAAGCTGCGATCTGGAGGATTTTTTTGTTCCTAATTATGATCTTGATAATCTAGTTTTGCGAGTTGTAAGACCAATGCTAAATAAAAACGAACTTCCAGAAGAATATGTAGCAGGTGAATTCTCAGCTCCAGAGATAAAGAATAAAAACAGAGAGTTGATTGAAAACAGAACAGATGTGTATCTTGCAGCTATTATTTTTAACAGAATGATTATTAAATCAAAATACACTGCAGGAAATATTGATGCGCAGCTATTTTGGGGCTACACATTAACCAATGGGGCTTTCTGTGATGAATGTAAAGCATTGAGGAGATTTCATCAGTGGCTTGGAGAATGTCTCAATATGTATCCGCAAAAAAGAAAAAGAAATATTAAAGATTGTAGATTGGGGTTTGAGAAGAGCTGTGATTTGGAGGTTAGCAAGATAAATAGTGATATTACTTTGGAAGATGTCCTCGAGACTAATGTTGGTAAGGGTAAAAAAGCAATGATGGAAAGTGTTGGCCGTGAGAAAAATGAATGGAATGAGGACAGTATTGAAAAATGGGAAAAGGAGATTTGTGGTGAAAAGGTAAGAGCGTATTTACTGGCGGACGGCATTTCTAATTGTGACGTGGGCTCTGGTTATTATGCATCTAATTCGATAAGAGATAATTTCAAAGCCGTATTAGATGAATATGTCGATGACAGATTTGATGATGTTACTTATGACATGGTCGAGGAATTAGCCTATGAAATTGTGAGACGAAGTAATAATGATATCTGGGATAAAGCTTGTGAGTACGAGGATCAATCAGGCAGCATTATGGGAAGTACCTTTGTATTCATTTTTATTATCGCAGGGGGGATGTATACTTACTGTCTCGGTGACTCTCCTTTATATTTAATTAGAAGAGGGAATATAATACCGCTGTACAGCCCGGATAGTGCAGGATTTATGGAATTAAAGAAAGGAATGTCATATGACGATTATCGACAGATGGAGGGGAAGGATAGCATAGCTTTTTATGTAGGAGGAGAATACGCAAGAACTAGTTCAGAATATTATAAAATGCGTCATGTTGATGTAATGACACTGCAGGAAAACGACATAATTTTAGCTGCTTCAGATGGGGTTTTAGATTATATGGGCGCAAAGTTATCTGATACTGCGTGGGACAAAGAATTGGCGATTGTAAAAATGTTGTTAAAACGAGAGCCACTAAATATGATTGCCAGTCATGTAATAAAAAAAGATAACGTTAATGGTGGTGGAGATAATCTCTCAATGATTCTAATAAAAGCAGGAGGCGTTGATAATGAGTGATTTTGATTTTTTTGGAACTGAAGACCAGACACAGGAAGATGGAAGCTCCAGTGAACTTGAATTAGCATTTGAGTTTGATTATGAAAATTTATTAAATGATGGGATAGAAAAAAGAGTAAAGCTGTGTGCAACTGTAAAACCTAGTGATGAGTTAAGAAGAAGTTTTGAAAAAAGCGGAATAGCTCAAAGCACGCATATTTGCTTGCTAATTGACACTTCTGATTCTATGTCGATTATAGTGGACTATACCAATGCTGTTGAGACAGGTGAAACTGTCGTTGGAGAAGACGGAAAAACATATAACATTATGCATGGTGGTATTACAAAGTTGGACATTGCCGTTGAGTCAGCAAAGAAGATAGTGGACCTTATGCGCGAAGGGGATACTTTATCATGTATTACCTATGATGACAACGCGAGGGTGATTTTTGATAATTTAAAGGCCTCCGATAAATCAGATATCATTGGTTATTTAGATGGATTGAAACGTAACTATGGAATGAATACTAATATTTCAGAGGCTTTGTTGATGGCAGATTCTATTCTGTCGAAGTATGATGATGCAGTTCCAAAACGTGTTATGTTTTTTACTGACGGAACACCTACAGGTGATGATACAGAAATCAAAGGTATTGAAGCTGGGAAAACGCTGGCAGAACATAATATTTCAGTAGAAAGCATGGGATTTGGAAAAGATGATGTCAATTTTCCATATCTTCAAAAAATATCGTCCTTTTCTGGTGGGATGACAACATTGATTAATTATCCAGATGAATTTGCATCTGTATTTGCTGCAATGTTTGCACAGTCTCAGTCAGTTATTGTAACTAATGTAAGATTGGTTCTTAAGTTGACCTCAAATACAAAGATACTCGATTACTATCGCGGAACACCGGATAATGTCTATCTTGGAAATAATGAAGATTCAGAGAATAAGACACTTGAGCTTAATTTGGGACAGATAGAAAAGAAACAGATGTACAAGTACTATTTTAATGTAAATTTGTCTGGAGTAGAGGATGATTATGAAGGTCCTATTAATACTATGAATGCTGAACTTCATTTCTTTATCCCTGGAAGGCATAACGATAAAGAACAAATTGTAAGAATGAACGTTCCAATCAACTATACGTCAGATGTTGATGAATCTCATGAGATCAATGGTGAAGTAAACAACTTATTCAGACTAGCTGAGGTAAAACGTTTTGATGAAGAACGTGAAAAAGCATTTAATGCTGGCGATTCAGAAGGCACGATAAAGTGGATTAAAAAAATAATCGATGTTTATAAAGAATTACAAAAGCCAGTAGAGACTCAGAATTACACTGAGATGCTTGAGCAATATATGACGACGCATAGTATTACAAAAGCTGTTTTGAATAAGGCAACAAGTAGTTCGTCTCAAGCACAAGAAACGGGTATATTAGATGATTTGGATGATAATGAAAAGTCGAAATTTGCAGATAGGCTCAAAAATAGAAGACGCCGATAGTCTAGAAAGAGGTTATAAATGCCAAAAAGCAAAGTAAAGAGATGTATCCGTCCACAATGTATGGAGATATATCCTGAGTCGGAGAAAAATAGATATTGTGCATGTGGAGCACTTCTTCAACTTGTAGAGATAGAGATTAATACAAAAACTAATAAGCCAAAGAAGAATTCTGACACCAAATCTGGCAGAAGTAGGTCAGACGAAAAAAAGAAGGACAGGCAGGTAAAGGGTGATGAAAAAAAGAAAGTTCGGATGATTCCGCAGCCCATAGCTAATGAACGTGCTGAAAAATCAAATGAAGAATTGAATGGAAGCCCTGATTCTAAATTATCAAGTCCAGATAATGATGTGAGTCAGAATAATGCTTGCTTATATCTGCTTTTAGATGATGATGAAGTAAGGTATGAAGTGTCTGACATGGTGAGAATTGGACGTTCCACGGAAGAAATAAAGGTAGATGTAGATCTTACTGTTTATGCTGGAAAAGATGTGAGTAGAGAACATGCTGTCATAAAAAAAGAGCAGGACGGTTACTATATCACCAATATATCTAAGAATCATTCCGTCAGAATCATAGATAATAATGACAATGAGACTGCGTTAGAGTATGGCAAAAAGGTTAGACTAAGGTCTGAAGATGGAATACTACTGAGTAAAAAGATATTACTTCAGTTTGTGGAGGAAGACTAAATGGCCTGGGAAAGAGAAATAAAAGAGAATAATAAGCAGATTTTTTCACGAAACTTAGGAAGATACCAGGAGTTTTTGGCGCCCATATATGTTGGCGACGATGATCGATATGAGCTGTATGATATTCTCTCAGTCGCGGGCGGATTTGGGATAATTTACAAAGCTAGGGACAGGCGTCTCGGGGACCATGAGGTATTAATTAAGTGTAGAAGATATGACGGTGAGCCTGGGCTGTTTTCGTTTAAGAGTGATAAGTCTCGATTTGATAAAATTGATAAAATTCGTGACAAAACTCTGTTTGAGGCAGAATGTCTAAAAATGTTTAAACAAAATCGTGAGTCAAGAATGCCTATTTTAAATGATATTGTTTTTGGCTTTTCACCATCAATTTATGGACCACATACAGATATTTATGGAAGTGAATATTACATAGAGGATGACTATATATATGATGAACCCTATATTGTAATGCAAGTAATCAATGGTACAAATTTATGGGATATCGTAAAAGATGGGACACAGAAGCTATGCAAAGAAAGAGGTTTTAAGTGCTATTACGAATGGGAGAGAACTGTTCTCGAATATGCAAAAGAAATAACGACCATCTTTTCTGAGTTCCATAAGCCGCGTAATGATGAAGCGGATGAATACTATTATATATATCAAGATTTGAAGCCAGAAAACATAATACTATCACATGATAGATTTCTTACGCTTCTAGATTTTGGAGGAATTACTAAAATAAAATTAAAAACCAGAACTGGAATAAATGGACAAAAAGAAAGGTACAGTGAAACTTCGGGTGGAAGTCCAGGATTAGGCACTTTTGGATTTCAAGCACCGGAAGCAAGGAATAATGCAATGATAAAAAGCCTTGATCAACGTTGCGATATCTATACTTTAGGTGCAACGCTATTTCAATTGCTAACAGGATTCGATATGGCCGATATACTTGAAAATGAAGATTCAGAGATTCCTTTAGAACAGGCACTAAAAAATGTTTGTTCTGATGAAACTTATGCTGTTATAAAAAAATGTTTAGAAAGAGATAGAGAAAAGCGATATAGAACAATGTCAGAAGTAAGAGCAGACATAGTCAATAAGTGCTTTAAAGACGTAAAAGATAGAATCAGAGAGTATGAATAAGAGGTGTGATAATGAGATATTTTCTAAGTAAAGATAAAAAGCCGAAACTCATACTAAAGGCAAATGATACTGACTTAATGGATAGGTGGATTCTACATAATGCGGGCTATTTTATGGACAAAGATGCTGGAAACAGCATAAAAGCATTTGTTAATAGTAAACCTGGAGATACAAAACTTCAAAAAACCAGTTTGGCATTATGTGAAGATGATATTCTGCAGCGTACTGTATTAGCCAAAACAGTTGTTTATGAAAAAAGGGACCTTGATGATGCAGAAGCTATCAGGGTTAGACGAAGAGCATTAGCAGCACAAGTAGATATTTTGAACAATGTTGCCTCAAACATGTTGCCAGAACCGTTGGATTTCTTTTTGGTGACTAATACAGAGGATGCGTTTTCTGGGGAAGCTAAACAGTTAAAGGATAATGAGCCAGTATTAATACTTGATTACATACCAGGGGAAGTATTGGCCGATAAATTAAAAAATTATAGGGATAAAACATTTTATCGATTAGAAGACAATCAAAATGAGGCAAAAGCACCTGAGAACATTAATGTTGGAATGGTTATGCGCCTGATAGGAGATATTATCGCCTTTGAAATGGAACTATATGAGAAAGGCTATGCATATACTACTTTGAGCCCAGATCATATAGTATTGTTAGGGGATAATAAGCCAAGATTTCTGGGGCTCGGAAGGATTTGTCCAATTTCCAATGACAGATATGATGTTAACCATGTCAATTATAGCAGGCAATTATTGGGATTTGGAGCGCCAGAGTTCAATAAAACAGAAACACATTTCGGAATGAATGAAAGTGTGAAAGCTGCAATCTCATATAATATAGGCGTTATTATAGCGAGTATAATGCTAGGAAAAACAGAGTTTCGCGAGAATGAGTTGATTTCTGGTGCATATGACTATTTTAATGCTAGCGAAGATAGAAAAAGGATATCTGAAGCATGGCATGGTCGTATGATTGATACATTGATATGTAAATTGACAAATGTAGATCCAAGTAAGAGAATAACTAATTTTTCAGCTATTTTAAGTGAGTTGGCCGTTATTACAGGCGATGCAGCGGATGAAAGAAAAAAAGAGACAATCTATTTCGGAAATGTGAAGTTTTTTGCTCGAGATAAGGGGTTTGGATTTGTCACTTCTGGAGGAATTGACTATTTTGTTCCGTTATCCAGACTTGAAGATACCCCATCAGGATTTGATGGACAGGCTGTTACTTTTACAATTGAGAAAGATAGAAATGGAAAAGATGTAGTCAAATCATTTGTGAAGCCTCCCAGGACAGATTATGTTTTTCCTAGGCTTGTCAGTAGACCTAAGGTTGTTTTGCAACCTGCACCTAATCCGACACCAAGGCCTACGCCAGTACCGACACCCGCACCAAGACCAGCACCACCACCAATGCCAAGGCCTATACCCACACCGGCACCAACGCCGAGACCGATACCAAGGCCTACGCCTGCACCGGTGCCAAGGCCTCAACCAACACCAACACCTCAGAATCAGCCTAAAAAGGGATTTTTCGCTAGGTTGTTCGGATTATAATTTTTCAATAATCAAGGAGAATGATTATGGATGCTGAGAAGAAAAGCTTTACAAGGCAAATGTATACTGCTGATTCTGAAGTCGGGAAAATGAAGCTGCAATCAGTTAAAGAGAATCTGTATGAAGCGACTACTAAGGTCGTCTTATATTCTGTAGAAATGTATACAAAGATGTCTCTACAGGATTGGGTTCAGACAGGACTAATTGAAAAACTTGATAAAGCTAATAAAGACTTAAAGCGGGAAAGAGACGAACTTGAGCAAGGGCATATTGGGATGTTTGACATTACTAATGGCTGCTCTGTAATAAACGATTTTGTTCGTAAAGATGCTTTAGATATTTCTAGGGTAGAGCTGAATAGCAAAATAGAATACCAAAAGAATAAACAGAAAGAAATAATTGAAAAAGAAGGCATTCTTGAGCAAAGGAAAGTACAACTTGAAAGCGGTGTTTATGAAGAGGCAGAATCTGTTGAAGAAGATGTTGAGGAACCTGAGTTCTTTGAAGATGCAAAGGAAGATGATACTGATTTAGAAGAAGATATGGATGAGAACGACATGGATGATGACCTTGATAGTGATGATACAGATGTTGAACCTGAATCGCCTTCAGAAATAGAGCTTTTTTCACGGAGAGTTGCGGCTATTAATGATCTTGAAGAACTGGCATCATTAGATGAAGATATTGAGCAGCAGAAAGAGACAGTTGAGGCACAATTAAAGAAGTTAAAAGCTTTAACTAGGGACGGCCAGAATCTGTTGGCCATTCAGTTTGAAGAGGAAAAAGAGTCGTTAGAAAATCTTCGGACTTTACGAAATACTGTTTTTGCGCATAAAACTGAAGATCTTCAAGAAATCTCATTGATTGGCAGCTGGGAGCCGGAAGCAGGTCCTTTGTATCAGTGGGCCTCAGAAATACTCAAATATATACGGGTAATAGAAGATAGGTATAGAGCATATGCAGGTTTTGATGAGTTCTATGCGACTAAAGAAGGTAAAGATAAATTTGATGGATGTAAGGTATACGTTCAGAAACAGATTAAAGAATTATATGTCAATCGTTCTAGTATAGTTTTTGAATTTGCTGGAGATCTATATGATAAAGAAGATGATGAATATAATTTTATAAAACTGATAGAGAATATGGCTGTTAGCTGGGATACGGGCATACGTTACCTGACAGTGGTTACAAATGAAGATTTACCTGAGCTAAACGTTTTCTTTAAAGAATGCCTTTCAGGAACTAACAAATATGTTGATTATTATCTAATAGACAGAAATGCACTTAGAGAGTCATGTAGACGTAAAGATCAAGATGAAAAAGATTATCTGTACTTTAAGCTGCTTTACCATTTGAATCCTTCGATGGAAAAAATCTATTGGAAAGATAAATCCTTTACAAAGAGAGAATTTGCTCGACAAATTCTATATAAAGTTATCAAAGTTAAGAATATGTTTCAGTTTGAAGGACGCTTGAAAGATTATGTAACTTTCATAGAGGGGATAGATGTTCTTAAATGGTGTGAGAACCATTTGCTATCAGAGTATTATTTTGCAGGAAAAGATGACATTAAAGGAAAAACGTTAGCTCTTGATATGGAAAATGCCGTTATGGATTTTTATGAGCATGGAGCGAATAAAGGACGTACCCCATTATATAGAAAGGCCATTAAAGCAGCTGTGAATTTATATTTCTATATGGGAGAAAGTTACGTTTTTTCTTATACAAGGAGTAATGGTCAGACCTTTCACTGGTATTCACTGGAAGATGCATGCTCTTATTTAGAAAATTCACGTAGATTCAAATCTTATGCTGAAGTGAGTGGCTTTGTCGACGAAATGTATAAATCAGATTATTTTAAGCTATGGAGAAACAAGGTCCAGGCGAATGACAAAAAGAAGGAGGTGTAATGTATGGGAATAGTTGAAAAACTTCCTTGGTATGATGATTACAACCTCGTTATAGAAGGCCGTAGACTAGCAAAACAAGGGATTGAGGACATTGAAAATCCTGAGAAGCAGTTACAACGAATAAAGAAGCTTTATAATAGTATTGGCGCAGAATATACAAAAAATACTTGGATTACAAAAGCAGAAGAAGATCTTAGTAATGTAAATGTTGGAGAGGATAGTAGATTATCTCAATTGCGGAGAGAGGTTAAGTTTGCTAATATTCTTGAGGCGGCAGTTCAAAAGCAAGATGATCAAAGTCTTACTGCTTTATGTACCTATAAAAATGATGACAGATATCGTCAATTGATTAAGAATGTCATGTTTTATGTAGGTGTAACTAAGGTAAAAAATGATCCAGAGTTTATTCTAAATGCATATTTAGGGATTTCAGCTACATATTCACCAGATAAGGCATCTCTATTCATTGAAGAAGGAGTATATTACTACATATACTATTTCCAATGCTTACAGTGTTTGAATGAGAAATATGTTGGGCAGGCAACATACAATGATGTACGAAATAGGATAAACGATCGTATTTACAATGCAAGGCTTATGTTCAACAGTTACTTAACGGATATGTATATTTCGGAACAAGTTGAGCTTATCCTCAAAGAAATTGCGGCAGTAGAGGCGGCTATAAATGAATAATACCCTATGGATCCGCTCACTTCGTGGGCGGATTTTTGCTACAATTAAAAGGTAGTACTTTTGGCATTTGAATGATTTAGATAAGGATAAAGATGGACCAACAGAAACTTTTCTATAATATATGCAGTGACCTGTGGAGCTTTTCAAAAACTCTAAACAAGAGTAGCAGTGAAATGACTGATGAGGACTGGTCCAATGCGATTCAGCTGATGGATAAGACGGCAGAGAAATACCACAGCCTTGGAGAGAAGGAACATGATCTGGCTTATTCATCTATGATGGGAATACTGA
>JAEEGL010197735.1_pt1 | contig 19997 bp, 17 predicted proteins | sample 9134231 | NCBI WGS metagenome assembly JAEEGL01 (sample SAMN16246548, study PRJNA631951) | gut metagenome | biome: gut microbiome; feature: rumen; material: fiber-attached | host: Bos | place: Iran: Karaj | collected 2018-10
CCTCATCCGCACACGGTTACCGTTGATATTTTTCATATTTCCTGAATTTGAAGATCATTCATTAATCCTAAGCAATCTAGTCCCCAGTCATCATTTGGCCACACTTTAACCAAATTTTGTGCAAGCAGAATGCCATGAAACTTGTTTCAATGGCTGAAGCGCAGCCAAAATTATCCAAATTTTGCGCAAGCAGAATGCCATGAAACTTGTTTCAATAGCTGAAGCGCAGCCAAAATTATCTAAATTGCAGGCAATGCAATTCCCGTGAAAGATGATTAAAATCAACGTTTTCAACAAAATCACAAGAAACACATGTGCCTAAAGGGCATCTGCAAATATAACTATAATCTCACAATGATAAACACTTTAGCCACCATTTATTGTCAGAATTCTTTCTTTTATCTCATTCTTATCATCTCGTGGGGAGGGGGCCTCATCACTGGATTGATGATACATCATTGATTGAAGCCAACATTTTTGGTAATAAAAGGACAGGCAAAAGATATTTTTTGTAATTTTGCAAGTTGTAGAAAATCTAATTAGAAATGATACTATCGATGACCGGATTTGGCAAGGCGGCCAAGGTCTATAACAATAAGAAAATCACCGCCGAAGTCAAGTCACTGAACAGCAAACAACTGGATTTTGGAGTTCGCACACCCCAAAATCATCGTGAGATTGAGATGGAATTGCGCAACGCTGTGTCCAAGGCTTTGTTGCGCGGCAAGATTGACCTCTACATCTATTGTGAACCCATCGAGGGCGCGACATCAGGTACGATCAACGTACCGATGCTTCAACAGTACAAAGTGCAGATCGAGGAAATGGCACGAGCACTGCAGTTGCCTGAGCCCGAAGACTGGTATGCCACCCTGCTGCGCATGCCTGACGCCTTGAAGACCGACAGCAAGGCGAGCGAAGCCGACGAGGAAGAACTCAAGGTCGCGAAAGATGTCGTTGCTCAAGCAACCAAGCAGTTGATTGAGTTCCGCCGCCAAGAAGGAGCCCGCCTGGAGGCCTTCTTCGAGGAGAAAATCGCAGCCATCCAAGCGTTGCTTAACGAGGTGCCACGCTATGAGGAGCCTCGCGTACAGAAAATCAAGGGACGCATCCTTGATGCGCTCTCCAAAATCAAAGAGGTGGATTACGACAAGAACCGCTTTGAGCAGGAACTCATCTACTATATTGAGAAACTTGACATTACCGAGGAGAAGATTCGCCTGCAGAACCATCTGAACTATTTCCTCGAGACCATGCATAGCGAAGAACCCGGCCAAGGCAAGAAACTGGGGTTCATCAGCCAGGAAATCGGACGCGAGGTGAACACCATGGGTTCCAAGGCGAACCAAGCCGACCTGCAGAACCTGGTAGTGCGCATGAAGGACCACCTGGAACAGATCAAGGAACAGGTGCTGAATGTGCTCTAAGAAAGACAGATTATTAACCAATGATTAAAGATTCAAGAATATGAAAAAGTACATCTTCATGGCCGTCGTGGCTCTCCTCTCGGTTTTCAACGCCAATGCCGAGCAGAATGATATTTCGGCTGCAGTCCAGTTTGTTTACGCATCCAAGCATTCAATGGCTGGTCTGGGCGCGCAAGTGCAATTTGAGCCCGCCACCAACTTCCGCATCGCCCCCGAGTTTATCTACTTCTTCGAGAACAACCACAGGAGCGCCATTAACGCAAACCTGAACTTGCATTATGTCATTCACACCAGCAGTGCGTTTGCCCTCTATCCACTCCTCGGTTTCTCCTACGGTAATTACAAGGTTGATTCCTCTCTTGGGAATCACTCTGATAACCTCTGTGGTGCCAATGTCGGTGTGGGTGCCGAGTACCGTGTGCAGCAAAACTTGTATTTCTTCAGTGAGGAGCGTTTCCAGATCATGAAGGACCGCAACCAGTCGGTGACTGTCTTGGGTCTGAAATACACTTTCTGAAGAGGTTTTAGGTGTTAGGCATTAGGTTTTAGGCGGCCACGCTAAGGCGAGGCCCTACAATTGACAAGTGCATTTATGGAAGACGGTAAGCTCATTATCATATCGGCACCATCGGGTTCGGGCAAATCGACCATCATCGGCCGCATCATGCAGGACGAGTCGTTGAGGTTGGCCTTCTCGGTGTCGGCCACTACCCGACCCCGCCGAGGTCAGGAAGTTCACGGCGTGGACTACTACTACAAGACCATCGAGGAGTTCGAGCAGATGATCGAGAAAGATGAACTGGTAGAATACCAGGAGGTCTATGAAGGCCGTTACTACGGCACGCCCAAGAGTGAAGTGGAACGCATCACCGGCATGGGCATGAATGTGGTGCTCGACCTTGACGTGTTAGGAGGGGTTAATGTCAAGAAGATGTATGGTGACCGAGCCCTGAGCATCTTTATCCAGCCGCCGAGCGTGGAGGTCTTGCGCCAGCGTCTCATCAAGCGTGGCACCGACAGCATGGAGGACATCAAAGCTCGTGTGGATAAAGCCGAGTTTGAGATTTCCATCGGTCCGCAATTTGACCACACCGTCATCAACGACGACCTCGATACGGCCGTGGCACAAGTCCACGACCTCATCGCCGACTTCGTATCGCATGATACCCCACGCTAAGGCGCCAAGACGCTAAGTTTTTAACGATTCGCTAAAACATCTGTTTTACACTGAAAAAATCCTCTGATTATTTCTTCAGGAAAAGTCAATAACAACGGATAACGATGAAGATTGGGATTTTTGGGGGGTCGTTTGACCCGATACATATTGGGCATGCGATCATTGCACAACACATCATCAGCAGTGGTGCGGTGGACCGACTGTGGTTCATGGTTTCGCCTGTGAATCCACTGAAAGCTGGCAAGGAACGGCAAGTGGCTGATACCGATCGACTGCGGATGGTGGAAATGGTGTCTCGACCGATGGAAGGCGTGGAGACATCGGCATTTGAATTCACAATGCCTCGTCCGTCCTACACCATCGACACCCTCAATGCGCTGCAAGCCAAATTCCCGGATAACGAGTTCTATCTGGTCACTGGCGGCGACAACTGGCAGATTTTCAACAAGTGGCGCAACAGTGAGGAAATCCTCGCCAAGTACCACCTGCTCATCTATCCGCGCCTGGGCTATGAAGTAAATATCCCGGAGGACTTGAAAGACCGTGTCACACTGGTCGAGGCGCCCATCATTGAACTGTCCTCGACCGAGGTTCGTGAGCGGCTAGCCAACGGCCAGAGCGTCCGTTACTACGTGCCCGACGAGGTGCTGGGCTACATCGAGCGCCATCACCTCTACACCAATAGAAACATTGAAGACTGACGGCCAAGCCAAGGCGAGGCCCTACAATACCATACGACTAAATAAATTATGGAGAAGTTGACACCCAACGAGTTGGCGTTTATCGCCCTTGCCAATGAGTATTGCCATGCGCTGGAACATGCCCACGAGTGTGAGACTCGCGACCAGTTTGTGGCACAGATGCTCAAATTGCTCCCGCGCCTTTACATTACCATCAGCGACATTGAGGACGACACCTTCAGCGAGGAGTTTATTGACTCGGCACTTGAGGAAGACGTCTATGACCTGGTGAGAGACCGCGTGGCACAGATCATGGCCGAAGAAGACATCTATCTGGAGGTATTTATGGAGGACATGAAATACAGTGAGACTCCAATATCAGCGTCTGTATCAGAGAACCTTGCCGATCTGTACCAGGAGTTTTTCAACCTCATCCATTCCATTCAGGACGCCCTCACCGAGACCCAACACGAGATGTTGTGCCAATGCAAAATCAACTTCATCAACTACTGGGGACTGACCCTGTGCAACGTGCTGAGGGCACTCAATGCGATTTACTACGGAATTTAAGGCCATTCCCAGCCGAGGCAAAGCCTCGGCACAGAGAACTGTGACAAGATCAAACAATTGACATCAACCAATTAATAATAAACACAATGAAGAAGACCCATCAGTATGTGAGCTCACTGCTTGAGTTCCTGGATAACAGCCCCTGCAATTTCCTGGCAGTGGATACCGTGAAGAAAATCCTGACCGCCAACGGATTCAAGGAGAAGAAAATCGACGACAAGATGACCGCCAAGGCTGGCGAGAAGTTCTTCTTTACCAAGAACGACAGTGCCATCTTTGCCGTGCAGGTGGGAAAGAAAAAACCTGCTGACACCGGATTCAAGATTATCGCCGCGCACAGTGATTCTCCCTGCTTCCGCATCAAGCCTGCAAGCGAGATTCCTGGCGAAGGTGGCATTCTGCGCCTGAATACCGAGGTCTATGGAGGCCCGATTCTTTACACATGGTTTGACCGTCCCCTGTCGTTGGCTGGCCGCGTATTGTTAAGGGGCAAAGATGCCTTGCATCCCGTGACCAAGCTCCTCAAGATTGACCGTCCGCTGATGTGCATCTCTCATCTCGCCATCCACTTCAACCGTGCCGTCAACGAGGGCAACCACCTGTCGAAGCAGAAGGACATGCTGCCTATCCTCGCCAAGATCAACCGCGACTTTGAGTGGCAAAACACACTTGTCAACCTCGTCGCCGATGAATTGCAGGTCGAAGCTGCCGACATCCTGGACTTTGACCTGATGCTCTACGACGTGAGCAAGGCAAGCCTGTTCGGCCTAAACAATGAATTTATCTCGGCAGGCCGCTTGGACGACCTGAGCATGGTACATGCCGCCATTACCGCCATCACCGAGGCCAAGGACAAAGATGCGACCCTGGTTGCAGCCATCTTTGATAACGAGGAGACAGGCAGTGGCACCAAGCAGGGAGCCCACTCACCCGTGCTGGGCAACATGCTGTTGAGGCTCGTCATGGCGCTGGGTGGTGACTTCGAGGACTTCGGACGCGCCATTCACCGTTCGTTTATGGTTTCGGCCGACAATGCCCATGCCTTCCATCCCAACTATCCCGAGAAATATGACCCCACCAACCATCCTGCCCTGGGTGGCGGCCCGTGCGTTAAGGTCAATGCCAACTGCAAGTACATGAGCGATGCTCATTCGGCAGCCATTTTTAAGAGCCTGTGTGAGGACGCCGAAGCCCCATTCCAGTACTTCGTCAACCACAGCGACGTGGCTGGTGGTTCAACGCTGGGCAACATCCTGACCGGGCAGCTCGACATCGAGGGCGTTGACGTGGGCAATCCCGTATTGGCCATGCATTCGGTGCGTGAGACCGGCTCGTGTGACGACCACGTGAACATGATCAAGGTGATGAAGCAGTTCTTCAGTTGATTACCAGAGGCTGTGTCATAATTGCGACACGGTAATATAACCGTGCTATCGCACGGGAAATTAAACAAATTTAAAATTAAAATTAATAATATATTTATATTAATCGAAATTTTATAATTAATTTGCTTAATTTCCCGCCCGCAGGGCGGTTATAATTCTAGCAATTGATTTATGACACGCCTCCACAGAGAACAGGAACAACCATGGTGAGTTATCTGCAAGTCGAGGGATTGAGCAAGGCATTCGGTGTCGATGTACTCTTTGAGGACATCACCTTCGGCATTGCCGAGGGTGAAAAAATCGGACTTATTGCCAAGAACGGCACCGGCAAGTCCACCCTACTCGACATCCTCGCCGGTGTTGCATCCCAGGACAGCGGCACTGTCATCTATCGTAACAACCTGCGCGTCGGTTATCTGCCGCAGTTGCCCAACTTGGGTGCAGCCCATACCGTGCTGGACGCATGTCTGCACGGCGACGACCCACGTTCGGCTGCCATCCATGACTATGAGGAGGCGCTGCGCACGGGTGACAGCGATGCTATGACTGCAGCCATCCAAGCCATGGATGCCAATGTAGCGTGGGATTACGAGGAACGCTTCAAGCAGATTCTCACCCAACTGAAAATCACCGATTACAACCAGCCCGTCAAAGAGTTGAGTGGCGGTCAAGTGAAGCGTGTGGCGCTAGCACGCCTGCTGATAGATGAGCCCCAGATGCTCATCCTTGACGAGCCGACCAACCACCTTGACATCGACATGATTGAGTGGCTGGAGAACTACTTGCAGCGCAGCCGTGTAACCCTGCTGATGGTGACTCACGACCGCTACTTCCTGGACAACATCTGCAACCGTATCATGGAGATGGACCAGCACAGCATCTTCTCCTACAACGGTAACTACAACTACTATCTAGAAAAGCGTGCTGAGCGTATTGAGGCACAAAACGCCCAGGTGGAACGAGCCCGCAACCTGCTGCGCACCGAGCTTGACTGGATGCGCCGTCAGCCCCAGGCCCGTGCCCACAAGGCGCAATACCGCATTGATGCCTTCTACGACCTGCAGGAACGCGCCCAGCAACGACGTGACGACGGCGAGGTGGAGTTGAACGTCAAGAGTGCCTACATCGGTAAAAAGATTTTTACCGCCCACCATGTCAATAAACGCTTCGGCGACAAGGTAATTCTTGACGACTTCAACTACACTTTCGCCCGTTACGAGAAATTGGGCATTGTGGGCGACAATGGTGTGGGCAAGACCACATTCATCAAACTGCTGCTCGACATCGTCAAGCCCGACAGCGGCTACTTCGAGATCGGCGAGACAGTGAAATTTGCCCACTATAGTCAGGAAGGCATGCACTTTGATGAGGGGAAACGCGTGATCGACGCTGTGCGCGATGTGGCAGAGTACATCTATTTTGACGAGAAGCACCACTACACCGCCATGGCATGGTTGAACCACTTCCTGTTCACGCCCCAAGACCAGCAGAAGTTCATCGCAAAATTGAGTGGCGGTGAACGGCGCAGGCTCTATCTGGCCATGGTGCTGATGACCAAGCCCAACTTCCTCATCCTCGACGAGCCGACCAACGACCTGGACATTTCTACCCTGGAGATTCTCGAGGAGTACCTGTCACAGTTCAATGGCTGTGTCATTATCGTGAGCCACGACCGCTTCTTTATGGACCGCACGGTGGACCACACCTTTGTATTCACAGGCAACGGCCATGTCAAAGATTTCCCCGGCAACTACAGCGAGTACCGCGCCTGGAAACAACGCCACGAGCAGGAGGCCGCACAACTCGCTAAGGAACAGGAAATTGCCAAACCCAAGGAAAATACTTGGGCCAACCGCAGCGACCAGAAACGCCTCACCTACAAGGAACAACGCGAACTGGAACAACTCACAGCCGACATCGAGGCGCTCAACAAGGAGAAAGCCGAACTGGATGCCTTCTTTGCCAGCGGAGAAACACTCGACAATGTCGCCGCCAAGGCCGCCCGCTACCAGGAAGTCAAAGACCTGCTCGACGAGAAAGAGATGCGCTGGCTGGAACTCTCTGAGAATTAGGAATGAGGAATTAGGAGGCGCATGCTACCTGATATCTAACATCTTTTACCTGATATCTATTATCTGTTAACTAAAAAAACGTGTACGGGCTTGTTGACTGCAATAACTTTTTTGTGTCCTGTGAGCGAGTGTTTGACCCACGGCTCAACGGGAAGATAGTTGTTGTACTCTCCAACAATGACGGTTGTGTCATTGCCCGCAGCAATGAGGCCAAAGCGGTAGGCATACCCATGGGTTGCCCGGCATTTAAGATCAAGGAACACACCGACCCTCGACAGGTCATCCAACTGTCGGCACGGCACATCCTATACCGCGACCTGTCGGACCGCGTCATGAAGATTCTAAAGAACGAGGTCTATCATGTGCAACAGTATTCAGTCGATGAAGCCTTCTTTACCCTGCCTCACGAAGACGTTGAAACTAGCCATCGTGTGATGGCCGAAGTTGTCAAGAAGGTCAAACAATACGTAGGCATCCCTGTCAGCATTGGTTTTGCCCCCTCGCGAACACTAGCCAAAGTCGCGAACCACATTGCCAAGCGTGACCCACGCATCACCGACGGCGTCTATTGGTTGGTGCGTCCAGAGGCCATCGACATCATCTTGCGACGGACACCCATCGAGGACGTGTGGGGCATCGGCCGACGCTTAGCCGCTTCACTACAGTCACGGGGTATCAAGACCGCAGCCGATTTCGTTAAAATGCCCTCATCACTGGTGAGGTCGTTGTACTCGGTAACCGTGGAGCGTACCCAACGCGAACTCATGGGCCACGACTGCCAGATAGCCAATCCCGTGGATATCGCTCACAAGACCATCATGACGTCGCGCACATTTGGCAAGGTGCTGACCAGCCGAGACGAGATTGCCGATGCCATCGTCAGTTTTGCCGAGCGAACAGCACGCCAATTACGGGATGAAGGCAGCGTGGCTGGCAGCATCATGACCTACGTCAGGGGTGACCGTTTCCGCGAAGACCTGCCGTTCTACTCCAACTCGTGCCAACTGACGCTTGACACCCCGAGCAATGACACGATGACGATTGTGAGACAAGCACTCAATGCCTTCAACAACATCTGGCGCGACGGCTTCACATACCGCAAGGCAGGTGTTATGGCACTCGATATCCAGCATGGTGGCGGCATTCAACTCAATGTGTTTGACCCCGACGACCATGGTAAACTGCGCCGGCTGATGACCAGTATCGACGGCATCAACAACATGTACGGCAACCGATCGATAAAACTCGCCCCTGGCCTTCAGCGCGGTGAGTGGTCCCCCAACCAGAATCACTTCAACACCAAGAGCCAGACGCTCCACTTCTACACCGGCATGATTGACCTGTAATCACATTCCCTCCTAGGGGTCCGTGCCACGTGTCAGTGTATTGCAAGCCTATGGCTTGTATAAAGAAGGCGTGTATAAAAATGGCCACCGTCGACAAGATGTGTCGCGATGGCCTATTGAAATGTGTTAATGTTGACGTTGATTGCAAATATAGACGTCAGCCGCCCACCTGCATAAAGAAGGGCAACAGACTTTCAACCCAGATGATGGCGATGCCTGCCACATAGCCTGCCAGAGCAAGCCATGAGATTTTCTTGAGATACCAGAAGAACGGAATCTTCTCAATACCCATCGCCACAACACCAGCTGCCGAACCGATAATCAGCAACGAACCGCCGACGCCGGCACAGAAGGTCAGCAGATGCCAGAACAGACCGTCCTCGACAAAGGTGAGAAGATAAGGATCGGTAGTTCCTGCTGGCGCCATGTTCTCAAACATCTTGATACATGCCGATACCAGCGGGACGTTATCGACAATCGAGGACAAGACACCGATGATGGATGTCATCAGTACCGGCTGGTGAATATTGGTGTTCATCTCATCGGCCAGAGTATTCAGGACACCGACCTCGGAGAGTGCCGACACAGCCATCAGAATGCCCAGGAAGAAGAGAATCGTGGGCATATCGATAGTATGCAGGGCCGACGACACGCGACCGCCCATCTTGGAGTCAATCTTGAAGTGCTTTACCCAGAACTCTGTTACGCCCCAGATCACGCCAAGCGAAATCATGATACCCATGAAGGGGGGCAATCCCGTTAAAGTCTTGAAGAGAGGCACGAAAAGCAATCCCGAAACACCGATGATGAGCATTGCCTTGCTCAAGTGAGGATGGCGGTCATGCAAGTCGGGATTCCTGTCGGCCATGCGGGTCACCGTCTGGAGCTTGCCTTCCTTGATATAGTTCTGTGCTATCAACACGGGGACTACCATAGCGACGATACTGGGAATGAGCAGATTAACAATCAGTCCCATAGACGACACCTTCTCGTCCATCCAGAGCATGATGGTGGTCACGTCACCGATCGGAGAAAAAGCACCACCGGCATTGGCTGCAATAACAATCAGTCCAGCAAACATCCAACGATCTTTCTGATCGCTGAGCAGACGGCGCAACATCATTACCATAATGATGGTAGTGGTCATGTTGTCAAGCACTGCCGACATGACAAACGACAGCGTACACATGATCCACAACAGATGCCGTTTGCTCTTGGCATTGATGTTCTCGGTAATGAACGAAAAGCCGCCATAACGGTCAATGATCTCGACAATGGTCATGGCACCGATAAGGAAGACAACAATCTCGCAGGCATCACCCAGCTGATTAACTATCGCCTCATGCATGTGCGGGTCATGGCCACAAACGGCATAGATAGTCCATAACACGCCGCACGTGAGCAACGCAAAGGTGGCCTTGTTCATGTGAAGGGTATGCTCCAGAGTGATCAGCACATAACCAATCACAAAGATGACTATCATTGCAGTAATCATGATCGCAGACGTTTCAATTTACTAGTTACTAGTTGTGAATTGAAGAAAAAGGATGTACTTGTTTTTACCTCAAGCGGTCAGAGTCACGCAACATCTTTTTGTCGCGAGACATAGCCTTGTGGGCCATCATCAGGAAAATGATAGAAAGGATCGGCAGAATGAGGTACCACTGCCAAGTCAATGTGAGACCGTCCTTACCACTAACAATAAAGGCTTCTACACCAATGGCCACGAGCATAGCCAGCCCGATGATGATGTCAACGAAGCAGACCGTCATCTGACGCTGCAGGTTCTTATAGAGGAAAATGTCAATCAAGGCAAGAAAACATATCAGCAACACGAGGGTGAGCATCAGCGGGTCGATATGGGTAACACCTACCTTGCCTGCTGCCAGAGCACCATAGACGAACTCCCTGCCACCCAGTTCAAATGTCAGAGCGGGGAAAAAAGCGAATACTGCCATCAAAATAACAGCGATAAGCAGATAAACTGATTGAATGCGTTGAATAACCATAATGTGTAATTCTTGAATAATTAATTATGGCGCAAAATTAAGGAAATATTTCTATAATCATAATAATTCCAAGAGAAAAATTCGCTTATTAAGGCAATAATTGTTACTTTTGCATAGTATTTGCTGTTTCATCAAGCATAATCTGAGTAATAATGACAATACAAGAAATAGAAAAGACCCATCAGAACGCCATCCAGTGCATCGGCAACGCCGAGGTGGTTGACGCTTTCAAGCTCATTAAGCAGCTGGCTAGCGAGCTGGGCCGTGGCGACCTGAACGACGAGTTGGAGCGCCTGCACATGTCTTATACCTTTATGCTTAAGTACCTGGAACAGGGCGTGATGGATCCGCAACGTGACGAAATCCTTCAGGATATCCGGCAATCATTATACACCTTGAATGACCAATGCTTAATCGGTCTGATGGAAACTGCCAGTCCCGAAGTGTTTTATGCTCGTCGCCGTGAACTCGGCAGTGCTTCACTGGTCGGCATCGTTGAAGAGTATCGCGGACTGCTGAAGGAATTATCCCTGGTACGGTCTGTTCCCGAGGGACAGACCGACAATCATGCCATTTTGTCACGTCTCCAGCAGGCCGAAACACTTGAGACCAAACTGTTCAACAGGGTATGGTCAACATTCCCGATTTCAACCGATGACGCCGGAACACTCAAGCTCTGCATCAGCGGCGACATCCTGCCCATCCACACCCGATGCCTGATCGTATCGGCATTGATGCTGGGACTGATGAAATTCTATGACGAGAACAAGTTACTGATCCTCCTGGAAGCCTACACCCTGAGTGATGATCCAGAGGTACAGTTGCGCGCATTGATAGGCGCCATGCTCGCCATGCTCGCCCACAAGAAACGCACCTCGTCATCCAAGGGCATACAGACGCGCCTTGTTGCCTTGCTCGACACTACTGAGTTTGAGCAGGACGTGTGGGGTATCCAGTTGCAACTGGCTCGATCGCGCAACACCGAGAACATCAAGCACCGTGTGCGCAACGACTTGATCCCCAACATCATGAAGATGCGTCCCGACATCATTGACAAACTCAAGGACAAAGACTCACAGATCATCGACCTGAGTGATGTCGAAGCCAACCCCGAATGGCAAGAATGGCTGGATCAAAGCGGTATCACACGCAAAATCGAAGAGTTCAATGCCATGCAAATCGAAGGGAGCGACGTATTCATCGCCACATTTGCCCACCTGAAGACATTCCCCTTCTTCAAGACCTTGAGCAACTGGTTCCTGCCCTTCTACCCTGCCCACTCTGCCGTTATCGAGAATTTGGGGGCATCTAAACTTGCGCTGGCCGATGTCGTGCAACATGCACCCTACCTGTGCAACAGTGACAAGTATTCATTCTGCTTGTCTCTCGGCGCCCTGCCCGAATCCCAGCGCAGCATGATGTCGGCGCAGCTCGAAGAGCAGAACGTCGCACTCAACGAGGCACAACAGGCCGAAATGCCTGATGAACGTCGCCGTCGCATGAGCATCATCACTGCCTATGTCCAGGATCTGTACCGATTCTTCAAGCTATTCTCACGTCGTCGTGAGTTCATTGCTGTGATGGACGACCCGGGTCTAGACATGACCGACTGCCTGCCGCTAGTCCAAGTTACCCGCGACGCCCATGTTCTGGAACTGCTGGGCGCCCTCTATTTCAAGAACGCGTTCTATAATGACGCCATCAAGTGTTTCACCCGCTTAGAGGGGATGGATGATGCCACCGACGATCACATTTATCAGAAGATCGGCTTCGCTTACCAGAATGCAGGCAACACCGACAAGGCACTCATCTATTATAAAAGATACGAACTCATCCACGAGGAAGACGCCTGGAATATGCGTCACATTGCCGCATGCTATCGTGCCCAGGGGAAATATGAACAAGCACTGGACTACTACCGTCGTGCCGAAGCGTTGACACCCGACAATGTGTCGCTCGCACTCACGATCGGCCATGTCCTGCTTGAACAGAATCGCACCAACGAAGCCTTGCAGCAATACTTCAAGGTTGACCTCATGGAGGGTGCCAAGCATCGCGCCTGGCGTCCCATCGCGTGGTGCTCGTTCCTGCTGAGTGACTACGACCGCGCCCTGGACTACTACGACCGAATTGCCCGCGACGACAAACCGTCACCCCAAGACTTGCTCAACTGCGGTCATGTCCTGTTGTGCCAAGGCAAAACCCTTGAAGCCATCGCTACTTATCGCGAGGCTCTGCAAGGCATGGGTGGGGATACAGCCAAGTTTCGTAGTGCCTTCAAGGGAGACGCTATGGAGTTGAGGCTGCATGGTGTATCGACCGTTGACCAGGCGCTGATTCCCGATGCCGTCTGCGGACAATAATTTAGCTTACCCGAGATGATTGACCACAACACAGTACAGCAGATTCTTGACACAGCCGACATCGTCGACGTGGTGAGCGACTTTGTCGCCCTCAAGAAGCGTGGCGCCAACTGGATCGGGCTCTGCCCGTTCCATAACGACAGGCGCCCGTCATTCTATGTGTCACGCGCCAAGGGTATCTGCAAGTGCTTTGCTTGTGGCGAGGGCGGCAGTGCGGTCAACTTCATCATGAAGCATGAGCAGTTGAGTTATCCCGAGGCTCTGCGCTATCTGGCACGCAAGTACCACATCGAAATCCAGGAAAAGGAACTCACCGATGAGGAAAAGCAAGCACAGACCGAACGCGAAGCCATGCTCATGCTCAACGAGTGGGCTTGTGCCTACTTTGAGAAACAGCTGCACGAGACCCAAGCAGGTCAAGAGATCGGCTTGGCCTACTTCCGCGAACGCGGCTTCAACGATGCCACCATCAAGGAGTTCCGATTGGGCTATTCCAGCGAGGGCTATGACGACTTCTACAAGGCAGCGATCGCCCAGGGATTCAACCCCAAGCTGCTATTTGATACGGGATTGTGTATCCCCAACGAGCGAGATGGCGGAGGCCATGACCGTTTCAGGGGACGCGTGATGTTCCCGATCATCAACATTGCCGGCAAAGTCATCGCTTTCGGCGGCAGGACACTGAAAAAGGACAAGAACATTGCCAAATATGTCAACTCACCCGAGTCTGCCATCTACTCCAAGCGCAATGTCATTTATGGTCTGAACCAGGCCAAGCGCGAAATCAGCAAGAGCGACAAGTGCTATATTGTTGAGGGCTATGCCGATGTCATCTCGATGCACCAAGCTGGATTCAAGAACGTTATCGCCTCGTCGGGAACAGCGTTGACCGAGGGACATATTCACGCGATACGCCGCTTCACAAGCAACGTTACCGAGATGTTTGACGGTGACGACGCCGGTATTAAGGCGGCCATCCGCGGCGTGGACCTGTTGCTCAAGGAGGGTATCAGCATCAAGGTTTTGCCCTTGCCCCCCAATGACGACCCCGACACCTTTGTTCGCGCCCACAGTCACACCGAGGTCGAGGAGTATATCAAACAGAACGAAGTGGACTTTATCCACTTCAAGTCAAGTGTAGTGCTCAAGGATGCCCAGAATGACCCCATCAAGCGCACAGCAGCCATTACCGATGTGGTCAAGTCTATCGCTCTGATTCCTGACGAAATAGCACGCATGGTCTATGCCAAGGAATGCGCCACGTTATTTGGTTTTGACGAGCAGACAATCCTGCGGCAGATCAAGCAATACCGCGGCAAGTATCGTGAACAATGGCGCAAAGAACGTGAGCAACAACAGGCGCGCGAACAGCGCATGCAACAAGATGTCGGTAATGAGTTCACTGTTGCCACTCCACCCTCAGGAGAAGACGCCCCGCCCCCACCCCTTCCTGAAGAATTTGTGACCGAGACCGGTCCTGCCACCATGCCACCCTCGCCTGCCCACCCGGTGAAGGCAAGCGATGACGTCGTGATCCAGGAACGGGAAGTGATCAGGCTCATCGTCAACTATGGCATGTGCTACCTCACCGATACAGAATATGATGACGGCACCGTGCGCCCCACGACTGTACTGGAGTACATCAACAACGAGATCAACATTGAGCAGATCAATTTCAGCGACCCGTTGTATAAGCACACCTTTGAACTCGCCTTGCAATACATTCCACAGTATTACAAGGACTTGGAGATATTCAATGTCAAACTAGAAGAGGAGACCCGAAAGTTCATCGAAGAGGAGATGGCTGCGCAAGACGAAGATGTCTTTGACGCAATGGATAGCGAAGCACTCATCAACGCTCAGGACAACAAGGAGAAAGCCATCCGTGCAAAGGCCAGCCTCAAGGCCAAGAATGAATTGATGGATTACAGCTGCAGCTACCTGATCAAAGTGCTCTGCTCCATCGATGACGACGCTGTCAGGCAGCTGGCTTGTGACCTGGCAACAGACAACCTGCCACAACTGAGCAAGATACACACCCAGTATGCCGTCATCCTCGAAGAAAGAGACAAATTGCGCCGACTTGTGCCCGAGAGACTTTACAACTGGCTCAACGCTTTGCTGGTCCAGAAAATCAACGAGACCAAAGCCCAAATCGCCACGGCTGGCAGTGATGAACTGCCTCAACTCATGGAGTATCTCCAGAAGTTGTACAATGCCCGACATGAGCTCGCCTCCTACATCGGTGAGCGTGTAGTCAATCCCAAGTAATCATTATTTGATTTTTTTAGACCGATTTGCACTATTTTCGGTCAATTATTCGTAAATTTGCCCCGTATTGTGGGCGAATATGGCCCATGCGCTTAAACCATTACTTTAGACACTGAACGATAATTTTTTGATTATGAGTATCAAGTATATCCTTTTGTCAACATGTTTGGCTCTTGTAGCCGTTTTGTCACATGCCCAATCCAATTTACCGCAAACTACTGTTGGCGGTAATCAGTTCTACTATTACGATGTCAATGCCGGCGAGAGCATCTATGACATCGCTGCCAAGTTGGGCGTTACCAAAGATGATATCATCAAGAACAATCCCGATGCCGCCGATGGTGTCGACAATGGCATGAGGTTATATTTCCCTGTCAACAAGGACAAGAACTACTCGCCTGTTGTGGCTGCGATTTCACCCCAACGCCACACCGTCGAGCAGGGCGAGACACTGTATGGCCTGGCTAAACGCTATGGCACGACAGTTGAAGAGCTCCTCGCCGCCAACCCTGATGCTGAAAAGGGCATCAAGGCGGGCCAAGTACTCGTCATCCCCAACAAGGGCGCAACGGCTACCGTCGATGCCAGCCAGCAGGTGCAGGACGCCTTCAACCGCAACACGACGATGCAGGTTGCTGTTCCCCAAGGCTCCGACCCCGTCTTCCATACCATCCAACAGGGCGAGGACATCTGCTCCATTGCCAAGCAGTATAATGCCACCATCGAGGGCATCATCTCGGCCAATCCCGGCCTGAAGCCCGAAGAATACACCGCTGGAGCCAAGGTCAAGGTCGTTCCCAATACGGCCCTGCCCTTCATCTATGAGCGAACCGGCAGACGCAACTACAAGTATGAGGTTAAGCGTGGCGAGAGCTATGCTTCGATCGCTGCCGACAACGGCATCACCGAGGCCGAACTCAAGGCAGCCAATCCTGACATGAAAAAGGCCAAAAAGGGCAAGGTAATTGTCCTTCCCAAGCCTTTTAATGAGCGGGTGACTGGCGAGATGTCAACCATTCCCATCGAGGAGCTGCGCGCCTATTATGAGCCGCGCATCAATGACCTCTACTACAACCTGGTGGGCAAACGTTTAGAGAACGAGGTCAACATCGCCCTGGTTCTCCCCTTCCAGCTGCACAAGGCTGCTCCCCCCAAGCAGGCCTATCTGTACACCGATTTCTACAAGGGCTTCCTGTTGGCACTGGATAGCGCTGCCACTGTGACCGACAAGCATATCAATCTCAAGGTCTACGATACGCAACACAACCTGAACGTTACCGACAGCCTGCTTGCCATCCCCGAGATGAAGACGATGAATATGATCATCGCCCCCAGCGAGCCGCAGCAGCTTTCCAAGATCAACGCCTTCGGCAAAGCCAACGGTGTGCCTGTCCTCAACTGCTTCACTACCAAGAATGAAGACTATCTCGACAACCCCTACGTCTATCAGGTGAACACTCCGACCAGTGAGATGATGCATGACGTGATGCGTTGGTTTGACGAGCAATTCAAGGGTTACAATATCATCTTCCTGAATGCCACCGGCGAGAGCGACAAGGAGATGTTTGAACACATCCGCAAACACATCAGCCACAAGAAATACAACACTTCAACCATCAACGTGACCGGTGATCTCACCTATAATGAGATCTCTAACCAGATGGATCCCGGCTCCAAGTATGTGTTTATCCCTTCATCGGGCGACAAGAATCTGGTAAAGAAATACATCAAGGCACTCAAGCAGGTCAAGAGCGACCGATTTGACTGCGACCTGTCGCTGATTGCCTATCCCGAGTATGTGCTCTACCTCAAGGATTACCAGACCGACTTGCAAGACTTGGACACCTGGATGTTCACTCGTTTCTTCAATGCCAAGGGTTTCCGCACTCGTGACCTGGAAGCAGCCTACAAGGCCAACTTTGGCGGCGAACCGCTGCAGGCTGTGCCCAACATGGCCATCTATGGCTTTGACACGGGCTTGTACCTGCTCCACTCCTTAGGCGTTGACGGCATCATCGATGATGAGTCACCGTTGTACAAGGGCATCCAGACGAGTTTCAGATGGGAACGTGGCGACAACTGGCGAGGCTACACCAACCAGGCCATTGAGGTTGTACACTTCTCACCCGACCACCAAATCACTGTCAACGTGAAATGATGAGGCGGCTCACTTTCATCCTGTTGATTGCTCTGACGGCAATAGCTGCCACGGCACAGGTCCACTATGAGGGAACCCTCGCCGTGGGTGGCAAGGCCGGGGCCAGCCTGTCACGCATCAACTTCAACCCCACCGTGCAACAGACGATGTTGCCCGGAATGACAGCAGGCGTGATGTTCCGCTACATCGAGGAGAAAAACTTCGGTCTGATTGCCGAGCTCAATGTGACTCAACGCGGATGGAAAGAGGCGTTTGATGATGCCGACTACCGCTTCAGCCACCAGTTTACATACCTGGAACTGCCCATCATGACACACATCTTCTTTGGCAACCAACGTGTTAAAGGCTTTTTCAACCTAGGACCCGAGATCAACTTGATGTTGGGCGACCGCATCAGTGCCAACTTCCCATATAAAGAAGCCGAGGGCATAGAATACTTCATCAATGATACACGCCACACCGAGCAACTGACGATGGATATCAACAACAGGTTTGACTACGGCATCTGTGCTGGCGCAGGAATGGAGCTTAACCTCAATCGCAAGCATTCACTGCTTCTCGAGGGACGTTTCTATTATGGGTTGACTGATGTTTTTCCCAACCACAAGATGGATATCTTCTCTGGTTCCAACTCCATGAGCATCACCGTCACCCTCGGCTACTTCTATCGCCTGAAGTAACACGAGTTTGATAAAATCACGATATTCAGTCCATTCTCCCTGTAGAGACGCAAGATTTTGCGTCTCTACATTTTACGTTCCACCGTCACCCCTTTCAATAAGTCTCATGCCGAGACCTAAAGCAACTGTAGTGCAATATGTGCACAGGCCTCGGCATCGGCCAGGGCATGATGGTGGTTGCGCAGGTCAAAGCCACAATAAGCAGCAACGGTGTCCAATTTATGGTTAGGCAATTGCTTCAGCAGGCGCCTGGATGCCTGACAAGTACAATAGAAATCATAATCGGGGTAATCCATCTGATAACAACGGAAGACAGCTTTCAGGCAGCCTTCATCAAAAGTCTTGTTGTGGGCTACCAGAGGGAGGCCGTCAATGAGGGGTCCAATCTGTGACCACACGTCAGGGAAGATGGGGGCATCGTCGGTATCCTCGTGTCCCAAACCATGGACCAGCTGGCACCAGTAGCTGTAGTAGTTGGGCTCCGGTTTTATCAGTGAATAGAACGTGTCCACAATTTCCCCGTCACGCACAATGACCACACCGACCGAGCAGACGCTGGTCCTCTCCCTGTTGGCTGTTTCAAAATCTATTGCTGCGAAGTTCTCCATGAGTACTAACCATTATATATTTCGTTCATCTTGCGGGCGATAGTGGCTATGGTTTGGCGCAAGGTGGCAGGCTCGAGCACCTCGACCTCTTCACCCTTGGAGAGCAACTCCATCTGGAAGTCAAACTCTGGGCACAGATGATAAGTAAAGATACTGTAATTCAAACACTTGAAGACCTCCTTCTGGGAATGATGCAATGGCAGGGAACGCAGGTAGTTTGCTTCAAAGGCATTGACTCTGATCTTGATATCACGCGGCACCTCGTTGCCCATCATCACCCCATAGACATTCTTGAAAAAAAGCTCAGGAGAAAAATCGGCAGGCATCTTGAAAGTCTTAGCCTGGCGCTGGATGTCGAGGATTCGGTCCAGGGAATAGGTGCGAAGAGCCTGCCTTGCAGTACTGTAGGCGACCATATACCAGCGCTGCTTGAAGAGTTTCACACAATAGGGATGGACATCGGTTTTATAGGGCTCGACGTGCCAATATCCCTGATAAGTCAAGGTAATGACATGGTTCCCCTTCATAGCGTCCAGCACATCGGACAGATAGTGAAGGCCCGAGGGCACGTCTTCAAGCAGGATGCGGTCCTTGAGCGTAATATTGTTCATCAACAGCTGGCTCACGCCGATGGTGTCGATGAGCCAGTTACTCAAGTCACGTCCCTGCAACACTTCGGGGTTGGCGATATAGTAACGGTAACCACCCTTGCGCCTGCATTCTATCTCGACATGGAACTGCTCCCTGATGGCCTTGCGCCACTTGTGGAAGGTGCGTTCCAGCAGTTCGAGACCATCGCTCAAGTGCTGATTGTCCTTACGCAGCCACACCTCATTCATTTCTTTGAATGTAATACCATTCTCGCCCGCCTTGCGGATGGTATTCATCAGCCAAACATATTTGTCTATTATCCTTGCCATGAGCCTCCTCGCTTTTTATTGATTGGCACAAAAATAAGCAAAACATGTGAATCATCAGGGCACATGTTGGAAAAATGTGGCTAAAAAACAATATTTTGGGGGGCAATTAAACATTTTATCTTCAATTCAGTCAAAAAGTGGCGCAAAACGAATTGCCGTATGAGATATTATGCGTATTTTTGTAAGTTAAACCTAAAATCGTGGCACTCGTGCTAGCCTGGGGCGATGTTTAGCCTGCAGTGCGGTGCCCGGAACAGATTTAAAAAGTAAAAATACAAATGGACAACGATCGAATTCTAGAGATCAACATTGAGAACGAGATGAAGACCAG
>JAEEGL014616133.1_pt1 | contig 19997 bp, 11 predicted proteins | sample 9134231 | NCBI WGS metagenome assembly JAEEGL01 (sample SAMN16246548, study PRJNA631951) | gut metagenome | biome: gut microbiome; feature: rumen; material: fiber-attached | host: Bos | place: Iran: Karaj | collected 2018-10
CAACTTTTACTAGGGATAAAGACCAAGAAACAGTCAACCAAAATCAGGCAACCACACTCTATACGACAAGTTAATGTCCAAAGTGAAATTGGAAAAAGAATAGGAGGTAAAAAGGGAACGTTTTGATGAACGTATTAATTCGCGTAATTAGCATTAGCCCCGCAGGGTCATCATCGCGGATGCCCATTTGTACTTATTGTATTTGTTGTTTTCATTTTCTATTTCGTCCGTTTCGTTTGTTTTGTTTGTGTGAGAGCATGTGGTTGTGCGCATTTTTGGATGCGGTAGCAGACCAAAATACTTAGCTACTTTGCGTCTTAGCGTGAGATTTTCCCAACGTGGGAGCAGCCACGCCATGGCGAGACAAAAATATTAAATGATACATTCATGGTAATTCATGTATAAATAACGACCGTCTCAGCCCAATATTTTCAGAAAATTCAGACTGTTCAGTTGTTTTATCAAGGGATTGCTTTTTGTCATGGTCTGTACCTTCCCGGTGATGTATATTTGCTCCCGGAGACCCCGAGATGAACTGGGATTTAAATGATTTTAACATTTCCCCCGAAAATTTTTTTTGATTTCGAGGCCAGACAAAAAAGTGGAGATGCATGATTAATATCTCCACTCGTGTGCGTCAGCCTTTCGTTAAATGGGCGTAATTAGCCGACTGACACCATCGCCAGTAAAGCGTTTTTAATGATTTGGTGATTTCTTGGAGGTGTAGCATCATGACATATAACGATGTTGATATTCTGCAAAAGGACAAAATGTTTTTAGTATTCTGACTTCTCACTTAGGAAACTATTTACTACCTTTGCAGCAAGAAAACCAGACACAAGATGGCAGTAAAACGAGATACGATGACCTTTACTTCGCTGAGTAAAGAGATCAAGGGCGGCAAATTCAGGAACATCTACGTCTTGCAAGGCGAAGAGCCTTATTATATCGACCGCCTGCAGCAGCTCATCATTGACACCGCGTTGACCGAGGACCAGCGTGACTTTAACCTGTCGCTGTACTACGGCAACACGGCCAATGTGCGTGAGGTCATCAGCGCATGCCAGCAGTATCCGGCGTTCTCCGAGCGCAAGGTTGTGGTGGTGCGCGAGGCTCAGCTCATTGCCAAGCAGCCAGGTCACAAGAATGACCTGGACCTCTTTGCTTCCTATGCCGAGAAACCCATGCCCACGACGGTCCTTGTCATTTGTCACAAGGGCGGCGCCCTCAAGAGCAAACCCTTCAGCACCGCACTCAAGGAAGCCAATTCGGGTGTGGTCTTTGACTCCAACAAGGTGAAAGAGGGACGTGACCTGGAAAACCTGATCGTGAGTTATGCCAACTCGTTGGGCTGTAACATTGACAACAAGGCGACCAGCATGCTCGCCGACCACATCGGCACCGACATAGCCCGTTTGTTCAGCGAACTTGACAAACTGGCGATGCTTGCCGAAGACGGCAACATCACGCCACTGCTCATCGAGAAGAACATCGGCATCAGCAAGGATTTTAATAACTTTGAGTTGGAAGAGGCGCTGAGCAAACGTGATGCCGTGAAGGCATTCCGGATTGTGGACTACTTCGAGCGCAATCCCAAGAATAACCCCTCGGTGATCAGTGTGGCGATGCTGTTTTCGTTTTTTTCCAATGTGCTGCTGGCAGCCACCGCTCGAGACAAGTCACCCGATAGCATCATGGCGCTGGTGGGCACCCGCAGCCAGTGGCGCGCTCGCAAGTTCCTGGATGCCACCCGCATGTACAACACGCGTTCGCTGGTGAACATCATCGGCTACCTGCGTGAATGTGATACCCGCAGCAAGGGCATCGGCTCGCGTCAAGACCAGTATGCACTTCTCAAGGAGCTGATCTATAAAATCCTCCATGCGTGAAAAGCGTTGTCGAAATGCTTGATTCGGTGATTTTATTTGCCGTTTTGATGAAAATGCATTGTGAAATGGTGCTGTTTTACTGAGGTTTGTGTACTTTTGCAAGATAGGTTATAATTAAGGGAATCATTTGGACTATCATGAAGAGATTTTGTTTTGCTCTCGCAGTCTTACTGCTGTGGGGCTTGTCGTCTAATTCTGCTACAAAATATGTAGGAGGTGATATCTCGTTGCTCACCAAATATGAAGAGCGGGGAGCTATCTATTATAATGAGAACGGTGCCAGAATCACCAATATGCTCAGTTACCTCAAGTCCACGGGAATGAACGCCATGCGTGTGCGCTTGTTCGTAGATCCGTCCATGGCTGATGCCGAAGACCAGGGCGAAGGCGTCTGCCAGGATCTGCCCTATGTCCAGGCCTTAGGACAACGCATCAAAGCCGCTGGCTTTGACCTCCTGCTTGACATCCATTACAGCGATACCTGGACTGATCCGGGTCAACACTCCACACCATCATCCTGGACCGTCACAAGTGCTCTTGCCGACAGTGTGTACAGCTATACCAAGCGCGTGCTTAACGCGATGATTGCCGTCGATGCCACCCCCGACTTTATACAGGTGGGCAATGAGGTGACCTATGGCATGTTGTGGCCCACGGGGCATTGCTATCCCAGCGGAGCCAACTACGGTGCCGGCACCTTTGCCAATTTTGCCAACTACCTGAAGCAAGGCATCAGGGCATGTCGTGAGGTGTGTCCCGCCGCCAAAATCGTTATCCACACCGAGATGGGCCGCACGAGTAATGTCACTTCGTTCTATCAGTCCCTCAAGAGTTACACCACCGACTTTGACATCATAGGCCTGAGCTATTACCCTTACTGGCATGGTGACCTGAATGTCCTGGATGAACTGTTGACCGACCTCGAAACAACATATCCCACAAAAAAGATTCAGATAGTGGAGACCGGCTATCCCCATGCCTACTATCCTTCGGGTGCCAGCTATGACTTGCAATCAACCTGGCCTGCCACCGAGGCAGGGCAAAAAGCATTTGCCGCGGCTCTTGTGGAAACACTTAATGCCCATAGCCATGTGAATGGCCTTTACTGGTGGTTCCCAGAAGCTAACGAATATGGCATCAACTACGTTAATCATGTGACGACCGACTGGTACAACTGCGGCTGGTGGGACAATCAGAACGGGCAGGTGATGGATGCGTTGTTCGAGACAGTCAACTTCCTAGCTGGCAGTGAAGAAGATCCTGTTGACATCTATATTGTGGGCGGTGAAGGCAACTGGAGCCTGACCGAGCCACTAGGCAAAATGACGAATCTAGGGAATGGTATCTATGTAGATACCGTGAAGATTTCTGCACCCATCTATTTCGTCTTTGCTGACGGTGGACCTGAGGCTTGGAATAACGACTGGCCTACCTTTAACAGCACATATCGTTATGGCCCCGCCTCGACAACAACAGTTGTTGCAGGAACTCAATATAGTACTGAAAAACGTAACAATGACTTCTCGTACTACTTTACCGGAGATGGAAGCGATTACGTGTTCACATTTGATGCAGACCACCTTACTTTTACAATTGAAGTCGTTGAGAACCAGCCAACAGTTCTGCTGGGCGATGTCAATGGCGATGGAACCCTCAGCATAAAAGATGTGACAGAATTGATCAATTACCTCTTGGCGGGTGAACAACCTGGTTTTAATGCTGCGAATGCCGATGTGAACCAAGACGGAAAGATTTCGATTACTGACGTCACTGGTGTCATTTCAATAGTTTTGAACCAATGAGTTAGGTATTGGTTAATGGCCATGTTTTGCTGTTTCATGAGAAATGACTACTTTTGCAAAAAAAATAATAAACTAGTATACAAATGAAGAGATTATTACTTGCTATTGTAGCACTACTGACTTTACTCTTTGGATTTGCCCAGTTGCAGAATGTCATGCCCAGTCCGTTGCAGCGTTTGCTGGATGATATTCATAGCAATGAACGCATGATGAATGCCCATAGAACCAATGATGGTTATATTCCACAGTATGCGCCACCACGCATGGTCAATGGCGTGGAGATGGTGGATGCTTTTATTGATATCGAAAACAAATCCGCCATTAACGCTTTGCGGAAATCTGGCGTTATTGTCAATTGCGAATTTGATGATTTTGTCACTGCTCAAGTTCCCTTGAGCATCCTGGATAAGGTGACTGAGGTCCGTGGCGTAAAAGGTCTTGAAATCAGTAAACTAATTGAGCTTTGCACTGATTCAACATTGAGCAAAACCCATGCCGGTCAGGTTTTGAATGGCACGGAATATGGCTTGCCTCAGGCCTATGATGGTAGTGGTGTGGTTATTGGTATCATTGATTGTGGATTTGATTACCAGCATATTGCTTTCCGTAAAGCTGAGGATACAAATGTCAGACGAATTGTCAGGGTATATGATCCTGAAAACAATACCGGTCACGTGGTAAAGATTGGTGACAATGTCCTGCCAGGATCGGTTTTCATGGGAGAACAGATTGATACACTGACAACAGATGATAAGAGTTCGCATGGTACCCATACTGCAAGCATTGCAGCAGGAATGCATGTTAATGGTTATGGTGGCATGGCTCCTGGCGCTGAAATCGTTTTGTGTTCTTCGCGCTTACTGAATGTTGCTATTCAAGAAACCGAAGTAATCAACTGTATGAAGTACATCTACTCTTATGCTGACAGCGTCGGGAAACCGTGTGTTGTCAGTGTGAGCGTTAGCACGTCATCAGGTCCTCATGATGGTAATGATAGGTTGTCCAAGGCTGTTGCCAATTTAACTGGCCCGGGCCGAATTTTTGTGATTGCCGCTGGCAATAATGCAACAAAGAAGCAATTTTGTAGCGGATGGGCGAAGAAGAATAAGCCGTTTAATTTATTGTTTGGCTATTATGATCCTGTTTGGCGTTGTGATGAATCATATTACTATCCAAAGTTTTGGTTTGACACATGGGTAAAAGATAAAGGTGTTAGGCCTGTTGTAAAATATCACATTTTGGATAAAACAGCTAATCGTATCGTTTGGGAATCGCCATTTATTACAGTTTATCAGAGAATAATGGCTTCAGAATTTAGTGAGTATTTTCAGCCTGATTCTGCTGTGGATAGTATCGGTTATGTACAAGCTCTGATAGCGAATAACTCAACAGGGAAATACAATTTGCGATGCGAAGTGTATAATCTAAAGAATAGATCATATTATAATGATTCTGGAATAAAGAGAAGTCGTTATCAGATTGGTCTTACGATTTATGCACCTTCATTGGCTTATACATACCAACCCGACAGTTGTTTTGTTTATTCTTGGATGTGTAATACAGGTGCGGTGTGGAGCCAGTATAATAAACCTATCTATGTTGAAGAAACAAACGAGAATGGCGACATTGTATCGACCTATGTGCAAGGTCAAGATTTTTATGCTTGGCCCAATGATAATTCATCGATAGGTACATATGCTGTCCATGATTCTGTAATCTCGGCTGGTGGTTATATAGGGCGGAATAGGTATTATGCCTACAATTCCGGAAGCTATACTGTCAAAGCCGTTACTGTTGGGGAACAGTATGACCTTTCTAGTTATCAGGCACCAGGCTATGGGCCGACAAAGAAGCATTTACCAACAGTAACTGCTCCGAGTTATGATGTGGTGGCCGCATGTAGTAAATACTCTGATTATATGACAACTTCATGGAGTCCAGTTTTAGTGATGATGTCTGGTAACAATGGTTGGGGTGTAATGACTGGTACTTCGATGGCAGCTCCTACAGTCGCTGGTATCATAGCAGAGTGGCTGCAGATTAATCCCAATTTATCTCCTAGTGACGTAAAAAATGTCATTGCTCAAACGGCTATAAAAGACTATTACACTCAGAATCCTGATAATGGCTATAAATTTGGTCCTAATGGAAAGATTGATGCGATGGCTGGTGCACAGTATATTCTTAGCCAAATGCAGGAAGATATTTTGTTGGGAGATGTCACGGGTGATGGCTTAATCACAGTTAAGGATGTATCGACCCTCATTAGCTATTTGCTGTACGAGGATACAGAGATAAATTTTGTGAATTCTGATATGAATGAAGATGGAATTATCACGATTAACGATGTGTCGCTCTTGGTTTCATTATTATTGTCTGAATAAGTTCATCAATCCTGATTGACAGGATATGGCTATTGATAGTCTTTTATGTTGAGAAAATTGTTTTTTAGTTTACTGGTGTCATTGGTGGCATTCAGTAACTGGGCTCAGGGATTGTTGCCTGTGACAGTTCAGCAGTTCCTAAATGAGCAGAATTATAGTGAAAGGTATAAGTCATCCCTCAAGGCTGATGGCATTTATAGCCAGTTTGTCTCACCACGGGTAGAGAAAGGTGTTGAGGTGATAGATGCATTTATTGCTTTCAAAAATGAGTTGACTGTATCCCGTCTCCAGGCTTCTGGTGTCATTATCAATAGCCTGTTTGATGGCTTTGTCACTGCTCAGATTCCAGTTGACCGTTTGGTTGAAGTATCCCGAATGCCAGGAGTGAGTGATGTCGAGATTAGCAGGAGGCTGCAGTTGTGTACTGACAGCACAATGAGCGTCACCCATGTCAATGAAGTGCAAAACAACACTTTCTATGGACTTTATGGTCCTTATGATGGTAGCGGTGTCATCGTGGGTGTTATAGATTTAGGCTTTGATTTCCAGCATCGTGCTTTCAGGTCAAATGCTGACCCGTCTAAGACTCGTATTGTCAGGGTCTATGACACCCAATCTACTGATGGTCACAAAGCGTTATATGATAAGATCTTCAAACTGCCTGGTTCGGTTTTCATGGGTGACGAGATATATTCTCTGACCACCGATAACCGCAATGATACCCATGGCACGCATACTGCGAGCATTGCTGCTGGATCCCATGTCAACGGTTATGGTGGTATGGCACCGGGCGCAGATATAGTTTTGTGTGCCGTGAGTGTGCTTGATGGCGGCATGTCGGCAGTTGAGGTAGCCAACTGTGTTCGTTATATCGACAGCTATGCTGACAGTGTAGGTCAGCCGTGCGTTATCAGTCTGAGCGTAAGCACACCCAATGGACAGCATGATGGCAATGACTATCTGTCAAGGGTCGTTAAGGGAATTATGGGACCTGGAAGAATCTTTGTTGTCGCTGCAGGAAATAATGCTGGTAAAAAGTTTTATGCCCATAGGGCTGCAAGTCCCTCATCACCCATTAATCTGATGTTCAAGAGCATGAATTCTATCGGCGGTGATTCAACTTATTACTATAGAGGGTTTAATGCTGATGTCTGGGTCCGTCAACAATCCACTAACATGTATTATAAGTTTCATGTTTTGGATTTGACAACTGGGAACATCGTATGGGAGTCGGCTTCTTTCACGTCGAAAGCAAAAATAACACACCACGATCTGGATGGTTTCTACAGTAATTATTCTTCGATAGACACAATTGGATTTATTGAAGCAGAACACCTCTATGCCTCAGATGGCAAGAAGTACCATCTGTCTCTTAGGGTATATAACCTCCTCAGTAAGGAATATACGCTTGTCAATGGAGTGAAGAAAAGCCGCTATGCGCTGGGTGTCACGATGTATCCACGCAAGAATGCTTCCTATGAGTTTGATGCCTGGTGTTGCAACTCGGGCACGCGTTTCGGCGTTTATAATGGAGCTGTAACCAAAATGGATGGTACTGTGGTTAATAATTTCTATGCAGCTCCTAGCGATTCCTGTTGTATCGGTTCCTATGCCATAAGTGATTCTACGATTTCGGCAGGTGCCTATTCGGCTCGCAATTCCTATTACTCATTGACCCAGAATAGGATAGTGAAGGACAATAGTATCACTGTTGGCGATATTGCATCGTTCTCGTCCTATCAGGTTCTTGGTGCTGGCCCGACCGGTAAGGCTTTGCCGGACATCTGCGCTCCTGGTACTCTTGTCGTCGCAGCTGCTAACCGTTATTCTTATCTTGCTAATAGCACTTCAACTGTTATGAAGAGTGACAACAGCTATTGGGGCGTGTTGAGTGGAACGTCAATGGCTGCACCGACAGTAGCAGGTATCATTGCTTTATGGTTGCAGGCCAATCCTAACTTGTCTGTCGCTCAAGTCAAGAGCATTATTGCCAGTAGTGCAAATCGTGATCGGTTCACAAATGGTGCACATCGCGATCAATTTGGTCCTAATGGCAAGATCAATGCACTGGAAGGCTTGATGATTGTATTGAAAAACATCAAAGATCATGATGGTGATGTGAACAACGATGGAATGGTTGACATCATGGATGTGACAGCATTGATCAATTATCTGTTAAAAGGCGAGGCTGATGGTATTAATCTTGGAGCGGCTGACGTCAATGACAATGGTCATGTTGAAATCAGTGATTTGAGTGATCTCATTACCTTGCTCTTGTTTGTTGAAAATTGATCAATAGGGTGGCCCTTCTGTCAGATATCGGTGTCACCAACAGATGAGATGTAAAACAAGCCGACTGCCCAAATGGGCAATCGGCTTGTTTCTGTCTTTAGACGGAAGATGCAACTTCCTTACTTGGTCACGTCGATGAGTCCGTGTCCTGTCATCTCCTTAGGTTGCGGCAGTCCCATGATTTGCAGGATGCTGGGTGCTACGTCGGCAAGGCGTCCCGTGTTGATGATGAGTTCGGGATCTTCGGTCACGTAGATAATGGGCACGGGGTTCAGCGAATGGGCGGTATTGGCGGTACCGTCGGTGTTAATGGCGTGGTCAGCATTGCCATGGTCGGCGATGATGATGACTTCATAGCCGGTGGCGCGTGCTGCCTCAACGGTATCATGCACACAGCGGTCCACAGCCTTCACAGCCTTGCAGATGGCGTCATAGACACCCGTGTGGCCTACCATGTCTCCATTGGCGTAATTCACCACGATGAAGTCATATTTGTCTTCTCGGATGGCAGCAACCAGCTTGTCGCGCACTTCGTAAGCGCTCATTTCGGGCTTCAGGTCATAGGTGGCAACATCGGGTGAAGGAACCAAGATGCGGTCTTCGTTCTCAAAAGGTTGCTCCCTACCGCCACTGAAGAAGAAAGTTACATGGGCATACTTTTCCGTTTCAGCGATGTGCAACTGACGTTTTCCCTGGCTTGACAGGTATTCCGATAGTGTGTTGTCAACATTCTCCTTCGGGAAAAGAATGTGCATGTCATTGAAGGTTGGGTCGTATGGAGTCATGCAATAGTATTGCAGCCCTTTGATCACACTCATGCCGTCCTCGGGTTTGTCTTTCTGGGTCAGTGCAATGGTAATCTGTTTTGCGCGGTCGTTGCGGAAGTTGAAGAAGATAACCACATCACCTTCCTGGATGCGACCATCGACGGTACTGTTGACGATGGGTTTGATAAACTCGTCGGTAACGCCTTCATCGTAGGACTCCTGAATGGCACGTACCATGTCGTCGCTCTGCTTGCCGACGCCAGCTGTGAGCATGTCATAAGCAACTTTGATGCGGTCCCAGTTGTTGTTGCGGTCCATAGCATAGTAGCGACCGATAACAGTGGCAACAGTGCCGGCACTCTGCTGGCAGTGCTCAACAACTTGTGCGACAAAGCCCTTGCCGCTCTCGGGGTCGGTATCACGGCCGTCCATGAAGCAATGCACGAACACACGTTCCAGGCCATACTCTTTAGCAATGTCACATAGTGCCATCAGATGGCCTAACGAGCTGTGAACACCACCTGTGCTGGTCAGTCCCATGATGTGCATGGCTTTTCCGTTCTCTTTGGCATAGGTGTAAGCATTCACGATTTCCGGATTCTTCATGATTGAGCCGTCCTTGATGCTCTTGTTGATTTTTACCAGATCTTGATAAACAACACGACCGCCACCGATGTTCAGGTGACCGACCTCGCTGTTGCCCATTTGTCCGTCAGGCAGACCAACGTCTTCGCCGCAGGCCTTTAGCGTGCTATGCGGATAAGCTGCACGCAGGAAATCAAGATATGGAGTAGGGGTGCTGTAAATAGCGTTGCTGTGACCTTTGGGACCTTCGCCCCAACCGTCTAAAATCATTAATAAAGCTTTCTTTGCCATGATATGTCTTATATTGTTTTATCGTCTTTAATTGTTCTTGAGGGCTTCTTCAAGGCGTGCAGCGAGGTCATCACCAGTCAGACCGCGCGACAGGATAGTACCGTCAGCACCAAAGATGATGATGTGGGGAATGCCCTTGATGCCATAGAGGTCAGTCGGTTCGGTCAGCTTTTGGGTGCCAACAATGACGGGCCAGGTGATTTTGAGTTCCTCGATGGCCTTGCGGGTATCGTCGGGATTGTCCCACACTGCAACACCCAATACGTTAAACTTTTCGCCATATTTGCTCTTGAGCGCCTGCAGCTTAGGGATCTCGGCACGGCAGGGAGGACACCAGCTCGCCCAGAAGTCCACGAGGGTGACTTTGCCCTTGCCCACGTGGTCTGACAGCTTCTGCTTGGAACCGTCCTCGGCAATGACCTCAAAGTCGGTGAACTTCTGACCCTCGGCGGTAACGGCCAGTTGTCGGGCAGCGTTTTTGGCTTTCTCGACACGTTTTAACTGGGCATATTCGGCAGGGGCCTCTTTGAGCAGTGCATCAATGTCTTGCTCGCTCATGTCTTTATACATCAGGTAGTTGCAGAAAGCCCAAGGTCCGATGGCGTTGTCCTTGTTCTCCTGATAGAACTTCATTAAGCCTTCGGCATAACGTGCATCGTTCTCGGCCTCGGTCAACGTGGTGTCATCGGCAATTTTCTGCATCTCCTTGCTCCAGGATTCCATCTTTTGGTTGAGGGGACTGATGGCGGTTCCTTCTGCGATATTGAGCTGCACCTCACCTGGTTCTACGATGAAGCCATAAGGGTTGCCGCCAGCATACAGGCGAGCAAAGAAACTTTTGTCGGCGGAGCCCTCAAAGGTGCATACATTGTTCTCGATAGTTGCAGTGGCGATGGTATCGCCAGTGTCATAGTTGGTCAGGAAGGCGGTTTCGCCATTGGTGCTCTCGTCAGGGAAGGTAACAGTCACCTTATAGCCCTTGCTGCACGATGCGAGTAGCAATAAGGCAGTAAACAGGATTGATAACTTTTTCATTGTCTTCTATTGTTATTGAATGATTGGTTGAAATCGGTTGGAAACTAGAAAATCTAGATGCTCTAGAGGGTGGTGATTAATCGCGCAGGGCGCGGTAGATGAGCGACTGAATGTGGCTGCGGGCGCTGATGCGACCGAAGTTCGGGTTGTTGCGCGTGGGACACACACGGTTGCTCAGGAAGATGTAGAACATGTCGTTCTTGGGATCTACCCAGAAGCATGTGCCTGTAAAGCCCGTGTGGCCATAGGTCTCGGGAGTGGCCTCGGGACAGGTGTTGCTGGCGTCAGGATCTCCCACAACGGGTTTGTCGAAGCCTAGACCGCGGTGGCTGTTGGGGCTCTTCTGGGTCGTGAACGTCTCTACCGTCGAGGCTTTCAACAGGCGAACGCCACCGTAGGTGCCACCGTTCAACCACATCTGGAACAGTTTAGCCAGGTCATTGGCGTTGCTGAACAGACCGGCATTGCCCTGCACGCCTCCCGAGAAGGCTGCCAACTCGTCATGGACGTAGCCATGGATGTGCTGGCGGCGCAGGTAGGTGTCTTTTTCGGTGTAGGCGATCTCGTCACGCGAGAACTTGCTCAACGGGCGATACATCGTGTGATAAGCACCCAACGGGGCAAAGATATAGTTGTTCACATAGTAGTTGAGCGGCGAGTGGGTCATGCGCTGCACGGCATCGGCCAGTAGCGAGAAGTTGCAGCAACTGTACAGGTATTTCTTCTTGCCCAGCTTGGCGTGGTACATACGGTTCATGATGGAATCATAGGTCACACGACCGCCCCACAGTCCGTCGGCAATGGCAATATTGAACTTATCGGTCTTGACCGTCGAGAGGATGTCGGTACGCATCTTGGCGTCCTTGTGACCCCAGGCTCCGTTCATGATTTTTATGGTGTGGGTCGCATCCTCGGCACCGGCAATCAGGTCACCCGAGTAACTGTTGGAATCCATCATCATATACCACATGTTGAGCGATGCGGGCATACCTGTCTCATGGTAGAGCAAGTCACGGAATGTGATATTCTCCTTGTCGCCGTCACGCAGTCCGGGAATGTACTCACTTGCCTTGTCGTCGAGACGGAATTTACCATCATCAAAGGCTTTCATCACGCCGCTGATGGTACCTGTGGCCTTGGAAACCGATGCAAGCCCGAACAGGGTGTTGTCGTCAACCTTGACGGGATTGTTGTAGTCGATGGCACCGAAGGAGCCTTTATAGACTACCTTGCCGTGGCGTGCCACGATGACCTGGCAACCGGGGAAGGCGTGCTGTTGTACACCCAGACGGCACACCGAGTCGATTTGCGCCGACAGCTTGTTGTCCAGACCTACTTCGGCGGGGATGGTGTACCCCAGGCGGGTTGCTTCGTAGTGGATGCCGTCGCCAGCCTCATAGCGTGTCTTCTTGCCCTTGAAGGCCAGAGAGATGGGCAGGTTACCACCAGCCGCATTGCCTCCGAAGATGGTCTGTGCAGCATAGTCCTCGGTCAAAGTCGTGTTGTCATAGGTGAGCACGACGGCCTTGACATGCTTGTGGGTGATGGCAGTGCCGTAATTCTTGATGTCATAGGGCTTGCATGTCAGCACGACGATGACGTTTTTGCATTTCTTGACCACTGTATTCAGTGCTGCCAGACTTTCCTCGCTGTCATCGCCCACTTCCACGATAATGGTGTTGAAGTGACCGTCATGCAGTTGCTCGGCAAGATCTGAAGGCTTGCCAGCCTTGGCAAGGTCAAAGCGTTTAACCTGGGCGTAGTCGGCGCAACGGCGCGTAAACGTGGATGCCGTGCCTTTCTCGTTGCCGATGGTAGCGACAGCGATATGGCGGCTCTGCAGGTTGTGGATGGGCAGGATGTTGTCGTTGTTCTTGATGACGGTAATGCTGCTGGCAATGAGCTGTCGCTTGAGCACACTGGCATGTTGCGAGTTGACTTCATTCAACAGATTGGCGGTATTGACGTGCTGGCGCGAGGTTAGGTCCAGGGCATACTTGTAGCGCAGGATTTTCTTGCATCGCTCATCGATAACGCTCTGGCTCAGTTTCCCGTTGGCGACGGCAGCCTTGACGGCAGCGATTTCGTCATTGATGTTTTCGGGCATGAGCAGCACATCGTTACCAGCCAGCAAAGCGTTGACGCACGCAGACCCCTTGAGCAGTTGGGTAGCACCCTTCATGTTGAGAGCATCGGTGAAGATGAGACCGTCAAAGTTCAGCTGGTTGCGCAGCACATCATTCACACAGCCTGAAGACAAGCTTGTCGGTGCCGTGCCTCCGTCAATGGAGGGCACCAGCAGGTGGGCGGTGAGGATGCCGCTCAGTCCCGCATCGATAAAGCGGCGGAAGGGCACCAGTTCGCAGGTGTTGATTTCCTGAATGGTTTTGTTGATGACGGGCAATGTCTTATGGGAGTCTTCACTCGAGTTGCCATGACCGGGGAAGTGCTTGCCCACTGCCATCACGCCTCCGTCCTCCAGACCGCGTGCAAAGGCGATGGCATGGCGTGCCACCAGTTCGGGGCTCTCGCCGAAAGAACGGTTGCCGATGACGGGGTTCAACGGATTATCATTCACGTCAAGCACAGGAGCAAAGTTCACCTGGATGCCCATGCGGCGGCACTGGCGTGCCACCTCACGGCCGTATTCATAGAGCAGAATGTCATCGTCGATGGCTCCCAGGATGAGGTTGCGTGGGAAGTTGGGTACCTCCTTGAGCCTCATTCCCAGTCCCCATTCACCGTCGATGGTAATCATCAACGGGACGGCGGCAAGTGACTGTGCCAGGTTGGTCACTTCGGCCTGATCTGCCATGGTGCTGTTCTCATAGATGAGTCCACCCACCATGTTCTGTGTCACCAGGCGGCGTACCAGGTCACGGGTCGCCTCGTTGCTCGATGGAGTAACGGCTGCAACGATGAGTTGGCCGATGCGGGCATCGGGCGACATGCTGTCAAACACGCTGTCCACCCACGCATTCATCGCCAGCTTATCCACCTGATTGAACAGGTTCGGCAATTTGGCATTACCACGTGCTGCAGCACCCAATGTCAGCATCAGGGCTGCTGTCAACAGAAATACACGTTTGAATTTGGTCATTGCTTTTAGTTTTATAAGGACCTAAGGTCTATGATCCTCAAGGTCCATAAAGTCCTAAATTAGTAATTTTAGTTCTTCTTGATTCTCACTTCGTCCTTGGCGTCGATCTTCTTGCCGGCAGCCTCAAGTTTCTTGACGTAGTCCAAGATGTGGTTGCCATACTTCTGGGTATCGACAAACAGGCGTTTGCAGCGGGTCATCGGTGTCATGTAGTCACCTCCGTTGGCCAGATAGTCTATGGTGGCTACGATATAGGTCTTTTTCGGGTCGATCTTCTTGCCCTTGACAGTAGCCTTGACGAGTTCACCCTTGTCATTATAAGTGGCTTTCAGTTCCTTGCTGACGGCATCACCACCGCGGCCGCACATCAGCTTGACGCTCTCTATCAACTCGGTGCCAGGCATCTCAAGGACGACAAAGCGGTTATCGAAGGGGAACATCGAGCCGATGACACCCTCGGTAACGGTGCCTTTAGGCATGTCGGTGCGGATACCGCCCTTGTTCATGATGGCGCAATCGATGTTCTTGATACCTGACAAATCCTTGATGATTTCCATCGTGGCGTCGCTAACCCAGTTCTGCATGGCATCGCTGGAGTTTTTCAGGAAGCGGACGCTGGTGGCTACGGGGTTGTTCATGATCGAGTCCACACCGTGACGATAATTATCGAGCCACTGGTTCATGGCGGTGTAGCGGCTTGCAGCAGCATCCCAGCTGGCATCAACGGGGATGTGGTTATATACAACTTCTCCAGTCTCCAGGTCCAGGTCATAGGTGGCGACCACCTTGCCGCTCTTACCGTTCTGGCCGATGGGGATCATCTTGCCGTTGGCATTGCGGATGCGGTCCATGCCGCTACCGGGCTTGATGGTGGTGTGGGAATGGCTGCTGATGGCCATGTCAATATAGTGGCTTTGAGCAATGATCAGTGAGTCATTGGGCTCGGTGGGCTCATAGCTGCTGTAGCCGATGTGTGACACCATGATGGCATAGTCCATGCCGAGCACCTCCTTGAGGTAACGTGCTGTGGCATCAGCTACGCTGGGGGCAAAACTGTAACGGAGGTTCACGCAGTTCATGTCGGCTATCAGGCCCGCCGGGTTGACATTGATGCCGAAGAAAGCTACCCGCTTGTCGCCCACAGCCTTGATCCAAAAGGGCTGGAACAGACCATTAAGAGGCGTGGCGCTGAAATCGTAGTTGGCGCTGATTTTTACGGCATCGACATTGCGATAGTGGGCTGCCAACTCTTCCATACCGTTGTCAAATTCATGGTTGCCCAGAATGATGATGTCATAGCCCAGCGTGTCCATGAGCGCATATTCCACCTCACCACGGTAGAGCGAGAAGAACAGCGTGCCCTGGACAGCGTCACCGGCGTGGATGAGCACCGTGTTGGGATTCTCGGCACGCAGCTTGTCATAGATGGCGCGGCGTCGTGCCACACCGCCCTTGCCGTCGCTAGCGGGGTCAATCTGGCTGTGTGTGTCATTAACAGCGATAATCATCAGGTGCTCAGCACGCAGGGCGGGCACCATCACCAGTGCGCACAGGCACAGGAGCATGAAATTGCGTAGTCTTGCCATAATCGTAGTATCTTTTTTAGGTTGAGTGTTCGTTTACTATTAACCGACAAAGTTACCCTTTTTTTTCTTGTCCCGCAATAACCCCACCACTGTTTTTATCAACAATCACACATGTGCCGAAATTATTACGAGTTATTGTGGATCATAAAACAGTAGAGACGCAAAATCTTGCGTCTCTACCAATGCTAATGCAAAAAGTGCTAAAGTGTTAACAATTAATGGTTTAATTCCTAGTTAGGAGCAGGTTGATCAGTGCGGTCTCGTCGTCGATGTTCACCATGCCATCGGAATTGACATCGGCGTTACCCAGATTGAGGCCTGTGGCGTTGCCGCTAAGCAGGTACCCAATAAGTGCGGTCACGTCATCAATGCTGACCGTGCCGCTGTTGTCCACGTCACCCACCAAGGTTGCCGAGTAGTCCACCCATGAGCTGCCGTTGTACTGTTTGGGTTTCCAGTACTTGTTGGTGGCGGTGGTGATCTGTGCAGTGGTCATTGTGTTGTTCTCGCCGCTGTTGTAGATGACACGGAATGTGCCAGGGTTGCTGGCAGTGCGTGTGGGCAGGCTGTTGACAAGGGTCGACATGCCGGTGCCGCTGATCTTGTTCTTGTAGCAGTAGAGCGTCTTGAGCGCGCTGCAGCCCGTGACGTTCAGCGAGGTCAGCTGGTTACCGTAGCAGTAGAGCGTCTGCATCGCACTGTTGCCAGTAACGGTGAGTGTGGTCAGTGCGTTGTTGTAGCAGTTGGCCGTTGTCATCGACGTGTTGTTCTTGCAGTCGAGGGTCTTCAGCGCGGCATTGTTGGTCACCGTGAGCGAGGTGATGTTCGGGTTGTTGTGGCAGTAGAGTGCCGTCAGCTTGCTCTTGTTTGACACAGTGAGCGACGTCAGCTTGTTGCTGTAGCAGCTCAGGTAGTCGATGTTGGTCATGCCCGAAACTGCACTCAAGTCGGTCAACGCACAACTGTAGCAGTACAGCTTCTGGATGGCCTTGCAGTCCGCTATACCCTTGATAGTTGCAAGATTGGCGTTTCCGTAGCAGCGCAGGTCTTTCAGTCCTGTGTTTCCAGTTAAGTCTAACTCGGTCAGGGCGTTGTTGTAGCAATAGAATGTTGTTAACTGCGGATTTTCAGCACAATTAATGGTATTCAGATAGCTCTTTCCTGTGACAGTGAGCGAAGTCATCTTGTTGCCACCACAACCAATAACTTCAAGACGGGTGAAATTATTCAAAAAACTAAGATCGGTAAAGGCACAATTCCAGCAATTGAAAATTTTCATTGCTGTGCAACTGGTAATTCCAGTTATTGATGAAAGATTACTATTGGTCAAACAATATAGTGTATGCAGTGCAGTATTGCCCGTGACATTAAGCGAAGTCAAATTATTGGTGTAGCAGTGAATAGTGGTCAGTGCTGTGCAGTTCTTGCAGTCCAGTGTAGTCATCTTCGGGTTGCTATAGCAGTAGAGCTCAGTCATCTGTGGGTTATTATAGCAATAGACAGCAGTCAGCTTGCTCTTACTTATCAAAGAAAGTTTTGTCAGTTTGTTGCCATAACAGCTCAGGTAGTCCAGGTCGGTCATGCCCGAGACGGCGCTCAGGTCGGTCAAGGCGCAATTGTAGCAGTAGAGTTTCTGGATGGCCGTGCAGCCAGCAAGATCTGTGATATAAGCTAAGTTGGAGTTTCCGTAGCAACGGAGGTCTTTCAATGCTGTGCAGCCAGTAATGGAGAGGGAGGTCAATGCGTTGTTATAGCAGTAGAGGGAGGTAAGTAGCGTGTTGTTTTGTATGCCAATTGTTTTCAGATTTGTCTTGCCCGTAATTTCAAGTGAGGTGAGTTTGTTTCTGGCGCAAAAAAGTGTAGTGATATTGGTCATATTATTCACACCATTGAGGCTGGTGATGGCACAACCATCACAGTCAAGATAGGTGATGGCAGTGCAGCTTGACAGACCTGAGATGGAGGTTAAGTCTGGGTTAAAGTAACAGCGTAAATCTTTCAGGGCAGTGCAATCCGTCACATCGAGTTGATCCAAAGCGTTACTGTTACATTTGAGAGAGGTTAATGATGTGTTGCCATTTATCCTGATTGTTGTGAGCTTGGTCTTGTCTGTCACTGTGAGCGAGGTCAGTTTGTTGTTGAAGCAATTCAGGTATTCCAGATTGTTCATGCCTGATACGGCACTGAGGTCAGTCAGTGCACATTTGTAGCAATGGATAGTTTTTAGTGCCTTGCAATCAGAAAGGCCGGTGATGGTTGTTAAATTGGCGTTTTTCTCGCAGCTAAGATAAGTCATTGCAGTGTTACCAGACACATTCAGCGTTGTTAAATTATTGTCATAACAGTTGAGGCTAGTCAATGACGTGCAATTACTGATGTTAAGGGTCTTAAGAGCGGAGCGTGAAACAACTCCAAAACTGGTGAAATTGTTGCCGTTGCAGTAAATCGTCTCCAATGTTGCTGGCAAAAGGGCAATTGACGTTAAGTTGTTGGGACCACAGTCCAGATAGGTCAGTTTGGTGTTGTTTATCTTAAGTGACGTCATGCCGTTATTGTCGCAGTCCAAATAAGTTAAATTGGTATTGTTGCTTACATCGAGTGAACTGATGCTATTGGAGTAGCAAATCAGTTTTTCCAAGCCTGTAAACAGTTCGATACCCTTTAGGTTATAGATGCCTTTACTGTGGACATCCAGATAAGTAACCGATGCGATATCGCTGATATAACCATCAGGGTAGAGCGAGAGCAGGGCACTGCGGAAGTTGGCGTCAGGGAAGTTGGTGGCATTAATATTGACAGCATTCCTAGAGCGGATGTGAGCGAAATTTTTCCAATAATTTGCATTCTTGTAAGCGCTAACTCTTCCTTCGGGAACAACGAGAATGGCATCATTATAGGTAGAACTTTTGAAGGCATTCTGGCTTTCGATCGTTGGCGGATTGTAAGCATAGACTTCAACCCTGGTCAACGGACTGTCAAAGCCGTATTGTGCAATATAGTTCACACCACTGCCAATATAGACTGTTTTCAAATTACTGCAGTCACCGAAGGCATTGTAGTAAATATGAGTTACGGAGTAAGGAATCGTCACTGTTGTCAAACTTGTGCAATACGAGAATGCAGATTGACCGATGGATTTTATGCCAACGGGCATATAGATGCTGGTCAAGTTGTAACAATTGCGAAAGGCGTATTTTCCGATATATCTGACAGGGACGTAGCAATCGGCAAAATAACCGATATTTACCTCTGTGGGAATGCTTACATTACCACTGTAATAATTGTTGTCTTCATCATCGTAGGTTATTTCAGCTACCTCACCTTCATCTTCGTCTATAGTGTTAACATAAAACCCTCCAGTATAGTGGTCATAGGCGTTAGCTGCAAGTGTACACGACAGGCATGCCAATAGCAAGCCAATAGTCTTTAGAGTAATTAACTTTTTCATACGCTTAGAATTTTGTGCCTCTTGGTCCCTCGAATTCGGCGTTAAAGTATCAGTAAATGAAAAGCGCAGGGACTTGGTTTGTCGGTTGGCAGTGTTGCCTGTCAAGGGTCAACGCGCTTTTTCTTGTTATTAGCAGTTCTTCAGCGGAAATTTCAACTTTTCGCCACAAATATATACCGGTTTTTTTAAAAAAACCAAATATTTTGTTACAATTTTTAAGGATTTATTGAAATAAAGTATGATATAAAGAATTATGACAATAAAGACAAGCCCTATGTTTGACTTTGGGTGCAAACATAGGACTTATCTTCCTAGTCAGAAAATGCCGTTATTTTGTCTTTTTGGCAGCGGGCTTCTTAGCAGCAGGTTTCTTGGGCTCGGCCTTCTTGGCGGCAGGCTTTTTAGCCGTTGTCTTCTTGGCGGGCGCTTTGGGTGCCGGGGCCTTTTTAGCGGACGCTTTTTTCTTGGGAGCAGGCTTCTTTTCGGGCTTGGGAGTGGGCTTTTCGGGCTCCGGCTCGGGTTCGGGCTCGGGCTCGTCGATGGGGAAGTCACCAGTGGTGTCTTGGACGATGTTGTTGCGCATCATCTCGACCTCGCGGTGCAGCTTCTCGATTTCCTGCTCCTGGTTGCGGATGGTCAGCAGCAGCGAGTTCAGCTCCTCGTTGTCGATGCTGGCAGGATACTGCTCCTCGACGCGTGTCATGAAGTCGCTCAGCACGTTCATGTAGTTGGTGAACGCGGTATATGGCGAGTCATAGGGGCTGTAGTGCGAGTGTACCGAACCGTCGTCATTGTGCTTGGTGGACATGTAGAAGAAG
>JAEEGL015193647.1_pt1 | contig 19996 bp, 15 predicted proteins | sample 9134231 | NCBI WGS metagenome assembly JAEEGL01 (sample SAMN16246548, study PRJNA631951) | gut metagenome | biome: gut microbiome; feature: rumen; material: fiber-attached | host: Bos | place: Iran: Karaj | collected 2018-10
GTCGTAATCGAACACGGTCAGTCTTTCAGACACGCTCGCAGTCCTTATCATGCTCTTAAGCGCGGCGATCAACTTATCGTAATCGGATATGTCTCCGATCGGAGTTATGCTCCCCGCGCTCGACTTGCTGCTGTGCTTGTCCGTATAATAAAACTCGTTTTTCCCGATCTTTGCGGATACTGCCACGGTCGCGGTGAGGACCGCCGCGAGGCAGAGGATAAGGATCAGCGTTCTTTTCATTTACTTATCCCCGCAGATGACTATCAGCGTCCTGTCTTTTTCCCCGTCAGCTTCTGGAAAAACATAATCGGTCTTTTTGAAGCCGGCTGCTTCGATCTCCGAAAGCGCTTTTTTAAGATCGGTGTTCTTAACGAAGAGATAGGTCTCGTTGTCCTGCGGGAAATACTTCATATCCTCTGCGGAGAAGCTGTCCGGGATCGGATAATTCCCGTAAAAGGCATAATATGCCGAAAAGCTTTCCGAGGCCTTTAAAGAAGACGCCTTTGTCGCGTTTGAAGCCGTACCGGCCGACTGAGGGACGGCTGCGCCGGGCATATCGGAAGCCTGTGCTCCCGGATCCGATCTGACGTCCTCTCTGTTTTCCCCGGGCGTAGACGGCACGGACGCGTACGACGCCCCGCCCGCAGTACCGCCCGAAGCACCCGTGACGGAAGACTGCGCCTGAGTGTCTGCCGTATACCCTGCAGCTCCGTACGACGCTGCGGAGACGCCGCCCGAAGGGGCGTTCACGTCCTTCTCGCTCAACACGCCGTCCGCGCTTGCTTCGGAAGTGATCGCCGAGGTCCCGCCTTCGGCGGATTTTCCGAACAGATAAAGTTTTGAAAACTTGGGGACCGCCACCAGTGCAAAGACTATGATGATGCCGGCGGCGGCGCAAAGGGATGCTATCTTTCTGCCTATGCGCGCTTTTTTCTCGATCTCTTCCCTTCTTATACTGCGCATAACCGCATCGTGAAGCTGCAGCGGAGGCTCGACCGTAAGCTGTTTCGTTTCATCCTTTATCATCTTGAGCTGCCTGAGCCGTTTTTCACAGCCGGGACAGCCGGAAATATGCTTTGAAAGCTCTTTCCTTTCTTCGGAGGAAAGCTCTCCGTCAATCAGCATATTCATCATGATTATGTATTTTTCACAATCCACGGAGTCATTCCTCCTTTCCCTGTTTATTTGACACCCTGCTTTCGGAAAAGTTCCCGTTCTCGGCAAGCTTTCTCCGCAATTTTTCTCTTGCTCTTGCTATCCTTGATTTTACAGTTCCGCTGTTGATGTCGAGTATCTCGGCTATCTTATCATACGAAAGTCCTTCTATGTCTCTCATTATGATTATCGCCTTTTGTTTTTCGTCCAGCGAAAGGATGCCTTCCTTCAAAGCCTCGCGGACAAGACGGCGTTCAAACTCGTTTTCCGGCGAATACCTTATATCGGGTATAAAGTTCTGATAATCGGTATCGTCATCGTCAATGGAAATGATTTCATTGTTTGACGATACGTAAAAATCGTGGCATACGTTGACTGCGATCCTGTATATCCACGTGCTGAAGGAGCTCTGTTTTTTAAAGCCCGGAAGATATTTGTAAACGCGCAAAAAGATCTCCTGGGATGCGTCGAGCGCGTCGTTCGGGTCGCCCGTCCATCTCAGAGTAAGATTATATATTTTTTGTTCGTAAAGCTTAAAAAGCTCTTCGAATGCCCGTTTATCGCCCGACGAGGCTTTTTCGACGATCTGCTCTTCGTTCACAGTCTACCGACCTCCCCGCAGATTTCAGAAAGTTCAGACAGGCTCTTTATCATCGACGCTCTGAGCTTGAAGGGTCTTCCTCCCCTTATGCGCGCAAGATACCAGAGGGCATGCTTTCTCATTTCCGGCATCGCGCGCGCCTCTCCCTTTTCCTCACAGGCAAGCTTTGCCTGAAAAAAGAGATCCCGCATAAGCTCTTCCGCCGTAGGATCCTTTATTTCTTCGTTGTTGAACAGCGCGATGCACTGATCGAATATGAAAGGATTTCCTCTTGCGCCTCTCGCGATCATTACGAAATCGGCGCCGGTCTCGCTCATCACGCCGACGGCGTCCTGCGCCGTGAGGATATCCCCGCTCGCGATGACCGGCACGCGGACGGCCTTTTTTACGGCCGAGACGATCTCCCTCGAGCTTTTGCCCGCGTATAACTGCTCGGCCGTCCTTCCGTGCACTCCTATCGCCGAGGCTCCCGCCGATTCAGCCGCGAGAGCCACTTCGACAGCGTTTATATGACGGCTGTCGGTCCCGGCCCTTATTTTTACCGTGACCGGAAGGGCAACGGCGTTTTTTACCGCGCGAACGATCCCGTATACCTTATCCGGGTCGCGCATGAGGGCGCTCCCGTCTCCGTTTTTAACTATTTTTGGCATGGGACAACCCATATTAATGTCTATCCCCGAAGCTTTGCATATTATTTCGACCTTCTCCGCTCCGCGCGCCGCGGTATCGGGATCGCCGCCGAATATCTGAGCGAAGCAGGGCATGTGCGCGTCTTGGATATGAAGGAGTTCTTCGGTTTTTCTGTCATCATGGACAAGCGCCGCCGCGCTTACCATCTCAGTATATGTCAGCGCCGCTCCGTGACGAACGCACACGGTCCTGAAGGCGCTGTCGGTCACTCCCGCCATAGGCGCGAGAAAAAAAGGATTTTTGACCTCTGTCCCCGCAAAGTTCATTTTTTCACCGCATCTCCGAGCACTTCTTCGGCAAGTGAGTTTAGATAATCCAAGGTCAGAGGCTTGTCGTGCTTCTTTATCCCGTGACTTTCAGCAAGCTCTTCGGTATAATCGGAAAGCGGATATATCGCAAACTCCTTGGATCCGACGGTGTAATGGGTGACCGTGGGTATAACGCACGCTTCCTGCGACACCGGCTTATTATCCTCGTCAAAAACGAGTTTTACCTCAAGGATGCCCCCGAGCATAGTGGCTATCCTCTGCTGATTCGATATGAAATTGCCGAGCGAATAGATACAGATCGTTTTTCTGCTGCCGTCGGATGACGTCAGATATTCCAGCGGCTGGAGAACGTGCGAATGATTGCCGATGATCAGATCCGCACCGAGTTCGCAAAGGAGCTGCGCGTATTCCTTCTGCGACGACGTGGGAGTATGCTGATACTCGACTCCCCAATGCATCGAAACTATAAGGTAATCGCACAGAGGACGGATCTCGTTCATATCCCGAGTGATCTTCTTTCTGTCTATCAGGGCTACCTTCCATTCGTTTCCCGCGCTCAAGGTATAGCCGTTCATATCGTAAGTATAAGAAAGGAAGCCGAAGGTCACGCCCTTTTTCGTCACGAGGATCGGGGTCTTCGATTCCTCTTCGGTAAGGAATGCTCCGAGGACCGCGTCGAAGGGCCTCGCCTTTACGTTTTCAAGGCAGGTCTCAAGCCCTTTTTCTCCTTTATCGAGGCTGTGATTGGTCGCAAGATTTATAACGTTGAAGCCGGTGTCTATCAGCGCGTCCGCCACCTCCGCCGGAGCCGCCATCCGCGGATACGCGCTCACCTCGCCGGTAAGCATTATTTCCTGATTTATGAAAGCGATATCGGAGGGCTCTATTATGTCCTTTATATACCTGTAAAGAGGACGGAAATCAAATCCGTTCTCCGTTTTGCAGCTGTTTGAGACCGTATTATGGAGCAGGTTGTCTCCGGTCGCCGTTATGGTTATCTCCGTATATACCGGCTGCGGTTCGGGCTCCGGCTCCGGCTGTGGCTCCGGCTCAGGCTGAGGTCCGGAGTCAGTCTGCGTTTCGCTTTGAGTCCCGGTCTGCGCTTCGGTCCCGTTCTGCGATGCAGATCCATGCTCGTCCGCGGCGCCCTGCGCCTGAACGTTCTGATCTATATTCAACGCGTTCTGACCCTTATCTTCACTTTTGTCGTTTATTCTCATGCATGCCGAAAAAAGCATGAGAAAAATCAAGATACATGCCGAAAACTTCTTTTTCATGTCACTTCTCCTCTGTCAACTATATTAGCACATATCGGTCATTTCCGCAACATAAGAGAAGCGTATCTTAAAAGCTCCGAACGCTCGTTCTTGCATGTTCCTTCGATCACCAGATCCAAAAGCTCCTTCTTTATCCTGCCTATCTCTTCTCCCTCGGCTCCTGCGGCTTTCAGATCGCCTCCATTTATATCCAAAGAGCTTTCCGAAAGGCAAGGCTCCTTCTCAAGCAGTGAACGCGCCATGCTCTCGGCCGCCTCCACGTCACGCGATCTGCCTGTCCCTCCGTTTTTTGAAAGCTCGTCCGCCTTTTTGACCTTGAGAAGCGAAAAGAAAGTCTCCCTGCCGAAATACGCGAGCCAGCGCTCGATGCTTTTTTCGGTCGGGAACAGGTCGTTTCCGTGAGCACGGATGAGAGTGCATATAAGCTCCTTTTCTTTTACGGGGATCCTCATCTGCTTCAGTCTTTTTTCCGCAAGCTCGGCGCTCTTTTGCGCGTGTCCGTAAAAATGTCCCTTTCCGTTTTCGTCCTCGAAAAAGCAGGGCGGCTTTCCTATATCGTGCAAAAGCATGGCAAGTCTTATCGAAGGGTCGTTCACTGCATTATGCACGGAGCGAGCGGTATGCGTCCAGAGGTCGAAAGCATGGTACCGGCTTTTTTGGCAAAAACCTACGCACGGCCCAAGCTCCGGAACGATCGTCGAGAAAACGTCCGGATAGTCCAAAAGAACGCGAAGGACGTCCCTGCCTGTCAGCAGTTTGCGAAGCTCCTCACTGATGCGTTCCGCCGAGATCCTGCAAAGAAGCTCTTTATTCTCGTGTATGGCTTCGGAGGTCTCCCCGTCTATTCGGAAACCGAACACGGAGGAAAAGCGCAGAGCACGCAGTATCCTCAGCGCGTCCTCTCTGAATCTTTTGTCGGGCTTACCGACGCAGGATATCACTTTTTCACTGAGACTTTTTACCCCTCCGAATGGATCGACGAGACCGACGCTGCCGTTATACGCCATAGCATTCATCGTAAAATCGCGCCGTGCAAGATCCTCCTTTACGTCGCCGACGAACGCCACGCTGTCCGGCCTGCGAAAATCGGAATAACCTCCCTCCGTGCGGAAGGTGGTTATCTCGAAGCATCCCCCGTCCGTGACGGCGGTGACCGTTCCGTGCTTAAGTCCCGTTTCTATGATGCGGCTTCCGGCAAGGCAGCGCTTTACCTCATCCGGTGTTGCCGCGGTGCAAATATCCCAGTCGTTCGGCGTTTTGCCGAGCAGGCTGTCCCTTACGCATCCGCCGACGACGTATGCGTCAAATCCGTTATCGCGAAGCCGGTCTATCAGACGTCCCGCCTCGGGCGGTATATCTATCTTCATATTTCTCCCGTTTCCAAAAACCGCCCTGAAACCAATGCTTCAAGGCGGTTTTTTATATTTCTTTAAAAATGGGCTTTACCTGAGTCCTTCGGGATCGGGCTTTTCGGCGTCGGCGCCGTCAGACTCCGTCACTTCTTTTACTGCCGTTTCTTCCGGAGCCGCGCTGACGGCTTCCGCGGGAGCTTCCTCATTACTTTCGACGGTCACTTCCTCGCCGAGGAAGACGCGCTCGAATTGATTTGCGTCCATCGTCTCGTTCTTCATCAGGAACTCGGCTATCCTCGTGAGGACGTCCTCGTTCTTGGAGAGGAGCTCGAGACTGCGTTCAAAGGCCTTGTCGATCATTGCCTTTATCTCGCCGTCTATGATCATAGCCGTTCCGTCGGATACGGTCTTGGTCGTGGCGAAATCTCTTCCGAGGAAGACCTCGTCATGCTCGCTTCCGAAACTGATCGGTCCGATCTTTTCGCTCATGCCGTATTTGGTGACCATTTTCCTGGCTATCTCGCTCGCGCGTTCGATATCGTTAGACGCCCCGGTCGATATATCGTCCATCATAAGTTTTTCGGCGGCCCGGCCTCCCAAAAGGACGACGAGCTCATCGAGCATCTCGTTTTTGGACGAGTAGTATTTATCCTCCTTGGGCATATTGAGCGTGAAACCGCCGGCTCTGCCTCTCGGGACTATCGAGATCTGCTGGACCGGATCCTGAGACGGAAGCAAACGCGCCGTGATCGCATGGCCCGCCTCGTGGAAGGCGGTAAGTCTGCGTTCGCGGTCGGATATGACGCGGTTCTTCTTTTCGTTGCCCATGATATTCTTTATGAACGCCTCGTCTATATCCTTGTTGCCTATCTTCTGCTTTCCCTTGCGGGCGGCAAGGAGCGCCGCCTCGTTCAAAAGGTTTTCAAGATCGGCGCCCGTGAAGCCGACCGTGCTTCTTGCAATGGATTCGAAGCTCACGTCGTCTTCAAAAGGCTTTTTGCGGGCGTGTATCTTAAGGATCGCTTCTCTTCCCTTTATGTCGGGAACGCCGATATAAACTCTGCGGTCGAATCTTCCCGGACGCAGGAGAGCGGGGTCGAGGATGTCGGCTCTGTTGGTCGCGGCGAGCACGATGACCCCCGCGTTGTTGCCGAAGCCGTCCATCTCGACGAGAAGCTGATTGAGCGTCTGCTCGCGTTCGTCGTGACCTCCGCCGAGTCCGGCTCCTCTTCTGCGGCCGACGGCGTCTATCTCATCTATGAAAATAATTGCGGGCGCCGCCTTTTTCGCGTTTGCGAAAAGGTCGCGGACACGCGACGCGCCGACGCCGACGTAAAGCTCGACGAAATCGGAGCCCGAGATCGAGAAGAAGGGCACTCCCGCCTCACCGGCGACGGCCTTTGCGATAAGCGTTTTGCCCGTTCCCGGAGGGCCTACGAGCAGAACTCCCTTGGGTATGCGCGCGCCGAGCTCCATAAAACGCTTGGGATCCTTAAGAAACTCTACTATCTCTTCAAGATCCTTCTTTTCCTCGTCTGCACCGGCAACGTCCTTGAAGGAGACCTTGTTATCTTCCCCGGTAGCCATCCTTGCACGGGACTTGCTGAAGTTCATTACGCTTCTCGTGGTCCCGTCCTGTCTGTTCATTATAAAGAACCAGAAAACTATGAAGATTATTATCAGGAACGCGTACGGGATGAGAGATACCCACCAGGACACCTTCTGGACCTCATAATCCTGTTTGAGGGTCCCCTTCTCGCGCATTTCCGCGATCTTGTCTCCCACGTCGTTCAGAAAGATCTCTATGCTCGGTATGTCGTCATATACATACTCGCTGCCGTCCGTAAGCTTTATATAAAGCTCGTTGTCGTTCAGGACCATTTCGGCGACCTGTTCTTTATTGAAAAAGCCGAGCACCTGATCGTAAGTGAGCTTTTCCTTCGGCTTTTGGCTCATAGTGGCGATAAGCGTTCCTATGAGCACGAGCATTATGATTATATATAATCCTGTTCCTCTTCTTCTGCCGCCGTTAGGAGTGTTGTTGTTAGGACTGTTCAATTATGCCTCCGCTCCTTTTTATTCGTATATTTCCGGCTTAAGGATGCAGACGTCCGGAAGATTCCTGTATTTCTCGGCAAAATCCAATCCGTATCCCACGATAAACTCGTTCGGCACCTCTATTCCCTTATATGCCAGATCTATCTTGACCTTATGCCTCTCCGGTTTGTCAAACAGCGCGCATATCTTCATCGAGTTCGGCTTCCTTGCCTCCAAAAGCTTGATGATATACGACAAGGTCACGCCGCTGTCCAATATATCCTCGACTATTATAACATCTTTGCCTTCGATATTTGTGTCTAAATCTTTAATAATTTGCACCTCGCCGGAAGTGCGCGTCCCGCTGCCGTAGCTCGATACGGACATAAAATCAAGAGTGCAGGGGACCGTCACGTTCCTGACAAGATCCGCCATGAAAATAAAAGCTCCCTTAAGAACGCTGATGAGTATCGGCGTTTTTCCGGCATAATCCTTTGAGATCTCTTTTCCGATCCTTGCCACTTCCTTTGCTATCTCCTCTCTGGGGATAAGCACGGATTTTATATCGTCCTTCATATCACGGTTCATTTTCTGTCCTCCCGATCCGCAGCGTAGCCGCTTTATTCTTATCCTGCGCGGCAAGCCTTTTGTCAAAGCCGATGCCGGCGACTGCTATCACTCTGCTATTATCGCATAAAACAGGAATTATGTCACGCTTTTCTTTTGGTATTTTTTTATCTATCATCAGTTTTTTCAGCGATTTGTTCTGCCCGTTCAAAAAGATCCGGTCTCCTTCTTTTCTGGATCTTACGGTCAGCGGAAAAGAGACCTTGCTTTTGTCAAAAACGAATCCGCAGTCCGCTTCCCCGGGCAAAAGGGCTATCTGCCAGCCGGCGACGGTCACGCTCTCTCCCTCCGCGACCGGGGTCTCACCGATCACTTCTTTTTCTTCGGGCCGTCTGAAAACTATATCGCCGTATTCGCGGCAGACCCGTATCTGCGGAACGTGCGCCTCCTTTGACGGAGAATCTCCGGCGCACAGATCGAGTATAGCTCTTATGTGCTTTGACGAAAGCATGGAGACTCCTCCCGCCGCTTTATGCATAAGGACGGCCAGTCTTGCCGCGGTTTCTTCATCGCTTTCGGAAAAAGCCTCCGTCTTCGTGCGCGCCTCTCCGTCTTTTATTATCGCTGTTTCAAAAAGGCGGCCGGCTTTTTCTTTTATTTCTTCGTTCCTCGATCTTGCCCACGAGGACAGTCTGCCTATATTTTCCACGGCGGACGGCTCGATCTTTTCAAGCTGAGGCAAAACGCCGAGCCTTATCTCGTTCCTTCTGCAGCAGGGCTCGAAGTTGGTGACGTCCGTCGCATATTCGAGCTTGTTGAGAGCTATATATTCTTCGATCTCTTTCCTTGACGTTTCTATCAGAGGACGGATTATGCCGTCTCTTTTCGGAGGGATGCCCGCAAGTCCCGAAATGCCGGCACCTCTTATGATATTCATTATTACCGTTTCGGCGTTGTCGTAAAGATGATGAGCGGTTGCAATTTTTGCATTTTTAAGACCGGCAGCCGTTTTTTCCAAAAAACCGTAGCGAAGGATGCGCGCGGCTTCTTCAAGCCCCAGACCGTTTTTTTCGGCGTAAGAAGGCGTATCCGCTTCGCCGCAGTAAAGAGTTATGCCGAGAGACGCGCAGAGTCTTTCGCAAAGCTCTCTTTCGGGAGCAGCTTCATTTTTCCTTATGCCGTGTGAAAAATGCGCCGCCGACACGGTTATATTGAGCTTTTTTGCATTTGCTGCGAGAAAATGCGTCAGCGCGACCGAATCCTTTCCGCCCGAAAGGGCGCAAAGCACATGCTCTGCGCCCGAAAGCATATCGTATTTTTCAACGGTTTCAAAAACTTTCATCTTATCCTTCGGCCTGTCTGGTCTCAAGAGCGACAAAGGCGGAATACTGTCCCATCCACTGCATGTTGATCTTTCCCGTCTCACCGTGTCTGTTCTTTTCGATCAGGATCTCCGCGGTATTCGTATGAGGCTTATCCTTCTCATAATAATCTTCACGGTAAATGAGCATGACTATGTCCGCGTCCTGCTCTATCGATCCGGACTCGCGCAGATCGGACATCGTGGGCCTTTTGTTCGGTCTGTTTTCCGGTCCGCGTGAAAGCTGAGAACAGCAGAGGACAGGAACGTTGAGTTCCTTTGCCATTATCTTCAGGGAGCGTGATATCTCTCCGACCTCGGCGACACGGTTGTCTCCGCCCTTGAAGCCGGGAACGTGGAGGAGCTGCAGATAGTCCACGACTATGAGCCCGAGCTCGTTTCCGAGCCTGCGGCACTTCGCCTTCATCTCGGGAACGGTTATTCCCGGATTCTCGTCTATGTAAATCTTTTTGCCGCAAAGAATATCCGACGCGTCCGCGATCTTTTTCCAATCGGAATCGTCGAGACTCCCCATCCTGAACTTTTTGCTGTCTATAAGTCCCTGACTCGAGAGAGCTCTTGCGGCTATCTGCTCCTTGGACATTTCAAGCTGGAAGATGACTACCGCCTTATCCGATTTTTTCGCGGCGTTTACGGCAATGTTCATTGCGAGCGCCGTCTTGCCCATTCCGGGGCGCGCCGCCAAAAGGATAAGATCGCTCTTGTTGAGTCCTCCGATATAATTGTCAAGCTCGCGGAAGCCCGTGGTTATGCCCGGCAGCTTCCCGGGCTCCGACGCCAACGCGTCAAGCTGATCGTAGACTGCCGTAATAGCTTCCTTTATGTGGGTAAAGCCCTTTATCTCCTTGCCCTGCCTGACCGCGTAGATGCGCTGTTCCGCAAGGTCGGCTATCGTCTGCGGATCCTCCTGCTGAGACCGCGTATACCCCATGATATCGTCCGCCACGCTCTGAAGCTCTCGCAGCATGCTCTTGCCGCGAACGATGTCGGCGTACTGTCTTACGTTCGCCGCCGTCGGCGTGGCGTTGACGAGCTGCAGGAAATAGTCGCGGTTGACTTTTTCCGCATGACCTTTCGCGACCGCCTCGTCTATGACCGTCACGACGTCGATCGTCTTTCCGTCGACGAACATATCGCTCAGCGTCTCGAATATCATCCTGTTCGTATCAAGATAGAAATCCCCTGCGGACAGGCGTTCCAGAACGTCTCCGATACAGTTCGGATCGATCAGTATCGAGCCCAAGACCGCCTGTTCTGCTTCTATGCTGTAAGGGATCTGCCTGGTGAGTAAATCGTCCATATCATCAATCCTTAAGATCTGTTACGCCTTTGCTTCGAAAACCTGGACAAGAACCGCCGCAGACACTTCTCCGGCGAGCTTGGCCTTAACCTCATACGTTCCGAAGGACTTTATCGGTTCTTCCAAAACGAGCTTTGCCTTGGGAATGTCTATGTCATACTGTGCTTTGAGTTCTTCGGATATGTTCTTCGTCGTCACGGACCCGAAAAGCTTGCCCGCGCTTCCGGCTTTTCCGTATATCTTCACAGGCTTATGGGTCAGCTCTTCCTTGAGCTTCAGCGCCTCCTCCTTCTCGCGCTCGGCTCTGCGAAGCGCCGCCTTGTCGGCGTTGTTCTTTGCGTTCAGCGCGTCCGCCGTCGCTTCCATCGCAAGCTTTCTCGGGAAAAGGAAATTGCGCGCATATCCGTCCGAAACGTTTATCATGTCGCCTTTTTTGCCCTGCGCTTTTACGTCCGCGAGTAAGATCACCTTCATTTTGATTCCTCCCTGCCTTCCTGTTTTTCTGTTTCCGTCTCTTTCAGATATTCTTCCACGGCACGGCAGACAAGCTCCTCTGCCTCCGCGGGCGTTTTATCTTCGAATTGCGCTCCCGCCATATTGAGACTGCCTCCGCCGCCTATTTTTTCCATAATGAACTGAACGTTGACGTCTCCGTAAGATCTGGCCGATACGGCGCAGCCGTCTCCGTCTCCGAAGATCACGAACGCCGCCTTCATATCGGAAATATTCATAAGCTCGTCCGCCGCCTGCGAAGCGACCGCTCTTTCTTCTTTTCTGTCGCTCACCGCGATGGAGATGCCTTTTTCTATTTCTCTTGCGTTGATTATGAGATTGAACTTTCTCATGTAGGTATTGATATCGCCGCTGAACATACGCTTTACCGCAAGTGTGTCCGCGCCGAGCTGGCGAAGATATGCCGCGGCTTCGAAGGTCCTTACTCCGGTCCTGACCGAAAAGCTCTTCGTATCGAGGACGATACCCGCGAGCAGGGCTTCCGCCTCCGTCTTTATGACGTCGCGCGGCTGAACGATATTCTGGATAAGCTCCGTCACGAGCTCAGACGCGCTGGATGTGGAGGTCTCATGCAGAGAAATGGCGCAGTTGTCTATATAATCCGCAGCGCGCCTGTGATGGTCTATGAGAGCTATCCTGTTGACCGTCTCCAAAAGCTCCGGAGCTTCAACAAGATCGGGCCGGCAGGTGTCTACGACTATGCACAGGGACTGGGCTCCCGCCATAAGTATCGCCTCAGCCTCCGAAATGAAGGCTTCCGAATACGCTTCCTGCGCTTTGAGCTGCTCTATGAGCTCTTTGGCGCTGCTCTTTTCCTCGTCGGTTATTATATATGCTTTCTTCCCGCAGACTCTTATCGCGGCGCATAGTCCCGCCGCGGCGCCGATGCAGTCGAGATCGGAGATCTTATGACCCATTATAAAAACGCTGTCCGAATCTCTTATGAGCTGACGCATGGCGTTTGCCGTGACTCTTGCCTTGACCTTTGTCCGCTTTTCTATCTGTTTGGTCCTTCCGCCGAAAAACTCATAATTGTTCTTCGTCTTGATGACCACCTGGTCTCCGCCTCTCGAAAGCGCCATATCTATGCCGAGGGATGCAAACTGATAAAGCTCGGCAAACGTGGCTCCTCCTCTGCCTATCCCTATCGAAAGGGTCGCCGCTATGCCCTGACTGTTCTTGAGCGTCCGCATATTGTCGAGGACGGAAAACTTATTCGCCGCAAGATCTATATAATCCTGCTGCTCGAACACGAACAGATACCTGTCGCGGTCGAGCTTTCTTATTATTCCTCCCGTAGGCTGAGCCCAGCCGGATATACGGTTGTCTATCTCTGCCGTGAGCATGGATTTCTCGGATTCGCTCATGCCCTTGAAGAGTTCTTCATAGCTGTCGACGACGATTATCGCCACAGTGGGACGGCTTTTATCGAACTTGATGCGAAGGTTGTCGTATTCGGTGATGTCAACGAAAAACAACGTTGCGAGCAGAGTCCTTCCGTCGTTCGAGCCAGAGTTGACTATGTTGCCGTAAAGGTTGTATTTTTTATTATCGAGGGTGATATCGCGCGGACAAAGCTGCTTGCCTTCCATCAGCCATTTCGTCTCGAAGCCGGAAACGATGTCGTCGATCCTCGTTTCGAGGAAATGCTCCTTGAAGGAGGCTATCTTTCCGAAATAACGGTTGTTCCAGACTATTTCTCCGCTGTCGACTCTGATTATCACCATTGGGAGCGGAAAATTGACAAGGGACATTTTCGAGGCGTCGTCCATCTGGAATGCGAGGCTTTCGACGTATTTTCTTATGTCGTTCGCCCTTTTGTGGCTCCTTCTGCGGTAAAAGATGAACAGCGCGACGACGATGGCAAGTTCTGCCGCGGCGACGATATACGCCTTGAGCACCACGCCCGTTACGACTGCGAAAAGCAAAAGAAAGACAAGCGTGATCGAAAGCCCAGATTCAAGTATCCTCGATAATTTTTTGTCCATCCGAAAGCCTCCCCGACGATTCTTCCTTTGCTTTTACGCTCTGAATAAGATTATACAGTGTTTCCTGCCGTTTTTCAAAACAATCCGCTTATGACGCCGTCGTCGTTGACGTCGATGCTCTCCGCGGCGGGAACGCGCGGCAGTCCCGGCATCGTCATTATATCTCCGGTTAGCGCGACGACGAAGCCGGCTCCTGCGCTCAGCTTGAGATTTCTTACCGTCACCTTGAAGCCCGAGGGGGCGCCGAGCAGCGACGCGTTATCCGAAAAGCTGTACTGCGTTTTGGCGATGCAAACGGGAAGCTTATCCGCTCCCTGTTCCTTTATCGCCTTGAGCTGATCCTTCGCCTGCTGTGCAAGAACGGCTTTCTCTCCGCCGTAGATCTTTTGAACTATGGTATTTATTTTTTCCTCTATGCTCATTTCAAGCGGATATGCAAAGGTGAAATCCGACTTTCTTTCGCAAAGCTCCACTACCTTTTCCGCAAGCGCCTCCGCGCCCTCTCCGCCCTTTTCCCAGGCTTCGTTGAGCACGACCTCCGCCCCGTTCTCTCTGCAGGCGTCGATCACCGCGGAAAGCTCCTCTTCGGTATCCGCCGCGAACTTGTTCACCGCGACGACGGCGGGAAGCCCGAACACCTCGGTTATGTTGCGTATATGACGCAGAAGATTGGGCAGTCCCTTTTTAACGCTCTCCGCGTCGGGCGCGGAAAGGTCCTTCTTCTTGACGCCTCCGTGCATTTTCAGAGCTCTCACAGTCGCGACTATGACCACTGCGTCGGGCTTGAGTCCGGCGACGCGGCATTTTATATCAAGGAACTTTTCCGCGCCGAGATCGGCTCCGAAGCCGGCCTCCGTGACGACGTAATCGCCGAGAGACAGCGCCAGCTTTGTTGCCATGACCGAATTGCAGCCGTGGGCAATGTTTGCGAACGGGCCTCCGTGTATGATCGCCGGAGTCCCCTCGAGAGTCTGGACAAGATTCGGCTTGATCGCGTCTCTGCAGAGCGCCGCCATCGCGCCTTCAGCCGACAGATCCTTTGCGCGTACGGGCTTTTTGTCATACGTATATCCGACTACGATCTCACCGAAACGGGTCTTAAGATCTTCAAGTCCCGAGGCAAGACAAAGGATCGCCATGATCTCGGACGCCGCGGTTATATCGAAGCCGTCCTCTCTCATCGTTCCGTTTCCGGTCCCGCCGAGTCCGCAGATGATACCGCGCAGCGCTCTGTCGTTCATGTCCATGCATCTGCGCCAGGTTATCCTCTTGGGATCAATGTTTAGGCTGTTTCCCTGATGCATATGGTTGTCTATCATGGCGGCAAGCAGGTTGTTCGCGGCCGTGATCGCATGCAGGTCTCCCGTGAAATGAAGGTTTATATCCTCCATAGGCACCACTTGGGCATATCCTCCGCCCGCCGCGCCGCCTTTTACTCCGAATACCGGGCCGAGCGAGGGCTCTCTCAGCGCGATCACGGTCTTTTTCCCGATCCTCGAAAGGCCGTCGGAAAGGCCGACGCTCGTAGTCGTCTTGCCCTCTCCGGCGGGAGTCGGGGTCATTGCCGTGACGAGGATAAGCTTTCCCTTTTTCCCGCCCTCTTCCGGTCTCCGGTTGATCTTGGCCTTGTATCTTCCGTACAAGTCTATATCTTTATCCGACAGTCCCAGCTTTTCAGCTATTTCGACTATGGGTTTGATGTCAGCCGCCTGAGCAATTTCTATATCGCTTTTTATTTTCATAAGGTCATCCTCCTCCTAATATCAAAATCATTATAACTTTTGCAAAGGCTTTTTGCAAGTTTTTTATATATACTTATCTTCTATCTTGAAAGGAAAAACATAATGTAGTATAATATTTTTTACTATGATCCCGGAGGCTGTTATGATAAAAAACGACGACTGCATACTTGAGGGAAAAAACGCCGTTGCCGAAGCTTTGAAGGCCGGCAGAGAAATAGATAAAATACTTTTTTCCGGCGCCTCCGTGTCCTCCGTCGGCAGCGTCGTCGCGCTTGCGCGCAAAAAGGGCATACTCACTCAGGAGACGGACAGGCATAAGCTCGACAGGCTCAGCGTCACAGGGTCACACCAGGGAATAATCGCGCTCTGCGCAGCCGTTCCCTACCGCACCCTTGACGATATGCTGCAGTCCGCTTCTTCGAAAAACGAGTCTCCTCTCATCATCCTTTGCGACGGGATCACGGACACGCACAACCTAGGCGCCATTATCCGTTCGGCCGAGATAGCCGGCGCTCACGGCGTCATCATACCGAAAAAGAACAGCGCCGGGCTCAATTCCGCCTGTGCCAAAGCCGCCGCCGGCGCGCTTGAGCATCTGCCGGTCGCCAAGCTTTCGAGTTCGGTCGCCGCGGTGGAGAGCCTCCACGCGCACGGCATCCGCGTATACGCCGCGGACATGAGCGGAAAAAGCATGTATGATACCGATCTTACGCTTCCCTGCGCCTTAGTCATCGGCGCAGAGGGACGCGGTATCTCACGGGAAGTTAAAGCATCCTGCGACGGTGTCGTTTCCATACCCCAAAAGGGAAAAATAGAATCCCTGAACGCATCCAACGCGGCCGCAGTCCTGCTTTATGAAGCATTCAGACAAAGGAGCCTTTAATGCCGAAGGACCAAAGCTTTGAGCTGGAAGAGATCATTGCCGAAATAAAAAGCGCATCATACGGCACTCCCGAGGAAAAGAACGCGGGAGCTTTTTCCGATGCTCAAAAAGATATTCCCAAGCACGAGGCTCCGCGTGTCAAGCCCGATAAAAGCACTAAGCAAAATCGGAGACCCGTGCCGGAGCCCGAGCCGGACCGCGCGGAGCGTGAAAATAAAACACACTTGAGAGCCGGCGGGAAAGACCGTATTTCGGAAACCGTCAGAGAGATGGAGATCGTTTCCGAAAGACGTAATTCCTCAAAGAGCTTTTTCCCCGACGAAGAGGACGATGAGGAAAGGCGCGCCCGCAAAAAAGAGAAGCGCGCAAAAAAGCCTGTCCGCTCTTACGATTTCGTCAACAGGACCTATTCAGACCCGGAGGAGGCTCTCTCGGCGATAGGCAAAAGGATCATTTCCTCCGCCGTTTTTACCGTCTTACTGTTCATCCTTCTTTTATGCTCGTTTTATCTATCCTTTGCGGAGCTTTTATTGCTTCCTATGCCAGCCTCCCTTTCCTTCGGATCGTCCCAATTCACGCATCTGACCGTCTGTCTTTCGATCGAAGTACTTGCTTTCTTCTTTTGCTGGGACGTAACGGTCTCCGGATTTGTCCGTCTTTTCAAGGGCGCTCTCAACATGGATTCGCTCGTGTTCTTTTCCTCTCTGTGCTCCATCCTGCATACGCTGAGCATTTTGCTTGAAAAATACGATTATTCGCATCTCCCCTTCACACCGGTCTCCGTCGCGCTGTGCTTCGTCGCGCTCGCATCTAAAAGATACAGATACGTTTCACTGAAACGGGTATACAGGATACTCGTTCTCGATGCGGAGCCCTACGCCGTAAAGACCTTCGGAGCAAGGCGATCGAAGACGGCCTTCAAGACGCAGAAAAACGTCTTCCCGGATATGGATGCCCTTTCTCTCCCCGACAGGACAGAATCCTTCTCCCTTTACTACGCCCCGCTTGTCATCGTGCTCATATTCGGCCTTGCCGCCGTTTCGAGCTTCGGAAAAAACGATCCGTCGGCTTTTCTGTGGTCCCTTTCCGCACTTTCGCTCATGGCGGTATCTCCCGCGCTGCTGATCTCCTCGGCTCTTCCGCAGAACGTTTTGAGCCGCAGGCTCTATTCATCCGGCAGCGCCGTCATAAATCACAAGACCGCTGCGGAGCTTAAAAAATGCATATCCGCGACGCTTTCCGACGAAGACATCTTCCCGGTAGGGAGCGTTTCGATAACCAGCCTTAAAATAGGCGACGATTTTTCGCTCGAGTTCGTTTATTCGGTCGCCGCCTCCGTGCTCGAAGCGGTCGGCGGAGGGATACACGCCGCCTTTGACAACGGCGCGAGACAGATCTATGCCTCCCGCCTGCCGGTCTCCGACGTAAGGTTCTATGACAGCGGCGGTCTTTCGGCAAAGGTCGGCGGCAGAGACGTCCTTTGCGGCACGGCCTCCTTCCTTATGCGGATGGGAGTCAGAGTCCTTAGGGACGTTAAGCTTTCAAACTGCATTTTCTTCTCCGTCGACTCACGCTTTGCCGGGATATTCTCACTGAAATACTCCGCCAATCCTCAGGTCCAGACCGCCTTTAAGCTGCTTTCCCGCTCCAAGGTCACCCCCCTGCTCGCCGTACGCGACTTCAATCTTACTCAGGTCTTCATCGAGCAGAAGTTCAAGCTCCGTCCCTTCTCGACCGAGTTCCCCACCGTTGAGGAACGCGTTTCGCTTTCCGAAAACGACTCCGATACCCCGCCTCTTGCCATACTGACGAGGAGCAGTCTCTTTTCCTTTGCAGAGACGATCGCGGCATGCAGAAGACTGAAAAAAACCGTTAATTTCAACATTTTCTTCTCCTTTCTTGCATCTGTCATCGGCATCGGGATAATGTATTTTCTGACCTCAAACGGCGAGGTCTCCGCGGCGTCTCCGTCAAATATCCTGATATACGCCGCATCCTTCACCGTGCCGGTCTGGCTTTCTTCTCTGGTCAACACCGCTTTTTGACAAAAACAAGTTGAATTTTTATTTGTTTTAAGATATAATCAACAAAAAGCAAATTATTTTAAATAAATCTTAAGGAGGACACTATGGCATACCCCATCGACAAAATCAGGAACGTTTGCCTCTTAGGTCACGGAGGCGACGGAAAGACCTCGCTTGCTGAAATGATTCTTTTTCAGACGGGCGGCACCGATCGTCTCGGAAAAACCGCGGAGGGCAACACCGTCTGCGACTTTGATCCCGAAGAGATCAAACGCAAGATCTCAACACAAACGGCTATCGCCCCCGTTGAGTTTAACGGAAATATAATCAATCTGCTTGACACCCCCGGCTATTTTGATTTTGAAGGTGAGGTCGCTCAGGCCCTCCGCGTCAGCGACTGCGGCCTTATCGTTCTTTCCGCCAAAAACGGATGCGCGGTCGGAACGGAAAAGGCATGGAAAGCCGTCGGCAAGCATAAGCTCCCCCGTATCTTCTGCATCACCAAGATAGATGAAGAAAACGCCGACTACGAGCGCGCATACAATTCCCTGCGCGATACCTTCGGTCTTTCCGTCACTCCTTTCGTCGTTCCTCTCCTTGAAAAGGGAGTCCCGACCGGCGTCATCAACCTCGTTACCAAGAAGGCGTTCAAGACCGAAGGCTCAAAGGTCACCGAGGTCGCCATCCCCGCAGAGGACGCAGACACCGTCGAAACGCTCAGATCCGCACTCGTTGAAAGCGTTGCCGAAAGCTCCGAAGAGCTTATGGAAAAATATTTCTCCGGCGAAGAGTTCACTCAGGACGAGCTGTTCACCGGTCTCCGCGCAGGCGTTATCTCCGGTTCGCTCGCTCCCGTCGTATGCGCTTCCGCCGTCACCGGAGTCGGCATATCCCAGCTGCTCTCGACCATCGTCTCCTTTGCGCCCGCGCCGAACGAGGTCCGCACCGAGATCGCGAAGAAGGCCGACGGCAGCGAGGTCGAGATCAAGCACGATCCCAACGGCAAGCCCGTCATCATCGTTTTCAAGACGATGGCCGACCAGTACGGAAGATTCTCCTTCTTCAAGGTCCTGTCCGGCACTTTAAAGCAGGATATGACTCTTGTCAATTCCCGCTCCGGCGTCAGCGAAAAGTTCGGACATATCTTCATCACCAAGGGCAAGAAGAACACCGAAGTCAAGGAGATCGGATGCGGCGACATCGGAGCGGTCTCCAAGCTCTCCGACACCAAGACGGGCGATACCCTCTCCGATACCGGCGATCTGACCCTTCCCGGGATCGAGTTCAACGAGCCCTGCTACAGCCGTGCGATAGCCGCAAAGGTTAAGGGCGGCGAAGAAAAGATCGCAGCCGGTCTTGCAAAGCTCCGCGACGAGGATCCCACCTTTACGGTCGTCAACAATCCCGAGACCAAGCAGATGGTCATCTCGGGCGCAGGCGATATCCACATCGACCTTCTCTGCTCCAAGCTCAAGAACAAGTTCGGCGTCGACGTCGACCTTTCCGAGCCCAAGGTCGCATACCGCGAGAAGATCCGCAAAAAAGTCGAGATGATAGAAGGCAACCACAAGAAGCAGTCCGGCGGTCACGGCCAGTACGGCAACGTAAAAATGAACTTCGAGCCCATCGATACTGATGACTTTATCTTTGAAGAGCAGATATTCGGAGGAAGCGTTCCGAAGAACTTCCATCCCGCCGTTGAAAAGGGCATCAGAGAGGCAATGGAGCACGGCGTGCTCGCAGGTTTCCCGATGGTCGGACTCAAGGCCACTCTTATGGACGGTAAATATCACGAGGTCGACTCCAACGAGCTCTCCTTCAAGATGGCGGCAAGGCTCGCCTACAAAGCCGGTATACCCAAGGCCAACCCGGTCGTTCTGGAGCCTGTGTGCAGCCTTAAGATCTACGTTCCCGACAACTACGCCGGCGACGTAATGGGCGATATGAACAAGCGCCGCGGCCGTGTCATGGGTATGTCCCCCGTTGAGGGAGAACACGGGATCCAGGTCATCGAAGCCGAAGCGCCGATGAGCGAAATAGGAGATTATTCCATCACGCTCAGATCCATGACTCAGGGCAGAGGTTCCTTCACCTCCAAGTTCGAGCGTTACGAGGAAGTTCCTCCCGCAGAGCAGGAAAAGATCATCGCGGAGCATCAGAACTTCGAGGAAGACGAAGACTGATAAAAGCATATTCAAAACGGCGTGCCTCGGGCAC
>JAEEGL015968275.1_pt1 | contig 19996 bp, 17 predicted proteins | sample 9134231 | NCBI WGS metagenome assembly JAEEGL01 (sample SAMN16246548, study PRJNA631951) | gut metagenome | biome: gut microbiome; feature: rumen; material: fiber-attached | host: Bos | place: Iran: Karaj | collected 2018-10
TGATCCTTACGGACAACTCCCTACGGGAGTTGCCATGTACGGTTCGGTATATGCCTGATGCATATACCGAACCTACTCATTCTTAAATGCCACGTGCTTAACCTTTGCGGGATCATCCTTCTTCCTTAAGAAGTTTGCCATTCCCTCCTTCTGGTCATAGGACTCGAAGCAGGATCCGAAGAGCTTCTCCTCGATAACGAGAGCGTCATCGATATTGGTCTGAAGTCCGTCATTTATTGCCTTCTTGCAGGCTCTTACAGCGATGGGAGCATTTCCTGCTATGGTGCTTGCAAGCTTCTCGGCTGTTGCCATAAGGTCAGCCTGAGGCACTACCTGATTTACGAGGCCGATCCTGAGAGCTTCGGCAGCATCGATATTCCTTGCGGTATAAATAAGCTGCTTAGCCATTCCGACACCGACTGTACGTGCAAGCCTCTGAGTCCCTCCGAAACCGGGGGTTATGCCGAGGCCCACTTCAGGCTGTCCGAACATTGCATTTTCCGAGCAGATACGGAAATCGCAGCTCATGCTGATCTCACATCCGCCGCCAAGGGCAAAGCCGTTGATAGCAGCGATAACAGGGATGGGGAAGGTCTCTATCTTTCTGAAGATATCATTACCCTTCTTTCCGAAAGCCTCTCCCTCTGCCTTTGTAAGGGTGCTCATCTCTCCTATGTCAGCTCCTGCAACGAATGACTTCTCGCCGGCACCGGTTAAGATAAGACATCTTACCGCATTTGTGTCAACACCGTCGAAAACCTTCTCAAGGTCATCAAGAACCTCGGAATTAAGGGCATTTAATGCCTTTTCCCTGTTGATGGTGATAACTGCGATATTGCCCTTTACTTCATAATCAACAAATCCCAATTTAGTTTCCTCCTTATTAGTTTTATCAATGATCAGCAGCCGGACAAAACCGCCCGGCTGCCGATATTATCAATATTTCTCAACGATGGTAGCGCAGCCCATACCGCCGCCGATACAGAGTGTTGCAAGACCTTTCTTTGCATCAGGTCTCTTCTGCATCTCGTGAAGCAGGGTTACAAGGATACGGCAGCCTGAAGCTCCAACCGGATGACCTAACGCAATAGCTCCGCCGTTAACATTGACCTTGCTCATATCGAACTTGAGATCCTTTGCAACTGCAACTGACTGGGCTGCAAATGCCTCATTAGCCTCGATAAGATCCAGATCGTCAATTGTAAGACCGGTCTTCTTAAGAACCTTGTTGGTAGCTGCAACAGGCCCGATACCCATAACCTCAGGTCTTACACCTGCAAGAGCTCCGCCTACCCATGTTGCCATAGGCTTAACACCAAGTTCCTTAGCCTTCTCTTCGCTCATAACAACGATAGCTGCAGCGCCGTCATTGATTCCGGAAGCATTTCCTGCGGTTACCATACCGCCATCCTTACCGGAGCAGCACTTTAAGTTAGCAAGGGTTTCCTTTGTGGTTCCGGGACGCGGACCCTCATCCTTCTTGAAGTCCACCATTTCCTTCTTAACCTTAACGGGAACAGGAACTATCTCGTCATCGAATCTGCCTTCGTTCTGAGCCTTCTCGCACTTCTGCTGGCTGTTAGCTGAGAACTCGTCAAGTTCTTCACGGGTGAGCTTCCACTCATCGCAGATATTCTCAGCAGTGATCATCATATGATAGTGGTTAAAGGCATCCGTAAGAGCATCATTTACCATTGTGTCAATGATGGTCGCATTGTTCATACGGTATCCGAAACGGGCCTTTGTCATTGCGTAAGGTGCCATGGACATATTCTCCATACCGCCTGCCACAACTATATCGGCTTCTCCTGCCTTGATAAGGTCTGCTGCCATATTCACGCAGTTAAGACCGGAACCGCATACCACGTTGATGGTAACCGCGGGAACCTCATTGGGAATGCCTGCGTTCAATGCAGACTGCCTTGCAACGTTCTGTCCCTGAGCCGCCTGGATAACGCAGCCCATAAGAACCTCATCCACCTGATCCGGCTTTACGCCTGCTCTTTTAAGAGCTTCCTTGATAACGATGGTTCCCAGATCAGCTACGGGAGTGTTGGAAAGAGCTCCCCCCATCTTACCGATAGCTGTTCTGACAGCACCTGCCAATACGATCTTCTGTGCCATAAAATGCCTCCTTGAATTTAATATCTGATGTGATCGTTATTTTTTTCACATGCGTTATCTATAGTACCACAGAAATGAGTATTTTTCAACAAAAAGACCAAGAAAAGTTAAACTTCCTTGGCCTTTTTTACGAACATAATGCTATATTTGCCGCACCGCGGCTTTGTCATGTAATCAGGGACTTATATCTCAATCCGGCTCAATGAGTCCGTAGGTATTTCCACGTCTCTTATAAACAACGTTCACTTCGTCCGTCTCCGCATTCCTGAAGACATAGAAATTATGTCCCAGAAGCTCCATCTGCACGCAGGCATCCTCGGGATACATAGGCTTAAAGCCGAATCTCTTGGTGCGGACTATCTTAATATCACCCTCATCGGCATAATCCTGATCCATATAGCCCTGCTGGAGATTTCCTCCATCCTGGGACCTGTCGATGATCTTATTCTTGTATTTCTTCATCTGCTTCTCGATGATCTCTTCAACAAGATCAACGGAAACATACATATCATTGGAAACCTGCTCGGATCTGATGATATTGCCCTTAACCGGGATGGTCACCTCGATCTTATGCCTGTCCTTCTCGACAGAGAGGGTGGCATGCACCTCCGTATCCGGCGTAAAATACTTCTCAAGCTTCCCGATCTTATCCTCCACCGCGCTCTTTAATCCGGGTGTCACATCAATATTCTTTCCTGTAATGATAAAATGCATATCCCACACATCCTTTTCTCAAAATTATTATCACGGTACCCGTTCCACTCAAGACCTTAAATTCATACCGCCGGAACCTGTACCAATAAACATAGTCAGTATAGCACGAACCTTAGTTTTTCGCAATGACACCACTCTAAAGTCCTATATGCAGTACATGTACCGCTACCTGGAAATATATCGAAAGCGTCAGGGCATCAATAATGGTAGTGAGCATGGGACTGGCCATGACTGCCGGATCAAGTCCGAATTTCTTCGCGATCATAGGCAGCATGCATCCCGCCAGATTGGCACAGATAACCGCACAGATCATGGTGATGCAGACAACCAGAGCCACCATGGGCTCAGCCCTGTCAATTACCAGAAGTTTGATAAAGTTTGCCACCGCAAGGGTGCCTCCGCAGATTATCGCAGTCCTGAATTCCTTCCAGATGACCTTTATGATATCAGGGAAATTGATCTCATTTAATGAAAGGGCACGGATAATGGTGGTGGATGTCTGTGAGCCGCAGTTGCCCCCCGTATCCATAAGCTGGGGAATAAAGGCCGTAAGTATGATATACGCCTGAAGGGAGGACTCATAGCTGGTTATTATCTTCCCGGTGAATGTGGCGGAAACCATCAGCAGAAGAAGCCATCCTATCCTCTTTTTCCAGAGATCCACCGGAGACATTTTGTCGTAGGGATCATCGGAAGGCACGATAGCTGCCATCTTCTGGATATCCTCGGTTGCCTCTTCCTCAATGATATCGATGATATCATCAACGGTTATGATCCCCACCAGCCGTCTTTCCGAATCCACCACGGGAATGGAGCTGAAGTCATACTTGGATATCATTCTCGCAACTTCTTCCTGGTCCATAAGGGTGTCTACGCTGATAACATTTTCTTCCATTATGTCACGGATAAGATCATCGGCTTTTGAAAGAATGAGGGTCCTGAGTGCCACCATACCCCGTAAACGCCGGGCAGCATCAAGGACATAACAGTTATTTATGGTCTCACGGTCGATACCGGTCTTCCTTATCCTGTTCAGGGCCTCCTCAACCGTCAGGTTTTCCCGGAGATCCACAAACTCCACCGTCATTATGGAACCCGCGGAATCCTCGGGGAATTTTAAGAGATGGTTGATATCCCTTCTGGTATCCGGACTGGCATGGGAAAGCAGACGCTTCACCACATTCGCGGGCATCTCCTCCATAAGGTCCGCCGCGTCATCCGCCATAAGGTTATCTATGATGGCCGTAGCTTCTCTGTCTGTAAGGGAAGTAATGATATCCTGCTCAACATCAGTCGGCAGGAATGAGAAAACATCTGCCGCCATATCCTTTGGCAGCAGCCTAAATGTCTTTAACTGTATCTCCTGGGGAAGGTCTTCAAGGAGTGCCGCCACATCGGCCTCATTTAATTCAGACAGTGTGGCACGGAGGTCATTATAACGCTTATCCTCCATGAAGCTCATTATTTCATCGACTGTCACTTTATCCGCCTCCCTTACCGTTTATTATCTCCGGGAGGCATAATTAATAAGATCAGGAAAAAGTGATCTCGGAAAAATGCTTAAGGAGCGCAAGCCTTAAGAGCGCCAGCGCTTCTGTAACCGCCCGGGATCTGATCTCCTGACGGTCTCCCGAAAAATTATATTCTTTTACTATGGTCTTCTTCTGAACAGTAACTCCAATATAGACAAGACCCACCGGGTGTTTACTATCGCCACCGTCAGGACCTGCCAGTCCCGTTATGGATACCGCACAGTCTGTCTTAGCGGCTGCAGCTGCACCCTTGCTCATCTCCATGGCAGTCTCCCCGCTCACCGCAGTGAATTTATCAAGAGTACGTCTCTTTACCCCCACAAGCTTACGCTTGGCCTTTTCCGAATACGTGATAAAACCGGCCTTAAGGATCTCACTCACTCCGGGAACATTGGCAAGTCTCCCCGTAAAGAGCCCCGCCGTACAGCTCTCCGCCGTGGCTATAGTGAAGTGGTTTTCCCTTAAAAGGCTCACCACCGCATCCTCAAGAGTCTCCTCTTCGTCCGTGGAATAGATCATCTGCCCGAGTCTGGACTTTATCTCTTTCACAACACTCTTAAGGATCTTCTTTCCTGATTTATCCTCTTCCTCGGAAGCATGCAGCCGGATCAGCACCTCGCCGTGAAGATCCGTGATCGAAAAAGAGGGATTGCCAGCAGCAATTATATCCTTCAGTTCCTCTTTAACCTTATCAGCCTTTATGCCAACAAGCCTCACAGCGGCGTCGGCACTTCCGTCCTTCTGTTTATTATTATCGTCGTCTGACATACATTATTCTTCCTTCATTACGTCCCTGTTATCAACAAGGTAAACCACCAGGGAAATTACGGTTAAAATAAGCGCTATCCATTTGAAAGCCTCTGTGATGACAGGGAACGGAGGCATCTCTATATCTGCGATCAGAAGGCAGATCATAACCATCTGGGAGGCAGTTTTAAATTTCCCCCAGTAATTGGCTGCAATGACCCTGCCGTTTTCCACAGCCACAAGCCTGAACCCGCTTATCACAAAGTCCCTCACAACTATGACAATCACCATCCAGGAAGGTATCCTCTGAAGCTCCACCATGCAGATAAGAGCAGAACACACCAGCATCTTATCCGCCAGGGGATCCATAAATTTTCCGAAATTGGTGACCAGGTTATACTTTCTGGCGATCTTTCCGTCCAGCAGATCCGTCAGGCTCGCTATGATAAATACGGCAAGTGCCACCCACTTTGAGATATCCCCAAAGCAGTTGGAAAGGATGACCGCCACGAATACCGGTACCAGTATTATTCTAAGTACTGTCAGTTTATTTGGAATATTCATTATGATACCTCAGATCATATCTCCGGTCAGATCGTACTCCGATGCCCCGGTGATCTTAACCCTTACAAAATCCCCGGTGATAAGGCTTCCCCGGGTTTGTGCGGCGTCGATAAATACCATTCCGTCCACATTGGGAGCATCCCGGTAGCATCTCGCCACATACACATCATCCTCGGGAATACGCCCCTCAATGATGCACTCCATTTCTTTATTCTTAATCCCTTCATTTACGGAGAGAGAAATCTCCTGCTGCAGGCTCATCAGTTCATCATAGCGTCTGCTCTTTATTTCTTCCGAAACCTGATCAGGAAATCCGGCAGCCTTTGTTCCTTCCTCCGGGGAATACTTAAATACCCCCAGATGGTCAAACCTGCATTTCTCCACAAAATCAAGAAGTTCCCTGTGTTCTTCTTCTGTCTCCCCCGGGAATCCGGTAATAAGAGTAGTCCTTAAACAGATATCGGGGATCTCAAGTCTCAAGTCATTGATAAGCTTTAATATATCAGCCTTTGCAGTACGGCGCCCCATCTTTTTAAGTATCCGGTCCGAGCAGTGCTGCACAGGGAGATCCAGGTAATGGCATACCTTCGGGAGTTCCTTTATGGCTGCTATAAGTTCCCTGTCTATCTCTTCAGGATAGCAGTACATGAGCCTTATCCATTTCAGACTCTCTATAGCGCTTAATTTCCTTAAGAGCTCCGGCAATGCTTTCTTTCCGTACAGGTCTTTACCGTATACGGTGGTCTCCTGGGCAATGAGTATAAGCTCTTTAACTCCGCTTTCACAGAGTCTCCCGGCGTCTTTCAGTATCTGCTCTTCCGGCACCGACCTGTACTGCCCCCTCACAGAGGGGATGATGCAGTAAGTGCAGCGTTTGTCACAACCCTCAGCTATTTTCAGATACTCGTAATGACCGCCCGTGGAAATGCTCCTGTCCACATTGGGAAAAACAGGCAGATCCCTGTCTTTTATTTCGATAACCGGATCCTTCCCGCTCTTATCCGCAGAAAGAGTATCCAGTACTGTTGCGATACTGTCAAAAGCCGTGGTTCCGATTATGGCATCCACCTCGGGCAGTTCTTTTTTTATCTCTTCACTGTACCGCTCGGCAAGGCATCCGGCGAGGATCAGATACTTTAACTTACCCTCTTCCTTAAGCTTTCCTGCTTCTATCACGGCTTCAATGCTCTCTTCCTTTGCATCACCGATAAAACAGCAGGAATTGATGATGACCGCATCTGCGTTCTTTTCATCATCCGTAAAGCTGAATCCTCTGTCCCTGAGGATCCCGGTCATAACCTCGGAATCCACAAGGTTCTTATCACAGCCAAGAGACAGGATAAAGATATTCACTATCTTGCTACCTTTTCGTCCTCGTCCTTGCTCTCTATCTTAAGTTCACCCTTATAGAGCTCGTCAATGGCCACAGCCAGGGGTTTCTTCCCCTTGGGATCTGTAAGAGGCTCGCCGCCGCTTATGAGCTGCCTCGCCCTCTTTGCCGTTGCGAGAACTATGGAATACCTGCTGTTAACTACAGGCGCTTCCCCGTCCTCAACTTCTGAATTGACTACTGCCATAAGGTCGCCGTATGACGGATGTAACATGTTTTCTCTCCTTCTTTTCCGTGATCCCTTCTTCAGGAAAGCCTATCCCTGCATTTCTTTAAGATCACTTCTGACTTTTTCAATAAACTCCTTCTGTCTCACAGGCTGGTACGCCGCGGACAAAATTATATTATGCAGTTTTTCGGTGCATTTGTCCACCTCATCATTTATGACTATGAAATCATAGTCCTCTATGCCCTCGGATTCGGACACAGCCCGCTGCATCCTTTTTTTAATGACATCCTCGCTCTCGGTCCCGCGGTTCGTAAGCCTTTCCTTTAAGATCCCGGCACTGGGAGGCATGATAAAAACAAGCAGGGCATCAGGGAATGATTTCTTTATCTGCATGGCACCCTGTATCTCGATCTCTAAGAGTACATTCATGCCTTCGTTTAATTTCTTTTCTACAAAGGTCTTCGGGGTGCCGTAGTAATTACCCACATATTCCGCATGCTCCAGGAATTCGTCCTTTCTTATCATTTCTTCAAACTCATCCCTTGTTTTGAAGAAATAGTTGACTCCTTCCTTCTCGCCCTCTCTGGGCTTCCTGCTGGTGGCGGACACGGACAGGGCATAGCCCGGATATCTTTCGATCAGAGTGTTCATAATGGTACCCTTCCCCGCCCCGGCAAAGCCGGATACAACCGTAAGTATTCCTTTCATACCCCGCAAAATACCTTTCCTTTCTATTTTGCCGTATCCCCATCCTTTTTGGGGCCTACGGGGATCTTCGGATCCTTTAACCTCTCCAATATGGTCTCCGGCAGAAGCGCAGACAGCACCATCCGGTCATTTTCCATAAAGATACAGGACTTGGTCTTCCTGCCATGGGTGGCATCTATGCACAAGCCCTCCTTCTTTCCGTTCTGAATAAGCCTTTTTGCGGGAGCCGAATCCGGGGAGACGATAGCCACTATCTTATCCCCGTTCACTATGTTCCCAAAGCCCACATTAATGAGATGAAGCCCGTTCAAATACCTTCTCTCTTTCACTTCAACAGTTCCAAATTCCACCAATAAGAATTATTGCACAAAACACCGCTGCATTCAATAACTCACTCCAGATTCTGTATCTGTTCACGTATCTTTTCGATACCGGTCTTTATCTCGATGGCAGTGTCGCTTGTGATAATGTCATTTGCCTTGCTTAAGGTGGTATTTGCTTCCCTGTTCATCTCCTGGGCAATAAAATCCAGTTTCCTGCCGATGGGACCGCCCTTTTCAAGCTCCTTAGCCATAGCGTCTATATGGCTTCTGAGCCTTGTTATCTCTTCATCGACACATACCTTGTCCGCAAATATCGTAACCTCAGTCACAATCCTTGATTCGTCTATGGTTGAATCCTGCAGCATCTCCCGGACCTTGTCGTAAAGCTTCTTCCTGTAATTCTCAATGATCTCGGGACCCCGCGTCTCAATAACGGAAACCTGTTCTCCCATTTCCTTAAGTTTCTGCAGAAGATCTGTTTTAAGGTTTTCCCCCTCTCTCTCCCGTGAAGCCCCGGCTTCTTCAAGAGCTTTTCTGAGAACAGGCTCAAATTCGCCCCAGATCTGATCTTCGTCGAGTTCCGATTCCTCGGTTGTAAAGACATCCGGAAAACGCGAAAGCAGGGATACCCTGACATCATCATCAAGGCCGAAATCAATACTCATTTCCTTCAGGTATTTCAGGTATTCTGCTGCTATACCTTTATTATAGCGGACACATTCGGTCTCGGAAGCCGTATTGTAGAAGGAGATAAAGACGTCAACCTTTCCTCTTTCCAGATATTCCTTTATGACATTTCTGACAGAGGATTCAAATTTGGATAAGATCTTCGGCATCTTGATACTGATATCCAGAAATCTGTGATTTACCGATTTTATCTCAACAGTGTATCTTCTCCCCTCATTTTCGGCTTCGCCCCTTCCGAAGCCAGTCATGCTTCTTACCTTTCCCATCTGAATTTATTCCTGCTCCTTTCAGTCTTCTTCCCTGTCCTTCATCTTAAAGATCAGTCCGAAGGTTCCTACTCCTACATTGACAGCAACTGCGGGAGAACCCTTTGTAATGTAAATCTCATCAAAGGTGACCCTCTTTTCCACTTCCTTCTTTATGAGATCCAGTTCATCCTTCGGAACCCCGGCGTGGGTGATAAAGAGAAACCTTGTATCTATATTTCTGGCATCTCTTAATGAATTGGCGATATATCTCTTCCGCACAAGCTCCCTGGAGCCCATATACACTTTTTTAAGTTTCATCCTGCCATTCCGGATGGCAAATTCCGGACGGATCATAAAGGCGTTTATAATGCTGGCAACACCGGGGTTCAACTGGCCCGAAGCCACCAGAGAGTCTACCTTGTCAACAATAAAGCTGGTCCGGACATTGTATTTCTCCTGATCAAGTCTTTCAACTATCTCCTCTACCTTCATGCCCTCCTCAGCCATACGGCAGGCTTCCATGGCAATGAGTCCCTGTCCGGATGAAATGTGTCCGGAGTCAACTATGGTCACATTGTCAAAGTTACTGGCTGCATCCATGGCGGAGAAATAACTGGTATCTACAACCTTTCCAGACCCTGAAATATGAATGATATTATTTCCCTGCTTAAGCTTTGCCGCGAAGAAATCCTCGAAATCCCCGGATTCTATAGGGAGTATCCGGGCTTTCTTAGCGCGGGTACCCACATAGGAAAGGATGGCATCCGAATCCATATCCACTCCGTCCTTGAAGACGCCGCCCTCTGTCTCTATTTTAAGGGGTATCATTCCTATATCATATTTATCCGTAAGCTCTTTCGGCAGATCTGCGACGCTCGATACGGTAACCTTGATATTTGCCCTTTTCTTACCCTTCTTTATCCAGGATACGCTCTCTTCCAGGATATTTGAATCCGCGATCTCAAACTTGATAAGCTCGTGAGGCAACAGTTTCCTTAACTCCAGTTCCAGGATATTGCCGTTAACAGGCTTTAATACATAACCGTCAAATCCGGATTTTTCGTACAGCTGCCTGCTCTTACTGTCTGCATTGGCGGTGAGAGCGACTATCTTTGCCTCCCTGCTCTTTCCGCCCATCTGCTCACGGATCCTGTTCATGCATTCAATACCGTCCATTTCAGGCATCAGATGATCCATAAAGATAACGTTGTACTCGGTTTCAAGGGTCTTCTCCAGCGCCTCTTTTCCGGAGGATACAGTATCAAGGTTAACCTTTGTATCCCTTAAGAGTTTCTTTATGACCATAAGATTGGCTGCAGTGTCGTCAACCGCCAGGATCTTTGCTTCCGGCGCTTCAAAACTCTGTTGATATACCCTTCCGCTTAAGAGTTCATGGTCTCCAAGCATGTCCAGTCTCTCAACAGGATTCGGATCTATCACCTCCTGCGGTATCTCCACGATAAAGGTGGTACCCTGGGTATAGATACTGTTCACCGTAACCTTACCCTCCATAAGATCCGTCAGTTCCTTAACTATGGAGAGACCAAGTCCCGTACCTTCAATATGCCGGTTAACATCCTCGTCAACTCTCTTAAAAGCAGTAAAGAGATAGGGAATGCTCTCCTTCTTGATACCTATACCCGTATCGATCACCGTAAAGATAAGGGATACCTTCTCATCCCGTAGCGACTCACACTGCACTGTCAGGGATACTTTTCCTTCCTTGGTGTACTTTACCGCGTTATTCAGGATGTTGATAAGGATCTGCTTTATCCGCATCTCATCACCGTTCAGTTCAGAAGGGAGATCCGATGCGATATCTACGTCAAAGGACAGTTTCTTTTCCATAGCCCTTATCTGGATCATGGAAGCCACTTCGCTTATCATCTCAGCTGTACTGTAAGAAGCAAGATTCAGCTTCATCTGTCCAGAATGTATCTTTGACATATCCAGGATATCATTGATAAGGCTTAACAGCATACGGCTGGCACCCTGGATATTCCTTGCATCCTCCGCAACCTCCTCCGAAACATCCTCACGGAGTATCATTTCATTCAAGCCAATAATGGTATTAATGGGGGTTCTTATCTCATGGCTCATGCTGGAGAAGAAACGGTTCTGGGCTTTATTTAAGTCATCTATCTCTTCCTTCTGCTTCTTTACGATCTTTGTTTCACGCCGCATCATAAAGACCTGGACACTGGTCATAAGCGTCATGATAAGGCTGCAGACCACAAAGGCACCGTACGAATCCCAGTAGAACTCTATCTCTGTATGGGGCAGCACCAGCTCCGGCCGGGTGTACTGGATATAATAGCAGGCAGAGGACATTATGATCTCCGATAAGAGCATTACTATCCTCCATCTGCCCCGGAGGATCATTCCCACATACAGCATTACAAAGACCATCCAGATGGGTGTCCCGCCGTACACGCCCCCGCTGGTAAAAAATATTATCGGGAAAAACAAATACACCATAAAGACCGCGGTTATATTTGCAGCAGCCCTGATCTTATTGTACTTATACCCGAAATAGATGACGCACACAAAGAAGATGAAGGAGATCAGCATTGAAAGAACTCCCTCCATATTCTCTCCGTTAAAGATGCTCACAAAGAAAGCCACCACCATACCGCTCATGGCGGTAAAGGAGATAATCATATAGAGCCGTTCCTGTATGTCTGTTTTACTGTCAAACAGGTATTCCCTGAATTTACGAATGTCCATATAATTCCTTTATGATCCCGACAACAGCCTTATACTCCGGCAGGAATTCCGGATAATCGGAATGTACTATATCCAAATTCCGCTCCTTTGCGGCCTCCTCGATCCTTTTAGCCTTCTTTGAAAGCTTCTCAGCACCTATCATAAGAGAAGAGCTCTTTACGGAATGTATCCTTATCACGAACTCATCCCATTCCTCTTCGGAATAGTATCTCTCCATTTCCTCCAGTTTAACTGCAGCATCCCTCTGATACTCTTCCATGACAGAGATGTACATCTCCCTGTCCTTAAGGCAGTAATCCATTCCCTTTTTCGTATCTATGCCCATTTCTTCCAGCCGTGAAAAATCATCCGGAAGTTCAGCACCAACCGCACCGGTCTCCTCCTCTTCGACTCCGGGCATAAACACTTCCAGTTCCTTTTCCGGTATAGACTTCCTGTAGGAGATCACAGACTCCGGAAGCAGAGACTTAAGTACCCTTTCCAGTTCTTTTAATTCAATGGGCTTACTTAAAAATGCGCTGAAGCCCTCATTTACGAATAATTCCCTGGCAGTGCTGACGGCATTTGCGGTAAATGCCACCATTTTGGGAATGGTACCCTCTTTGCGGATCGCCCTTATCTTCCTCGCAGTTTCAACACCGTCCATCCTGGGCATCATATAGTCCATAAAGATAAGGTCATAATCAGTCCTCATACAGCAGTCAATGGCTTCTACCCCGGATGATGCCGTCGTCACCTCTATGTCGTATCTTTCAAGGATGCTTTTTGCTACCATCAGGTTCATGGGCTCATCGTCCACCACCAGTATCTTTACGCCCAGACAGTACATACGGCTCTCTTCATCCATTTCAGCATGCATATCTGAATTAATAAGTTCCACCACATCAAAACTGCATAAGGGCTTTCTCAGTATCTTTATCTTAGAGGACTTATCCGGAAGGAAGGCACTGTCGCAGACAAGGATCACCATCATCTCTGAAGAAAGGGATTCAATATATTCCGGGTCAGAACGATATTCACTCTCCCCGATAAAGAGATGGGTCATCTTCAGACTCTCCTGCAAAACCTTCAGGTTCTTTAAGCTGTCTACCCTGTGCATGGTGATCTTCAGCCCCTTTACCGTATCGGTGATGAGGCGGTTATATGCCTCCCTGACAAAGGGTTCTTCTATTTTTTCAAAGGTAAAGAATCCCCCGATCACCTTTTCTTCGGGATCATAAAGCATCATACACGGATTTTCGTTTGCAACTGCCTGGGGAATACAGATACGCACATTTGTACCGCCGTAGGGATTACTGTGGACCATGATGAAGCCCTCCATAGCCTCCGTAAAGCCCTTGGCTATGCTCATACCAAGACCCAGTCCGCTTCCGCTCCTGCTCCTCCCGGAATCCGACTGATAGAAATGCTCATAGATCTTTTCCCTTTCCTCCTCAGTCATTCCGATACCGGTATCCGTTACATCTATACGCAGGTTAGTTCCGTACTTCTGGGGAGTTGAACTGATATGCACGAACACTCCGCCTCTTGCGGTATATTTAAATCCGTTTGTAACGACATGCCAGATAATACGCTTTAATTTCAGCGTATCCGTCCTTAATACAGAAGGCACATTGGGGTCAATATCCATGATGAGTTCCACATCGGAATGCATGTATATCTCGAATTCACGGGTAAGATCCTTAACCAGGGTAGAGAGCCTGTAATCCTCGATGTTTACGGCAAGTGCCTCCCTTTCTATCTCCGAATAATCAAGGATATCGCTTATCTGCTCGGAAAGCCGGTGCCCCGCCTCCGATACCATCTTAAGGTTCTTAACGATATCGGGATCCTTCGCCTTTTCAAGGCAGACCCCTGTGAGTCCGATAACAGCATTTACCGGAGTCCTGATCTCATGGGAAACATTTGCAAGGAAATCATCCGCGCTCTTATTCTGGTTCTTTAAGAGGGCAATATACCTTCCGTATGAAGCCTCCATCCTCTTGATCTCATTAAGGAAATGCATGCTAACAAAGGCCGTGATCCAGATAAGTACCAGATGCCATATTAGCCTCCCGGGCCTGTCAGCCTCAAAAAACCTGAGTAAAATACCGGCCGAACCTGTAAGGGCACCTGCAACTATAAGCCTCCTCTCCTTTGTCATGGACAGAAGGATAACTATCAGCATGGCTATGGGGGCAGAATTATAGACGAGATCTATATTAAGGATATAGTAGAAAAGCTCCAGACAGAGAAGGACAGTATATATATATATCCTGTCCTTTTCCCCGGGCTTCCCGATGATATGCATAAAATAGGACGCTGTTACAGCAACAATAAAACAGGGGATGACCCATTTCTCCCACCCCTGTCTTATATTCAGTGAAACAAGCACTATTGAGAAAACTGTGATGGCAATCACCAGAACCACATGTGACAGTTTTCTCGTTTCGTTACCAATATTATCTGTCATCGCCCCACTATTATAAGATATACAGGGATTTTTGAATAGTTATTTTTTTGTGTTGCGATACTGGACCGGGGTCATGCCGTAGCGCTTTTTAAACTGCCTGTTAAAGTGCTCAACGCTTGGATATCCCACGTTCTCAGCCACCCTCTCCACCTTCATATTTCCGTTTTTCAGAAGGGTACAGGCTTTCTTCAGCCTTATCCTCTGAAGATTCTCACTGAAGGTAGATCCGGACTGCTCCCTGATATACTTTGAAAGATAGGGCTTTGAAAGATAAAACTCCTTTGAAAGGTCATCAAGGGTAACGGACAGATAATTTTCCTGGATATAGTTCATTATCTCCGTTATCCTCCTGTCCTTCTCAGCGCCTTCTCCCGCAAGTTTTTCCAGCTGGTTAACTGCGACTGAAAGTGCATTGATGGAAGATGTGATGATATCTTCATCAATACCCACACCCCAGTATTTCCTGCCGTTTGAGGTTATTCCCACATAGGTGCAGGCCTTACTGGAAGAACCGCGGCTCAGGGCGTGCTCTTCATATATGGAGAGCTCATATGAAATACCGAAATATGATTTAATGGCGTTGCTGACGGCATCCAGACGTCCGTTTCCGTTGGCTGCCACCACCACATCTTTTCCGTTCTGCCTTATGGTGGCTTTTGCCAGCATTCCATCCGGCTGCTTCTCAAAGTGACATTCCGGTATGGAGAAGACACCGTCATTATGTATGTACTTATCCTCAAAAATATGATAGACCCTCTCAGGTGAAAGCTCGGCATGCTCGTGGTCTGAAATACCCTTTACGGTATATCCCACATCCTCCTGCATTTCCTTCGGAACCTGCATGCCGTAGTTTGTTTTCAGGATAAAGCTTACGCCGCCCTTTCCGGACTGGGAATTGATCCTTATCACATCTCCGTCGTACTCTCGTCCCAGATCCTTCGGATCCACGGGAAGATAAGGCACACTCCAGGGCTTGTCCATATGATGCTTTCTCCAGGTGAAGCCTTTGGCGATGGCATCCTGATGGGATCCGGAGAATGCAGTGAATACCAGAGCGCCGCCATAGGGCTGTCTCTCATGAATATGCATTCTTGTAAGCCTTTCGTAGGTTTCTCCTATCGACGTGATATTTGAAAAATCAAGTCCGCTTTCCACTCCATGGGTAAACATGTTCATGGCAAGGGTCACTATGTCAACATTACCTGTTCTCTCACCATTGCCGAAGAGAGTTCCTTCTATCCTGTCAGCACCGGCAAGAAGCCCCAGTTCAGCATCGGAAATGCCGCAGCCCCTGTCGTTATGGGGATGAAGGGAAAGAGTCACCGCATCCCTGTACTTAAGGCTTTTACTGATGCATTCTATCTGGGTTGCAAATACATGGGGCATTGCATTCTCAACAGTTGTGGGAATATTGATTATGACCTTGTTGCTCTTCTTCGGCTTCCATACATCGAGAACCGCATTGCAGACATCTATTGCGTATTCCACCTCTGTACCGGGGAAACTCTCGGGAGAATACTCAAAAGAAAAATCCCCTTCAGTCTCGTCAGCAAGACGCTTTAAGAGCTTTGCCCCGTCCACTGCGATCTGTTTTATCTCCTCTTTACTCTTCTTAAACACCTGCTCCCTCTGGGCAACGGATGTGGAATTATAAAGATGTACAATGGCCTTCGGAGCGCCCTTTACGGCTTCAAAGGTCTTCTTTATTATGTGGTCTCTGGCCTGGGTCAATACCTGCAGTGTCACATCATCCGGCACCATCTTTCTCTCGACAAGGGTGCGGGCAAATTTATATTCGGTCTCAGATGCTGCAGGGAAACCGATCTCTATTTCCTTAAAACCTATCTTTATAAGCATTTCAAAGAATTCCAGCTTTTCTTCCAGACTCATGGGCTCAATAAGTGCCTGGTTTCCGTCCCGGAGATCCACGCTGCACCATATGGGAGCCTTTGTAATATGATCTTTCTTTGCCCATTCATAAGTGGGCTTCTTCGGCATAAAATACTGAATCTGATACTTCTCTTTGTTCTGCATGATCATCCTCCGATCAATTATTTTTAATCAAATTATTTGATGAATGTTATTATAGCATCATTTTCGGATTTGCAAACAGATAATTTTAATCTATTTTATTGATCTATTTTATTATCAATAACAAATAACAAAGTGCTTTTCGTTTTGGCGTTTACTATAACATTCAAAAAAGGTGCCTTTCGACACCTTTTTCAATCAGGGCTTTTACCCTGGTCTTTCTTTTGACCCGGCAAGGAGGTTTAATAGTTTAAAGTGCCAGGTCCACGTGCTGGAGTGTGCCCACATTCCCGTTTTCGTTTAAGAAGATTCCCGTCTTTCTCAACACACCATTCAGGGCACCGGTTACAGCATTTTTATCTGAAAATTCCGTATTGACGTTTCCAAGGTAGATGGCACCTATTCCTGCGTCCTTAAGGGAAATAAGTCTTTCTTTGCTTTCCCCGTCCACAAACCACACTTTCAGCTTGTTGAATATGGTGTCACCTTCATCTATCCATCCGTTATGGTCGGAATCGTATTCGGCAAGATCCTTAAATCCGTCTCCGGACTTCGTGCCGAAAAGTTCCGATCCGTCATTTATCTTTCCATCATCATTTTTATCCAGGGAAAGGAATCCCGATCCCTTTTCAAGAGCTGAAATTTCTTCCTCTTTGCCATCGCTGTCAAGGTCAAAGAAAAATTTCTTATCACTGATATCCGTTACATCAGCCCCCACATTGATCACAAGGGGATCACACAGAGCTACGGAATAGTCCTCCTTTGTGAGGGACTGGAAGGCTGCGGAAAAACTCCTGCTCATCCCGAATTCCACATTGAAATTTATTTCCCGGCCGTCATCGGTTTTTGCTGACCCTATGGTCTTAAAACTTACGGCCTCGCTCTCATTTATAACGTCGTAGGAAGCCGTAACCCTTGTCATCAGCCGTCCCGTCCCCTGTTCTAAAGCAGCAGGGCTCCTCATATCTATGACTGATGCACCGATGAATCCCGTAAATGCTCCGGCACTCTGGCTGTTAAACAACTCCACCCGGCTACCGTCAGAAATCCCCAGGGACATGGAATTGGAGTGGCTCTTATGACGATACTCCATAAAGTCTATTGCCTTATAGGAATAGTCACCCTTAGCCCAGCGCTTCATCATCTCAAGGATCTGCTTTAACGCCCTGATCTCCGGGGATTCCTCCTCAGAGGGACAGGCATACCGGTTACTCTTCTCAGCATTTTTTGTATGCTCCAAAAGACTCAGGGCAGTTTTCGCCTCTGAATTCTTATCATTGTTTTTCTTATATTCATCAAAGTCGGAGAGAACATTAAGATAGGATCTGCCCTCATTGGAAATATCCAGCCGTGCTGCATCATCGCGGCTAAGATCCTTTACAATGTGTAAAGACAATCCTGATGAACTGTAGCTATGGTTTGACTCCATAGCGACATTGCTCGCGCTTATCCTCATAGTTATCTCCTCCATGAGATATCTGCCGGAATACCGGCAAAACAATCCTTGTAATACCTATATCGGATGATCTTCAAAAAACTTTAGGGTATTTTGAAAAATTTTTCAGATTATTTTCTGAGACCCCTCTCATGGCCTCCGCGGCGGTTTGCCGACTCCTCGTTTCCGGCAAGGATGTCCTCCACTATCTGCATTCTCATTCCCGCATCAATAAAATCGCAGTGCTTGCAGAAGGGGAAATTCTGGCGCCCCTCAGCGATCTTCCTCCGGATCTCCATAAGTTCCGGAGCCACCCAGGCATCCTTCAGGGGAACCGTATTTAAATCCGCATAATTGGTAACCTCATAGTTATCACAGCAGCAGAGCCCCATATGTCCGTTGGGAGTGATCCACATATCGGTAAAGGGAAGCAGGCAGCTTTCCTTCACCACCTTTTCCGTAGCCTTTTTATTGGGAGCGGATCCTGCCCTGTTGGTAAGCACTTCCTGAAGATACCTCATCTGGATAAGTATATCCACATCCTCAAATTCCTCGGGATGCATGTTCACATATTCATAAATCCTCTGGATATTCTTATGGAGCTTCATGTTCATGGAATAATTATTGATGATCAGCTGGTCTATATATGGTTTTACCGCCTTAAGCTTTTCAAGGGTCAGAATGAGCCCGTTTGTGGACATGAAGATAAAGCACTCCGGAAGCTTCTCCCTTGCGTATTTATGTCGCTCTATGATCTTCTTGTCCAGAAGCGGCTCATTATTCCCGTATAAGGTGAGATGTCCTCTGTAATTCCAGTCAGCAAGCTGGTCGATTATGGATGTGTAGAGTTCATCCGTCATCTCCATAAAAGGACGCTTCTCTGCATGGATATTTGCCGTACAGAAGGCACAGGTTGAATTACAGCGGTTTATGGTCTCTATATTTACAACGTTCGGCTTCGGTGTCTCGGCGGAATCCAAAAAATATTCGCAGTACTTTCTCTGGGCCTTCCCCCTTGTAAAAAACTGCAGTTTAAGATACGCTCCGCTGGCGAGATTCGGAAGGTATTTTCTGGCGTTCCACCCCAGTCTTCCAAGAAAATTATTGATCTGTATCGGCATGTTCTAACAACTCCTTAGCATTCTTGTATTCCTCCGGTGTTCCGAAGGACAGAAAATCATCCGTGGGAAATTCCCCGATTTTCTTGTTTTCCTCTATCATGAGATTATAGATCCCGCTCATAAAGTATTCATTATACGGGCAGTTATCCATATATTTACCGGCATATTCCAGAAAAATATCTTTATTCCTGAAACCGTATGCCCCGCATACAGCCCTGTCACTTATAACCTTTTTTTCCGCAGTTTCGACGACAAAGCCCCTGTCATCTTTCTTCACGTAGCTGAAGCGTCCGTCACTGTTTTCAAATGTAACCAGCCATCCGTCAAGTTCTCCTGTACTGTAGGTTGCATTCCCTTCATCACCGGAAATATAACTGTACAGTTTTTCCGACCTGAACATAAGATCACAGTCACAGAAGATAAGGGGCTTATCGTTATCAATGGCATCTGCCCCTCTCATAATGTTAAGCACTGCTCCATTCAGTACGTGGTCAAGTTCAATGATAACAGCCTCCGGAGCATACTTCCATATTTCGGAGTCTATACCGAATCTTTCTATGTGATCCCTTAGCACCACAAAGGTAAGGCTTTCGATCCCGCAGTGTTTTCTTACGGAGTCTGCCGCATACTCAAAAAAGTGGCGGTGGTTTATTTCGATCAGCGGCTTCGGGCATTCATATCCAAGGTTCGCAAACCTTGTACCAGCCCCGCCCATTGGCATTATCAGGTTAATAGACATATTATGACCTCTGTGTTATAATTTGCAATCGGGAAGCACCCAAGTAACGGGTGCGTTGATCATAGATTGCTTCACAATCCATGATAATTGCTGGTGTGTCGGAATGGCAGACGAGGAGGACTCAAAATCCTTTGGTGGCAACATCGTGTGGGTTCAAGTCCCACCATCCGCACGATACAAAAAAATAAAAGAAACAGGAGCTATACTCCTGTTTCTCAGACGGTAGACAAAGTCCGTGGGAAACCGCGGACGTTTCTCGTATACAAACAAAGAAAAGTGCCGAAA
>JAEEGL010823126.1_pt1 | contig 19995 bp, 11 predicted proteins | sample 9134231 | NCBI WGS metagenome assembly JAEEGL01 (sample SAMN16246548, study PRJNA631951) | gut metagenome | biome: gut microbiome; feature: rumen; material: fiber-attached | host: Bos | place: Iran: Karaj | collected 2018-10
CATCTCCTGCGAAGGAGCTTTTTTTTACTTCATCGGCATTCCCTATCGGGTATAGACTTTTCTTTGCGCGATAAAGAGCAAGCCCCAAAGGATGACTACGGCAAGGAATTTCAGCAGAAAATTCGCGGAGCATCCGTTAGAGTTTTCTCCTGAAATAGCATCGCGGTACTTTCCAATGTCATCAGGGCTTGCTAACTTTGCACAAAGAAAATCGTGAAGTACCCAGACAAGGAATGCCTATGAAAAGACAGGCGACAAAGCAGGGAGAAGATGGATATAGAAACGAGAAAATGGCGTTGTTAACACTTTAACAGCCATATAGTGTTAAAAAAGGAAGATAGTAATGTTCTTCTACCTTATTCTGCTAAAAAATGAGTAACTTTGCATCTGTTTTAAAAATAGAATATGGCAAAGAAGATATCAAAGAAAGAGAAGGTCGGCATATTGGCCGACAAGCTCAACGAAGCTATAGAGAGCTGTAATTTCGAGCCGACAGAAGAGCTGGATCTATTCGCTGAAGCTGTAGCCCTACTGATTGCCTATTGGGGTAAGGAAAGCGACTGGTCTCCTATTGAGAAGGCGAGTTATTACGGCTACGTCACAACAACAGTGATGGAGAAAGGATTAGATGTTGAGATAAAGAAGTTCGAGGATTATCGAAAAACAATGAAAAGTAAAATAGGAAATTAAGATGTACGACGATAAGAAGATAAAGAAGCTAGTAAAAAAGGTATGTGAAGAGGCGAATGTTACCACACACATTCATCCCAATGGAGAACGTGCGGAAGGTTACTCTTTCATCGTCACAGGAATGTTGTACTCATGGGTAATCGATGCGCTTATCAAGGCTATCAACGAGGCTTTCCCCGATGCGGATCCTCTTGGAACATGGAGGATACAGAACGGAAGGTTGCAGGTTCCGTGTCCCGGAGTCAAGAAGGAACAGTATGACGAATGCATGGAAATCCGGTTGATGTGGGCAAAATATAAGAAGGGCTAAACATTACACAGCGAACTACAAACTTGCATCGTCGATTGGTGCTGCAAGGGGATAGAAAGGGAGTAGAAAGGGGCAAGCAAGGGGGTGCGATAGGACTAAAGCCTGTGATAATTAGCTACGACCCTATAAACTTCGAGTATAACACTCTTGGGAATTCTAGACACTGCAGATGTGCCGTCGTCATCCAATTGAATGACTGAAATAAACTGTTCGTCTTCCTGCTGGATAGCCACCTTGCGGAGGATCTTGTATGATTTGGTGACAAATATGCAGATAAAGTTGCCTGGTATATACTCTTTCCATGAGTCCTGCTTCTTCAGTGCTATGACATCCTCTGGGTTGATAACAGGTATCAACGACTTGTCATAATTAACGCACCAGAAATCTACATCTCCCACAATCGGAAATACTATAGGAATCGCATTTCTCGAAGGAACAAGTTGGCCATCTGCGTCCAGACACGAATCAACACCCATCTCATAGAATGGTTTTGCATTATTAGGATTTATCTTTATTCCTATTTCTTTCTTCCTATCTTCTAATATTGTCCCTACACCATTATATATGTAATCAGGGCTAACCTCGTATTTCTGGCAGAAGAGATTAATTGCCTTTTGAGTAGGTTTTTGCCATCCTTTCTTAACTTTGCTCAATACTTGATCGTTTGGTACAATACCATCACGATACAGTTGCCGTCCTGTGAGACGTAGCTCTTCTGCTGCCTTGACAAACCTCTGTGCGAAGTCCTCTGTCCCATTCTCTTTTTTTGAAATCATATTCGTTATCCTTGTATTTTGTAAATAAAAACCTTACTATGCAGCTGATAATACTGCAATTGGGCTGCAAAGGTACACATAGTTTTCGAGACTAACAAGGAAAAAAATAGTTTCATTCACTTTTCATTCCCTCAATCGAGATAAATAAAAGTAGCAGCAACCAGATTAGAAGCATTACTATCTTTATCCCCTATATTAATAAGGTCGAAGATAGCTCGAGAAGATTCGAAGATGGAAGAAGGAAAGCATTTATTTGACATTTTTTGGTAATAAAACCTAAAAAATCGATGTAATCTGTTAGTTTTTTACTATCTTTGTGCTCTATATAGTTTGTTTGATTACTAAAAACCATTTTTATGCAACAAAGAAATATCAACATCTTCATTAGTAGCACGTTCAATGACATGCAGTCTGAGCGTGACATTATTAGGAAACAAATTGTTCGCAAGTTGCAGGAAGAACTTGCAGAATATCATGTAGGCATACAAGTAACTGATTTACGTTGGGGCGTCGATACACTTAGTGTAGATGAAGGAGAACGTGAAGCAAAGGTACTTCATGTTTGCTTGGATGCCATCCAGAACAGCAGGCCCTATTTCATAGCACTCTTGGGAGAACGCTACGGATGGCTGCCATCTCCTGAGAGCATGGAGAATATAAAACGAACTCTTTCAAAAGAACAGCAACAGGCACTGGGAGATGTAAGTGATTCGATGAGTGTCACTGAAATGGAAATCCTTTTGGGGGCTTTAGGAAACCAAGACTTAATGCCACATAGTTTCTTCTGTTTCAGGAATTCCGTTTCCTACGATGATATGCCGAGCGATAAAAAGAGTTTGTATATTGACTCCTTATCTACAAAAGAAGAAGTCAGAAAAAATGCCGTCAGATTAGAGAAACTGAAGAAACGCATTGAAACCGAGTGCGAAGCAGCTGGCTTGGAACAAAATATCATCAATTACGATGCACAATGGATAGAAAAAGGCGAGACAGGGAAATTTGATCACCTTGAATCCTTTGCTGACCAACTCTATAGCCTTATCTACGATGATATCGTATCCGACTTAGAAGCAGAAGACGCATATTTTGATGATTACCAAAAGGATGCTGAGTATAACAGATTTATGACCTTCGTAGAATCACATACAGAAGATTTCCAAGGTCGAAAGCCATTGATTGATAAATTATCGAAGTTTTTCCTTGAATCAAGGGAATTGTCTTCAGTACTTAATGGGATTACTGGATGTTTCCTTACTGGTTTTTCCGGATGTGGAAAGAGTTCGTTATTTTCCGTACTCTATCAGCACTTAACAGAGGCTGCACCACAGTATTCATTTTATATTTTGGCACATGCAGTTGGTATAACGCCGCAGTCTGTAATAGTCGAGAAAATGATCTCTGCTTGGTGTTTACAGATGAGGAGAACTTTAGACGATGAAATTGAAGAAGATATAGATGAAGAAGAGAGCTCATATAACCGGGTATCCGAACTTATAGATGAGTTCCATCGGTTAATATCCCGAATACAAGTCAGAGGATTACAGCCAATTGTGCTAATTGACTCCTTAGATAGTTTTGAGTCAAACAATATCATAAAGGACTTTGATTTCTTGCCATACAATGTTCCTTTCATTTGTACCTCCCTGCCAGGTTATGCGGATGACATTATCAAGAAGCATCCAAACTACCAATGTTATAATATGGATGACTTTACACTTGACGATGCCCAGCAAGTTGTCACCTCTGTACTTAAGAAGAACTACAAAGAGCTGCCAGAGAATTTGCAAAAGCAATTGCTTGGCATAACAAAGGCGGATGGGCACCCCGCCTATGAATCACCATTATGGCTGAGGATGGCCTTAGACATCTTAATGGAGCTTGGAGAAGAAGACTTCAATAGAATCCATAATATTCAGCAGGTTCGCGAAGATGCCAAGATTGAGAACTACCTGTCGCAGACTATCAGCGAGTTCCCGCCAGAAGCTATAGATCTCTTCCAGTATTGGATTAATCTAACATGCCGTTATTTCAATCCGATTCTTACCACACAGTCACTGACGTATATTGCTATTGCCCAGTATGGCATTAAGGAGGATGATTTAGCAGAATTAATTGGCGAAGAATGGAGCCAGCTTGAATTTGTCAGTCTGCGTTATTGGATGCGTAATTATATTCAGTGCAACAACAAAGATCATCGTTGGTTCTTTACTCATGCCATCCTTCGACAGACTCTTATGCAGCAGCCTGCTGACATCCTCCAAAAGTGCCAAGACAAGTTCTTTGATCATCTTATTGGTAGTATGTCAGACGATGAAGAGGAAAAGAAAGAGTTGATTCATCAGCTCATTATCCGTCAGGAAACATCAATCCTTCATAAAAACACAGAGAAACTGGAGCATGTTTTTCTCCGTTCCTTCATGTCTGAATACAATTCGAGTTCCGAAGTAACTATCAAGTTTATGCATAAGTACATTGATCAGTATTATGCAGAGGATAGTTATATGATAAGCGATGTGGTGCGTGAACTTTTAGGTGAGAGTATGGAGTCCGAGGATTCCCTTTATAACAAAGCTGCTTTGGATTTGCACAACTACCATATTTCTCGCTTTACAAACAATGATTTCTTAAAGAACCGCGAAACAATTGAAAACTATTTCTTTGCATATAGCTCTTTAGACGAACATCTGTACTTTGATGTAGATGAAGTAGAACCCTATCTTGAATTCTTCCAGAAACTGACTCCTGTATATGAGCAAATGAAAGATCATTTTGGTGATGAGATACTTCCTTGGAGTCTTAACTATAGTTACTTTACCTTCTGGAGCCATTATATTGAAAAGCTCAAAGATATCTGTCGTTATGAAAACAGCTATCATGATCAGTATTGTGATAGTATTTCAGGATATTTGGATGATTATGCTCAGTGGTGTTTGTATAATGACAATCCAGATGATTATTTTGGGAAGGCAATTGATGCTATCAACGATGAGCGCCAACTGTCAACAGAAGAGCGAATGGGATTTATGCAGCAGATGCAACGTAAAATGTTGGGCCTTATAAAAAATGGTGAAGAGAGCAACGAAAAAGTGCAGAACACCATAGAGCTAGCTCGTTCGCTCATACAATCATACGTAAATCTCTTCGACAGTAAAGATGAAGTATTTGAAACGTCTTTGATGGAATATCTGTCATATTCACCTTCGCCTGAAGAAAAGCCCCAGCGTCCTACATATCAAATTCCTGATGATCTTCCTGAAGAGAAAACCATCGATATTAGCTTTGAGACTCCTCCTGATGATGACGAAGAAGGGGAATGGATTTCCATTGACCTTGATAGTATGGATCCAGATAGTTTCTCCAAACAGTTTAAACTTGACAGCGACGACGAGGAAGAAGCGGATGAGTATGGCGAGGACATGGAAACTCCGACGGATGAAGATATAAGGGCATTGGAGCAAGAGCTTGATGACTATCTTAAGGAAGAAAAGAAACAGTACGACCAGTATGGCGAAGAAGCTAAAAAGATACTCAGAGAGAAGTCACAGCTTTATCGTCGCCTTGCCTTGATGTACCTAAAGGCAGGTTATACCGAAAAAGGAAACAATTTGCTGAGTCAGTTAGGACATTTGCTTGTTGGCTTTATTGTCAATATGTACGACAACTATGCCCTTGGCGATGACGACTCCAAGGACATCATCAAGCATGGAGAGCTTTTGGCTAGGTTAGGACGCGAAGAGGAACAGCTGAAACAGGCAGAAGCCATATCCGATGCCCTCTTCCATAGCTATTATCATCATGAAAATGGTGATTCGCAGCGTCGTATTTATAACTATCTGCTCAAACTCTATGATGAGTACAACATGACAGATAAGAAGATCGACTTGTTGGAACACATGTACGAGATTGCTATCCGCAACCATATTGAGCGAAGGTTCGACTCTTATGAGTTCTATTTCCACGACCTTGGTTATGTGCGGCCAATATTCAGGACTTTGTTTAACGAACTTAAAGCTGCCAACAGAATCCAGGAGGCCGTCATCACCTTGGAACGCTGGGTGGATTTATGTCATTGGAATTACATAGATGAAGAAGACACTACGGGATACGACGATCTGGATAACGCTTATGATATGTTGGCCTCTCTATATGATGGTACCCCCACTATAACGGCAGGAATGAAGGAGCGTAATTCTGTCTTTTTGAAGGATCCTTATATCATGGTCTGCTTAGATGATAATTGGGGCTATATCAATCATGATGGTCAGGTAGCCATACCACTTGTTTATTCCAGAGCATGGAAAGCAGAGCCGGAGTGTTTGTCCGTCAGTCGTGATGGTCAATGGGGATACATCTACTTAAATGGGAATAACATTCCATTCTTAGGGAAATATAACTTCCAGTTGGAGATTGCCATACCAATCAGAAATGGATGGGGACGAGTATGCATCAATGACAATTGGGCAGAGTTCCATATTCCCGATGTCTTCTTCCCTATTAAAGTCGATTGCGACCGATTCTTCGACATAACAGACGGTTTGACAAAAGTAGGAGTGGAAACGGAAGATGGCTATCGTCAGGACTTTTTGCTCCAAGATGGTGAATCTCTGTTATTTAATGGCACTAAACATTCGGTTAAGACACCAAATCAGGGAGTTATAGTGGCAGACTGGTATAATCCTGATGAGGAAGAAAACGATGGTCATCATACTGCCATTTACGATAAGCAGGGTAAAGAGCTAACCAAGTCCGGACGCTATGCTGCTATTGGAGCCTTCGGTAAACAGAATCTTTCGCCCGCCTATACTGTTGATAATCATGCTGGCTATGTAAACAGATCCGGTCAAGAGGTTTCATCGTTTGAGTATGAGCGTTGCCGTCCATTTGCCTTTGGTATGGGTGCTGTCTGCAAAGAAGGCAAATATCCATACGGCAGATGGGGATTTATCAACGAACAGGGTAAAGAGGTGGTTTCTCCTCAGTATATTGATGTTGGTGATTTCCACGAAGGTCTTGCATGGGTATGTTTAGACAATGGCACCAGAAAAGGTTTCAACTGGCGCGGAGGAAAGTTTGGGTTCATCAACACCCAAGGAGAGATGGTCATACCCGCCGTTTACGATGATGTTTCCTCATTCTATGAGGGGAAAGCACTGGTATGGCAAAAAGAACGCGCATTCCATATTAATAAGAATGGGGAAGTTGTAGACTGACCTCAAAGATAATCCCAATTGTGCCAATGTTTACATGTCGTCTTAGATGTAAATATTGGCACTTTTTACCTTTTTGATCCTATAAAATTGACTAAATTGACAATTTTTTGTCGTTGATGACTATATTTTTAGTAAAAGGTTATGGTATTTACCAAAAATTTACTATCTTTGTCCACTATATTAATAAGGTGTAAGATATGGAGACTAAAGACCTGAACAGATTGAAAGTCGTTCTTGCGGAAAAGAAGCGCACGAACAAGTGGCTTGCGGAACAGTTGGGCAAAGATCCTGCAACTGTTTCCAAGTGGTGTACTAACTCAGCTCAACCAAACCTTGAAAATCTGATGGACATCGCAAGATGTCTGGAGGTTAATGTCAATGAACTTCTGCGAATGTAGCAAGAGGGGACAAGAAGGGCGTAGCACAAGCAGAGTTTATGCCATCGGAGATGAAAGAATAATTAAAACGAATCACGAAAATATGGCAAAAGTTTTTCAGATATTGGTTCCAGACAATACGCTAGTTTCACGCATTATCATGTGCGAGAATCAGGTGACTGAGCTGTTTGTGATTGACAGAGCAGACAAAAAGTTTGTATCAGAATATTCAAACGATCTGAACAAACCGGCCTTGTATATCTTGGTTAACAGAGACAAACGGCAGTTGTACGTTGGCGAGACAGATGACTCCATCAAGCGATTGCGTAACCATGAGACTAAGGACTTCTGGACGGAGGCGATAGTTTTTCATTCCACTACAGACACTCTTTCTACAACGGAAGTGAAGTGGCTGGAAGCAAAAACATACGAAGCTCTAAAAGAATTAGGATACTATGATCTGTCAGAAAACAAGCAGGTGCCACAGCAGCCTCCTTTGAAACGCAACCAGATATATACTTTAGAGCCTATTTTCGAAGAAGCCAAAAACTACATCTGTGCTGCAGGTTTCGATATTTTCCTGAAAAAGAAAGTAGAGCCTGAAGAAACGCCCAAGCTTCAGGAACCAGCCAAGATAGAAACTCTTGAGCAGAACAACGTATGGCTTTTACCATCAAGCAGAAAGCGTTTCAATTTGGAAGCTTGTTTTGCTGAATATGGTGAGGTTTATTGGCGAATATCAAGCAACTTCAAGCGTATAACAAAAGGAGATAGAGGTTATGTCTATAGTTCTAATCCTGATAAGGCCATCTTGTATCGCTTTGATGTGATTGAGAGTCAATTACCTTATTCCAAGGTGATGGATAGGGACGAAAAATTCTCAAATGGAAAAGGTGAATCAAACAAGGAGTTTGCAGCCAATGGTGGTCTTTTCGTTCTTATCAGAGTAAATGGCACGATAAAAGACAAACGCTTCTCGTTGCCAGTTCTGCTAAAGAACGGCTTGAATGGCGCGCCTCAAGGAGCTATCCGTATTTCACAAGAGGAATATAAGCCTCTGCTTGATTTTGTTGATGCCAACTTTGAAATTATCCCTGACGATGCTAATGCTGTAAAGAAGCCACGTCGTCCCCCCTTCAAGTTCTCGATGATTGGCTTGAAGCCTGGCGATACGATTATTTTCGCGCCTAATGGCGAGGAAGTAAGGGTGAATTCTGAGAATACCGTCGATTATGACGGACAAATTCTTACACTCTCTCGTTTCTGCAAAATTTATATGCCTGATAACGACAGCGAGAATAAAGAGTATCAAGGCCCTGCACATTTTACCTATAAAGGCAAGACCTTGGATGAAATCAGAAAGGAAAGAGAAAAACAATAATTGTTGTTGCTACATTATGTATACGATACTAACTCCAAGTCAATCCATTCCTAAAGCTTATCTTAGAGATAAGCCTGAGGCACAGGCTGTCATGGCATTCAAATCTGCCATGCAAGATCTGTTAGCACGAATTAATCCTTCGGAGCATGAGGAGTTCAATAAGAATCTTGTCTCAGAGTTCTTTAATAGGAGCCTTTATAATGACCATAAATATATGGTTAATACTTATCAAAGAACCGATTTGGCCATTTATGCTGAGATGGGTACCAACAACGAGCATCCGGTCGTGTTGTTTGAATTTAAAGGACCTTCTCGACCAGATATGGTTACAAAGGATGATTTGAAAAAGAAAGCGCTATACGAATTGATTCTTTACTATATACGGGAGGAAGTTAAGAATCATAATACAGATATCAAGCACCTTGTTATAACAAATTGTTGGGAGTATTTCATTTTTGAGAAGAAGCTATTCTATCAATTGTTTGCCCGCAATCAGCATTTTGTACAAAAAGTCATCGATGCAGACACGGGTGATGACAAGACTGAATATATCTATAATAGAATTATTAAACCGGAAGTCGAGAAAGTTGAGCATCGTCTTCAGTTTGTCCATGTTGATTTAAGATCATATGAGCGAAAGATAAAGAACGATGATATTATCAATAGTAAAGCATTTGTTGCTATATATAAGTTGTTCTCTCCAACAAATTTGCTTAAGTTACCTTTCGTTTCTGACCACAATTCGCTTAATAAAAACTTCTATGGCGAATTGCTTTACATCATGGGCGTCGAAGAGATCATCGATGATGGCGTTCATAAGATAAAACGTCTCAAGAACAAGAGACAAGACTTTTCTTTGGTCGAACAGGCCTATGCGAAGTTGGAAGATTATTCAGGCATCACGAATGAAGAAGAACGTTTTGAGGCAGCATTAGGTTTGGTTCTGACATGGATTAATCGTATCCTGTTCCTTAAATTACTTGAATCACAACTGGTAAATTTCAACAGAGAGAGTGAAGTTAAATTCTTGGATATGATTCATATTCCAGATTATGATGTACTTCACGATTTGTTCATGAAGGTAATGGCGAAGCCAATTGCAGAACGGACTGATGAGCTAAAAAAACAGTTCCCTGATGTTCCGTATCTCAATAGTTCCCTATTTGAACTATCCAAGATTGAGGAACGTTTCTTCCCCATAAGTGGTATTCGTCTTGGCGAAATGGATGTATATTCCAGAACTGTACTGAAAGATGGTAATGGAAGACGTATAAGCGGTAAGAAATCAGCATTAGACTATCTTTTCGCTTTCTTGGATGCTTATGACTTTGGTACAGATAAGAGTCAAGAAGGAGAAAACGTTAGAAATGAGAGTGACAAGCTTATCAACGCATCTGTATTAGGCTTGATCTTCGAAAAAATCAATGGTTACAAAGATGGCTCATTCTTTACTCCTGGCTATATCACCGAATATATTTGTAACAAGACATTAAGGCGTGCTGTTATTGATAAGTTTAATAAGATTAAAGGATGGAAATGTCAGGACTTCGAAGATTTAAAAGAAAAAATTGAGTATGGACAAAGAGAAGAAAGAATAGAGGCCAACGAAATCATTAACTCGCTCCGCATTTGTGACCCGGCTGTTGGTAGCGGTCATTTCCTGGTATCTGCTCTTAATGAACTGATTGCCATTAAGAGCGAGCTGAGGGTTTTGCAAGACAGGCAGCCACAGCCCAAACGAATTGGCGACTATGACGTAAGAGTGGAGTATGATGAATTGGTTGTGGCAGATGAAGACGGAGACGTATTCAAATATGACCCTTCAAATCCATCGAGTCAGCGTATACAAGAAACACTTTTCGAGGAAAAACGCACCATTATTGAGAATTGCCTGTTTGGTGTAGACTTGAATCCCAAGAGTGTTGACGTTTGTCAGCTTCGTTTGTGGATTGAGCTTTTGAAAAATGCCTATTATTACAAGACAGAAACTGGAGAACGTCTATTGCAGACATTGCCGAATATTGATATTAATATAAAATGTGGTAATTCGCTTGCTTCTGTTCATCCAGTATGCATTGGTAAGAAAATCACAGAAGGAGCAGGAATGCAGAATCTGGTAAGAGATTATAAAGCCAATGTCCGTGAGTATAAGAACTGTCGTTCAAAAGTTGTTAAGAACAAGCTTAACCAAGATATTATAGATATTAAGCGTAAGCTTGCTCCACCTGTCCAATTAGATGCTTTCGGACATAATAATGATCAGATAGTTGCTGCTCAAGAAGTATTGAAGAAATCTTTGGAATGGATGGTGGAGTTTCCTGAAGTTCTCAACGAGCAAGGATCATTTGAAGGCTTTGATGTTATCATTGGCAATCCTCCCTATATCAGTTTGGAAAAGTTACGCAAAGACGCATCGGTATATGCGCGAATGCATAGAACTGACGAACAGGGACAGTCAGGACAGAAAACTTACAACACATTAGAGTCACGCGGCGATATATATTCTTTGTTTGTAGAACGCGGATTACATTTGTTGCGAAAGGGAGGCCTCTTGTCATATATCATGCCTAACAAATGGGAGAAAGTTATGTATGGTCGCCCACTACGTGAACTGTTCCTGAATACCAATCTGACACAGCTGATTGATTTCGGTGACAACCAGATATTCGAAGATGCGACTACATACACCTGTATTGTTCGCATGAAAAAGGAGAAACAGGATGGTAAGTTACTTATCTCTACCATTGAGAAAGTTAATTCTGAAACACTTCATGAAGATGTAGAAGAGGAGAAAGAAGAGTTTGACACCACCAAGATGAACGATGGTATATGGGTTATTTCCAGCCTTAACAACTTCAATGCTGTAGAAAGGTTAAAGTCTCAGATGACTACATTAGGAGATTATGTAGGTGGTGAGTCATATCGAGGAATTCTATCAGGTCTTTCAAAAGCTTTTAATATTAGTTTGGACAAAGCAAATGAATTAATATCCCAAGATAATGACTCGGTAAAAGTCTTGCGTCCATTCTTGCAAGGCAGAGGGCTAGTTGCTTATGGTGAAGCAAAAGCTGGTTCAGCCCTTGTATATATCCCTAAAGGCTTTACTCTAAACGGAATGGGAATAGTTATAACAGAAGAAGACAAGAGAAATAACAGAAACTGGAAAGAAGATTTAATGCCATCTGAAGAAGATGCATGGCAATGGTTCTCCTCTAATTATCCAGCAGTTTCCGATTGGCTGTTAAATTTCAAGAAAGAAGCAAAGGCCAGACAGGACAAAGGTGATTACTGGTGGGAGCTTAGAGCTTGTGATTATTATGACAAGTTCGCAAAGCATAAGCTGTTTTATCAGGTGTTCCAGACAAAACCATGTTTTGTTTACGACGAATCCTCTACGTTCTGCAACAACTCTATGTATTTCATGACTGTCCCTGACAAAGCATTGTTAGCTCTTCTGTGTTCAAAGGTTGGATGGTGGCTCATCATGGAGTTCTGCCCTCGTATACAAAATGGAGCACAGCTGATATGGGACAATTTCCGTCAAATACCTGTTCCAGAAGAACTGCCAGATGAGTTGAACGACTATGCGGAAGAAATGATGTCGTCAAGACTTGATGAAGCAGAGTGTCTACGCATCTCCCAAGAGATAGATAAAACGGTATCAGAAATATATGGATTAATAGATGGTAAAAAATGACTCTCGCTGATGCAAATGGCAAAGAAAGAACGAACATACGCTAATTTTGGTGAGTACCTATTTTGGTCATATGCCAACATACAGATGCTGAACTATGCGCTGAATGCGGGTGTGCCAAGGTATAACCGTATGTGCTATATGATTCGAGCCAAGGCATTCAAAGCCTACAAAGAAGGGCGTTGGAATATCCACGACCTCTTTGAGTTCAATATTACAAAGATAAAGGAGAACAACTACTGCTGGTATTGTGGCCAGGAGATGGAACCTTTTAAACTGACCAAAGACCACGTTTTCCCACGAAGCAAAGGCGGTGCGAACGAGATGGATAATATCATTATGGTTTGCAAAACCTGTAATTCATCAAAAGGGAACATGGATTTATTTGAGTGGTATGCAGAAGTTCGCCATGTATGGCCACCCCTCAACGTGTTGGTACACTATCTTAAGAACATCTATCTATACAGTATTGAAAATGGGTTGATGGACAAGCATTCTGAAGAGTTGGATGTAATGGACTTGCCCTTCAAGTGGCAGTACATCCCCACCAACTTTCCACAACCAGAAGACTACTGGCCAAGTAGATTTGAAAATGGAACAGAAGAAAGTGTTATTGGAAATAAATTATGAAAAAGGTATACCCTATCCACACTGTAGGCAAGCTCTACCTATACTCTAAGTTGCTTCTAGGCAGCTTTCTGCCTTACTCAAGAGGCATCTTAGAGTATGGCACGAAGCAGAGTAGTATGAGGTAAATAAGACAAAGATGAGGAATAATTGAAGAAAAAAAGATATGATCAAGAATAATCTTCTATTAGAGAAATTAAGTGATAAAGTTCGTTCCTACAACGAAGATGTGAACAGGAACCTGCAAAGTGTGGCTGTCTGGCAGAACTTTATTACAATCATGTATGTGGTATTTACAATTGTTGTATTTATCATCTCTGACCGGCTTCTTGTCGGGAAGACTATCGTAAGTGGTATCAACAACAATGTAATCAGTCTGATTATTACGATTGTTCTGTTGTTGGTTTCATTCCCATTAGCTCCAGTATGGATTAGGAAGTTCAAGAAGAAAAGTTTTGTTTTAAACATCGACAATGTCGAACCTGAGTTTGATTATAGTGGGAAATGGGAATATACGACTGTGTTTAAGGTCAAGTCAAAGCCTGACGGGAGTAAAGAGTATGACATACTTGATAGAAATATGAATAATTTCGCTGAGGAAGGTAAGAGTGTTTGGTCCCAGAAAGGTTTGGATATTAACATTGAACATGCATATACAGATGATGTTCCTAAGAATGAACATTCTGTTGAAGATCCTAAGGTTGAATGGGATTCCAGTCCTGTGGTATTCGCAAAAAATACGATAGAATGGCATTTTGAAGGACATATACGATGGAAAGGCTCTGATACGATGGCCAACATCTTTTCTGGTACTGAGACGTATGATGTGGTAGAACGCGATGAAATAGGTAAGCCCTCAGTGCTAAAGGGAACTCTGACAGGAACTATACATGTCGGTGAACATTACTACGTAGTAGAAGCTGACTCTGATTTTAATCGGATATAAAGGAGCATAAACATACGGATTATGAAATGTCCTAATTGTAATTCTGAAAACATTCGATATAGAGAGAATAGACATAACTATATCTGTGACGATTGTGACTATGTGTTCGTAGAAGAAGCGCATTGTCCTCAAAGGATATTTGTTAGTTACGGACATGATGAATTTTCTGGCTTCATCATAAAACTATCCGAAATTTTGAAACAGAAAGGATGGCAAGTTTTTATCGATACATATGAAATCAGAGAAGGTCGTCAATGGGAAAATTGTTTGGAGAGCGGTCTGAAATGGACAAAGGAAGCTGGCGACAAAGGAACCTTTCTATTGATTATGACGCCCTATTCAGTGCGCCGTCCTGACGGCTATTGTCTCAATGAGATAGCATACGCTATAGATTTAGGACTGAAAATACTTCCTGTAATGGCTATGCAAGTGACTCCTCCTTTGTCAATATATAGACTTCAATATCTTAATATGCCCATAAATAGTTCAGAAGTCCAATCTGAAGATTTTTTAAAATCTTATTCTGAGAGAATCATCAAAGCAATTGAAGACATTGACACTCTTGGGAAAGATGGTTATAACATAGGGCTAATGAAAGACCTTAAGCCGTTGGATTTTAATTCAGAAATTATTAACTATTCACAAGGCTTTATAGGGAGAGAGTGGGTTTTCGATTATATTAAAGATTGGTTAAAAACCAAGGGAAGAACATTACTTATAACAGGCATGCCTGGTATAGGCAAGACTGCAATTTCTACGTATTTATACCATAAGATTCCAAATATTTTGGCTTTCTATATGTTTCGCAGAGATGACAATGAAAAATTGTCGTTAAAAAGTTTTGTCACGACCCTTGCATATCAGATTGCTACGCAAATTCCAGACTATCGAGAGTCTCTCATGAAAATGGATATAGACCATCTGCTAGTCCAGCATGAAGGAGTTACTCTATTCATCAAATTAATTACAGATCCACTTTCAAGAATTGATATAGCAGAGGAAAAGACTCTTCTGATTGATGGATTAGACGAAGCAGAACGTAATGGTCAGAATGCAATGGCAAGCATCATAGCCATGTGCACGGAACATTTCCCGGAATGGCTTCATATTATTATTTTGTCCAGGCCTGTAAATTCTGTACTGATTCCATTTTCATTTGCTCATAAGATAGAGATAACTGCTGACGGGAAAGATAATCTTTCTGATTTAAAAGCATATATCAAAAAAAGACTTCCCGACATTACAGAAGAAAAGCAATCATTGATAGTTGAACGTTCAGAAGGTTCATTCCTATATGCTAAGTATGCTTGTAATAATGTCTTATCAGGAATAGACGTCAATCTTCCATATGGAATGTCACAGTTTTATTATTGTACATTTTGTGAATTATATCCCAAAGAAAGTGAATATGCTTCCAAAGTTCGACGTTTCTTGGAATGGCTTGTTGCATCACCTTATCCTCTGTCTCAAACAATGCTTATATCTCTTGCCAATAGTGATTCATACGAAATCAGATCTTTCAAGAACAAGATGAAAGCCTTTATACAGATATCTGCAGAAGGGACAATTAGACTATACCATTCTTCGTTATCTGAATGGTTAGTAGATGAGAATTTGTCGGGAATATATTGGGTGGGGGTAGATGATGTTCGCAAGAGGACGATTTCTTTCGTTAAACAATTGATACAAGATTACTTGTGGTCTTTTAATGGTTTAGAAGATTATAAAAGCAAACGAAGTTTTTTAGAGGAAAAGATAGAGATGAAAGTGGACCAACCTCTATTTATGTTATATCTCGACCTTTTGGAATCAGAAAGAGATTGGCTTTCATTTCTTGAATTCTCTATTTGGTATATCGGGCAGGTTCCAGCGTTTACCTACGAAATCAGGGATAGAATATCTATATTACAAGATAAGTATTATGAGGAATTAGAAATAATAGGTGGAAATCAGAAATTTTATAATGCTTGGGAGAAAACAATGATTGAGTATATTGAAAGATCAACAGAAAGAACTATAATCAATAATGGCTCATTTTCATACTATGATCGCCCAATTACAAGAACTTGTTATATCTATTTCCTTAAAGATCATTGCGTTTCTTTTTTAAGAACGAATCTTTCATCAAAATCATTGGAAACTAGGTGCTTAGTAACTAAGCGCGCATTTGAACATATGCAATACGATTTTATCCATTATTATTCATTGCATGAAGATTCCATATGTAGCTTCTTTGTCGATGATTTGCGCAATCTTTTCTATAATATACTACAAACAGGAAAGATAAAGAACAAAGACATCATTAAATGGCTAGAACAGTATGCCAAGGAAGATAAGGTGTTTAACAAATAACTCTACAGAAGGTATGAAAACAATTAAGATATTTCTCGCATCGTCGGAAGAGTTGACAGATGACCGCAATGCATTCGGAAATCTTGTGCGTAAATTAGACAATATTTACGAGAAGCGTGGTATCCGCATCGAACTCTTCGAGTGGGAGGACTACGATGCGGCTTATAACAATTGTCGGAAACAGGATGAGTATAATGCCAAGATAAAAGCATCGGATATGTTTCTCGCATTGTTTCATACAAAGGCGGGAAAGTTTACCATCGAGGAGTTTGATGTCGCAACTGAAGAATTTCGAAAACATGCTTCTCCCAAAGTCTACACTTATTGTAAAGATTTAGCAGAAGGGGAACAAGAGTTACCCGAATTGACTGAGTTTAAACGAAAATTATTTGAGGAAATGGGGCATTACTGGAGCCGCTACAACAATCGTGACTCCATGCAGTTACATTTCGTGATGCAGTTACAAATGGTGGAAACCAACAATATGGAGGATACGCTCAAAGTTGAAGATGGCACAGTTACGATAGATGGTCTGCCAATTGCAAAAATGGACAATTTGCAATTTGCTGCCGACAATGAAGGATTCACGAAAATGAAAGAAGAACTCGCAGCTCTTCCTGATAGAATAGACAAGGCGAGAAAACGAGTTGAAAAGTATCCTGATGACGAAGAGTTGAAACAAGATTTGCAGCAACTGCAAAACCAATACAACAGCCTGAAAAGACAGGTCGAACAAGAAAGCCAATTGCTGCTTGATTTTGCAAGAAATATTGCCGTATTGCAGGGCGAGCAGATTACCAATAGGATGAAGCGTGCTATAGATGCTTTTTATAAAGGTGATGTTCAAGAAGCAAAGATTATATTAAAGGAGGCAGAACATGACTCTCAGAGTGCCTTGAATGATTACCAACAGAGTTTGGACATCACGGAGAAGAAACGGCAGTTGGTAATTCTTTCTATAGGCGAAATTCTCTTGAAGATTTCCGCCACAATGGCAGACGTCTCCATTCCTATTGACGAAAGAATAGCTATGGCCATTGACTTATATAAACAGTGTGACGATACGGCACAAGTTGTGAATTATCCCCCCGATAAATATGAGCGTTTTCTGCATCAGTATGCAAGATTCCTGCTGGATTATGCACACTACAGGGAAGCTATTGCAGTATATGAAAGACAAATAGAATTGTCTGTTCGCCTTTATGGAGTAAATGATGTTCGTACTGCGTTTGTGTATAATAATATTGGAATGGCATATGCTTGTATCGGGGAACATTTGAAGGCTATTGACTTTGCATGTAAGTCATTGCAGATAAAGGAAGACGCCTTGAGTGGTGACCATCCGGATTTGTTGCCCAGTTATATAAACATTGCCTTCCTATATAACAACATGGGAATGCCTAATGCTGCTATCAAACACCTTGAAAAAGCGCTTAACACAGGTGCAAATACTTTAGCGAAGGAACAGACGATGTTAGCTTCCATCTACAACAATCTTGCTTATGCATATTACGCTTTAGCTAATTATGACCAGGCTTTAGAATATCATCACAAGGCTCTGTCTATACGCGAAAAGTTGCTGGGGGATTATCCTGAAACGGCTATATCTTATAATAGTATCGGCCTTATTCTAAAATTGAAGAACGATTATCAATCAGCTTTAACCTACTACTCTAAGGCTCTGAATATCCAGAAGAAATTTTTAGGGCCATTACACCCAGACACAGCCAAATCATATAACAACTTAGGTACCCTATATTACAATATGGGTGAATATGACAACTCCATTAAATACCATTTAGAGGGTTTAAAAGGCCAAGAGACATCCGTGGGAAGGATGCATATAGACACCGCTAGTTCATATTGGAACTTAGGACATGTATATGAAGAAATTGGGGATACAGAAAAGGCTATAGACTCTTATACGAATGCACTTAGTTACTTTGAACATAAATTAGGTAAAGAGAACACCTATACTATAGCATGCTACGAAAAGATTGCCGATCTTCTATTCCAAATCAAATCATATCGACAATCAGGAGAATATTATTCTAAGGCTATTGGTGCTTACTATACTTTGGGAACTAAACAGGAAGAAGACGGAAACTATGAAGAGGCACTTGACTCTTTCAATAAATTACTTGCTCTCTATGAAAGGGTTTCTGGCCCTGATCATGTTAACACTGCTTCTGCTCATTGTGCAATAGCCAGGGTTTATGACCACAAAAAAGAGCACGGCAAAGCAATAGAGCATTACGAGACTGCTTTAAGCATCCAAAGATCCGACGAGAAAGGCAATATGGAAGATATCTCTTCAACATGTAACAATATTGCACAAGTCTATTATCATATTAAAGATTTCGAAAGCTCTCTTAAATATCATACAGAATCCCTGAATCTCAAAAAACAATTATATGATGAAGGTGATATAAGAATCGCGCACTCATACAATAATATTGGCTTTGTTTATATAGCAATTAGAAATCTTGAAATGGCAATTGCCTGTTTATCAAAGGCACTTGAAATATATGAGAAAACATTGGGAGAGAATCATGAGCAATGTATTGGTCTGAAAGATTATATTTCTCAGATGAAATCAGAATTAGAACATAATTCTCACGAATAGTTGAATATGGAGCAGAACAAGGAATACTACGCGTTTATCAGTTACTCTCACAAGGACGAAGAGTGGGCGAAGTGGTTACAGCATGAATTCGAGCATTATCATCTGCCGACCACTCTCAACGGCTTGACTGACTTGCCAGACAAGTTCCGACCAATATTCAGAGATATTGACGAACTAAGTGGCGGAGAACTGAAACCACAGATATCGTATGCATTAAGGGCGTCTGCTTATCTTGTTATTATATGTTCTCCAAATTCTGCGAAATCGCTATACGTAGATGGAGAGATTCGAGAGTTCATAGAGATTGGTGAACAAGAAGGTGTAAATAACATTAGCAATATATTCCCCTTTATTGTTGATGGAATTCCCCACTCCAATGACGAACCGGAAAAGGAATGTTTTCCTAAAGCATTGAGAGAACTTCTGTCAGAACTTATAGCTGGAGATGTGACTAAACACGGACGAGAACAAGCCTTCGTGAAAATTCTTGCAGGCACATTGCATTATTCGAATGTCAGATTCAGTATGCTATGGAATCAGTTTGAAAGGGACCGCATTGAAGCAGAGCGGAAAGAGAGAGAGAAACGAGACAAGCTGCTGTTGCTGGAAAGCCGCTATCTGTCCGAGAAAGCTCTGGATGTCGCTTCTGTTGATTCCAGACTTGCTCGATTGTTGATATTAAGAGCCTTGCCAAAGGATTTGAACGACCCTGAAGATAGACCGTATTGTGTTGAAGCGGAAAGTGCCTTAAGAATAATAAGTAACTATAAGTCGGCAATTTTTAAGGGAGTAAACAGATTCAAACTTAATTCTGCTGGCGATAAAGGTGTCTCAGGCTCGACTGATGGAACAGTAAGAATCTGGAATATTGAAACGGCATCTCAAGTTGGAGAGTCTTTGAAAGGACATACTGATAGTGTGGGGGATGTAACATTTAGTCATGATGGAAATATGATTGCTTCGTGTTCGGGAGATGGTTTCATTATAATTTGGGATGCGGAAACAG
>JAEEGL014404866.1_pt1 | contig 19995 bp, 18 predicted proteins | sample 9134231 | NCBI WGS metagenome assembly JAEEGL01 (sample SAMN16246548, study PRJNA631951) | gut metagenome | biome: gut microbiome; feature: rumen; material: fiber-attached | host: Bos | place: Iran: Karaj | collected 2018-10
CCGATGTATTTGTAAAGCTCTGTCATGAAGCTCTGGCAGAATGCCATGATTTCACGATCAGACTTGCCCTTAGGATCGAAGTCTGAACCACCCTTACCACCACCGATAGGAAGTGTTGTAAGTGAGTTCTTGAAGATCTGCTCGAAACCAAGGAACTTGATGATACCTAAGTTTACTGAAGGGTGAAGTCTTAAACCTCCCTTGTAAGGTCCGATTGCGTTATTGAACTGTACACGGAAACCTCTGTTTACCTGAACCTGTCCGTTGTCATCTACCCAGGGAACTCTGAACATGATCTGACGATCGGGCTCTGTAATTCTCTCAAGGATAGCAAGCTTACGATACTTTGCTTCATCCTGCTCGATAACGGGACGAAGGGAATCAAGAACTTCTGTTACTGCTTGGATGAACTCGGGTTGATCAGCATCTCTTTTTTTGATCTTCTCGAGTACTTCATCAACGTATGACATATTTTAATCCTCCTTAAACTGCGTGATAAAAAAGAAAAAAGCCTCTTTAATGGATAAAGTAATACCACTTCCACTAAAGACGCCATTGCCTTTATCACATTTATTTAGTTGACCTGTATTGAACGAAGAACCGAATATGTTCTTCCTTTCGTGTTCACGAATTGAATATTACAACACAGAAAAATGCTTGTCAACTGTTTTTCAAAAAATAAATCAAAATTTTTTTCGATCGCATTTTTTATAAAAGAACAGTTAATCCCAAATGTATTTTTGGCCGGCTTTGATTCTGCAAACTTTATCTGAAAAGAGATTATGGAAGATTTTATTAATGAAGTTTTTGCATTTCGTATAACGCTGATTGTAAAAAAATAAATAACCATATAAAATGAATGTGTTGTGTTTTAAAAAGAGAGGGAAGAAAATGAAAAACAGAATCACGGGATTAATTTCCATTATTCTTATTACGATAGGTTTGCTTGTTTCTTCGGTATTTGCAATCAGGAACCTTGTGAACCTCAGCGGACTGGTGAGACCTTTAACCAAACTGGAAGGAAAACTTACAAAAGGAGATTACGTCGAAGGCGAGCTGTATGTCGAGAGCGAAGAGTTCTATTATATTAAGCACACGCTGAACGGACTGATTCCCGTCGGAACGGAACATTACTATATAGCGATTGATGAAAACACCGATACGGTTTATTACTTAAGATCCGGAAAGAACACATATAAAAAAGTTTCGCCTGATTCGCCGATTAAGATTAAAGGAAAAGTCTACAAGGCTGACAGCAGCGTTCATCATGATTTTAAGGAAATAAAAGAGTATTTTGAAACTGAAGGATTAAGTGTCGGTTATTCGGGAGAGATTCTTTTTATAGATACGGATATCGGAAAGAGATCTTTGATTAACCTCCTTGGAGTTGTTTTTCTTATCGGAGGATTCCTTGCGGTATTCTTAAGCCCGGCCGGAAAAAAACAGATAAATGAAATAAACGGTTTCGATAAACTGCTCGTATTCGGCGGCCTGCTTTTTATACTTGCCGGCGGCATAATGCTGATAACGCTTCCTGTATTTTTATAATTCAGAAGATAAATTTATCAGAAATATTTAAAAAAAATCGGAGCGTTTATATAATAAAGAAAGAAAAAATTTCGTGACAAAAAATTTTAAAATACACTATTGACAACTGAAATAAATCGGGTGTATATTACACGCAAATGGGCAAAGGTGTTCGTTTAAACACAATCGTGTTTGAATGAGCGCCTTTTTTGTTTTCTTATATTATATGTCCAATAAAACGGACACATAAAAAAGAGCTTATAAATCGTTATCGATTTCGCATAAAGGTTTTCAAAACCTAAAAAGTTGAAGGATGAAAGGAATGAAGAAAATGAACAGAGAAGGTGAAGTCAGAATCCCGTCAGGATGTGCCATAGCGGCAGTTATTTCAAAAGAAGGAAAGAGGATGTCCGGACAAAAGATTTACGAATGTATGAAACCCATGCATGATCGTTCGAACGGACTGGGCGGCGGATTTGCAGGATACGGAATTTATCCCGAATATAAAGATCTGTATGCTTTTCATTTCTTCTTTGATGACAGAAATACAAGAAAGAGCTGTGAAGAATTTCTTAAAGAAAGATTTGAAATAGTTAAGTCGGAAATAATTCCCACAAGAAAGATTCCTTCGATTACAAACGAACCTGATATCTGGAGATATTTCGTGGCACCTTTGAAGAGCCAGATGGAAAAGATGCAGATAGACGAAAAGGAATTCGTTGCAAGAAGTGTAATGAAGATAAACACATATATGAAAGGAGCTTACGTTTTCTCAAGCGGAAAGAACATGGGTGCTTTCAAAGCAGTAGGATTTCCGGAGGATGTCGGAGTTTTCTACAGACTTGAGGAATACGAAGGTTACTCCTGGACGGCTCACGGAAGATATCCTACCAACACTCCCGGATGGTGGGGCGGAGCCCATCCCTTCACACTTCTTGATTATTCGATAGTGCATAACGGTGAGATTTCCTCATACGATGCCAACAGAAGATTCATAGAAATGTTTGGATATAAATGTAATCTTCAGACAGATACGGAAGTAATCACATACATTATGGATTACCTTATAAGAGTTAAGAAACTTACGTTAAATGAAGCCGCATCCGTAATCGCAGCTCCGTTCTGGAGCACGATTGAAGGAAAGGAAAACGAAGAAGAAAGGGCAAGATACGAATTCTTAAGAAAACTTTTCCCTTCACTTCTTGTGACCGGACCGTTTTCCATAGTACTTGGTTTTGACGGCGGAATAATGGCACTTAATGACAGACTGAAATTAAGATCCATGGTTGTCGGAGAAAAGGACGACAAAGTATTTGTGGCAAGCGAAGAAGCTGCCATAAGAAGTATGGAACCCGATGCAGAAAACATCTGGTCTCCTGCAGGCGGTGAACCTGTAATAATCAAAGTTAAGGATGGTGCATACTGATGAGTATTCAATTTATATACCCTGAATTTGAAGTAGTAAGAAATGAAAATCGATGCATTGCCTGCAGAGTCTGCGAGCGGCAATGCGCGAATGAAGTTCATAAATACAATGCAGACAAAAAAGTAATGATAAGCGACGAATCCAAATGCGTCAATTGTCAGCGCTGCGTTTCGCTTTGCCCGACCAGAGCTTTGAAAATCGTAAAGAGCGACTGCACTTTAAGAGAAAATGCTAACTGGTCAAACGATACAATAAAAGAAATCTACAAACAGGCCCAGAGCGGAGGCGTTCTGCTTTCGTCCATGGGTAATCCCAAACCGCTCCCGGTTTATTGGGACAAAATTCTTATTAACGCTTCCCAGGTAACAAACCCTCCCATCGATCCTTTAAGAGAGCCGATGGAAACAAAAGTATTTCTCGGAAAGAGAAATGCTGAAATAAAAAGAGACGAAAAAGGAAATCTTATTACCGAAATGTCTCCGCAGCTTGAACTTTCAATGCCGGTTATGTTCTCGGCAATGAGTTACGGTTCTATAAGTTACAACGCTCATGCTTCACTTGCACGTGCGGCCACACAGCTCGGTATTTACTACAACACAGGTGAAGGCGGACTTCACGAAGATTTCTATGTATACGGTCCCAACACAATCGTTCAGGTTGCATCAGGACGATTCGGTGTTCATGAAGATTATCTTAAAGCAGGTGCTGCCGTAGAAATCAAAATGGGCCAGGGCGCAAAGCCCGGTATCGGCGGACATCTTCCCGGTGCAAAAATTGTGGGAGATGTTTCGAGAACAAGAATGATTCCGGAAGGCTCGGATGCAATTTCACCCGCACCTCACCATGATATTTATTCTATCGAAGACTTAAGACAGCTTGTCTTTTCATTAAAGGAAGCTACCGAATACAAGAAACCCGTTATTGTAAAGGTTGCCGCTGTTCATAACATCGCAGCAATCGCGAGCGGAATCGCACGAAGCGGTGCAGACATTATTGCAATCGACGGTTTCAGAGGAGGTACCGGTGCGGCACCCACAAGAATCCGTGACAACGTAGGTATTCCCGTAGAACTTGCACTTGCATGTGTTGACCAGAGACTTCGCGACGAAGGAATCAGAAACAATGTTTCGCTTGTAGTCGGCGGTTCGATAAGAAGTGCATCGGATGTTGTCAAGGCGGTTGCACTCGGTGCTGATGCATGTTACATCGCAACTTCAGCTTTGCTTGCACTCGGCTGTCACCTCTGCCGTACATGTCAGAGCGGTAAATGTAACTGGGGTATCGCAACACAGCGTCCCGACCTCGTAAAGAGACTTAATCCGGATCTCGGAAGCGAAAGACTTGTTAACCTCATGACTGCATGGAACCACGAGATAAAAGAACTCATGGGCGGCATGGGAATTAACACAATCGAAGCTTTAAGAGGAAACCGTCTGATGCTTCGCGGTATCGGTCTTAACGAAAAAGAACTTGAAATACTCGGCATTTCACATGCGGGAGAATAATAGAAAACGGAGTCAGAAATGAAAAGAATATATGTAAATGAAGAATGGTGTCTGGGTTGTCATCTGTGCGAATATAACTGCGCATTTGCAAATTCCGGACTGGAAGATATGGCGGACGCACTTAAGGGAAAAACGATTTATCCGAGAATTCATGTCGAAGGCGATGACAAGATTTCTTACGGCGTTTCCTGCAGACACTGCGAAGATCCCATATGCATCAAGAGCTGTATAGCAGGCGCAATAAGCAAGGAAAACGGAGTTGTATGCATCGACAGAAGCAAATGTGTCGGATGCTTTACATGCGTACTTGTTTGTCCTTACGGTGCACTTGCTCCTTCTGAAGAAGGCACAATGCAGAAGTGCGAACTCTGTACAAAGAACTCATGCGGCGAACCTGCATGTGTAAAGGGCTGTCCCAACAATGCCATTGTATATGAGGAAAGATAATTGTTTCAAAACAGATTTCAGTTCTAAATGATTTTAGTCAGGAAGGAAATACAAATGAACGAATACGTTATAATAGGTAATTCCACGGCAGCAGTCGGATGTATAGAAGGAATAAGAAGCAAAGACAAAGAAGGAAAAATAACAGTTATTTCCAAAGAAAATCATAAAGTATACGGAAGACCGCTTATTTCATATTATTTACAGAAAAAAACAGACCTCGAAAAGATGAACTACAGAAAAGAATCTTTTTATGAAGATAACAACGTAGAACTTCTTTTGGGAGTAAGTGCAGAGAAAATAGATACGGAAAAGAAAACGGTAATCACGGATTCAAATAAGGAAATTCCTTACACAAGCGTTTGTGTTGCTACCGGTTCGAATCCTTTCGTACCTCCTTTTGAAGGACTTGACAGTGTTGAAAAGAAGTTTTCTTTCATGACACTTGATGATGCTCTCGAACTTGAAAAAGCAATTGACGAAACATCAAAAGTTCTTATCGTCGGCGCAGGTCTTATCGGACTTAAATGTGCCGAAGGAATTAAGGACAGAGTTGCATCCATTACAGTATGCGATCTTGCAGACAGAGTACTTTCGAGTATCCTTGACAGCGAGTGTGCAGCGGTAATTCAGAAGAGACTCGAGGAGAACGGAATTGAATTTCTTCTCGGCGACAGCGCAACAAAATTCGAAGGCAAAAAAGCTTACATGAAGAGCGGTAAGGAAGTCGGTTTCGATGTTTTAGTACTTGCAATCGGTGTAAGAGCAAATATATCTCTTGTTAAGGATTTAGGCGGTGAAACAGACAGAGGAATCGTTATCAATACGAAATCCGAAACATCGGTTAAAGATGTATATGCAGCAGGCGACTGCGCACAGGGATTTGATTCTTCGACAGGTTCAAGCAGAGTTCTTGCAATCCTTCCGAATGCCTACATGCAGGGACATACGGCGGGCGTAAACATGGCAGGCGGCGAGGAATCATTTGACAATGCCATCCCGATGAACTCGATCGGATTCTTCGGAGTACACATCATGACAGCCGGAAGATATGAAGGCGAAATGAAAGAAGAAAAAGGTGAAGGATACCTTAAGAGATTTTTCGTTGAAGACGGAAAGCTTATCGGTTTCATTATTATAGGACAGACAGAGAGAGCGGGTATTTATACATCGCTTATCAGAGAAAAAACTTCGCTTGAAAGTATTGATTTCGATCTGCTTTCTAAGGTGGCTACGACATTTGCATTTTCAAAAGAAAGTCGTGGAAAAAAGTTTGGAGGTGTGGTATAAAAATGTTAATTGATGCTAAAGAACTCGGATACAAAGAAATAAATGAAAAGCTTCGTGAGTCAGGCAGGGAAATCACTATTACCGAATGCCTCGGACAAAGATTCATAGCAGCCGGAATGAATGACAAGGACATTACCATCGAAGGTATTCCCGGAAACGCTCTCGGCGCATATTTAAACGGAGCTACGATTAAAGTTGAAGCCAATGCACAGGATGCAGTCGGCGATACCATGAACGAAGGCAAGATCATTATTAACGGTAACATCGGCGATGCTGCCGGATATGCAATGAGAGGCGGTAAAATATTCGTTAAGGGCGATGCCGGTTACCGTGCCGGAATTCATATGAAAGCATACAAAGAAAAAATTCCCGTAATGGTAATCGGAGGATGTACCGGAAGTTTTCTCGGCGAGTATCAGGCGGGCGGAGTGATCATTGTTCTCGGTCAGACGCTTAACGAGAAAAAAGGATTCGATGATAAAACACGTAGAATCGTCGGATTTTTCCCATGCACGGGAATGCACGGCGGAAAGATGTATTTAAGGTCTGAGTGCAGTGATATTCAGTTCCCGGGACAGGTGGTCGTAACACATGCAAAGGGAAGCGAATTCGAAGACCTTAAAGAATATGTTACCGAATACTGTGCGGAATTCGGACTTGATGCTGAGAGTATTCTTGATGCGGAATTTACTCTTGTAACACCCGATACCAAGAATCCTTACAAGCAGATGTATGTTGCCAACTAAAATTTGTATTTTAACCGAATGGCCGGCTGATTCTGAAGGATTAGCCGGTCCGGTATCAAGTTAATAAATGAAGAACGGTATTTCTTCGAAAAATTAAAATGTATTAGTGTGTTAAGCAGTAATCGATAAAAGGGAGGAAGCAATGAAGTATTCCAAGGAAGAAGTAATCCAGTTTATATATGAGGAAGACGTAAAATTCATACGTCTTGCTTTTTGTGATGTTTTCGGAAAGCAGAAAAACATCTCCATCATGCCGGATGAACTTGAAAGAGCATTTACATACGGTATTGTTCTTGATGCATCGGCAATTAACGGTTTCGGAGATGAGATGCATTCGGATCTTTTGCTGCATCCGGATCCCGAAACACTTTCGTTTTTGCCCTGGAGACCTGAACACGGAAAAGTAGTAAGAATGTATTCCTACATCACATATCCCGACGGAACTCCCTTCGAATGCGATACCAGAAGAATTCTGTCACTGGCACAGGAAAAAGCAGTTGAAGCAGGATTAAGATTTAATTTCGGTGCGGAACAGGAATTCTATCTCTTTAAACTTGATGAAGACGGAAAGCCTACCAAAGAGCCTTATGACGAGGCCGGATATATGGATATTGCACCTGATGAAAAAGGTGAGAACGTAAGACGTGAAGTATGCCTTATTCTTGAACAGATGGGAATCAAACCCGAGAGTTCGCATCATGAAGAAGGCCCCGGACAGAACGAGATTGACTTCAGATATTCGGATGCTTTAACAGCAGCAGACAATGCCATGACATTCCAGACGGTTGTTAAAACGGTTGCTGCAAGAAACGGCCTCTGGGCAGATTTTTCGGCTAAGCCTTTAAGCGGAAAACCCGGAAACGGTTTCCATATTAATATGTCCGTTAAACCGGACAGTAACGAAGAGAACATGAATTACATGATGGCCGGTATTCTTGACAGAATCAGCGAAATTACGGCTTTCCTTAACCCTACAGAGAATTCATACGAAAGATTCGGACAGAACAAGGCACCCAAGTATATTTCATGGTCAAGAGAAAACAGATCGCAGCTTATCCGTGTACCTGCAGCGCTCGGAGAATACAAACGTATTGAACTTCGTTCCGCAGATCCCACTACAAATCCTTACCTTGCATTTGCACTTTTGATATATGCAGGTCTCGAAGGTATTGAATACAAAAAAGCTCTTCCCGAAGAAACGGATATTAACCTTTTCAAAGCGGATGAGGAGACATTAAAGAAGTTTAAGAAACTTCCCGAATCGCTTAAAGAAGCTTGTGCGACAGCAGGCGAAAGCGAATTTGTAAAAGAATACATTCCTTCCAGAGTTCTGGACATTTATCTTAATCAGTAATTTATTGATTATTTCTTTTGATGACCGAAAGAAAAGAAAAAGTTTTGCTGACTGATTAAATATTACTTTACCGGAAAGGAGGAGTGTAATATGAGCCTGGAACAACGTTCTTACAGCGTTTTAATCGTTTCGGCAGCAGACAAATTTAATAGCGCTATATCAGAATTACTCTCCGAATCCGGATACAGGGATATTCATTTCGAGTCAAGCATAAATGCGGCACAGAGAGAATTCGCTGAAAAACGCTATGATTTCATAATTATCAATTCGCCTCTTCCCGATGATGTCGGTGTGCGTTTTGCAATAGACATATGTTCATCGGGCAGCAGTATTGCTCTCCTGATAGTTCGAAACGAAATTTACGACGAAACAAATGAGAAAGTATCAAAGCACGGCGTGTTTGTAATGTCGCGTCCCATGAGCAAACCGATAGTGGCAATGGCTTTGGGCTGGATGGCAAGCTCGAAAGAGAGACTCAGGAAGACTGAGAAAAAGACAATGTCCATTGAGGAAAAAATGGACGAAATCCGTACCGTTAACAGAGCGAAGTGGATACTTATAAGCGAACTTAAAATGGATGAGCCTGAGGCACACAGATACATTGAAAAACAGGCGATGGACCAGTGTGTATCAAGACGCCAGATAGCTGAAGATATTATCAAGACTTATAACTAAAACCGGAGTTTGAAATCAAACCCCGGTTTTTTCGTGTGAAGACACGGTCATATTTTCTATTGCATCGCGAAGAATCGGATGATGGATTACAAAATGGATATTGGGATGCAGACTCTTTGTAATGAGAACCCATTTTCCTCTTACGATCGTAATCTGAATGTTTTTAAAAGGATTGGATGTCGTTCTTATAAGCGTGTAGTTTGAATGTGATTTTGCATATTCTTCCGTTCTTTTAAGATGATATTCGTATTCCTCGTAAGTATAATAAATCTCTTTGGAACAGAATGTTTCGGTAAGAAGAAGATAAGGTTTCTTTTCTTCGAAGTTCTCTTTGTTTATAAGAACCGTTTCATCGGTAATTGTCGAAGTCTCGAGAATTTTTTCGCAGGATTCGACAACAGCACGGTGGTATTCAATCATGTGTCCGATTTCAATTTCGGGAAGTTCGTTTCTGACAAGAATTTTCCTTAATGTTTCTTCATCAAGAGTATAAATCGGAAGTGAAGTGTAGCGGTGAAGAATTCCCTTCGGACAGTTTACCGAGGATACAAGTGTGGTTGTGAATTCGTCGAGATTCTCAAACTTGTATATTTTCATAAGAGGAAGCGCTTTTTCGAGAAGAAAATCTGTGTACTCCCGATACATTGCAACTTCTTCTTTTTTTCTTGTAAGGTAATAATGCGCCTTGTCGTGATGGGATTCTATGCATTCCCCGATAAGAGCTACTTCGCCGGATGTATAATGCACATGGCCGTATACGGAATTGACGGAATCCTTGATGTAGTAAGGATTTACAAGACCTGTCATATAAAGAGGAATCCAGCCTTCAAGCCCCATAATAAGCTCGTTGAAGGGACGGTTTAAGTTATGAACGATATTTATCTGAAGTCCTTTTTTTAACAAAACGGCGAGACCGAACATCCATTTTTTCGGGAAGTCGGAATCCTCAGACATGTCTTCCATCGGCATGTCGTTACACATGATAACAGGTTTGTCGGATTTGGAAAGGACAGTTGATTTAAAGAAATCCAGTTCGCCTTCACGTATCTGTTCGAGACCATAGTACGATTTATGTGTTGTCATCTGGAAAGGAACACTCGGGATTTTAATATCGTTGAAATGAATTCCTTCCACGTATTCTTCAAGATTGAATTCGTCGAGTTTCGAAAGGAAAGACGAAGGGTCGATATGAGGAGCATTTGCGGTTGCATTTTCCGAAAGAAGCCATTTGAAAAGTTCGCTCTGATATACCGTATCGTCCGAGAGTGACTCGGGAGTTTTTCCGATAAGGGAAGCAACGGCACGAATATCCTTGTCGCTTTTGCAGTGTTCTATCGTATACTGAACCACTTTTCCGATAAATGCGGAAGCATCGTAGGGCTGGCGCTTGTTGGAACGCACACGCGAAATGTAAGACGGATCGTAATTGAGAGCACTTGCAAGCTCTGAAGCATTTATTTTAAGAACTTCTATTAAAAGATCGAATTTATGTGCCGTTCTGGTGAAATCGAATTCATTGAGAGAAGATGTCAGGTCGTCGTAAACTGCTTTCGAATCGATTCCTTCGATACCTTTTTCTTCTGCGAGTATAAAAAGTGCATCCGCAAGAAACCGGATTGCGTCCGAATCTTTTGAGGGCTCGCGTTCGCCGCTTCTGTAACGGCTTATGGTTGCTCCCGAAAGTCCGCTTTTTGCAGATAAATCTTTTGAGGTACAGTCGATTTTGTTAACGTATTCGTTCAGGCATTCATGAAAGTTCATGGTCGGTTTTTTCAAAAACAGTCAGGCTGATTTGAACTCTCCTTTCAGTATTGTCTTGTCGGAAATTATTGCTCGGAAAAAGTGTCGTTTTTTGTCCGTGAACGTGTCCGATAATTGTCCGTTTTTAAAGCGTTTCACGGCTCTTATGTATACATTATATAGTATATTGAAGAAGAATAAAAGTCTGTCATTGACAAAAATGGAAATATTGTTGCGGTAACGCTTTAACGTAGTAAAATCAAATGTACGAGTCGGTGCTTTTTGAGGAGAAAGACTGGTTCGTACGGGGAAAATAAAAAGCAATCTATATATTTTATGAAGGTTTTTTGTTAAAAGGGGAAATGAAATATTATAGATGAAAGAAGGAGTGGATTCAAAGGATCCGCTCCTTCTTTTTTACGGGAAATTTCCAATGATGAACAAATATCCGAAAGAGTATTCGAAAGCATACCGATAATGTGCATATTTTCCCTGATAATAAACGAAATATCCCGAATAACAGAATATGTACAATTTAAGGATTGTTATGTTATAATAATCGAAGTGTTTTCGGGCGAGAAAGCATATAAAAAGAGGTTTTCTGACAGGAGTTATGAATGAAAATAGCTGATATTTACAAATCAAAGAAAAATGTACTTTCGTTTGAAATCTTTCCTCCCAAGAAAGATGAAGAACTTGATAACATAGAACCTACACTGGAAATCCTTTCGGATCTTCATCCGGATTACATTTCCGTAACATTCGGTGCAGGCGGTCATGCCAACAATTCAAAGACAATTGCCTTAGCCGGAAAAATAAGAGAGAAATACGGAATCGAGCCCGTTGTTCATCTTACAGGCCTTTACTACGATGAAAAGGAAATAGATGAATTTGCAAAGGAAATAAAGGCAGCAGGCATTGAGAACATTCTTGCGTTAAGAGGCGACATTAATCCCAATGTGCCTAAGAAAGATGTTTTTCCTCATGCTTCCGACCTTATTACATATCTTAACGACAAATATGATTTCTGTATCGCGGGCGCATGCTATCCCGAGATTCATCCCGAGTCGGAAAACAGAATTGATGAGATGAAAAACTTAAGAAAGAAAGTTGACGCAGGTGCCGACCTTCTTTTATCACAGCTTTTCTTTAATAACGAGACATTTTATAATTTCGTGGAAACCAGCAGAATAGCCGGAATCGATGTTCCCATCACACCCGGTATCATGCCTGCGCTTAAGGCTTCGCAGATTAACAGAATGGTAAATACCTGCGGTGCGACTCTTCCGGAGAATTTTCAGAAAATCATCGCAAGATTCGGTGACAACCCCGATGCAATGTTCGACGCCGGACTTTCATATGCGCTCAGCCAGATAATCGATCTTCTTGCACACGATGTGGACGGAATTCATCTTTATACAATGAATAATCCGATTGTTGCAAAAAGAATCTGCGAAGGCGTAAAGAATATAGTTAATGTTTAAACAGATTTCCGGAATAAAAATACGGTAAATGCTTAATCAGATTTCGCGGGCTTAAAGAATATAGTAAATATTTTATAGGATTTCGCGGACGTAAAGAACAATCTTAATGCTTAATTGAATTCGCAATACGAGAGACAAAGGTTAAACACGGTAAGCTTCAGTATGGACCCAAAAGAGATTTTTAACAGAATATTTCCGACAGCCTGCCGATACATGCGGGTCGATCCGCTGAAGGTCGATACGGAGTTTAACGAAAAGGCATTCAAAATCTTTGAGGATTTGTGCGAGAATGTCCGTTTCAAGGGGCTTCATGAGTTTATTGCGGTTTCCGATTTTTTTAAAATAGATGAAGAACTATCATCCGTTTCAGAGGATCTGAAGTTTTATCTCGAGGGCTGCACGGATATGGTTATATTTGCAACCACCCTCGGAGTGGATGTGGATGCACATTCAAAGAAAATTCAGTCAAAAGACATGGGCGTTGCCGTAATATATGACGCATTGGCATCGGCACTTCTTGAATATTATACCGATGAGTACGAGGACGGATTAAATCTCGGCGAGCACACTTTCAGATTTGCTCCCGGATACGGCGATATACCGATTCAACTAAACTATATAATGATAGATGCGCTTTCGATTTCCAAGAAAATCGGAATATTCAAATCATCCAACAATATGATGCTTCCGCAGAAATCGATGATTACAATGTGCGGACTCGGAAAGAAAAGTGTTCCGACATGTACTCACTGCATAAGACTTAATTCTTGCTCTTTAAGGAAGGAAAATTTAAGATGTTACAACTCTTAGGAAATAAAACTCTGTTCTTTGACGGCGGCATGGGCACTCAGCTCCAGGCCAAAGGACTTTCGGTCGGTGCGATTCCAGAAGAACTGAATATTGACAAACCCGAATTGATTGTGTCGATTCACGAGGACTATCTTAATGCGGGTGCAGATTTTATTACCACGAATACATTCGGTGCGAATGCGCACAAGATGAGCCGCGCAAAATATCCGAATACGGACATGATTAAGGCAGCAGTTGAAAATGCTGATAAGGCAAGAAAAAATGTCGGCAGGGAAAAAGATTCCTACATTGCACTTGATATAGGACCTATCGGCGAACTTCTTGCACCCATCGGAACTTTGTCTTTTGATGATGCGTACGAACTTTTCAAAGAGCAGATTGTATGCGTAAAAGATGACATAGACGTTATCATTTTCGAGACATTCGGAGATTTGTACGAGCTTAAAGCCGGAGTGCTTGCAGCAAAGGAAAACTGCGACAAGCCGGTGTTTGTTTCGATGTCTTTTGACAAAACACAGAGAACGCTTACGGGTACCAATCCCGAAACATATATAAATGTAATGGAAGGTCTGAAGGTTGACGCAATCGGTGTAAACTGTTCGCTCGGACCGAAAGAACTTGAACCCGTAATCATGACTTTGCTTGAAAAGTGCCATCTGCCCGTGCTCATTCAGCCCAATGCAGGACTTCCGACACTTAAGGATGGTCAGACGATATTTGAGCTTACGCCCGAGGATTTTATCGATGCGCTTTCAAATGTTATTGACAAGGGTATCGCAGTCATCGGCGGATGCTGCGGAACCACGCCTGATTTTATCAGGATTGAAAAGAAGAACTTCCCCGTTGATGTAAAGAAAAGAGACGTTCCCTACAGAACGGCGGTTTCAAGTTCGACAACCACCGTTTATCTTGACGAGAGCGTAAGAGTCTGCGGTGAGAGACTTAATCCTACAGGAAAGAAAAAACTTCAGGCAGCACTTCGTGAAGAAAACTACGACATGCTTATTTCCGAAGCAATTGCTCAGGAAGATGCCGGTGCACATGTTCTTGACGTAAACGTCGGACTTCCCGGAATAGATGAAGCTGCGGTAATGAAAAAGATTATCCCCATGCTTCAGGAAGTTGTTTCTATTCCTCTTCAGATCGACTCATCAAACGCTGCAGCCATTGAAGCAGCATGCAGAGTATATAACGGTAAACCGTTAATAAATTCCGTTAACGGAAAAGATGCGGTAATGGAAGCGGTATTCCCCGTAGCCGTAAAATACGGCGGTGTTGTAATAGGACTTGCTCTTTCCGAAGAAGTTCCCAAAGTCTGCGACGAAAGAGTTGAGATAGCCAAAAAGATTATTGAAAAGGCAAAAGGATACGGTATCGGTCCGAAGGACCTCGTTATCGACTGCCTTACATTAACCGTATCGGCTCAGCAGGCGGAAGCTGCGGAGACACTTAAGGCGTTAAAGGTGATTACCGATATGGGACTTTCATCCACGCTCGGTGTTTCGAATATTTCGTTCGGTCTTCCGAATCGTCCGCTTGTAAACAGAACTTTCCTTACACTCGCAATGCAGTGCGGTCTTAAAATGCCAATCATCAACCCTATCGACAGAGCTTTGATGGACTGTATCGATGCTTTTAACGTAATTTACAACGTGGATAAAGGCTGCGAAAAATACATTAAGAATCAGGAAAATGTTGTTGTTCAGACTGTGACTGTCACAAAGACGGATGCACAGGGCGGCGGTGCGCAGGCTTCTGCAGGAAGCACGAAAGATGTCGGATTCTGTATCATGAAAGGCCTTAAAGACGAGATAACATCCGTAACGATAGAAGAACTCGCAAATAAGGATCCGATGGTACTTATAAATGAAACAATCATTCCGGCACTCAACAAAGTCGGACGTGATTACGATTCGGGAAAGATTTTCCTTCCCCAGCTTATTCAGGCCGCGGAAACAGCCAAGGTTGCATTCGCCGAAGTTCAGAAACACTTTACCGTCAGCGGCGAAAAGAAAGGCCCGATGATAATCTGTACGGTTGAAGGAGATATCCATGATATAGGAAAGAACATCGTAAAAGTAGTCTGCGAAAGCTACGGCTACGAAATAATAGATCTCGGCAAGGACGTTCCTGTAGACAGCGTTGTGGATGCTTACAAAGAGTACAAACCCAAGGCAATCGGCCTCAGCGCACTTATGACCACCACCGTTGAGAATATGAAGAGAACGATTCAGGCGCTTCGTGCAAATGACTGCGATGTTCCCATTCTTGTCGGAGGTGCCGTGCTTACCGAAGAAATCGCCAAAGAAATCGATGCGGATTATTATACGGAAGACGCAATGTCGATGGTTAATCTGTTAAAGGAACTCAATATTTAAAACAGACCGGACAGCTTATTGCTTGAATGATTATACCGGCTGAATAGTCGCTATCATCTCAAAGAAAATAAATTTTCTTAATTTTTCAGAGGGAAAATATGAAGATAAAAAAATTTATATCACCTGCAATTTTGTTTACCGTTTTTATCATTTATACGCTTGTTGTAAAAAACGTGGACGTTAAAGCGATAGGACCGCTTGATTCATCGGTAGGATTTGCTTCGATAAACGGATTCTTTGCGGGAATATTTAAGTACAATGATTTCTTTTATTCATTAACGAAAATAGTTGCACTCTTTTCATTCCTTTATATAGGCGGATTTGCGCTTTACGGACTGATTTCGCTCATAAAGAAAAAAAGCCTCGCAAAGGTTGATTTTGCAATTTACGGAATGGGTGTTACATATGCGATTACGGCACTTTTTTACCTTATGTTCGAGATAGTGATTATCAATTACAGACCTGTTCTCGACGAAGGCGAACTTGAGGCATCCTTCCCTTCATCGCATACAATGCTTGCGGTTGCCGTATTCGGAAGTGCAATAGTTTACGGGATTTACAGGATTGAAAATGAGACGATAAGAACCGCATTTGTGATAGTAAGCGCTGTATTTGCCATAACAATGGCGCTCGGCAGAATGATAAGCGGCGTACACTGGTTCACGGACATTCTCGGCGGTGTTTTGCTGGGCTGTGCAATAGTTTCCCTTTATCTGGCGTTTGTTCAAAGCATAGAAAGGGAAGAGCGATAAAAAATCAGAAAAATCTCCATCTGCTCAGGAAGTATCCCGGAATAACCACGATGATAAAGAACGCCCAGCTGATTAAAGTGAAAGTCTTTATGAATTTGAAACCGTTCTCGGGATATTCGCGCACGTAGATTCTGTAGTTGATTACGGAAGCGAGAGAACCGATTAAGGAGCAGAGGCCTGCGGTATCGGCACCGTAAATAAGTCCCGAGAAATTCTCTGTAAAAGGATAGAGAACGATTGATGCGGGAACGTTGGAAATAAGCTGGCTTAATCCTATTGCCCACCAGTATTCGTGACCTGCGACGGCTTTTTGCAACACACCGGAAATACCGGGGTTTGAAGCAATCGAAGACGAGAAAATGAAGAAGCAGAGGAATGTGAAAATAAGCACATAGTCAACCTGCGTGAAAAGCTTTATATTTACGATTGCGATTGTGATTATAACGATGAGAACGGCAGCAGGCCAGAACTTCGTTCTTGTGACAATCGTAAGAAGAATCATTACAAAAAGAGCAAGATAAGCAATACGTCTTACTCTTTTTTCTTTTTCCCATTCGCCTGCGACTTCTTTTGAGTCAATCTTTATGTCTTCTTTGAGATTTTTCCTGTAAAGAATCAGAACAAAACAGATAAGAAGAATCGCACTTCCGATGCAAAGCGGAGACATGTGCAGCATGAAATTCCATACGCTTGTTCCTGACTGTCCGTACAAAAAGAGATTCTGCGGACTGCCGAAAGGCATTAGAAGCGATCCTCTGATGGCTGCTATATTTTCCATGGAAATAACCGGAAGAATGTATTTCTCTTTATTTCCGCCCCTGAAAAGAAGGATTGTGAGAGGCACGAAAATAATTAAAGAAACGTCATTGGTTACGAACATTGAAGAAAAGAAAACGCCGAAAATGAGGAAGAGCGAAAGCGCTACCATTGTTCCGAATTTCGTGCTGAAATTGATTATCGGCTTGAAAATGTTTTCCTGTTTGAAACCTTCGAGGACACAGAGCATCATAAAAAGAGTGCCGAGCGTGTGCCAGTCGATATCTTTAAGAAGCGCCGTTGAAGGCGGTGTTATGAACAAAGAAACGATGGCAGCGAGAACTGCCACCGTTAACATTATTTCTTTTTTTAAAAATGCAAATATTTTTTTCATAATTAACAGACTGTCCCAATAAAAAATCTATTGAATAATAATATCCTGTGCATTTGCTGTCAAGAGATATTCGGAACATCCGTCAATTTTATTTTATTTTTCGGATTTTATTTTGTCATTCATTTCGGAAGTGACTCTGTAAAGATCCATTTCGAAGTCCTGACGGTTCTTCTGATAGATGGTCTTAAGAAGCTGTCCCGAGAAGAAAGACTGGATTGCCGCGATTACTACGAAACCGCAGACGATAAGAGTCGGGAATCTCGGTACTTCACCTGTCTGAATGAATTCTATAAGAATAGGAATGAAAAATCCGGTTGCAAGCGCTACAAGGAAAAACGAAATGATTCCGAAGAACTGTCCCGGTCTGTATGTGCGGAAAAGTCGGAGTATCGTTCTTAAAACTTTGAAGCCGTCGGAATAAGTATTGAGCTTTGACGTGCTTCCTTCCGGTCTGTCCTTGTAATCTATGACGATGTTTTCGACATACATGTTTTTGTCTACGGCATGTATGCTCATTTCGGTTTCTATTTCAAAACCTTTCGAAAGAACTGGGAAAGTCTTCACGAATCTGTAACTGAAGGCTCTGTATCCGGTCATGATATCTTTTATATTGCTTTTGAAAAGAGTATTGATACTGCCGCGAACCAGAGAATTTCCGAAGTTGTGGAAAGGTCTTTTGTTTTCTTTGAAATATGTGGAAGAAAGTCTGTCGCCAACTACCATGTCCGCACGGTCGATAAGGACTTTGTCTGCCATTTCCCTTGCACTTGATGCGGGATAGGTGTCATCGGCGTCAACCATGATGTAACATTTGGCCTCTATTTCGGAAAACATTCTTCTTATGACGTTTCCCTTGCCCTGCTGATGTTCATATACGACTTTCGCACCGGCTTTTTTTGCAAGTTCATCGCTTCCGTCGGAAGAATTGTTGTCGTAAACATAAATAACTGCTTCCGGAAGAGCTTTCTTAAAATCGGCTACTACTTTTTCAATTGTTTTGCTTTCGTTGTAACACGGTATAAGCACTGCAATTTCGTCCATGGTTAATCCTCCAAAAAACATTATACTTATGTTTAATGTTCGTGTCCATTTTAATTGTAAAATAACTGTGAATTTGCAAAAAATTAAATTATTCAGGTTGTTAAAGAAGGTTCAATAAGGTAAAATATAATAGGTGAATTTTAATTTTGCAGATACTAAGGAATTTTCAAAAATGTATTACGCTAGTTTCGGCATTTTATCATTAGTTATCCATATTATTATCAACTTTGATTCAATGAAGAAACCCCGTGGCAAGGAACAGTATCAGGTAAGGAATCGCTACAGGGTCTTCCTTTTTTCTGCGCTTCTTTACTACGTATTTGATGTCGTATGGGGCTTTACCGGGGAAACGAATGTTGTCCCGGTGGAATACGCGTATTCGGTGCTTTACTTTGTTGTTATGGCACTGACCGTATTGTTATGGATGCGATTGATAGTGGCCTTTTTAAATAAAAGCAAAGCTTTCTGTAAAGTGGTATCGGTTGCGGGATGGTGCGTTTTCGGTCTTGTTATAGCACTGATTATTACCAATTTCTTTAGACCCATACTGTTTTCTTATGACGCCGAGGGAGAGTATTATCCGGGAATTGCCCAGTTCTTTTCATTCGGTCTGCAGATTTTGCTCTTTGTGGTTCTTGCAGTCTTTACGTTAATCAGATCATTCAGAGTCAGCGGACAGGACAGACTTCATCACAGGGCAATCGGTATTTCCGGTCTGGTAATGGCTTCATTTATCGGATTGCAGATCGTATTTACGAATTTACCTTTATATACAATCGGCTGTCTCCTTGCAACCTGTATCATTCATTCTTTCGTACAGCTTGATGCCAAAGCTAATTTCGACCAGGAACTCGGCTCCGTAAAGCAGATAGCATACAAGGATCCGCTTACGAATGTAAGAAACAAAAATGCTTATGTTGAAGCGAAAAAAGCCTGCGAAAGCAAGATGTGGAACAAATCCTTAAGAGAACTCGGCGTGGTTGTTTTCGACGTAAATGATTTGAAAAAGATTAACGACACGATGGGCCACGAAGCAGGCGACAAACTGATTCGCGAAGCAAGCAACATGATTTGCGATACATACAAGCACAGCCCTGTATTCAGAATCGGCGGTGATGAGTTCGTTGTTCTTCTTGAGGGCGAGGATTTCAGAAACAGAGCGTTCCTTTTACGTCTGTTTAATGAAAAATCAGACAGTAACCAGAAGTTCGGCGGACCTGTTGTTTCGGCAGGTATGGATATATTCGATCTTGAAAGAGACTTAAGTGTCGACGATATCTTCGAAAGAGCCGACAACAAAATGTACGAACGTAAGAAAGAACTTAAGAAAAAAGCAAACACCCCGACATATAGATAAGAATCACACCATATTTTGTGCATATATATAAAGAAGCGAAAGATTATCAAAAAAAGTCAATGTTTGGTGAATTTATTCCTTGACACCATATGTGCGTTTTTGTATAATGTTTCGTGCGAGTCTTTGACTAAGGTAAGTCAAATGATTAATGAAAGTTGACCGGCGGCCCGGACATCCGACGGTTTGACAATAAATGCAATTACCGGAGAAACGGTGGATGGAGACCGGATCTTTGGTCAAACTTAATGGAGGAAACAAAAATGAAATCTTATATGGCAAGCCCTGCTACCATTGAAAGAAAATGGTACGTAGTAGA
>JAEEGL016308886.1_pt1 | contig 19994 bp, 19 predicted proteins | sample 9134231 | NCBI WGS metagenome assembly JAEEGL01 (sample SAMN16246548, study PRJNA631951) | gut metagenome | biome: gut microbiome; feature: rumen; material: fiber-attached | host: Bos | place: Iran: Karaj | collected 2018-10
CGCCGATGATGAAGGTGTTGGGGGCGCCCCGGCGGACGGCGGAGCAGTGGCTGACCATCTCTTCCATGGTGACGGGATAGGTGGTCTCATAGCCCAGCTGGACCATGCCCAGAGAGTCGCCGACCAGGATCATCTCCACGCCGGCCTTCTCGATGTACTTCGCGGTCAGGTAGTCGTAGCCGGTGAGCCAGGTGATCTTCTCGCCGGTCTCCACCATACGGCGGAAATCAAGGATGCTTTTCTTTGCCATTGTTTTTGACTCCTCTCTAAAATAAGTTTTTTGGAATGCACATATCTTTCGGTCCCTTCCGGGACGGAAACACACAGGGAAGCCGTTCTTGAAATCTGTGCAGAATCGGGTATACTGAAAGCGGAAAACGTGACCGGAAAGGCGTGATCGCTTGGAAAACAAAGAGAACGGTACCCGGATCCAGTCGATCCTGCGTGCTGCCGCCATTCTTCAGTGCTTCACCGCCGGCAGTGCGCTCGGCGTGACGGAGATCGCGGAAAAGGTGGGGCTCCACAAAAGCACCGCCTTCGGCATCATCTCCACGCTGGTGCACTGCGGTTTCCTGCAGCAGGACACCGTGAGCGGCCGATACTCCATCGGGCCGGAGCTGTTCCGCCTTGGCTCCCTCTACGACCGGGATCTCAGCCGGTCGGTCCGCCCGTTTCTGGACGATCTGGTGCGGGAGTTCCGGGAGACCGCGAACTACGTGGTGCAGAACGGGACCAACATCATCTACATCGAGAAGGTGGAGAGCCCCCACTCCATGCGCATCAGCACCGCCCGCGGGAAACAGCTGCCTCTGTACTGCACCGGCGCCGGCAAGGCCATCCTGGCCTTCCTGCCGCGGCCCGAGCGCATGAGCGTTCTGAAAAAGACCGCCTTCCGGCCTCTCACGGAGCAGACGATCACGAAAAAAGAGGACCTGGAAAAGGAACTGGCCGCCATCCGGCGGAACGGATACGCCATCGACAACGAAGAGGTGGAGCTTGGCCTTTTCTGCGTTGCCGCCCCTGTGCTCGACCCCGAGGGCTACCCCATCGGCGCGATCTCCGTGTCCGGCCCGGTCGTCCGCATGACGGAATCCGTGCAGGAAAAAATCAGCGGCCGACTGATCGAGTACGCGGAAAAGATCTCTTCGCTCATCTCTGGTCTGGATCCAAAGTCGTAAGGCTCCGTGAAAACTGGGACTAAAAGCGATTTGTTCTATATTGCCGTACAAGTTCGATAATGTAGGACGCTGACAAGACTACTATAGTACCTTCCCCGCCCGTTGTCAAGGTGGAAAATGTATATTTTCTATGAACTTTCGGAAGGAGCGGCGCAGGACCATGGTAAAGGAATATTTCACGATCGGAGAGATCTCTTCCCTGCTGGGGCTGTCCAGCCACACCCTGCGGTATTACGACAAGATCGGGCTGATCCGCCCCGCCATCGTCAACGAGCAGAATAGCTATCGCATGTATTCCTACGACCAGCTTTTCACGCTGGAGCACATCCGGAACCTTCAGCAGCTCGGCTTTTCTTTGGACCAGATCAAGGATATCTTTTCCGATTCCACGACCGCCACCATCCGCGGGTATCTGGAGGAACGGGAGAAGGATCTGGAGAAGTCCATCCGCGATCTTTCCCTGATCCGCGATACCGTCAGCTGCTCTCTGAAATACTATCGCCAGCTGGAGGACGGCATCCCGCCCGGCATCCCCTTCGTTTCCGCGGAAGAGACGCGCTGGCTCTTTGCCGAGCCATACGAGCCCGGCGAACCGCTGATGGGCACCGCGGGGCTTCGTCTGACAACCGAGATCCGAAAGAAAAAATACGCGGAGCTGTGCTTCCTGCGCCACATCGGGTTTATCCTGGACTATGCCGCTTTCATGGAAGGGAAGATCGTCCCGACCCACTACTTCATGTTCCTGGATAAAGCCCCCGCTTCCTCCATATCAAAAGTAAAGGAACTTCCCGCCGGCCGATATCTCTGCCACCGCTGCCGGATCCTTGCGCCCGGCGCGGACGTTTCTTCCAGCGTGCACATGCTGAAGGGGGCCGCTCACCCGGGGGTCGTGATCGCCCGGGAATTTGAAAAGAACCTGAACAATAACTCTGTTTCCGATTTTGAAAACTCCATGTTTGAGATCCAGGTGCTTTTGTGACCTGTCCCGGACGTTCGAGCCGGCTTTAAGGTTGAAAACCCCCGTTATTTCCGTTTTTTCTCCGGAATTCTCCCTGATATCGGCGCTTCCGTAGCGCAGGCGGCAGCCTGTCCCGCGGGAACGCCGTTTCCTTTCTCTGACGTCCGGCAAACTGCACGAATGCCGGTATAATTATTCGGTAAATATGCCGGGGTTTTTTCTTTGCTTTCCCCCTTGACTTTCGAGGCAAGTCCAATGGTTTAAAAGAAGCAGGGGCAGATCCCGCCTCTGAATAATTATTTTTAATGAATGGGAGAGAGCAAGATGAAAGAGAAAAAGCGTCTGCAGGCGCCTGATCTTCTGGTGTTCACTTTCCTGATCATGGTCCTTGCCATGGTCCTCACCTGGATCGTTCCCGCCGGCCAGTACACCCGTTATTTCAACGAAGAGCTCAACCGCACTCTCGTCGATCCCGACAGCTACCAGGCAGTCGCCCAGGCCCCGGTGGGCATCGGCACCTTCCTGGCGGCGATCCCCCAGGGCATCATCAACAACATCTCCATCATCGCGTACGTTCTCGCCTGGGGCGGCGGCTTCGGCATGCTGATCCACACCAAGCTGATCGAAGACGGCCTGAAGAACTCTATCGCGGGCATGAAAAAAGCCGGCTTCCTGATCCTGGTCGTCATCAGCTTCCTCTTCTCCGCCGGCGGCGCTTTCCTCGGCATCCAGCAGAGCTTCTGGTCTTTCACCCCCATTGTAGGATTACTGACGATCGGCATGGGCTATGACATCGTAGCCGCGTTCGTGGTGGTCGCGGTCGCGAACAATATCGGTTACATGGCCGGCCCCATGAACATGTGGAACGTGGGCGTTGCCCAGCAAATCAGCGAACTGCCCCTGTTCTCCGGCTTCGGCATGCGTATGTTCATCTGGCTCCTGTCCATGGCCATGCTTCTCGGCTACCTGTACCTCTACTGCCGCAAGATCCAGAAGGATCCCACCAAGAGCCTTGTTTACGGCCTGGAAGGGACCGTCGCCCTGGATATGGAGACCCCGGTCAAGCTCACCCCGCGCCGCAAGGTCGCTCTCGGCCTCCTGATCGCCGAATTCGTCGGTCTCGTCATCATGGTCGCCTTCTTCAACATGTCCAGCAGCGGCAAGATCGCCGCCTGGCTCATCGGCTGGGGCATCGTGGTCGCCGCCGTTAACGGCTGTGACTACAATGAGATCTCCAAGGGCTTCATGGAAGGCATCCACCTCGTCCTCGTGCCCTGCATCGTCATCGGCATGGCCGGCGGTATCCTGTACATCCTCGAGACTGGCAAGACCCTCGACGCCATCCTGCACACCGCCGTGGTCGCCCTGAACGGCACCTCCCATATCTTCGGCCTGCTGATGATCTACCTGTTCCAGTTCCTGTTCAACTTCCTGGTCCCCTCCGGCACCGCGCAGGCCGCCACCACCATGCCCATCATCGCCCCCCTGTCCGACCTGATCGGCGTGTCCCGCTCCGCGGCCGTGCTCGCCTTCCAGTTCGGCGACGGCTTCAGCAACATGATCTGGCCCACCGCCTGCCTGGCGCCTCTGGCTTTCACCAACATCGATTTCAAGCGCTGGCTCAAATGGTTCGCTCCTTTCGCCGGCATCTGGATCGTGGTATCCTGCCTGATCCTTGTCTATGCCGGAGTGAGCGGCTTCTGATCGCGGATCATCAATATACAAAAGGAGAACCGATACGATGGCTGGATTCATCACCGGAATGTACGATACCTTTGAGACCACGGAGCTGCCCGGCGGGTATTCCTACCCCCTGACCCCCACCGGAAAAGGCAACCTCCTGTGCGCCCCTCCCTGGCATTTTGCCGCCTCTGAAATGGTGATCCGCTACCAGGCGGATCCTGAGATGGTCCAGCAGTTCCTCCCCTATCCGCTGGAGCCCTCCAAGACCAATCCCGGCGGCTGTATCCTTCATATGTGCTCCTACGTCTCCCGGAACGAGAAGGCGGACCACCTGGTGGACATGCCCATGCTGTGCAACTACAACGAGACCTACCTGGAGATCCGCGGGAATTACCGCGGCGAGGAATGCAAGTTCTTTGCCTACTACTGGGTGGACAGGGATTACTCCATCCTCCGCGGCTGGGTGGCCGGGCTGCCGAAGAAGTACGGTGATACCAGCTGCACCTTTGAGAAGGTCCATCTCTTCCAGCTCAACCCCCACTTCCCACAGTTCGGCGAAGGCTTCCGCATGGGTGCCGTCTGCTCCGCGCACATGGAAAAGATGATCTCCGGCAGCATCGCGCTGGACCGCAAGATCGATCCCGATGAGATGGATCCCGAAATGCGCCTTCCCTGCCGCAACCTGATGATGTACCCCGACGGCAAGGTCGGCTACGACCGGCGGGCCGTGGCGCGCATCACCCACACCTGCATGGACGTTTGGTACGGCGACGTGTGGAAGGGCAAAGACGAGGCTCTGGAGTTCTTCCCCTCCGTGGCGGAAGAACACGACCTGCTGAAGCCCGTGAAGATCACGGACTCCTACTACATGAACTACGCCTTCACCACCTACGGCCACATCGTCCACGAGGAACTCTGAATCACATCCGCCGTGCGCCGGGAAGCCGGTGCACGGCTTCCAAAAAGGAGCGGCAGGAACATGAGCAAATACAAAATCGTTTTTGACAACAATATGATCAAAGTCCCGGACATCGAGGAAAAGGTCATCCGGGACCGCGGCTGCGCCAACGAGTACGAGCTGGTGCTGGCCGCGCGCGCCGACCGCGACGCTTTTCTCGAAACGGCGAAGGATGCCGACGCCGTCTGCGCCTATATCCCCTTCCCCGCCGAGGTCCTTGACCGGCTGCCGAACTGCAAGGTGATCGCCATCCAGGCGCTCGGAGCGGATTTCTGCTACCCGTACGCCGCAAACGAGCGCGGCATCTGCGTTTCCAACCTTCCCATCTACTGCACCGAAGAGGTCGCCACCCACACCTGCGCCCTGCTGCTGGACTGCGTGCGCTACATCGCCCCCATGGACCGCCGCCTGCGCACGGGCGTGTGGGACTGGAAGGCCCGCGGCACCATGTACCGCCTGCAGGGCCGCACCCACGGCCTGATCTCCTTCGGCGGCATCGCCCGCCGCACCGCGGAAATGCTGCGCGGCTTCGGCCTGAATTTCCAGGCCTACGACCCCTTCCTGCCGGATGAGGTCTTTGAGAAGGCCGGCGTGAAGCGCGTAGCCACCATGGAAGAGATCTTCGCCACCAGCGACATCGTCACGGTCCACACCCCGCTCCTGCCCGGCACCCACCACATTGTGGGCAAGGCGCAGTTCGACGCTATCACGAAGCCCATCATCTTCGTGTGCACCAGCCGCGGCGGCGTGGTCGACGAGAACGCCCTTAAGGAAGCCCTCGATGCCGGCAAGATCGTTTCCGCCGGTCTGGACGTGATCGAAGACGAGACCACCTTCAAAAGCGTCCTGCGGGATATGGAGCAGGTCACGATGACGCCGCACACCGCCTATTATTCCGTGGAGGCGGAGATGGACTGCCGCCGCATCAACATGGAGAACATCCTGGACGTGCTGGAAGACAGAAAGCTCCCCCGCAACCTCCTCAACCCCGATATCGGCGGGAACGCCCGTTACCTTCAGGAGTGCTCCGTTCCGCTTTCGGGTATGAATGAAAAGGAAGGCCGTCCGGCAGCCGGACGGCCTTCCTTTTCATTGTATGGTCCTTCTCAGAACGGCTTGAAGATGAGGATGCGCAGCAGGGCGATGGCAAAGCCGGCGATACCGGCGTAGATACGGCCGAGCGCGGTCCTGCGCAGCGCGTCCACGCTCTCCATGTCCAGGAACTCCCCGGCGGCGTCCTTCAGGCCCTTCAGCTTCTTCCCGAGGATCTTTTTCGTCTCGGCCTTCGATTCGAAGCTCTCCTGGCGGGAGCCGTGGGTGATGCGTCCGCCGGAGGTGATCTCGGTGCGGTATTTGCAGTAGTACACCGGCTTCCGGTTGAGCGGGCCCGCCTGCTTCTCCTCGCAGGAGACGAGCTCCTCATAGACCGCCGTTGCCTCGGCGCCGTTCTTTTTCCAGTTCAGGTATTTGAAATACCCCACGCCGCCCCAGATGAGCAGGATGGCGCCGGCTGCGATGAAAAAATACGTCAGCATTTCTTTCTCTCCCTCTGCATTATTTTTCCACGATCCCGCGGCTCCGGTCCATCCAGCGGCCGCGCAGGTAATAGATGATGAGGGCGGCGGCCGTCACCGCCCAGGAGGTAACGTAGGAGAAGCTGAGCACCCGGAGCGTGTGGAAACGGGCGAAGACCGTCGCGACCCAGATCACCCGGAACAGGCAGATGCCCAGCCCGATGATCACCACCGGCCGCACGGCGTCCCCCGCGCCGCGGAGCGTGGAGGAGATCACTTCGATGAAGGTCCAGATGCAGTAGTACGGCACAAAGAAGGTCAGGATGCGGTACGTGGTGCTCACCACGTCCGGGTCCGTGGTCAGGATCCCGAGCAGGGGCTTCGCGGCAAGCATGATAGCCGTACACAGCACCGCCGTGATCCCTAGTGCGAGAGCCAGGCCCTGGCGCACGCATTTTCGCACCCGGTCTTCCTTCCCGGCGCCGATGTTCTGCCCGATGAAGCTGGTCACCGCTGCGCCGAAAGCGTTGCTCACCGCCCAGAACACGCCGTCCACCTTGGAGCTCATCGCCCAGGACGCCACCACCACGGTGCCCAGCGTGTTCAGGCCGGCCTGGATGATCACGTTGGAAACGGCGTACATCGACGACTGCAGGCCCGAGGGCACGCCCAGCCGGAGCATGTTGGACAGGTACACCGCGCGCATCCGGAGCCCCCGCAGGACCAGGCGGCAGGGGGCGTTCCCCCCGGTGAGCTTCCGCGTGAGCAGCGCCATGTTGATGACCTGCGCCGCCACGGTGGCAGCCGCCACGCCGGCGATCCCCCAGCCCAGCACCACCACGAACAGCAGATCCAGCACGATGTTCGACAGGCAGCACACCGCCATGAACAGGAACGGGCTGAAGGAATCCCCGGTAGCACGGAGGATGTTCGATTCCATGTTCAGCACGAGCACGAACGGCACGCCGATGAAATACACCCGCAGGTACAGCAGTGAGCCCGCGACCGTGTCTTCCGGCGTCCGCAGCAGCCGGAGCAGCCACGGCGCGAGCGCCTGGCCGAGGACGGCCAGGACCAGGCCGAGCGCCGCCGCGCCGACGACCGCGTTGCCCACGGCGCTGTCGATGTCCTCCCGCCGGCCCGCTCCGAAGATTTGGGCGATCACGACCGAGGCGCCGGCCGTGAGCGCAACGAAGAACCCGATGAGCACGTTGATGATCTGCGCCGAGCTCCCGCCCACGGAGGCCAGCGCGGCCGTGCCCACGAAGCGCCCGACGATCAGTCCGTCGGCCGCGTTGTACAGCTGCTGGATGCAGGTCCCCGCCGCGATGGGCAGGAAGAACAGCAGCAGCCTCTTCCAGACCACGCCCTCGGTAAGGTCTCTCCGGGCGTGTTTCTCCACGGTTTCCATACCGGCGCTTATTCCTCCCGTTCCCGCAGCTGCGCGGTGAACCAGCTGCGCGCGAAATCGGCCACAGGCGCGGCGAGACGGCGCGCTTCCAGGCGCGAGGTGTTCACCGTGAGATCGAAACAGCCCGCGTCCTCGCTCCTGCGCCCGGAGAGGATCTCCCTCGTGGCGGCGCGCTCCCGGTCGATCCGGCGGATGCTGCGCAGCAGTTCCTTTTCCGTGAGCCGTTCGGACGGGTCCTTCTTCGCCTCATGCCGCATGCACCGCGCGAGCCGTGCTTCCATGTCCGCGCAAACCTGGATGCGCAGAGGGGCGTATTCCTGCAGCGTGATGTCCGCGTCCCGGCCGACGATGATGCAGTCGTTGCCTGCCTCCGGGATGGCGCGGATGATCTGCGTCTGCCGGCGCAGCAGCTCCACGTTCACGCCGGAGTTGATCACCAGCGGCGCCAGGCTGTGCCGGTAGGAGAGATGGATCTTCTGCCAGCCGTGCGTGCTCAGGAGTTCCCGCACGGCGTCCTCGTCCATATCGCTCTGCTCGGCGAGAGCGGTGATGATCTCCCGGTCGTAATAGTCCCAGCCGAGCAGGTCGGAGAGCCGCTTTCCCAGTTCGCGCCCGCCGCTGCCGAACTGGCGGCTGATGGTGATGATCCTCATGGCGTTACTTCCCCGCAAGCGCGCCGGCTTCGCGCAGGAGGATCTTCTCGGGCAGTTCCATGCAGCGGCGTACAGTGCCGGGCTCAAAAGGCACGCTGAGATGCGCCGCCCGCAGCGTTTCGAGGTAGCTCAGGCTGCCGCCCACCCGGCAGAGGGCAAGATAGTCCTCCCACGCCGCCGCAGGGTCTTCCGCCATCTTCTTCTTGAATTCCATCGCGCCCATCGTGGTGAGCGTATAGTTGATGTAATAGAAGGGATAGAGATAGATGTGCAGCTTGTGATACCACCAGCCGCCGCGCTCCATGAACTCGTCGCCTTCGTACCGGCGCCAGGGCATGTAGATCTTTTCCAGCTTCCGCCATTCGAGCGTCCTCTCCTTCGGGGTGAGCTCCGGATGCGCGTAGCAGATGTGCTGGAACTCGTCCACCGCTACGCCGAAGGGCACGAAGGTAACGGCCTCCTGCAGGTGCTGGAAGCGGTATTTGTCCGCCCCGGCGCCGAAGAACCGCTCCGCGTAGGGATAGGCGAACTGCTCCATCGCCATGGAGTGGATCTCGGCGATGTCCGTGGATTCCGACCAGTAGTCGCTGATGGGCTGGCTCCGCATCGCCTCGTAGCCGGCAAAGGCATGGCCCAGTTCGTGGCTGAGCACCTGCATGTCGAAAATGGTCTGGTTGAAGCAGGAAAACACGAACGGCGCTTTCCGGTCCGGGAGCGAGGTCATATAGCCCGTGGAGGCCTTGCCCGGGCGGTTCTTGAGATCCATCAGCCCGTGCCCGATCATGAAGTCGATGAACTCGCCGGTCTCGGGGGAGATCTCGTGATACATCCGCCGCGCCTGTTCGATCATAAAGTCATCGTCCCCGGCGGGTTCGGCGTTCCCGTCGGCAAAGACCCGCTTCTCGTCGTATGCCGTCACGGCCGGGATCCCCAGCCGCGCGGCCTGCGCCTCGTAGAGCTTTTCGCACAGCGGCACGATGGTTTCCCGCACCTGCGCGCGGAACGCCGCCACCTCCTCCGGTCCGTAATCGGTCCGGCCCTGCTCCATATAGCCCAGGGGGGTATAGTTCTCAAAGCCGAGGTTGCGGCCCATCTCATTGCGGATCGAGATCAGCTCCGCCCAGATCTCCTCCAAGCGGTCCTCATGCGAACGGTAGAAGTCCGAGTAGGCGCGCCAGGCCGCTTTCCGCACGGCGCGGTCGGGGTGCTCGAAATATTTCTGGATGCCGTACAGGTTCAGGGTCTGCCCGTCGAATTCGATGGCGCAGGAGGCCATGATCTTCTGGTACTCGTCCGTGAGCAGGCTCTCGCGCTGCATCAGGGGGATGTTCGCCTCCGTGAACTTCCGCCGCTGCAGGTCGATCTGCGTGAAGAACTGTTTCCCGAACTCCGCTTCCAGCTCCGGGCGGAACGGAGAATCTGCATAGGCCTGGGAGAGCGCCAGCTGCGCCGGCATCACCAGCGGGAGCGTCTCGTTGATATAGCGGTTCTCTTTGTCGTAGAATTCGTCCGCCGTGTCCAGTGTATGCCGGACGAACACCAGCGTGCACTGTGTGAACACCGCCCGGAACACTTCTTCCGAGCGCTCCATCACCGCGCGCACCTCTTCGTAGGACGCTGCGGCGCGCACCTCCTCCGCCCAGGCGGAGAAGTGTTCACGCAGCGCGTCAAAATCCGGTCTTTCGTATGCCAGCTCCGAAAATGTCCAGTTCTCGTTCATGTCGGTCCTCCCGTGTCTGCCGCGCCTGCGGCGGTTTTTTATTCGTTTCCCGTCCCGCCCGTCAGGGCAGGCTCTTCCGGTGCCTCATCCGGCAGAGAAAAGGCGACTCCCAGGAAATTGTACAGCCCCGCGGCCCAGGCGTTGTACTGGTGGGCAGCGCCTTCGATCTCCGTGAGCGCGGCGTTCTCCCCGTCGGTCAGGGCCTTGGCGTAGCCCACGAGCTCCTTGTACTGCCCGGACTGCAGGTAGTAATAGAAGGGGTCCTTCGTGCCCACGCTGTTGTAAAAATAATAGATCGGGTAGTTCACGTCCGGCTCGTGGTCCAGCGCCCAGGCGATCTGGTCGGTATACCCGTCGCTGCCGGAGAGGCTTCCGAACCAGCCGAAGATGTCTACACAGTCCGGCAGGGCGCCGGTGTAGAGATATCCGCCGGTCATCGACAGGCCCGCGAAGCCGAAATGCGCCCGGGCCGCGGAGATCTCCTCGCGTGAGCCGCCCTCGGCGTAGGTGGAGTATTTCTCGATGATCAACGGGAGGATGTCCTCCGCCAGCTCTTTGAAAAAGCGCGGCTGCTCCATCTTCCGCACATAGTTCTCCGGGTCCTTGCTGTCTTTATAGAATGTGGGGCAGACCACGATCACCTTCCGGCTGTGCCCGCTGTCCATCGCGTTGTCCAGCAGGTCGCGGGTGTAGACGCTCGTGTAGTTTGGCACATACTCGCCCGGCTCGTATTCCTGCTCGTCTTCCAGCCAGTAGGCCTCCGTGCAGCGGACGCCGTGCATCAGCACCAGCACGTCATATCTCTGCTCCGGATCGTAGCCGTACGGCATGTAAACGTACATCTTCTTGTCGTAGGAGACGGGCTTCTTGTCCTCGGTGGTGGTGTAGGCCTCGGTGGAGTACTCGATCACCTCCACCTTCCCCTGCCGCTCACAGGGTTCGAAGAGCTCGTGCGGGAGGGGTTCCCCGATGAAGACCGGTTTTTCACCGCAGAGCGTGCACACGTTCTTATAATACGTGTGACAGACCACCGCGCCGCAGCGGGGGCAGCGCAGGGTCTTCGCGTCGTGCTCCGTGTGCCGGCAGACGAGCCCGCACATGGTGCAGACGCCGTTCTCCCAGGTCTCGTGGGTGCAGACCAGCCCGCAGTCCCGGCAGACCCCGTCCTCCCACACGGCATGCGGGCATGGCGTGGCCGTCGGTTCAGGTGTGGGCTCGGGCTCCGGCGCAGGCGTACTCGTCGCCGTGAGGACGGGCTGAACCGCGGCCGGCGCGGCGGCCGTTTCCTGCGGCCCCGGCGCCTGCGCCATGGCGGCTTCGCGCGAGATGCAGCCTCCCGCGGCGATCGACAGCGCCATGCACAGCAGGAGCAGGGCGCATACGGTCCGTTTCATCGTTTCAGCCCCTTTCCGCGAGGAACGCGAGCGCGGCGGCGGTCGTACGCGCCAGATAGCCGATCACGTCGGCGGGGTTCCGCCCCGTGGCCGTCTCGCCGGTGACCATCACCGAGGCGGCGCCGTCGAGCACCGCGTTGAAGATATCGCTGACCTCCGCCCGCGTGGGGACGGGCGAGGCTTCCATGGACGCGAGCATCTGGTTCACGATCATGAACGGAACGCCCGCCTCCCGGCAGGCGGCGGAGATCTTCTTCTGTACGCCGGGCAGATCCCACAGCGGCACCGCATTGCCCAGATCGCCCCGGGCGATCACGATCTCATCGGACAGCGGCAAAAGCTCCGGGAGCATCCGGACGCCGGCGCGGTTCTCGATCTTGGCCAGCAGCCGCAGTTTCGGGCAGCCGGCTTCCTCCAGTGCGGCGCGGACCTCCTTCAGGTCCTCCGGTGAGCGCACGAAAGGCTGCATCACGCCGTCCGCTTCGAGCTCCGCGGCAAGGGCAAGGTCTGTCCGGTCTTTCTCCGACACGGCGGGGAGCCACACTTCCGTCCCGGGGAGCGCGATGCTCTTCCGGCTTTTGAGGAGCCCGCCGCGGATCACCTCCGCCGCCGCTCCGCTCCCGTCCGCGGACCGGACCAGGAGCGCGATCTTCCCGTCGTCCAGCAGGGCCTCCTGCCCGGGGCGCAGCGCCGAGACGATCTCCCGCGCCAGCGGGACCCCGCCCTCGCCGAGCCGGACGGCGTCCCCGGGCTCGAGCGCCATCGGGGCCTCCAGCGCGCCGATGCGGAGCTCCGGGCCCTGCATGTCCAGAAGGATGCGGCAGGGCTTCCCGGCCCGTCCGGCCGCGGAGCGCACACGTGCGAGCCCGGGCGCCGCCTCCGTGAGAGCCGTGTGAGACAGATTGATCCGGATGCCGGTCATGCCGTTCATCATCATCCGGAAAAGAATGTCCTCATCGTCGCACGCCGGTCCGAGCGTGCCGTAGATCTCCACCGTTCTGTTTTCCGTTTCCATCTCCGTACCGTCCCCCGCAAAATGTTCCGCAGATATTATACAGGAAGCCGCCGCCAAGTACAATCCCGCGTTTGCCTTGCGCAGGCGGCCGCCGGATGGTATAGTAATGCCGCCGCCGTGGATCGTTTCCCGGCCGGACCCTGTATCGGAGGTCATACCCATGAAAGAGATCGAATTGTTTTATCTGAGGGGCTGCCCCTACTGCGCCATGGCAAAACGGGCGCTTGCCTCGCTCTCGGAAGAGAACGCCGCCTACCGCGGTGTCGCCGTCCGCTGGATCGAAGAGACCGATGAGCCCGCGCTCGCGGACGCGCGGGATTATTACCGCGTCCCCTCGGTCTTTTTCGAAGGCAGGAAGCTCTTTGAAGCCCGCCCCGGCCAGACTGAGGCGGACATCCGCGCCGGTCTTCGCGCCGCGCTGGATCTCGTTCTCCGGAGCTGAACGCCATGCCGGACGATCGAGACAGCCTCTCCGCCCTGCACGAAGCGTCCGTGCAGTATGCCTCTGCGCTCAAGCGGGGCAAAAAAACACAGAAAGACCGCCTGCAGCAGGGGCTCGACCCCGGGCCCCCGGCGCTGGACGATCTGCTCCGCGGCCGTCCTCTGGCGGGCATGGTGGAGCTGGGCCTGATGGACATCCCCATGGAGGACATAGCCGGCACAAGGACGCGCGGGCGCCAGTCCGCCTTCGCAGCCGATTTCATGCCCCTTATGGAACCGTACTCAGAATTTGCGGCCAAGTGGATCCACCTGTGCGCCGATCATCTGGGTGAAGCGGGGATCCGCGACCCTATCCGCTGTTTTGAGTATCTGGGGAAGTTCTACGTCCAGGAGGGCAACAAGCGCGTCAGCGTTCTGAAAAGCTTCGACGCGCCGACCATTTCCGCCTATGTGGTGCGGCAGCTCCCGGCGCGCACCGGGGAAGCGGAGATCGAGGCGTATTACGACTTTCTGTACGGTTGGGAACGTTCGAAACTGTATTCGCTCGTCTTTTCCTCGGGGGACGGCTTCCCCAAGCTGCAGGCCGCACTGGGCTTTGAGCCCGACCACGTGTGGACAGAAGACGAGCGCCGGCATTTCTCCGCCTGCTTCTCACTGTTCCGGAAGGTCTTTTCCGGCTTCGGCGGACGCGCCCCGGGGGTGCTCCCGGCGGACGCGCTGCTGGTATGCCTGAAGGTCTATCCCTATGAGCAGCTGAGCCGTATGTCGGAGAACGAACTCACCGCAGCTCTTCGCTCCGTACAGAAGGACGTCCAGCTCTCCGCCGTGGAGGACCCCGTACAGCTGGCTGTGGAGGTCCCTGAAAAGAGTGCCGGGGTCCTCGGCCGGCTGGTGAAAAGCGTGTTCCCGGACCATATCACCGCCGCCTTCATCGACGCCTCCACGCCCGGGGAGAGCGACTGGAGCCGCAGCCACGATCTCGGCCGGCAGTATCTGGAAGCCGTGATGGACGAAAAGGTCAGCACCCTCGTCTTCTCCGGCGCGTCCGATGAAGCCGCTGCCGACGCCGCCATGGAGGAAGCGGTCGGCGCCGGCGCGCAGGTCGTGTTCGCCAATGCGCCTTCTCTGATCGGCGCCTGCCGCCGCGCCGCGGCAAAGCACCCCTCCGTACGGGTCCTCAACTGCTCGGCCTCCATGCCCTACGCGGGCGTGCGCACCTATTACAGCCGCATCTACGAGGCGAAATTCATCACCGGCGCCATCGCAGGCGCTCTCTCGAACGGCGGCACGATCGGCTACGTTGCCGGCAGCCCGACGCTCGGCGTGCCAGCGAGCATCAACGCCTTTGCGCTGGGTGTGCAGCTCACCGCCCCGGAGGCGCGCGTACGGCTTCGCTGGTCCGGCGTGGAGGAAGACCCGCTCGGCGCGCTGCGCGCCGACGGCGCCGTGCTCATCTCCAACCGTGATGTCCCCTCGCCCGACCGGATGGATGAGAACTGGGGCCTCGTCCGGGCTCTGGAGGACGGGTTCCGCACCGTTGCCTCGCCCTACTGGCACTGGGGGAACGTATACGTCCGGCTGGTACGCAGCATCCTGGACGGCAGCTGGGATGCGCTTGGCTCCGGCGGCCCGCACGCCGTCAATTACTGGTGGGGCATGCGGAGCCGCGCCGTGGACGTGCTCTTCCGGGAGGATCTTCCCCTCGGCACGCTCCAGCTCGCAGAGCTCCTCCGGCGGAACATCGCCGAAGGCACGCTCCTCCCCTTCGAGCGCCGGATCCGCTCACAGGACGGCGCGCTGCGGAGCGACGGCTCCCACTGGTTTTCTCCCGCGGAGATCCTGCGCATGGACTGGCTGTGCGACAGCGTGGACGGTTCCATCCCCGAGTTTGACGAGCTCCTGCCCATGGCGCGGCCGCTGGTCCGCCTGCTCGGCGTACACCGGGAGCGGATCGCCCCGGAAAAGGAGGAGATCCTGCTGTGAAGCTCCTTCTTACCGCCGACACCGAGAGCCCCTATTACTGGGACCATTACGTCCCCGGCCGTCTGGACGGCATCGACCTCATCCTCTCCGCCGGGGATCTCAAGGCGGAGTATCTCAGCTTCCTCGTGACGATGGGCCGCGCCCCGGTCGTATACGTCCACGGCAATCACGACCGGCTCTACGAACGGCAGCCTCCGGAGGGCTGCGACTGCGCGGAAGACACGCTCCTCACCGTCAAGGGCCTGCGGATCCTCGGCCTCGGCGGGAGCGTGCTCTACAGCGGCGGGCCGCACCAGTACACCGAGCGCCAGATGGAAAAGCGCATCCGGAAGCTCCGGTGGAAGCTGCGGCGCGCCGGCGGCGTGGACGTGGTGCTCACGCACGCCCCTCCCGCCGGATACGGAGACATGGAGGACCCGGCTCACCGGGGTTTTGCCTGTTTCCTCGGCCTGATCGATCAATGGCAGCCGAAGCTGTTCGTCCACGGACACGTCCATATGAACTACGGTCCGGAGCAGCCGCGCTGCGTTGAGCGCGGGAACACACTTATCGTCAACGCATGGGAGCGATATCTGATCGATCTTTGAAATACGCAGCAAAACGGCGGCCGTTCGGCCGCCGTTTTGCTGCGTATTCGGTGCTCAGTGGAGCTCGCCCTTCTCGTAACTGCTCCGGATCACCGAGACCACGCTGCTGGAGTCGTCCGCGCTGTGCCCCTTCGCCTGGGCCAGACGGTAGAACTGCAGCGCGTTGTTCAGCGAGAAATTCGGCACCTGGTAGTCCTGGCACAACTGCCGCGCCAGTTCGAGGTCTTTCACCACGAGGTCGGTGGTGAAGGCCGGCGAGTAGTCGCCGCTCTTGATCTTATCCATCTTGGTGGAGAGCAGGTGGTTGTTGCCGGTGGACTGGGTGGTCACTTTGAAGAAATCGTCCAGCGAGATGCCCAGGGCGTCCGCCATGGCGATCGCCTCGGCGTTGATGACCTGCGTTGTGAAGGCCATGAAGTTGTTGATGAGCTTGATGGCGCTGCCGCCGCCGCGCTGCTTCATGAAGAAGTACTTGTCGCCGATACGGTCGGTGACTTCGCGCAGGCCGAGCTCGTCGAACTCCTCCTCCGTGGCGCCGATGAGCAGCGAAAGCGTGCCCTTGATCGCCCCGGCGATGCCGCCGGAGATGGGCATGTCAATATAGGTGATCCCCTTCTCGGCGAAGGCTTTTGCCAGTTCCTTGTTCTGCTTGGGCGACACCGTGCTCGTATCCAGCACCACCAGGCCTTCCTTGCCGTACTCCATCAGGGGCTTCGCGGTCTGCTCCACCTGCGCCGGACCGGGAAGCGACAGCAGCAGCACGTCCACCATGCCCGCGAGTTCCGGGATCGTGCGCGTCATGGACGCACCGCGCTTCGTGAACGGCTCGCACTTGGAGTGGGTGCGGTTGTAGACCACCAGCCGCTCCGGCTTGTCCATGAGATGCTCCGCCATATGCGCGCCGATGTTGCCGAGGCCTATGAAGCCAACCAGTTTTTCCATGTTTCCTTTTCCTTTCCTTTCACGGCATTTCTCGAGTCAGCGGTCTGTCACCTGTCCGCGCCTTTGCCTGCCTCCCGCTCCCGGTCCAGCCTGGTGTTGCGGTAATAGAGCGCCATGTCGATGGATACCATGGCGATGTCCGCGATATAGAACCAGGTCGAGTAGGCAAGCACGCCCGTGCGCCGGTAGGTGATGATCTTTCCGACCAGCCCGATCAGATAGCCGAAAATGATGATGTATTCAAAGACCACGCTCTTTCCCTTCGCGGTGCGGGAGCGCAGTGCCTTGGAGATATTGAACGGCCAGGAGCAGCCGAAAGCGACGAGCATAAGGATCTCACAGAGCTGAACGACGTCCATATCAGGGTCCCTTTCTGAAGGAAAAAGGTTCTGTTCCTCGCCTCAGGCGCGGAACGGCGTGAACAGGAAGATCAGATCCCTGGTCCAGCCCTCCCCGCCGGAGCGGGTGATGAGGATCTCAGGGTCCGGCAGGGTGTCCACGTCCAGCCGGGGGATCGTCTCCGAGAGGAGCGCCGGGACGTACACGTCCTCGGGGATCTCGCGGATGACAAGGGAATCGTCCCCCCTTCGGTAGAGCAGGACCGGCCGGCCGCTTGCCGTGGTGAGCACCACGCCAAGGTCCGGGCGGAGCTCCAGGTCCGCCCGCATGGCGGTCTTCCAGTTTTTCTTGGGCACCTCCTCGAGCGTGGGCATGTCCGCGACCTGCAGCTCGCCGCTGTCCGCCGAGGAGAAGAGGAACACGAAGCGGCTGTCCGTCTCGGACAGGCCCATCCGCGAGAGGGACGCCGGGGTCAGCACATTGCCGTCGGTATCGTAGAATGCGTTGTTCCCGAGCTTGATCCGTCCCCCGCGGTACATCTCGCGAATGGTGAATACGAGGCGCTCATAGCCGCCCTGTGCGTTCGCGAGCGCCGTTTCCGCCGCCGCTCTCCGCCGGGCCGCTTCTTCGAGGATCGGCTCCCAGATCGCGCTTCGGTCGTCCTTGCCCGCGTGCCACGTGAAGGACGCGGCCGAACCGTTCACCGCACAGGCGAACATCGACGCGAATGCCTCGCGCAGGTCCTGGGACTCCGCGGCGAACCTTCCGGCAGTCGCGGGAGAGACCGCGAGTCCCTCTTTCCGTGCGAACTCCCGCACTTCCTCGGATAAGCGGGGCAGCGCGAAGAAATCCTCGGCAGAGAAGAACTCCCCGTCCAGCTGCAGCTTGCCCCAGTCGTCCTCCGGCAGCCAGGAGTACTCCACCCGCAGCACGCTGCCGGAAACGGAGACGTCCCGGATCGTCTGCGGCAGATCGAGCTCCGACAGGTCGATGCGCAGCTCCTCCCGGAACAGGGCGGGCCAGCGTTCTTCCTTGAGCGTCCTCCGTGAGCCGGCGACTACCTTCACGGTGCGGAGCACCGCCTCGGTGCCCTCCGTGGAAAGCTCGCAGACCGCCCGGAACGACATCGGGAAATAACGAAGGATCTTCTGCCGCGTGTTGACCAGCACCTTCCCCTCCGACACGCGGAAGCCAAGGCCCAGCACGCTGTTCTCCTTCAGCCGTGTCTCCGCCAGTTCGGCGCTGAGCCCGCTCTCGCGCAGGAAGGCGTATATGTCTGCCTTGTCCAGCCACACCGCCGCGGTCCCATCCGGTTCGTACGTCCTCTCCACGACGCCGTCGTACGTTTCAAGGATCGCCTCCACGTCGTCGTAGCGGTCTGATGCGCCTGCTGCGCCAAGGATCAGCAGCCCTGCCGCCAGCAGCAGTACGATCACCAAAGGGATCAGGAGGATCAGCCACTTTGCCGACCATTTCCGGGTCTTTTCCTTTTTCACGGGCCGCCCTCCTTTCCCCGCGCCGTGCGGGTATATTACGGGTATTATAGTATATGTTATCGCATCGCGGGGAAAAAAGCAATTGCTTTGCGCCGGATTTCCGTCTATGATGAGGAGCGATCAATGAAAAGAAAGGGTCGTTTCCCATGCCGTTTCGCGCAGCTCTGATCGATTTCGACGGCACGCTCGCCGATTCCATGCCCTGCTGGCTCTCCCTGCCGCAGGATACCCTCCGCCGCGAGGGGATCCCCGAGCCGCCGGGCTTCCAAAGGCTCATCCGCGAGATCCCCATGTGGGAGGTCGCGCTCCGGCTGCAGCGCGATTTCCCCGCGCTCGCCGACGGGCACGCCACGGCCGGGTGGCCGGAGGAGATGCGCGGGCACTATCTGCACGACGTCGCCCTCAAGCCCGGCGCGGAAGCGGCGCTGGACCTGTTCCGTTCCCTGGGGATCCGGACGGTCATCCTGTCCGCCACGCCTGCGGATCTGCTGGACGCCGCCCTGGGCCGTTTTTCCCTGTACGGCCGCCTCGACGCCGTGTTCTCCGAGCACGAGGTCGGTTCCAAGCGTGATCCGGATACCTACCGGCGCTGTGCGGAGCGGCTGGGCGCGCCAGTGGAGGACCTGCTCCTCGTGGAGGACGCCCCGCGCAACCTGGAGGCTGCCGCCCGTCTCGGCCTCGGCACCGTCGGGGTGTTCGACGCGTCCATGGCGGAGGAGCAGGACGCCGTCCGCGCTGCCTCCGGCGTTTATCTTCCTTCGTTCCTCGATCTCGCCCCGCTGCGGGCGTATCTGGAAAAACGTATATAAATATAATGTGTTTTCACAGCAAAAACCCCTTGACAAGCCTTGAAAATATGGTATTATAGCCGAGCGCTCCGGAGACAGCAGGTGGCTCAGGCCGTAAATCCTGCCGAGGATAGCACGGTATTTCGTATTGTGTTATATCCTTCTGTCCGTACGGGCGGAAGGATTTTCTTTTGGGCGCGAAAATCTACCCCGGAGGTGAAATCATTGCCTAACGCAAAGGTACTCAGCGAGAAAAAGGCCATCGTGGACGCTCTGGCAGGCCGCCTCTCCGAGTCCACGTCCGGTGTCCTGGTGGACTACAAGGGCATCAACGTGGAAGAAGATACGGCGCTGCGCCGCGAGCTTCGCGAAGCCGGCATTGAGTACACCGTCGTGAAGAACACGCTCCTGCGCTTCGCGCTCGACCGCTGCTCTCTCGAGGGTCTGGACTCTCTGCTCAGCGGGACCACGTCCCTGGCCACCACCAAGGGCGATCCGATCGCCCCCATCCGCCTCGTCAGCGAGTACGCCAAGAAGCTGAACGGTAAGTTCGAAGTCAAGGGCGGCTACATGGAGGGCAAAGTGCTCGACACGACCGAACTGGCTGAGATCTCCCAGCTCCCCGGCAAGGATGCCCTGTACTCCAAGGTCTTCGGCACCCTGCTCGCGCCCATCACCAGCCTGGCCGTCGTGCTCGGCCAGATCCTGGAGCAGAAGGGCGGCTCTATCGAGTCCGCCGAACCCGCCGCCGAATGATCGGCGCACACTAATCAATTAGGAGGAAAAATCAATGGCAAGCGAAAAAATCAACGCTCTGATCGAAGAAGTCAAGAACCTGTCCGTCCTGGAGCTGGCTGATCTGGTCCACGCCCTGGAGGAGACCTTCGGCGTGTCCGCCGCCGCCGCCGCTGTCGCCGTCGGCCCCGCTGCCGAC
>JAEEGL014333649.1_pt1 | contig 19993 bp, 18 predicted proteins | sample 9134231 | NCBI WGS metagenome assembly JAEEGL01 (sample SAMN16246548, study PRJNA631951) | gut metagenome | biome: gut microbiome; feature: rumen; material: fiber-attached | host: Bos | place: Iran: Karaj | collected 2018-10
CCACCGATTTGGTTGATTTTGTTTACGAAACAAATACGTGGCACGCCGTACTTGGTAGCTTGGCGCCATACGGTTTCAGACTGAGCTTCTACGCCCATCTTACCGTCGAATACTACTACTGCACCATCGAGTACGCGAAGAGAGCGTTCTACCTCAGCGGTAAAGTCGATGTGGCCCGGGGTATCAATAATGTTGATTTGGTGACCCTTCCAGTAAACGGTAACAGCTGCGGAGGTAATGGTAATACCACGTTCCTTTTCCTGTTCCATCCAGTCAGTATCAGCACCACCGGTGCCGCCCTTAACTAGGTCGATTTTGTGTTTAAGACCAGTACGGTAAAGAATAGCCTCACTGGTTGTTGTCTTACCTGCATCAATGTGCGCAATGATACCGATGTTGCGCATCATGGAGAGGTCTTTGATTTCGTTAGCCATAAGCTCCTTTATTAATATTATTAATTCCTACTTAGAGTTCCACACTCAAAAATAAGACAGTTTGATATATTATACCATATTTTTCTCTAAAACAAGAAAAAAGCCCCGAGAATTTCTCGAGGCTTTGGAGCAACTTAGCTTGCCACAATACAAGCCGGGCAAACATAAACGCTACGTTTGATAAAATCAATGATTTTATCGTAACATTTTTCCTTGTCGCTCTCAGTAATTCCAGATTTTTCGATACCTGCAGGATGTTTGTCTTCCTCTTTTTCGCTTACAATCGCTGTAAGATATGTGAGCACCGTAATCGATAGGTTATCCTGCACGAGGAACAAAGAGTGATCTTCGTTTTGGGTATAAACCCAACCATCAGTAAGCTCTAAAGCCCGCCTTACTATGACTGGTGACACGTTGCTGCGTAAATCATAAAGGATGTTTCTGCTTCCATATTCGGACAGTATCATCCTAATACGATTGCGGATCGTTTTTTCAGCAACAATCGAAGCTTGCTCTGGCATTTTCTCCAGTACATCCCGGAGCACTCTATCCTCAACAGAACTCTCCAAAAGGAACTCAGAAAGAGAGTTTCTGGAATTATTGTCATTAATGTTCTTCCCCGTATTCATAGTGCTTCCCCCTTTGCAAAAACCAGAAAATCAGGAACAGGTTTAAATATAACACAAAAATAGATATAAATCAATATTAGATAAGCACTACTATTATGATAAACTTATATAAAAGGAGTTGGGCAAATGTTTTATCCTAGTCGCCAAGCGCTTGGCGATAAATTAGCAGAGAAACTTCCCGAGTATCGTAACAACGATACTATTATCTTTTGTTTGAAAAAGAGTTCTCTTCTAACTTGCATCGAACTTGCCGCAAGGCTCCACGCATATATCTACATCATGCAATGCGCCGACATTAGTGACCCATACGACATCACCAGAAAACTCGGTGTTATCACTCCTTCTGGTGAGTTTATTACCAACCCAGAAATCAATTACAATGAAATGGAATACATTACTACAAACTTCGGTAGCGTAGTAGAAGAACGTAAGCGCGAGGCTTTCACTCAGATTCACCAAGAAAAAGATCTAAATCCAAATTTTGATATGAACGCATTTAATAATCGTAACATTCTAGTATTTGCGGATGTGCTTAAAAATACCATTGAGGCCCAAGTGGCGCTAGAGATCTTGAAGCCATACTCCCCTACTATTATCCATGGTGCATTTGGCAATATTACATCCCCAATTTCCGACAAATTCCAGATCGAGGCAGGTGGCTGTACGTTCATGGACGTACTAAATTCCACCAATTTTGACGACGACCATTATTTTGATCAACCAGATAAGTATTCTGATGAGCAAAAGGTGAAAATGGCAAATAATATAAGTGTTTATTGGGCGTGAGGAGCCCGGAAAGGACAAAATGGACACAATAAAAAAGTTAATGGATGCCTACCAAACCAAGATCGTAGGCCAAGAAGAGCTCAGGCTTGCAATGATCGTGGCGCTAATTGCAAACGGCCACGTGCTTCTAGAGTCTTTGCCTGGTCTTGCTAAGACCCTTGCAGCAAAGACGCTTGCCGAAGCTACAAATGGTTCTTTCTCTCGCGTACAGTGTACGCCAGACCTTCTCCCATCTGATATTATTGGTACTCAAATTTACAATTACAACAACGGTTCATTCGAAACCAAAATTGGTCCTGTCCATGCCAACTTTGTGCTCCTAGATGAAATTAACCGTTCTTCCGCCAAAACTCAATCCGCCATGCTCGAAGCTATGCAAGAACGCCAAGTGTCTATCGGTGGCGTCATGTACCGCATGCCAGATCCTTTCATCGTCCTTGCTACTGAAAACCCAATCGAGCAAGAAGGTACTTATGAACTTCCAGAAGCTCAGCTTGATCGTTTCCTTCTAAAGGTCGTGGTCTCCTACCCTCGCCGCGAAGAAGAAATGGCAATCTTAAACTACACGCTTGCTGGTCAAACTACTGCGCCACTTGCTCCAGAATCAAAAGTATCTCTAGAAGAAATCAAACGTCTCCAACAACTTGCAAAGAGAGTAAAAGTAGACGATTCGATCAAGAATTACATTATCAATATCGTAGCTGCTACTCGTGATCCAAAGTCCGTCATCGACCCAGCTCTTGCTAAGTATGTAGAATACGGTGTTTCCCCACGTGGCGCCATTGCACTCATGCGTATCGCTCAGGCCCTTGCACTAATTCACGGTCGCGACTACGTAACTCCAGACGATGTAAAAGAACTTCGCTACTCCGCCCTTCGCCATCGCATTATCCTAAATTTCGAAGCTGCTGCTGATGATATTCACGAAGAAGCCATCATCGACGCCATTTTCCAAAAAATAACTACACCATAATTATACGAAATGTCAAACTATATCGCCAAAGTTAAGAAAAAGATGAACATCTACGCCAAAAGGCGTGTTCATAATGTGCTCACTGGCAACTACGGTTCCGTATTTAAAGGGCGCAGCATTGATTTTGACGATCTTAGAACATACCAATATGGTGACGATGTAAAGGATATCGACTGGAAAGCGTCGGCTCGCTCACGCGTACCAATGATTCGTCGCTACATTGCGGTTAGAAAACACAATATTATGATTGTGGCAGACGCCGGTCGTAATATGGCGGCTCTTTCCCCGTCTGGCGAATCAAAATATGAGGTAGCTACTTTTGCTGCTGCGGTTATTTCCTATATTGCCGAAAAAAACGGTGACTTAGTAGGTATGACTTATGGTAATAATGCTGGCAAAAGTCGCTTTGCCTTAAAAGAGGGTGCAGCCCACATCGAAAACTTCCTAAGTAAATACGAAAAATCAATTAGTGTAGAGTCGGATATCTCTGACATCAATGCTTTGCTAAATTACGTCACTAAAAGTTTTCGCGAGCGCATGTTTATCTTTATTATTACGGACGTCCATGGCGCTATGCAAATCTCAGAAGATTTGTTAAGGCGCCTTCGTGTTCGCCACGAGCAAATGGTTATGATGGTAGAAGACGCGAGTTTTACCGAGGCAAAGTTTGCTGGTAGTGACGCGCGCGATATCACAAACGATACTATCCTACCACGTTTTATGCGAAAAGACCGCAAGCTCCGCCAAGCCGAAGCGTCCATGCGTGAAGAAAACCTAAACAAAGTTACTCACGAATTAAAGCGCCTTGGCATCATGAGTTGCCATCTAAATGGCACAGACAAGGCGATTCCGGAAATCTTTAAGATGTTGGAGGCCGAAAAACATGCTCGCTGATCCACGCCTCATGCACGACCCGGTTTACTATAATAATATATGGCTTCTTATTGGTGTATTTTTGCTACTTATTGCTGCGACCGTAGTGTTCCTTATCTTCTTTGCCACTCGCAAAAAGAAGATTAAGACTATCGCAAACCTTACCGTCTCTCCTCCAACTGTAATCGACCTTAGTTCCCTTCGCCAAAAGTATCTCAATATGGTATCAAACGTTGTGAAGAAATATGATGCTGGCGAACTTAAAGCTTCTGAGGCTCACCAAAAGCTTAGTCTTATCGTGCGTAGATTCTTTGCCGAAAGCTATGGCTTTAGAGCGGAATATCTTACCCTTTCTGATCTTAAAAAATCTAACAAAAAATCTTTGACCGACGCAATCGAAAAGTATTATCCAGAAGAATTTAACCTCCTCCAGCAAGGATCCGTTCTAAGCGCTGCAAAGATCGCCAGCGATCTCATCAGCAAGGAGGGTATCGACAATGCTTAACGCCTGGGGCTTAGTATTTGGTTTGATGGGACTAATTAGCGCCGTAGTTGTTGCTGTTGTACGTTTTAAGCGCTCTGGTACTGGTGCTAGCTCAAGGAATTTCAAGCCATTCGCAAACACCGAAAGCATTCGTGAATTACCAGAATACAAGGCTGCAAAAAAGAAATATCATCTTTTGGTTGGTGTGCTTCTTGGTTTAATGGTTATTGCGATAAGCGCAACTTCAGTTCTAACCGCTCGTCCAGCTAGCGTTACTACCGCAAAACCAAACTACGAAAATCGCGACATTATGTTTTGTATCGATGTAAGTGGCTCAATGAATGAATATATTAAAGAACTCCTAGAATACTATTCAAATGTTATCAAAAAGTTTGAAGGTCAGCGTGTTGGTCTTACTATCTTCGATGGTGTGTATATGAATCTCAGTCCACTTAGCGATGATTATGATGCTGTGTCCGATCTCTTAGCTGATGTATCAAAAGATACATTCAGCTATTCATCAATGCTTTCTATGGTCCAGCAGAGCTCTTCCGAAATTGGCCCAGGGCTAGTGGGCTGCGTTAATAGTTTTGATAAGCTCGGAGAAGAGGATCGTTCTCGCTCGATCATCTTCTCCACAGATAATTATGCTTCCGAAACGCAGACTGTTTCTCTTGCCGAAGCGGCCAACTACGCAAAGCGTTACGACATTGCCATTTATGGCCTCTCTACATCAGACTGGCGCACCCAAGCCGAAATCGATAACCTCGACGAGACAAAATACGAATCCGATCGTGACAGAGAGTTCCGCGAAAGCATGTTATCTACTGGCGGTGCATATTTCACCTTCTCAAAATATAGTGACAACACTGCTGCAGTAAAAAAGATAGCCGAACAAATACTTGAACAATCCGCAGCTCGTTACGATGGCAATGATACTCTCGTATATAAAGACAGCCCGCTTATTGCAACGATCGTCGTAGTTGTTAGTTTGGCGGGCGTAGCATTCATTATGTGGAGGTTTGGACTATGACGATTTTAAGACGTATTCTAATTGCAATATTTCTAGCCCTTACTATTATTCGCCCAACATTCTCTACCGAAACCACCGCAGAAAAAACTACCAATCTAAATATCTGGTTTGTTGTTGACGCTACAGGCTCCATGGTAGCGAGTGATGTTGATGGCGGCAAGCGCCGTTTTGAAAAAGTCGCAGAAGACATCACCGCGATTTCAAAGCATGTATCTGGTGCAAAATATAGTCTTATCGTACAAGATTACACCACATATACAGCTATGCCACTTACCTACAATGCCGATGCTATCATTGCCGCAAAATCTAGCGTTACTCCAAAGTCTAGCATTTATTCCAAAGCGACTGATCTAAATCAATTACTAAAGTATGCTGCGGATCGTATTACCACATACAAAACGAATAACCCAGACAGAAGGAATGCCGTAATAATAATGACAGACGGTGAAGATGTTTCTGGCAATAGGATTGAAGCTTCCGTATTGTCTATGGCCGCCGATTCCCTGTTCGTATTTGGCTACGGCTCTCTAGCTGGCACAACTATTGAAGAAATCAATTCTCCATATCTCATCGAAAAAGACGGAGTTATTAGCAATGATTGCGTAAAGTATTTTGGCAATAATCAAGATATTGTAACAAACGACGCACATTGTGTTGTATCAAAAATAAACGAAGATAATCTAAAAGAAATTGCAAAAGTCAGCAACGGTAAGTACTATCATCGCGAAGATGATAAAAATATCGCAGAGATAGCCAATAGTTTGAGGAGTACCGCCACAGTGACTAATGAAACTACCGCAAATGTTTCTAGCCGCAAAGAACTATACTACTTATTTGCATTTGGACTCTTGTTGTCGCTGCTATGGGAAGGCGAAGAGATTCTATTAAAACTTTTGTCAGAAAAGGAGAATAAACATGCTTAATCTAGATCCAGCCTTGCTAGACCAAGACAAGATTCGTTTCAAGAAACGAAAGCATCTACTACTGGCATATGTAGTACCAGTTACTATTCTTCTTGTTGCGGCGGTATTCTTCGCACGTGTTGGTATCTATAATATATTCCTTTCACTCGAAAGCCGTAGTCATACTTATGGCGTAACGCCAACCTTAAATGATTTTCAAAAGTCGACCAACATATTGGAACCATACATCGCGCATTATAATGATGGATATATCAAGATGGCAAAAGCCGAAACGGCGCAAGATTTAGACGATGCAATTAATTCGTTTAAAGAAAGCTTGAAGAACAATCCACCAGAAGATCGCCTGTGCTCCATATATGGCAATATTTCGTATGCACTAGAAATTCAAGCAGACCAAAAAGTTGCAGTAAAAAATTATGATACAGCGCTAGTGTTATTCAATCGCGCTGAAGCGGCTTTATATGAAAACGATTGCGCTACTAAAGATTCTTCAATTCACCCGGCAAAGGATAGCAAATCTGAAGACGCCAAAGAACGCATTGAATCTAAACGCAGAAAAGCTATCGCTGCAGCAAATAACATGGTGGATGATGACGAAGAAATGGGCCCAGCAAATCAGCAGATCGATGACGAAAAAATCAATGAAATTCTAAATAGACAACAAGTCGTAAATGATATGGGTAACTTCTATCTCAGACTCAATCAAACAAGAAGTGGTGGTATGCCATATATTGGTTTAGGCGAACCTAGGTTTTAAGCAAGTTTCTTTTTAAGAATTTCTTGAACGGCAGATGGGTTTGCTTTGCCGTGGGATTCCTTCATGACCTGACCAACGAGGAAACCGATTACTTTTATTTCCCCGTTCTTGTAATCTTCTTGAGCCTTCTTGGTTTCTGATTTAGCAAGTACGGTATCTACGATAGCTTCAAGTGCACCAAGGTCATTTTCCTGGATGAGGCCAAGTTCCTTTGCGATTGTTTTAGCGCCACGACCTTTCATTTGTGGGTCAAAGAGGCGTAGGAATACTTCCTTAGTAGCAGTTGAGCTAAGCTCTTTTTTCTCATTCATCTCGGCAAGTTCAGAGAGTTCTGCCGCGGTAGGAAGATCGTTTAAATATTCTGCAGACTTCTCTTCTGCGAGAAGTACTGAAGCAAACAAGTTTGAAATATTCTTTGCATACTTCGTATCTACTTCCCCTAATTTGCTCATAAGTGATGGATAATCAAGAAGTACTTCCAAGGTATCATCGGCGATAATTCCAGCAAACTTCTCTTTGTAACTACTTGGCATCATTGGAAGCTTTGCTGATTCTGTGTCAATAAATTCTTTAGAAAGATTAATTGGTGGAAGATCTGGCTCTGGCATATAGCGATAATCTTTTGCCTCTTCCTTAGAACGTTGCCCAGTAGTTTCGCCGGTCGCATCATTCCAACCACGAGTTTCCTGAATTACTTTTTCGCCAGCATCAAGGAGTTTGCTTTGGCGTTTGATTTCGTATTCTACGGCGCGCTCTACGGAACGGAATGAGTTTAGATTCTTTACTTCAGCACGGGTACCAAGAGTATCGGAATCTTCAGGAGCGATAGAAACGTTTACATCAAAACGCATGTTGCCATTATAAAGATCACCATTAGTAACTCCAGCAAAGCACATAAGTCTCCAAAGAGATTTACAATAATCGTGTGCATCTTTTGCGGAATGAATATCTGGCATGGATACGATCTCTATGAGTGGCGTATCAACACGGTTTAAATCTACGAGTGAGTATGTATCAAAGTGGGTAAGTTTGCCGGCGTCGCCTTCAAGGTGTGCGTGCTCGATGCGGACTTTATTGCCAGAAGGAAGTTCAACCCAACCCTCACCAATAATTGGGTGATAGAATTGTGTAATCTGATATCCTTTTGGTGAATCTGGATAGAAATAATGTTTGCGATCAAAACGGGAAGATGCATTAATCTCACAGTTCATAGCACGTCCGGCCAAAATAGCTAGGCGAATAGCCTCACCATTAAGCCTAGGAAGCATACCAGGAAGGGCATAATCTACTGGAGAAACACATGAGTTTGGTTCTTTGCCACGTGCATCATTATCTACTTCAGAAAAAAGCTTTGTTTTGGTGCATAACTGTACGTGACATTCGATACCGATGGTTGGATAGTATTTCATTAGATTGCTCCTAAATCTTTTAGTGCTTGTTTGTAAATAGAAAGCGCAGTGTTTGCTTGCTTAAAACCAATTTCAAGCCCTGCTTCGTGTGCGATTGCATTCCTAAGTTTATGTGCGCGCCATACGGAATTTACATCAGAAAACTTAGTAGCGGAATGCTTGAGGCGATCCCCCATGGTCTTTCCTGGTAGACCCATTTCGTGCATAGCTTTGTCTAGTAACTTGTCTGCTTCGATAATAGACATGCTATAGCTGGCAGTATTCTCTTTTGTAAGCTTGTTTTCGATGTTTAGAAATCTTGCTTGGTAATCTTCTTTATTAAAACGATAAACTCTTTTGCCGGTGAGAAGAATTGCTACAAAAATGAAAACTGCGACAATTAGAATTGCCATAATAAAAGTAATTACACCACCGTCCATCAGATAAGCTCCTTCGAAAACTCAATTAGGGTCTTGTCGCTGCGTCTTGGACCAACGAGTTGCAAACCAATAGGAAGTCCAGCTTCGGTTTTGCCAGCTGGGATCGCAAGACCTGGTACGCCAGCGAGGTTTAGAGGCACGCTCATTACATCTTCGAGGTACATGGATACTGGATCATTTACTTTTTCACCAAGTTTAAATGCTGGGTTCGGTGCAACTGGAGTAAGGATAACGTCACATTCAGAAAATGCCTTAGCGTATTCTTCTACGATGAGGGTACGAGCTTTTGCGGCCTTCAAGAAATACGCATCATAAAAACCAGAAGATAGTACGAAGTTGCCAATCATAATACGGCGTTTGTTCTCTGGCATAAAGCCTTCACCACGTGTGTTTTTGTATAGTTCATCTAGGCCTTTGGACTCTTCGGAGCGGAAACCATAACGTACACCATCAAAGCGAGAAAGGTTTGAGGTAATCTCTGCAGGCACAATAATATAATATGCAGCAAGTGCGTACTTTAATGCTGGCATTTCTAGTTCCACGATTTCGTAACCTTTAGATTTTAGATCTTCGCACTTAGCTTTAAGAGCTTGTCTAATCTCAGAATCAACTGATTCGTTGTCGAAATCTTTGATAATACCAATCTTCTTTACGGTTTTAGCTTCAGTAGTATTGTAATAATCTGGAAGAGTAGTAAGATCTTTTGGATCCTGGCCGGAAGCAACGGACATTAGAAGGTCCATGTCGTCTGGAGTTTTAGTGAAGAAACCAATACAGTCTGTAGAAGATGCCATAGCTACTACGCCATAACGAGAAATGGTACCGTAAGTTGGCTTAAGGCCATATACACCATTGAATGATGCTGGTTGGCGAATAGAACCACCAGTATCGGTGCCGGTTGCGAATTCTACAATATCTAATGCTACAGCTACGGCAGAACCACCGGAAGAACCGCCAGCTACGCGTTCTTTGTCGTGAGCATTCAAAGTAGGGCCAAAGTAAGAGCTTTCCGTAGAAGAACCATGTGCAAATGCGTCCATGTTGGCGCGGCCAATCATGATTGCGCCTTCGGCTTCGAGCTTTGCTACCGCAGTAGCAGTAATTGGAGAAGTAAAGCCTTCGAGAATGTGAGCACAAGCGGTAGTTTCGCCTTCTGGGCTCAAGAAGTTATCCTTAAGGGCATATGTTACGCCAGCAAGCTTACCGGCGTCTTCGCCGCGAGCGATTTTTGCATCGATCTCAGCAGCTTTTTTTAGTGCGCCTTCTTCGTTGATATAGGTAAAAATATTATAATCTGCAAAATGCTTTGCTTTTTCTAAAGCATCGGTTACAAGTCTCGTTGCAGTAACGGTTTTATTAGCGATCTTCATTATAATACCTTTGGTACCTTTATTTGATTATCTTTTTCTTCTTTAGTTAGTGCGAGGAGCTCTTCGCGAGTAGCATCTTGTGGTAAGATTTCGTCTTCACGCCAAACATTTTCCATTTCAAAAACTTGGTAGGTAGGTTCTACGTTATCAGTATTTAGCTCGTCGAGCTGAGAAATATATTTGATGATTCCCTCTAGATCGCCACCGAGTTTATCAATTTCGGCGTCAGACAATGAAAAATCAGACAAATCAGAGAGATGTAAAATGTCCTCGCGTTTTATTTCCATAAATTAAATTATATCACAACTCTTTTTATTTGACATTTCTAAAAAGTATTTTTTTAACATAATTTATAATCGGCTCTGCCTCTTTGATATTTAGGAAGAAACTTGCCGCAATATATGCTACGAGTGACACGATTGTGATAAGCGCGAATTTTGGAATAGTACTTACAAGTGAGTTATCGGTGGCCATGAGTGGGAAGAATTTTGCCATCGAGAATGTTACGCATCCAGTAATGACCGTTGCAGCAATCATTCTAGCCACTGCTTTCCAGAATGATCTATCAAGTAATTGATGGTTTGCGCGGCGCTGCAAAATATGAAGAAGGATGATTACTTCAAAGATAGCACCAAGTGATTGCGCGAGACCTAAGCCATCAACACCCCAACCTAGGAAATAGAATAATACGGACAAAAGAATGGTGAGGCCAATTGCAAAAATGGAAACGATGAATGGGGTTTTGGTGTCTTGGTAGGCATAGAAACCACGTGACGCAATATGGAATACAGACTTTGCGAAAATTGCAACACAGAGCATGCCGAGGATAGATGCAATGGTACCGTTGCTATCGTTATTCCCCACGTTCGAGATAAAGCTAACTACGTAGCCGCGCGCAAAGAATGCAATTACTGCAACAGGCAGTGAAATCCAGATGATTGTGCGCAGGGCTTTTCTAAATGTAGAATAGAATTCGCGTTTGTCGCCTTGGCCGAGCTCTTCGGTGAGTTTCGGGAAGAATGCGGTAGAAATAGCCACACCCACCAAGTTTACTGGCACCATTTGAAGTGTAGTGGCTTGGTCGAATGAACGTACTGCACCTGCGCCCATGCGAGACGACAAGTTTGTACTAACGATTGAGTTTACATAGTCAATTCCCTGGTCCAAGGAACGAGCTGGGAGAAGTTTTAGAATGGTACGGAAGCCTTGGTTTTTCCAGCGAATCTTAAAGTCGTAATCGAATCCTAGACCAAACAAACCAATTAGTGCAACGGCTAGCTGCATGATTGCACCAAGGATCACGCCAAGAGCAACACCCATGATGCCACCTTCAAAGATTTGCACGCCAAATAGATTGATGCCACCAGTAAACCAAGTGATGCCGATAATAATGCCTATATTATATATAGCGGGTGCGAACGCATAGAACACAAATCTACCTACTGCCTGTTGCATAGATGTAAGCACCGTGGCGATACTAAATAGGAATGGGTTAATCGCGATCACGCGAGTCATATTGATTGCAAGGATCATACCAGATTCATCGAGGCCAGGACTTACTACGTAGCGAATCAAAGGATCAGCAAAGATCATAATGAGTACGCTAGTTACTAAAGTGATGAGAGCAAGCAAGTTTAGAAGGCTGGAAGACATTTCCCATGCAGATTTTTTGTTGCCGCTAGCAAGACGTTGGTTAAAGACTGGAATGAATGACACTGAAAGTGCGCCAGAAGTAAGGATGAAAAACATGAAATCTGGGATCGTAAATGCAGCAGTGTAGGCATCAATACCGGTTGGGTAAGTGCCAAGATAGTATGAGTTCAAAAGTCTATCGCGAAATAGACCAAGAAGTGCCGAAATAAGCGTAGAACTAGCGAGAACAATTGCCGCAGATTTTACGGAAAGTCTCATATTTGCAAGTTGTACTACCGACTTAAATCGAAATTTTTTCATATACATTATATTATAGCACGTGTTATAATATACACATGGTTAAAAAGAAATCTGAAGTTATTTTGCCGGGTAAAACCTCTAAAAAAGAGACAAAGCCAGCGCAAAAAACTAAAAAAACTGCGAAAAGAAAGGTAAGTTTATATACCGATCTTAGTTATAAACATAAAGCAAGAAAAGAAGCTGAAGCTCGTCGTAAAGCCGAAGATCTTGCTACTCTTCCAAAAGAGCCAGTAAAGAGATTCTTTGCTCGTCTTCATCCAAAGCGTGTATTCCATTGGTGGTTTTCTTGGCGCGGCCAAAAACAAATTCTCAAATTCTTTGCAGCATGTTTTCTTCTTTTAATCATTCTTATCGGTGGCCTATTCCTTTACTACAAAAAAGACCTCGATCAAATCCGTCTCGACGAAATGAATATTTCCGAAACCGTCAATACCTACCTAGACCGTAACGGCGAAGTTCTATGGAAAGATACCGGTAGCGACAACTATCGTCTCGTGGTAAAGTCCGAAGATATTCCAGACAACATGAAGAATGCGACTATCGCAATCGAGGACCGCAACTTCCGCAGCCATATCGGTGTAGACTTCATCGGTCTTACTCGTGCATTCTTTAGTACTGTTACTGGTAAGCAGGTCCAAGGTGGTTCTACTCTTACCCAGCAGCTCATCAAGCAGGTTTACTTTGCAGACGAAGCACAAAGCGAAAACCGTGGTGGTCTTTCTCGTAAGATCAAGGAGCTTATTCTCGCTATCGAGCTTGAGAAAATGTATTCAAAGGAAGAGATTCTTACCATGTATCTCAACCAATCCCCATACGGTGGCCGTCGTAATGGTGTAGAGTCTGCTGCTCAAACCTACTTTGGTAAATCTGCAAAAGATCTAACCCTTGCAGAATGTGCACTTCTCGCTTCAATCCCAAACAACCCAGCTTTGTATAACCCATACAACCAGTACGGTCACGAAGATCTTCTTTGGCGCCAACACTACACTCTCGACGTAATGGCCGAGATGGGCTTTATTACCAAGGAAGAGGCTGAAGAAGCAAAACAAGTTGCAATTCTAGATACTATTAGACCAGAATCTAGCCAATATGCAGACGCAAAGGCACCACACTTTGTACTTGAAGTCAGAAAGCAACTCGAAGACAAATATGGTATTTCTACTATGCGTGCTGGTGGTTGGACCATTAAGACAACTCTTGATCTTCGCGCGCAACAAATCGCAGAAGATGCAGTTCGCGTAGGCATGTCTCATGCATACAAAAACCGCTCCGACAACCTTGCACTTATTTCTATTGATGTAGAGACTTCGCAAGTTGTAGCAATGGTTGGTTCTTCTGATTTCTCCAACCCTACCTATGGTGAGCTAAACGTAACTACCGACTCTTTGATCGAGCCAGGTTCTTCTATCAAGCCTATCCTAGACTATTCCCCACTCTTCATGCAACGTGAAGGTATCAACTATGGCCCAGGCTCAATCTTGAAGGATGAAAACATTGATAAGCTATATTGTAACAACGCCCGCAAGAACTGTATGACAAACGCAACCAACACTTTCTATGGTGATGTTACTATCCGCTTCTCACTCGGTCACTCATTGAACGTAGCTGCGGTAAAAGCACTATATATTAATGGTATCGATAACTCCCTCGAAATCGCTCACGCACTTGGTGATACATCATACTGTGCAAACCGTGACGACTACGGTCTTTCAATCGCAATCGGTTCTGGTTGTGGTGTAAAGATGGTTGAACACGCAAACGCATATGCATCAATCGCTCGCGGTGGTTCTTACAAAGATGTTTCATACATTCTTGAAGTAAAGAACTCAACTGGTGATGTAATTGAATCTTGGACCGACAAGCCTGCCACCCAGGTAGTGGACCCACAAGTTGCATACATGATTTCTGACATCCTAGCAGATGGTAGCGCACGCTTCGGTATTTATGCTGCAGGTGGCTCTCAGAGCGCTGGTTATGTAATTCCAGGTGTCTGGACTGCTACTAAGACTGGTACTACTACTACCGCAAATGCTGCAGTTACCAAGGACTCTTTGATGGAAAGCTACTCAACTGCTGTTTCTACTTTGGTCTGGAATGGTAACCATGATGGTAGCGGCCTTTCATCCAACACTCACGATATCGCACGTTATACTGTTGCAGAATATATGACCCGTGTACATAATGAAGTCTATGGCCCAGATGGCAAGTGGCATTCTGGTGATAAGCCAGCACAGCCAGCCGGCATGCAACGTCTCACTGTTAGTGGCAAGAACGATATTTGGCCAAGCTGGTTTAATGCACAAAAGAACTCTGGCGTAGCCAAAGAAACCGCAACATTCAACCGTTACAATCACCTTCTTGCCTCCGAATGTACAGCTGAGGCTTACAAGATCGGCGTAGAGATCACCAAGATAACTGATCCTATTACCGAAAAAGAAACAATCAAGGCACCAGAACCATATAATTATGACGTTTCCGATACTTGTGATTACACCCCACCTACAGTAACCGTATCTAGAAGTGGCAATAATGTGGTCGTAAATATCTCAAAGGGCTCCAACGCTATTTCTAGCGTAAAGGTCTATGCTGATGACAAAGAAGTCGGCTCCGTTTCTACAAACGGTGGCGTAGTATCCGGCTTCACCATTACAAATGAAAAGAAAATCACAGTAAACGTCACCGACAATGCCGGCTACGTTGCTACTGGTACTCTAAGCATTTAGGATTATTTTCTTCGCGAGTTAACTATTCTTGCGAAGATCATTTTTCCTGCACTGGTCTCGTGGAATTTAATAAATTCTACAGTTAGATCTTTTCCGATCTTGTTTGCTGCATTATCTACTACCACCATGGTGCCGTCTGGAAGATGACCAACGCCTTGTCCTCTGCCAGAACCTTTGTCCATGATTTTTAGATTCATTTTTTGGCCTGGCAAGAATTCATTTCTAAGTGCCAAAGCTAGGTCATTAATATTTAGAGTCTCAATCTTTTCTGCTTCGGCTACTTTGATTAAATTGTAATCGAGCGTAAGAATCGCGCCTCTATTTTCTTTTGCGTATTTTAGGAGTTCTTCGTCTACTTTTTTATGACCTTCACCGTCGTCAATGATTTCAGTATTGATATTGATCACGCGCTCAAGCTCAGAAACGGTCTCGAGTCCTGCTCTAGCTCTTGTGCGTTTTTCTGAGTCCTTGCCATCGGCAAGAAGTTGGAGCTCTAGAAGCACGCTTTTTAGTACGATAAAATCCCCATCAACAAAACCACTTCTAGCCACGTTAAGAATGCGACCATCGATAAGTGCCGATGTGTCTACGTAGATTTTACGTTTACTTCCCTGCCCAGGTTTAAATTTTTTGATTGATAAAAATGTTGTCTCCGCAAGAACTGCGAGAGTAATAATTAAAATAAATAATTCCATGAGGCTTATTGTATCAAATCTTCACCAAAATTCACAGCGTGAGCGTGGTTTTCATCTAGTACCTTCTGGTACTTCACCACTAGATCCATACGGCCGCAAATAGTAGCAATATCAATTGCAAGGTCATAGCGGGAGGCTTTGTTTCGCCTTAGCATTTCGAATGGAGTCGTGGTAGAACCTTCTTCATTAAAGCCGTGAACTCTAATACGCCATCTTTCGGCATAGTTTTCGAGGATGGTTTCCAAAGTCTCTGGATAACCATGGAAGTTTGCAATAATAAATTTATCGTTAGTAAATAATTCATCGAATTTGTCGCGAGAAAGTTTATTCTCAGTGGTACCAATTGCGCGGTAACTAAGTGCATTAATGCCAACAAAACGAAGACGAATATTTGGCATATCGGACTTCAAAACTTTGATTGCTTCAATAGCTTCGCGGGTAGGAAGGTCTCCGGCGGCAGTTAAAACGAAGTCTGGATTGTTGTCGGATGCAAAACCAAACACAGACGCACCGCCATTTTCATATTGGAACTTCGCATGGTGTGAATCAATGTATCTAGGTTCGTCATTCTTATTAAATGTTGTAAGATTTACAACATTCGTAGAATTCATCATGAAGTTATAAGCTTCTTCGGCGGCCACATCGTCTACTGGGAAAATACAGTTGGCAAGATTTGATGGCGAAGAAAGAAGCATTGAAATTAATGCTGGCGACTGATGTGTAAAGCCATTATGATCTTGCCTCCAGCAGGTAGAAGTAGAAAGAAGATTCGTGGCTGGCATTGGTTCGCGCCAAGACACTTTCTTTAATTGCTTGTAGAATTTGATTTGCTGCAAAATCTGTGAGGCTGCTACAGAAAAGAATGCTTCGTAGCTCCCCATCATGGCTTTTTCACCATTATTTAAATGCCCCGTCATTACGGAGAATAATACGTTTTCAGAAAGCATTTCTATGATACGACCGTCGTCTGACTCTGGTAAATCCCATTCTTTTTTCTCAAGATTTGCCCATGCACGTTTTTCTACGTCAAAGATTTCGTCGAATTTGTTTGAAGTAGTTTCGTCTGGTGAGAAGAAATAAAATGAAGGATTCTTTTTTAATTCTTCGGTCATGAGCTGACCGAACTTCTTTGCTGGTGAGAATAATTCTTCGCCTGGGTTTTCTACGCGGTCTATCATGCGGCCTCCTTTGGTCTAATGAGTTCTTCCATGTGGTAAGACTGAAGCCATTCGCCAAGAAGATGTAGCTCGTCTTCACTAGAAGTAGGATTTTTAAGCGGCACTTGATGTGCTTCTTGGTGGCGGTTTGGCCCGGTGGCACCCTTCTCAGTTTTTAGAATATAAAACGCGTTTTCAACATCTTTATTTAGAGCATCTTGGAAAGTTTCTGGATCGTCGCCCTCGATTTCTACAGGATTAAATCCAAAGCCACGGATAAGCTCGTTTAGTTCTCTTTCGGACTTTCTTGCATAAATGGATGGAGCAGAAATCTTATAACCATTGAGATGTAGAATTGGAATAACTTTGCCGTTTTTGTCAGAATCTAGCAAGTTGTGTAAGTTTAAAGAATCAATCGCCGTAGCAGTTTCAAGTTCGCCGTCGCCAATTAGTACTGCGATAGTTTTTTCTGGATGGCCTAGAGCTACACCATATGCATTAGCAAGAGCATAACCTAGTTCCCCGCCTTCAGTGATGATGCCCGGAGTAAATGGGCTTGCGTGTGAAGGAAAGCCATCTGGCCAAGAAAAATTCTTGCAAATATATTCTATTCCGGCCATGTTCACCTGGGCTTTTTCATCTACTTTTGCTAGTTCGCCGTCTAAAAATAGGTTCGCCTGAAGAGCTGGAAAACCATGTCCTGGCCCAAGTACAAAAGTAAAGTTTGGATCCTTGCGATAATGATATTTCATATTGGCGTATGCTACATTGATACCATGGCAAGTGCCCCAGTGCCCAAGAAGTCTAGGTTTGATATCATCTACGGAAAGTGGACGAGTAAGCAAGAAATTATCTTTTAGATAAATTTGGGCAACAGAAAGATAGTCGCAAGCACGAATCCTGCGGCGCAATCTTTCGATCTCGAGAGTGCCCACACTTTGCATATATATTATTATAGCATAACTTCTTTGATTTTTGCGATCTCATCGCGGAGCGCAGCAGCCTTTTCGAATTCAAGATTTGCTGCAGCAAGTTGCATTTCGGAAGAAAGTTGTTTTACGAGATTCGGTAATTCGTCTTTTGGAATACGTTTAATGTCGAGTTTATTCTCAACTTGTTTTTCCGGAATAATAGCGCGAAGCCCCAAAGATACTTCCTTTTTAATGGAGGTAGGCGTAATGCCATGCTCGGCATTGTAATCCATTTGAATTTGACGGCGACGGTTTGTTTCGGAGATTGCCTTCTCCATACTTTCGGTAATAAAATCCGCATACATAATTACCTTGCCTTCAACGTGACGAGCGGCACGGCCAATGGTTTGGATGAGCGCTGATTCGCTTCTAAGGAAACCTTCCTTGTCCGCATCAAGAATTGCAACGAGCGAAACTTCAGGAAGGTCCAAGCCTTCGCGGAGAAGATTAATGCCAACGAGTACGTCGTAAACGCCCTCACGAAGATCGCGCAAAATATCACCGCGCTCGAGAGTATCGATGTCAGAATGAATATAGGCAGTTTTTACGCCGCGTTCCTTTAGATGGTCTGTTAAATCTTCGGCCATGCGTTTAGTAAGTGTGGTAATAAGTGTACGCTGGCCTTTAGCAATGCGTTTATCGATCTCTTCCATTAAGTCATCGATTTGGCCTTCGCTTTTTCTAACTTCGATTTCTGGATCAAGAAGACCGGTTGGACGAATCACCTGCTCCGCTGGCTTTGGAGAGTTCTCAAGCTCGTATTCGCCTGGAGTCGCAGAAACGTAAACTACTTGGTTTATATGTGATTGAAATTCGCCATAAGTAAGTGGGCGGTTGTCTAGTGCGCTTGGCAAACGAAAGCCATAATCTACGAGGGTGAGTTTTCTAGCGTGGTCACCATTATACATGCCACGGACTTGTGGCAAAGTCATGTGGGACTCGTCAATAATCATTAGAAAATCGTCCGGGAAGAAATCGAGCAAAGTAGAAGGTGGCTGGCCAGCTTTGCGGCCGTCTAGGTGGCGAGAATAGTTTTCAATTCCCTTCACAAAGCCGGTGCTTTCAAGCATTTCAAGATCATACTTTGTGCGTTGTGAAAGTCTTTCAGCTTCTAGATATTTGTCGTGTTCTTTAAAATATGCCAATCGTTCATCAAACTCTGCGCGGATAGATTCCAGAGCTTTGTCTAGTTGATCCTTTGGAGTAGCATAGTGAGTATTTGGAAAGATGTGTAGCTTTTCTGGTTTTTCGCGCGTTTCAAAAGTAAGTGGATCTACGATCTTGATTCCTTCGAGCGTGTCAAAGCCAAATTCAAATCTATATGCATACTCACCATTTGCTGGATACAAATCGATCGTGTCGCCCATTACGCGGAAGTTGCCACGTTCAAATGCGAGGTCGTTTCTGTGATATTGGATTTCTACAAGTTTACGGATAAAATCTAGTTGCGAAACTGGATCATTTTTTGCAATCTCAAAAGACATAGCAAGATAATGTTCTGGCGAACCAATGCCATAAATACAGGACACGGATGCAACGATAATTGTATCGCGACGAGTAAGAAGCGCCTCGGTTGAAGCATGGCGAAGTCTGTCGATTTCATCATTAATTGCAGAATCTTTTTCGATATAGGTATCGGTAGATGCGATGTATGCTTCCGGCTGATAATAATCAAAATAGCTTACAAAATAATGCACCTCATTTTCTGGGAAAAACTCACGCATCTCAGAATAGAGCTGTGCGGCGAGCGTTTTGTTGTGGGCGAGAATAAGCGTAGGCTTTTGTACATTCTGAATAATGTTTGCCATCGTAAAAGTCTTGCCAGATCCCGTTACGCCAAGCAAAGTTTGCTCTTTTGTGCCCGCCAAAATACCATCCGTAAGCTGCTTAATTGCAGACGGCTGATCACCAGTTGGCTGGTACTTGGAAACAAGTTTAAATTCAGGCATAACTTGATTATACCAAATATTAGAAATGTAGTATAATAGGCTTATGAATAAAAAGGCCATGCTTATTTCTTGCGGTGCACTTGTCTCAATTTTTGCAGCAGCGCCGGTCTTCGCTACTAATCCGGATAACACTCAGTTTTCCGTAGAAGTCAAACCATATCTAAATGTAACTTTGTCTAACTCGGACGTTCATCTTCCTATCACTCCGTCTAGTACAGGCGCCTTTGGCTCTGCTGCTCTTACTGCTTCTGCCTCTACGAACTCTGCTTTAGGTTACGCATTAAACCTTTCATTCCTAGATAGTAATAATAATCTAAATACTAATCTTGTTTCTAACACAGTAAATGTAAATGATGGCACTTATCCAACCATCCCAACATTTACTACAAACGATGAACTCACAAGCGACGCCTTTTCTGCTTCTACTTCAGAAGATCATTTAAATCACTGGGCTA